>Ga0163200_1000070_pt1 | contig 47671 bp, 40 predicted proteins | sample PL_2010_200m_FD_113535 | JGI IMG/M metagenome (GOLD analysis project Ga0163200, IMG submission 113535) | Freshwater microbial communities from Powell Lake, British Columbia, Canada to study Microbial Dark Matter (Phase II) - PL_2010_200m | ecosystem: Environmental > Aquatic > Freshwater > Lake ... | reverse complement strand
GTATGGGTTGATGTGCTGCACTTCGAGAAGGCCATCTTCCCGTACAAGTACCCGGCACTGTTCGCCATGATCGCGTCGTTCGCGGGTCTATGGTTCTTCTCGGTTACCGACAAGACGAAAGCGGCTGCCGAAGAGCGCGCACGTTTCTTCCCGCAATTCATCCGTTCGCAGACCGGTCTGGGCTCGAGTGGTGCGGTCGCACACTGACCTCACAGCTCACCTGAAAAAAAGCAGCCTTCGGGCTGCTTTTTTTATGCGCCACCGTCGGTTTATGGGTAACTCAGAGCCCGGTCAATCGGGTGCGAGGTATGCCAGTCATTCAGCATTTCGATAGAGGCCGGAGCCTGCAGCGGCTTTCGCTAGACTCGTGGCAACTCCACGAACAAAAGGTTACAAACGATGCAAAATCGGATGATGGTCACAGGGGGCGGTTCCGGCCTGGGTCGCGAAATTGCGTTGCGCTGGGCGCGCGAGGGTTGGCAGCTGGCATTGTCGGATGTCAACGAGGCCGGCCTGGCCGAAACTCTGAAGATGGTCCGTGAGGCGGGCGGCGATGGTTTCACTCAGCGCTGTGACGTGCGCGACTACAGCCAGCTAACGGCGCTGGCACAGGCTTGCGAGAGCAATTTTGGCGGCATCGATGTAGTGGTCAACAATGCTGGCGTCGCTTCGGGTGGCTTTTTCGAAGAACTGTCGCTGGAGGACTGGGACTGGCAGATCGCGATCAACCTGATGGGCGTGGTCAAGGGCTGCAAGGCGTTCCTGCCTTTGGTGCAGAAGAGCCAGGGCAAGATCATTAACATCGCGTCCATGGCGGCTCTGATGCAAGCGCCAGGAATGAGCAACTACAACGTGGCCAAGGCCGGCGTAGTGGCGTTGTCCGAAAGTCTGCTGGTGGAGCTGAAGCAGCAGGAAGTCGGGGTTCATGTGGTCTGTCCGTCGTTCTTCCAGACCAATCTGATGGATTCCTATCGTGGGCCGACGCCCAACATGAAAGCGCAGATCAGCAAGCTGCTCGAAGCGTCGCCTATTTCTGCTGCCGACATCGCCGACTACATCTACCGTCAGGTTGCCGAAGGCGTGTTTATGATCCTGCCGCATGACGAAGGCCGGGCGGCTTGGAAAATCAAGCAGCAGAACCCTCAGGCTATCTATGACGAGATGGCGCTGCTGGCGGAGAAGAAACGTAGCAAGAGCAAAACCTGACCAGTCGGTCCGTTTTGCTTGCCCTGATCCAGGGGCGGGAGTAGGGTTGCCGGTCCTACCCAGTCTGCCTCTGGACTCACTGTGAAAAATCCGTCTCGCTGGCTGCTCATGCTGGCTCTGGTGCTGGCCGCGATCAATCTTCGTCCCGGTATTACCTCGTTTGCACCCCTGATCGAACGCATCGCCGAGGAGCTCAGTCTCAGCCGCAGCGTTATCAGCCTTACTACCGCCTTGCCGGTGCTGCTGATGGGGTTGCTCGCGCCGTTGGCGCCACGTCTGGCGGTGCGTTTCGGACTGGAGCGCACCATCAGCCTGTGCCTTGGCTTGATCGGCCTGGCGCTATTACTGCGTCTGTTCGGTAAAAGCGCGCCGGTATTGATTGGCACGGCGGCCATGGTGGGTGCCGGAATCGCGGTCGCCGGGCCGCTGTTGTCAGGCTTCATCAAGCGTTATTTCCTCGAGCAGATGGGTAAGACGGCCGCCTACTATTCGTTGAGCATGGCTGTTGGCGGCACCATCGGCGTGGTGCTTACCGCACCGGCGGCCGAGCTGCTGGGCGATCGATGGACCTGGGGGCTGGCGTTGTGGGCTATTCCTGCAGTGCTGGCGCTGTTGATCTGGTGGCGCCTGCCGAACCAGCCGGAGCCGGCGGTCGAGAGCCGCACCGGTCTGCCGTGGCGTGAGCCACGCGCCTGGTTGGTGAGCATCTATTTCGCCTTGCAGGCCGGTCTGTTCTACGCACTGGCGACTTGGCTGGTGGCGCGTTACCACGAGGTCGGCTTCAGCCTGCTACAGAGCAATGCATTTTTCAGTGGCTTCATGCTGATTGGTTTACCCAGCGCGTTCATCATGCCTTGGCTGGCGCAGCGCTTCGGTCGGCGGCACCTGCTGATGGCTTGCTGCGGCGTACTGGCGACGGTGTGTCTGTTGGTCATTGCCTGGCTTCCTCAGGTCAACCCCTTGCTGGTCTGCATGCTGCTGGGTGTGGCCTTGAACGGAACCTTTTCGATGTCACTGGTATTGCCCATGTACGAAGCGAACTCGCCGCTTGCGGTCAGCCGCCTGACGGCGATGATGCTTTGCACCGGTTATTGCCTGGCCTGTTTCACGCCAGTGCTGACCGGTTTGGGCCGCGATATCGCCGGTGATTACCGAGAACCCTTCCTCGTACTCGCGACCATGTCAGCGGCAATGTCGGTGCTCGCCTTGCGGCTGGCGCCCCGCCGAGATCTGTCTGCTGCGACGACGCCTTGAAGGTGCCGCTATTACCTTAGGTTGTGGTCTGCGTCACCTCTGCGACTGGCGCGCGGGCCATGTCCGCACGGGGCGCTGGAAGGCCGAGCGGAATTGGTCGAACATGTCGGACTTTCGCCTGGAGTGTTCCTGTGGAGCCGGAATCCATCGTCTACGGCAGCATTCGTGACTGGCCTTCGACCGACCCTGAGCAGTGTCGGCTGCGCCGTGCAGTCAACCGCCGTGCGCTGTACAGTTTGCCGCAAGGTGAGGGTTGGCCTTTTCTCGGAAGAGAAATGTTTTCCTGCTGCATGGATGAAGGCGTGTATCAGACCCAGATCATTCACTTCGGCGCCAGCTACCGCGCGGTCGAATATGAATGGGCGCTCTGGGTGCGTCAGTTCGAGGCACTGCTGAACGAACTCTACTGGACCAGCGCGGTAGTTCACCTAGAGACCGAACTCAACGGCATTCATACCTTCCGCTGGGAAACCGAAAGCGGTTCGCACAGCCCCCACCAGCGCGATTTGCGCATGCGCTGTGCCTGGGAGCGTGACGGCGGGGTATTCAGCTGAAATCTAGTCTTCCAGCCATTCCTTCGGCACCTCGCGCCTGAGCGCGAGCTGGCACTGCTGATGATCAACATCGAACACGATGACCGCGGTGCCTTTGCGCAATGCCTGGCGTACCCGCTCGACGCGGGTTTCCTGCGGCGTCTCGTCGCCATTATCGGTGCCCTCGCGGGTCACGAAATCCTCGATGAGGCGGGTCAGGGTGTCAGGTTCGAGCTGGTCGTAAGGGATGAGCATCGGCGTCGGATCAAGTGGGATGGTGCAGGTCGGGTTCGCTAATCGGCGCGTTGAGGAACCGATCCAGGTAAGCATACAGCTGCTCGCTGTCCAATGGCTTACCAATGAAATCGTCCATGCCTGCCTCTCTGCCAGCGAGGCGATGCTCCTCAAGCACATGGGCGGTCAGTGCGATGATCGGCACGGGTCGCAGCTGCAATTGTGCTTCGAGTCGGCGGATCTGTCGGCTGGCCTCTAATCCGTCCATTTCCGGCATCTCGCAGTCCATCAAAATCAGCTGCACAGCGGCAGGGTTGTCGCTGTATGCACTGACTGCCCTGCGCCCGTTTTCAGCAACCATGACCTCATAGCCGCGTTTGCGCAGCAGGCTGGACACGACCATCTGGCTGACCGGGTTGTCCTCGACTGCGAGGATGAGCGGCTTGCGGCCTGTCAGGTTGTCGGCGGCTACCATCGCAGCGCCATTAGGCGTTCGGGTTCCCTGATAGAGGCGATGCAGTGCTTCGCGCAAGGGGCCGAGCAACAGGGGCAACGGCAGGCTTGCCAGGTGCAACGATGACGACGCAGGTGAGGGCTCGCTTTGTGGCGGGTAGAGCAGCATGACGCGTTGATTCGGTTCGAGCTGGTCGGCCACGGCGTTGAGCCATGCCTGTGGTTTGCCAGGCCAGGGTGCCATGATCACCAGCAGCGGGGCTGAAGCCTGATCGTCGAGGTAGCGGCGCAGTCGTTGCGGCTCTTCGCAACGGACGATTCGCATACCCCAACGGTGGAGCAGATTGCCCATCGCATCCAGTGCACAGATATCCCGAGACGCGATCACGGCGGTTCGGCCTTCGAGCAAGGTCGTGAGTGGATCAGAGTTATCGCTCGCCTCCCGCAGCGGAATGTCGAAGCTGAATTGGCTGCCCTGGCCAGGCGTGCTCTGCACTTCGATCTGGCCGCCCATCATTTCCACCAGTTCCTTGCTGATGACCAAGCCCAGGCCGCTGCCACCGTAGCGTCGGGTTGTACTGGAATCACCCTGTGCGAAGGACTCGAACAGCTGGGCCAGTACCTCGGCGCGCATGCCGATGCCGCTATCGGTGATCGAAAAGACCAGGCTTCGGCCGCCCTCCGGCCCCTGACAGACGACCTGCAGCACCACGCAACCCTGCTCGGTGAACTTCAACGAATTGCTCAGCAGGTTCATCAGCACTTGCTTGAGACGGGTCGGGTCGCCGCGAAGACGGCGTGGTACACCGGGCGCAAGGCTGAGATGCAGGTTCAGCTGCTTCTGCAGCGCTTGGGCTGTGAACAGGCTGATGGTTTCGGAGGCCAGCGCTTCCAGATCAAACTCGATGTCCTCCAAGACCAGTTTGCCGGCGCCGATCCGTGCGTAATCGAGGATGTCGTTAATGACCGTCATCAGCGAGTTGCTGGAGCTGGCCACCGTATCGAGGTAGAAGCGCTGGTTACGATCCAGCGGGGTTTCACGCAGCAATTGCAGCATGCCCAATACGCCGTTCAATGGCGTGCGGATCTCGTGGCTCATTTTCGCCAGAAAGCGACTTTTTGCCTGGTTCTCGCTTTCTGCCCGCTCGGCTGCCTGGCGCGAACGGAAGCCTTCTTCCTTAAGCAGGTTGATACGGTCGGCGAGCCCGATCGACAGGGTGATCAACTCGAAGGCGATGCCAACTTTGACAATCGACGCGCCATACAGGCCCAACAGGTTGAAGCCCAGCGAACCGGCTGTGACGATAACGAACGTCGCCAGCAGGACGCCCCAGGCCAGCGTGTAATAAAGGCCATAGCGCACGCCGCGGCTCCAGACGAAAGCGCCGGTCAGCAACAGGCCGATCGAAGAGCCGATGACCATCACACTGGCGAGCACGCTCCAGACCTGCGTTTCCAGAACGAAACCGGACAGCAGCGCACCCATCGACAGGATCAGCGCCACACGCAGGGCGAAGTCCAGGCGTGGGAAGTACTCTCTGGTATGCAGAAAATGGCGGCTGAATTGGACCGACACCAGGCAATGGCTGAACATCAGCGCGTAGATGCCTAACGCGACCACGCCACCTGCATCGTTCAGCCATTTGACCAGCAAGCCATCGAAGCTGAGTGCGAACAGGCCCACGTTGAGGTTGTAGATCAGATACCAGAAATACGCTGGCTCACGCAGCGAGAGGAACAGGAAGAAGTTGTAGCAGAACATCGCAAACAGCACGCCATAGAAGGCCCCGGCCAAGCCCATCGAGTCTTCGGTCGCTTCGGCGTTAGCTGCGTAGGTGCTGAAATACAGCGGGACGTACAGGGTGCTGGTGCTTTGCACACGCAACAGCAAGGTCGAGGTGCCGGGCGCTAGCTCTACTGGAAACAAGAAGTTGCTTACCCTGACCGAGCGCTCGCTGAACGGATGGTTGTCTCCCGAGTGCTGTCGGCTGATACGACCGTCCGGGTGACGGAGATACAGCTGGATATCGTCAAGCAGCGGGTAGTTGATTTCGACGAAGCCGCCAAGAGGGTCGTGGAGTTGGTTGTCCAGCTCGACACGGAACCACCAGACCGAATCGTTCTTCCCCTTATTGGGGTGTAGGCCTGACACTGGCTCAAAGGTTTTTTCGGGTAGCGCGAACACCTCGGCCACGCTCAGTTCGGCGGCAGGGTCTCTCAGAAAGTAACTTGAGCTGCCCAGTGCTTGGCGAAAATGCTGTGAATCCACAGACACGGGCTCAAAGGCCGATGCCTGAGCGGTCAGACAGAATAGGAAGACGGCCAGAAAAAGACGCGGCAGCATGTTATTGACCCAAGGCGTGCAAACTCGCAAAACGCAGTTTCCAGTCGCGCGAAGGACAAATCCCTTCGCTTTATGCCTGACTGGCCAAGCATCCATATATTTCAGAGGTTTGCGACTTTGCCCGGATCAGCGCCGCCCCGCAATCGGCAATTGCCTTAAGTTGGCGGCGCATCATGAAACGTGGCCATCAACCGGACGAATCATCGGTTTGCTTATCGAAGATCGAATCGACTGCCGGCACGCGCGTGTCGTTCTCCATTTGAGTCACGTGTTCCAGTTGATGGCTGAAGTTTTCCAGCGAATCTTTGCTCGTATGGGCGTCACTGGTGAAGACCGGTGGGCTCAGCAAGTAGGCTGAAATCAAGCGGCTCATGGCCGCCAGGCTGTCGATGTGGGTGCGCTCATAGCCATGCGTCGCGTCGCAACCAAAGGCCAGCAAAGCGGTGCGGATGTCGTGACCGGCTGCAATCGCCGATTGCGCATCGCTGTGGTAATAGCGGAACAGATCGCGACGCACCGGTACCTCATTGGCTTCCGCCAGTTTCAACAGGTGCCGCGACAGGTGGAAATCATAAGGCCCGCCTGAATCCTGCATGGCTACGGTGACGGCGTGTTCGCTGGATTCCTGTCCCTTGGCCGTCGGCGCGATGTCGATACCGACGAACTCGCTGACATCCCAGGGCAGGGCGCCGGCTGCACCAGAACCGGTTTCCTCGGTAATGGTAAACAGCGGATGGCAGTCGATCGGAGGCTCACGGCCGCTTTCAACCACGGCTTTGAGCGACGCCAGCAAGGCTGCTACTCCCGCCTTGTCGTCCAGATGGCGCGAGCTGATGTACCCGCTGTCGGTAAACTCGGGCATCGGGTCGAACGCGACGAAATCGCCCACATTGATTCCTAGCGCAAGCGTGTCGGCGCGGCCCGCGGTGTACCCGTCCAGGCGCAGCTCGACGTGGTTCCAGCTAATCGGCATCTCGTCGACCGCTGTATTGAATGCATGTCCCGAGGCCAGAAGCGGCAGCACGCTGCCCCGGACCACGCCGGTGTCGGTGAACACGCTGACGCGGCTGCCTTCGGCGAAACGACTCGACCAGCAACCCACCGGGGACAAGCCAAGTCGGCCATTGTCCTGGATCTCCCGGACGCTTGCGCCAATGGTATCCAGGTGTGCGGCGATGGCGCGGTCCGGGCTGTACCGACGGCCTTTGAGTGTGGCGCGGATGGTCCCGCGACGGGTCAGCTCGAAAGGAATGCCAAGCTCCTTCAGCCGCTCCGCCACGTAGCGAACGATGGTGTCGGTGAAGCCGGTGGGGCTGGGAATGGCGAGCATTTCCAGCAGCACACGCTGCAGGTAGTTGAGGTCTGGTTCTGGAAGCTTGGCAGTCATGATCATTCCTTAGCGGCAAAAAACGGGCTGCCGCCATTCAGGTGAGTGAAGTTGAGCTGCGGTAGTGCCGCAAGCGAGGCGGCTGGGCCAGGCTCCGGCACCTGAAGGTGCCGGAGCCTGGCCATCAACGGCCTGGTTGCCCCGCTAATGGGTGCCGTAGCTGAGTGGAAAGAGCAAGTCGACGAAGCGTTCGGCGGTCGGCTGCGGATGATGATTGGCCAGGCCGACTCGCTCATTCGCTTCGATGAAAACGTACTCAGGCTGGTCTGCCGCCGGCACCAACAGATCGAGACCAACCACCGGGATATCCAGCGCACGGGCCGCGCGGACGGCAGCATCGATCAGCTCGGGGTGCAATTGATCGGTTACATCGTCGAGCGTGCCGCCAGTATGCAGATTGGCGGTACGACGAACCGTCAAATGCTGGCCACGTGGCAGCACGCTTTCGTAATCGAAGCCGGCTTCACTGATGCACCGATGGGTTTCCTCATCCATCGGGATTTTGCTTTCGCCACCCGTCGCGGCCTGGCGACGGCGACTCTGGGTTTCGATCAGTTCTTGGATGGAGTGGCTGCCGTCGCCAACCACTTCAGCCGGACGTCGAATTGCCGCAGCGACCACGTCATAGCCGATCACCACGATGCGCAGATCGAGGCCGGGATGGAAGCTTTCGAGCAAGACGCGTTGATCGAAGTGGCGTGCTCGGGTAATTGCTTCCTCCACGTCCTCAGGGCTACGAAGATCGACCGAGACCCCGTGGCCCTGTTCGCCATCGAGCGGTTTGACCACGACACTGCCATGCTTTTCCAGAAACGCCTCGTTATCCTCTGGCGTCCCTGCGAGCTGCTGCGCTGGCAATTTGAGCCCGGCGCGGGCGAGGGTGCGGTGCGTCAGGCTTTTGTCCTGGCACAACGTCATGCTCACCGCTGAAGTGAGGTCCGACAGTGATTCGCGGCAGCGAACTTTTCGGCCGCCCTGGGTCAGGGTGAACAGGCCCGCTTCGGTGTCGTCGATGGTGATTTCGATGCCGCGGCGCCGTGCCTCGTCGACAATGATCTTGGCATAGGGGTTCAGCTTGGCTTCCGGGCCAGGCCCTAGAAACAAGGGCTGGTTGAAGGTGTTCTTGCGTTTGACCGTGAAGGTCTGCAGGTCACGGAAACCGAGTTTGGCGTAGAGCGCCTTGGCCTGCTTGTTGTCGTGCAGCACCGACAAATCGAGGTAGGCCAGCCCGCGCCCCATGTAGTGTTCAATCAAATGGCGAACCAGCGCTTCGCCGACGCCAGGGCGGGTGCAGTTTGGCGCGACCGCCAGGCACCAAAGGCTGGAGCCGTTCTCCGGATCGTTGAAAGCCTTGTGGTGATTGATGCCCATGACACTGCCAATGATCTGGCCGGAGTCGTCGTCCTCGGCCAGCCAATAAACCGGACCACCTTGCTCTCGTGGGGTGCACAGCTCCGGGTTGACGGGCAGCATATGGCGCGACTGGTACAGGCTATTGATCGCCTTCCAGTCCTCCTCACTCTGGGCGCGCCGAATGCCGAAACCGCGGAAGCTGCGGCGGGCTGGGCGGTAATCGGTAAACCAGATGCGAGAGGTGTCCGAGGGGTCAAGGAACAGCTGCTGCGGCGCATAGGCGAGCACTTGGTGCGGCGCGGCAACGTACAGCGCAATGTCCCGCTCCCCGGCCTGTTCATGGAGCAGGTCGGCAGCGAGCTTTTCAGGGTCGGAATAGGTGTGGCCGATCAGGATGCGGCCCCAGCCACAGTGCAGGGTTACAGGCGACTGGCGTTCCGCCTGGCCATCCTCCGCGAGTCGTTGCTGCAGGCGCTCGTAGGTCGGTGTCTGGCCGCGTAACAGCCGCTGTCCATAGGCTTGAGACTTCTGCATGGTACGTTCCTTGGAGCTTGTCACGACGCCACGGCATTTTTCGTATCAACTGGCCTTGGCGCCGTGCCGTCATGATCGGGTTCTTAAAGGCCTTGTTCGCTCAACCATAGATTGACCGCTGCCAGCTGCCACAATTTCGAGCCGCGTAGGGGCGTCAGTTGGCCCTCGGGGTCGTTGAACAGCTTGTCCAGCATTGCCGGGTTGTACAGCCCGCGATCCTGGCTCGGGTCCGTCAGCAGCTCGCGCACCCAGTTCAGCGTGTCACCCTGCAGATGCTTGAGGCCCGGCACCGGGAAATAGCCCTTGGGGCGGTCAATAACCGCGGCCGGGATAACCTTGCGCGCAGCTTCCTTGAGCACATACTTGCCGCCATCGGGCAGCTTGTACTTCGCGGGAATTCGCGCGGAAAGCTCGGCCACGTTGTGATCGAGAAACGGCACCCGTGCCTCGAGGCCCCAGGCCATGGTCATGTTGTCGACGCGCTTGACCGGGTCGTCGACCAGCATCACCGTACTGTCGATTCGCAGGGCCTTGTCGACGGCCGCATCAGTGCCCGGCTGAGCGAAGTGCTGACGAACGAAATCACCGGAGAAGTCGCCCTTGACCCACTGCTGCTGCACGGTGTCGGCGTACTCCTCGAAGCTGCGGTCGCGAAAGGCGTTGAGATAAGCCTCGACAGGGTCCTCGGCACCGTCCACCTGCGGATACCAGTGATAGCCGGCGAACAGCTCATCGGCACCTTGACCGCTCTGAACCACCTTGCAGTGCTTGGACACTTCCCGTGAGAGCAGGTAGAAGGCGATGCAGTCGTGGCTGACCATCGGTTCGCTCATCGCGCGAAAGGCAGCAGGCAGCTGTTCGAGGATTTCCTTCTCCTGAATCCGCAGCTGGTGATGGCGCGTCCCGTAATGCTGCGCAATCAGATCCGAATACTTGAATTCGTCGCCACGCTCGCCGCCGGCATCCTGAAAGCCGATGGAGAAGGTCTGCAAGTTATCCGCAGCGCCTGCTTCGCGAAGCAGACCGACCAGTAAGCTGGAGTCGACGCCACCGGACAGCAGGACGCCCACGTCGACCGCTGCGCGATGGCGCAAGGCGACTGACTCGCGCAAGGTTGTCAGGGTGCGCTCCTGCCAGTCTTCGAAGCTGTAGCCTTGCTCCTCTTCTGACGCCCCGAACTCCAGCGTCCACCAGCGGTGTTGGCTGGTCTTGCCGTTGGCATCAATACGCATGAAGGTGGCGGGAGGCAGTTTCTCGATGCCGGCAATCAGAGTGTCCGGCGCCGGCACCACAGCATGGAAGCTCATGTAGTGGTTCAGTGCCACCGGGTTCAGTACACCAGCGATGTCACCGCCCTTGAGCAACGCCGGGAGCGTCGAGGCAAAGCGCAGGCGCTCGCCAGTGCGTGACAGATAGAGCGGCTTGATGCCGAGGCGATCACGGGCGATGAACAGTTCCTGTACGTCGCGCTGCCAGATGGCGAAGGCGAACATGCCGTTGAGGCGCGGCAATAAGGCTTCGCCCCAGGCATGAAAGCCCTTGAGCAACACTTCAGTGTCACCCTCGGAGAAGAAGCGATAGCCCAGCGCCTCGAGCTCGGCGCGCAATTCTGGATAGTTGTAGATGGCGCCGTTGAACACCATCGACAAACCGAGTGCCGAGTCGACCATTGGCTGACCCGAAGCCTCGCACAGGTCCATGATTTTCAAGCGTCGATGACCGAGCGCGAGAGGGCCTTGGCTGTTGAAGCCACAGGCGTCTGGGCCGCGAGCAGTCAGGGATTGAGTGATGCGTTCAACCGCGGCCAGATCGGCCGGTTGATTATCGAAGCGAAGTTCGCCAGCTATGCCGCACATAAGATCCTTACCGGTGTTGCCGTTGGGGAGTGTGACTGATGCTCGGATCGCGAAGTTCAGGTTTTCAGACCAGCGTATACCGCTCTGGCTCGCCAGCTGCGGTGATCGTTCAGGTGCGTCACTCGCAGGCTGAATCGCGCCCTGCTGCGTCAGTCAGGTTTTACAGGGAAACAAAGAAAGTGCTTTCATGTCAAACCGTGACCCGGCTGATTATGTTGTTTATGAGCGAAGAAAATATTCGAACTGAAACTATCGAAAAACCGGAGAGCAGCCTTGAACTGTCGCTGTTTCAGGCTCTGCGCCGGTTGCAGCAGGACGCCGAAATGCATGCCAAGCGGCTGGCACGTTACGGTGGACTGAGCCCGGTGCAGCTAATGATTCTGCAAGTGCTTGCGAGCGAGCGACAGCTCACGGCCAGTGCGCTGAGCAAGCGCGTCAGCCTCACGCCTGCAACCCTATCCGGGCAGCTCGACCGGCTCGCCGAACGCGGACTGCTGTCGCGCCAGCGCGATGATCAGGACCGCCGCCGCCAATGGTTGCATTTGACTGAAGAGGGTCGTGCACTGCAGCAACAGGCACCGTCTTTGCTGCCGCCGGAGTTCGTTGCACGTTTCGCCGCGTTGCCGGAATGGGAGCAGCATGGAATCACTGCGGCGCTGCTTCGCGCCGCCTCGATATGTGGTTCGAAGGAATAGTTAGCAGCCCGGCTGAGCCTGCCGTCTGCTATAGGCGAAAGCCTTCGACGATATGCTCGGCCAGTGTTTCGCTGACTTGCGACCGACTACGTTCGTTGCGCAGCAGGACAATGCTGCTCAAGGGCAGCTCCGGCATGCCCTCGGCTTCGCCCAGCAAGCGCATGTCGGCCGTGATCAGGCTCTGCAGCTGCGCGGTCACTGCGAGCCCTGCGTTAACCACGGCCATCAGCGCTGAGAGGCTCGGGCTGGTATAGGCAACCCGGTAGGGAACGTCCAGGCTGTCGAGTGCGTTGCAGGCCCAGGCGCGGCAGAAGCAATCGGTATTGAACATGGCCAGTGGCATGGGCCGTTGTTCATGGGTGTTGAAGCCCGGCGCTTCAGCCCAGACGAAGCGCTCGCGCCGCAGCAACTGTCCGATCTCGGTACCCGGCTCGCGGGTGACGATGGACAGATCGAGGTCGCGTCGCTGCAGCAACTGGTAAGACGGTTCGCAATGCACCTCCACCTGCACCAGCGGATAGGCCTGGGCGAAGCGCGACAGGATGCCCGGTAGGAAGCGCATCACATAATCGTCTGGAGTGCCGATGCGCACCGAGCCGACCATGTGCGGTTCTCGCAAGGTGGTCAGCACCTCGCCGTGCAGCTTGAGAATCCTCCGTGCGTAACCGAGCAGGATTTGGCCCTCTGCGGTGAGCTTGACCTGGCGCCCGTCTCGCTCGAATACCGAACGCTGCAGCACATCCTCTTCAAGCCGCTTCATCTGCATGCTGATTGCCGACTGCGTGCGATTGACTGCTTCCGCAGCACGGGTGAAGCCGCCGTGATCGGCAATTGCCACAAAGCTGCGCAGCAGCTCGGCATCGATACTCGGGTAGTTGGCCATTCATCAATCTCCGAGATGGACATCATCACAAACATTCGTTGGATTGATCATAAGCCCGGCGGGACACTGGCGCCATCCACTCGGAGGTGTACCCGATGAAAAGCCATGCTGAGTTCGTTCAATCTTGCGCCCGGAGCGCAACGCCCCATTTCTCGCTCGGACGGTGGCTGCGTGCGGCCTGGCAGCGGTTCGGTCGCTGGCACGCGCTGTATCGCCAGCGCCAGCAACTGGCCTCGCTAAGTGACGAGATGCTCAAGGACATCGGTTTGAGCCGGGCCGATATCGAAACCGAAATCACCCGGCCATTTTGGGATGAGCCGTTTCGCCGAGGCTAACGCTTGGCAGCTTGGCCACGAGGCTCGAATAGGCAGGCGCTCGATGAGACGCTCAGTCAATCCGTCTAATGAGCTTGCGCAGCAGGAATCGATTGGGGTGGCAGGCTTCGGCGATGGCGCGCGGTACGGGCAGCGGTTCGTCATTCAGCCACGCGGCGAGCAGTTCGCCCGACAGTGGCGCGGTGATCAGGCCGCGCGAGCCGTGTGCGGTATTGACGTACAGCCCATCAAGCCAAGGGCAGGGCGTATCAGGCACTTGCCGAGCATCCTTCGCCAGCACGGCATAGGCTTCGGCGAAGCGTGCTGGATCGGCCAGCGCGCCGATGATGGGTAGATAGTCGGGGCTGGTGCAGCGGAACGCGACGCGTCCATGCAGTTGGTCGATATCGACGGTGTCGGCCTCGAGGCGCTGATGCAGATCAGCGGAAATCTCCGCGAGCATCTCCAGGTTGGAATGGTGTTCCGCTGCGCTCGGAGCCGGGTCGGTTTCGGCGAAATTGAAGCTCGCCCCCAACGTGTGCTGACCCTCACGGGGCGGGGCGACGTAGCCCTTGGCGCAGAGCACGGTGCGCAACGCGCTGCTTTGTTCGGTCACCGGCAGGGCGGTGATCTGTCCGCGGATTCGCTTGAGCGGCAGCCAGGCACTTTGGCTGAAGCGCGCAACGTCGGCGGCGCCAGCCAGAATCACTACCGGCGCCTCGGCCAGCAGCTCATCGCCGATCAGCGCCTGCCACTGCTCGCCAGCGCGACGCAGCTCGACCGGGTGCCGGTGGCGAAGCAGCTCGATGGCGGGGTGCGCGATCAGCCAGCGACACAGCGCTGGCGGGTGCGCCCAACCCGCGTCCGGATAGAACAACCCGCCATGGTCCAGCGTCACGCCCGCCAGCTGCTCGGCTTCCTCGCGCTGCACCGCGCGCAGCAGACTGGGCGGAAAGGCATCGGACAGTGCTGCTTGGCGGGCGCTTTCCTTGTGGTCGAAGGCAAGCTGCAGCACGCCACAGGCATCCCAGTCCTGGCCTTGCTGCAGGTTCTGCAACAACCGACGGGTGTAGCCAAAGCCGCTGGCGACAAGCTGCGAAAGCGCGGTGCCGTGCGCTGACAGCTTCAGATAGAGCACACCCTGTGGATTGCCAGAACCCTCTTGGGCGACGTCGTCATGCCGCTCCAGCAGTGTCACCTGCCAGCCGCGCGCCGCCAGGCTGGCGGCGCTGGCGCAACCCGCCAGACCCGCGCCGATGACCAGTGCCTTGCGCTGCGTTGGTTGATGCGACGGGCGCGCGAACCACGGGTTCCCTGGGGTTTCTGGCGATGCGGCAAGGTGGCCCTGGAGGTTTTCCCACTTCTGGCCGAATCCCGGTATCCGCTTGATCTCAAAGCCCGCCTCCTTGAGGGCTCGTCGCACACTGCCGGCGCTGCTGAAGGTCGCCAGAGTGGCGCCCGGGGCGGATAGCCGCGCCACCTGCTCAAATAGCTCGGGCTGCCACATGTCCGGGTTTTTCGGCGGTGCGAAACCATCGAGAAACCAGGCGTCAACCTGGGCATCCAGTTCTTTCAGCCGGTCGAGTGCGTCGCCTACCAGTAGCGTCAGCGTTACCTGGCCGAAACGAAACTGCTGGAATCCCGGATTGATCGCCACATACTGGTCGAGCAACTGCCGCGCCTGCAGCTGCAGCTCGGGCCACAACGTCAGCGCGCGACGCAGGTCGTCGCGCGTGAGTGGATGCTTTTCAACACTGACGAAGTGCAGGGCGCTATTGGCAGGCGCAGTGCGCTCGAACAGCGCCCAGGCGCAAAGAAAACTGAGGCCAGTACCAAAGCCCGTTTCGCCAATCACCAGGCGTTCCCCTGCCTGAAGAGCGGCGAAACGTTCGGCCAATCGGTTGGGTTGCAGAAATACGTGGGTGGTTTCGGCCATGCCTGAGCCGCGAGAAAAATATACGTCACCATAGCGCCGCGATTGCGGTTGGCCGTTCTCGTCCCAGTCGAGCTCTGCATGTTCAAAACCGGGTGGGATCGCGGCGGACATCGGCGTTTCCTGCGGAGAAAAATCGCGATTCTAGCAGCAGCGTGAAACCTGCTGCGGGCGCGCTTTGTCGCATCGGTAAGCGCGCAGGCCAGCGCACCAAGCGCTAACAGACGGAGCTGCATCAGTACTGCAGCTACCTTGGCCTGCTAGGGTTCATCACAGCATCCATTCTTGGAGTACACGATGTTCGAGTCCGCAGAAATCGGCCACACCATCGACAAGGACACCTACAACAAAGAAGTGCCCGTTCTGCGTGAAGCGTTGCTGCAAGCGCAGTACCGGCTCAGAGAGCAGGCGCGGTTTCCAGTGCTCATCCTGATTAATGGCATCGAGGGCGCCGGAAAAGGCGAAACGATCAAGCTGCTCAGCGAGTGGATGGACCCGCGGCTGATCCGGGTCGACAGCTTCGATGTGCCGACGGACGAAGAACTCTCGCACCCGCCCGCCTGGCGATACTGGCGTCGCCTGCCCCCGAAAGGACAGACCGGCATCTTTTTCGGTAACTGGTACAGCAAGTTGCTGGAGGACCGGGTCCATGGGCGCATCAAGAAAGCCGAGCTGGAGCTGGCTATCGACCGTGCTCAGCGTTTCGAACGCATGCTCTGTGCTGAAGGCACGCTGATCTTCAAATTCTGGTTTCACCTGTCCAAGGACCGCATGCTGCAGCGCCTTGAGTCGCTAAAGGATGACCCGCTGCACAGCTGGCGCATCAGCCCGCTGGATTGGCAGCAGTCGAAAACCTACGACCGGTTCGTCAAGCACGGTGAACTGATCCTGCGCCGCAGCAGCCGGGACTTTGCGCCCTGGTACGTCATCGAGGGCAGCGACGAACGATACCGCAGCCTGACCGCCGGCCGGTTGCTGCTCGAGGGGCTCAATGCTGCGCTGGACGCTGCGGACCAACCGCTCTCGCAGCCGCACACGGCGACGATCGAGCTGAAGCTCGATCAGGCGAGCCTGCTTGGCAGTCTCAACATGCAGCAATCGCTCAGCAAGGACCATTACAAAGAGCAGCTGGGACATGAACAGGCAAGGCTGAGCCAGCTGCTGCGTGATCCGCGGTTGCGCAAGCGTGGGGTACTGGCCCTGTTCGAGGGCCACGACGCGGCGGGCAAGGGCAGCGCCATTCGCCGGGTCACGGGCGCGCTGGATCCGCGGCTGTATCGCACCATACAAATCGCCGCGCCCAGCGAGGACGAACTGGCGCAACCCTGGTTGTGGCGCTTCTGGCGCAACGTCCCGGCGCGCGGGCAGTTCATCATTTTCGATCGATCCTGGTACGGCCGCGTGCTGGTTGAACGTGTCGAGGGCTTCTGCTCGCCAGACGAGTGGCTGCGGGCCTATACCGAGATAAACGAGTTCGAGGAACAGCTGGTCGACGCAGGCGTGGTGGTGGTCAAGTTCTGGCTCTCGATCGACAAACAAACGCAGCTGGAGCGCTTCAAGGAGCGGGAAGATACGCCGCACAAGCGCTTCAAGATTACCGAGGAAGACTGGCGCAATCGCGAAAAGTGGGAGGACTACAGCAACGCCGTGGCGGACATGGTCGATCGCACCAGCACCGAAATTGCGCCCTGGACGTTGGTTGAGGCCAACGACAAGCGCTTTGCCCGGGTCAAGGTATTGCGCACGCTCAACGACGCGCTGGAAGAAGCGATCAGCTGAGTTTCAAGCGACGGCAGACAATGGCCAGCCATATCCCTGCTGAATGTTCGTCGCCTTTGGTGAAGGGCCGGAACTATGCTCGGTCCATCGTCAACAGGCCGGCCGCCGCAGCGGCCGCCCAACCATTCGAGGTATGCCATGCGTGAAGTAGTGATCGTCGACAGCGTACGGACCGGCCTGGCCAAGTCCTTCCGCGGCAAGTTCAACATGACCCGTCCTGACGACATGGCGGCTCATTGCGTCAACGCGCTGCTGTCGCGTAACGGGCTGGACCCTAAGCTGGTCGAGGACTGCATCGTCGGTGCCGGCTCCAACGAGGGCGCACAGGGCTACAACATCGGTCGTAACGTGGCGGTGCTGTCGAACCTGGGCATCCAGTGCGCGGGCATGACACTCAATCGCTTCTGCTCGTCCGGCTTGCAGTCCATTGCCATCGCGGCCAATCAGATCGCTTCCGGCTGCAGCGACATCATCGTTGCCGGTGGCGTCGAGTCGATCACCATGACGGCCAAGAGCCGCAACAGCGACAACCTCTTCAATCCAGTCCTGCAGGAGCGCGTTCCTGGGCTGTATCACAGCATGGGGCAAACCGCCGAGCTGGTCGCGCGTCGCTACAACGTCACCCGCGAGCAGCAGGACGCCTATTCCCTGCAGAGTCAGCAGCGTACCGCGCGGGCCCAGGCTGAGGGTTTGTTCCAGGACGAGATCGTGCCGATGAACGTCCGCTACTTCACCGAGGACAAGAACACCGGTGAGCGCACCGAGCATGAAGGTGTGGTCGATCGTGACGACTGCAACCGCCCGGATACCACGCTGGAAAGCCTGTCGGGCCTCAAACCGGTGTTTGCCGATGATGGCTCGGTGACCGCGGGCAATGCCTCGCAGCTCTCCGACGGCGCCTCGATGACCTTGGTCATGAGCCTGGACAAGGCACTCGAGCTCGGCCTCAAGCCACGGGCCTTCTTCCGCGGATTTACCGTGGCCGGGTGCGAGCCTGAGGAGATGGGCATTGGCCCGGTGTTCTCGGTGCCACGTCTGCTAAAGGCGCGCGGTCTGCAGGTCAGCGACATCGACCTGTGGGAGCTCAACGAGGCCTTCGCCTCGCAGTGCCTGTATTGCCGCGATACGCTGGAAATCGACAATGAGAAGTTCAACGTCAATGGCGGCTCGATTTCCATCGGCCACCCATTTGGCATGACCGGTTCGCGTACCGCGGGCCATCTGGTTCGCGAGCTGCAACGCCGGAATCTGCGTTACGGGGTTGTGACCATGTGCGTTGGCGGCGGCATGGGTGCGTCTGGGCTGTTCGAAGCGGTGCGCTGATCAGTCTCGCAGGGACGACTAAAAGAAACCCGCGCCAGATGGCGCGGGTTTTTCATGCCTGATCATTATTGGTCGCTCCTTGGCTGGGCTTCAGCTCGTGCGCCAGGCTATCCGGTCTGCGTCTGGCTCCAGGTTACCGATGTAACGGCTATTGAGGTTCAGACGTCTGCCAGCAGGTGAACGGATTGGTCTGCTATGAAGTTTCCGGTGGGCTGAAGCCCACCCTACGACGTAGCCTGGCCTGTAGGGTGGGCTTCAGCCCACCGTATATATGGCGGAAGCAGTCAGGTAGATAGATAAAAACCCGCGCTTGGCGCGGGTTTTTTATTGCCACAGTCTGGCCACTGAGGCCAGTAGGGTGGGCTTCAGCCCACCACCCCGCGGCTAGGTTGCTACCTCAGCTCAGCTACGGCTGGATTCCAGCATGGTTTCAGGTCGCACCCACTGATCGAACTCCTCATCGGTCAGATAGCCCAGCGCCAGTGCAGCTTCGCGCAGGGTGGTGCCTTCGGCATAGGCCTTCTTGGCGATCTCGGCCGCCTTGTCGTAACCGATGTGCGGGTTCAGTGCTGTCACCAGCATCAGCCCACGCTCCAGATGCTCGGCCATGCGTGCCGCGTCCGGTTCGAGGCCGACGATGCAGTGGGTGTTGAAGTTGCGGCAACCATCGGCCAGCAGGCGGATCGATTCGAGCATGTTGTGCACGATCACCGGCTTGAACACATTGAGCTGTAGATGGCCCTGGCTCGCGGCGAAGCCGACCGTCACGTCGTTCCCCATCACCTGGCAGGCAAGCATGGACAACGCCTCGCACTGCGTCGGATTGACCTTGCCTGGCATGATCGAGCTGCCCGGCTCATTGGCTGGCAAACGCACTTCGGCGAAACCCCCGCGCGGGCCCGAGCCGAGCAGGCGCAGGTCGTTGGCGATTTTCATCAGCGCCGTGGCCAGTGTTTTCAGGGCGCCGGAGAGTGCGACCAGCGGCTCATGGCCGGAAAGGGCGGCAAACTTGTTCGGCGCAGACACGAACGGAAGACCGGAGAGGGCCGCCAGTTCAGCAGCAATCGCTTCGGCGAAGCCATGCGGGGCGTTGAGACCAGTGCCCACTGCGGTGCCGCCCTGGGCCAGTTCGTAAACGGCGGGCAGGGAATGTCGAATTGCCTGTTCGGCGATATCCAGCTGGGCCACGAAGGCCGACAACTCCTGGCCGAAGGTCACGGGAGTTGCATCCATCATGTGGGTGCGCCCGGTTTTGACCAGCTGACCATAGCGTGCCGCCTGTTCGGCGATGCCGCCAGACAGCTCGGCGATGGCGGGTAACAGATCGTCTTGGATTGCTCGCGCAACGGCGATGTGCATGGCCGTGGGGAAGCAATCGTTGGAGCTCTGCGCGCGGTTGACGTGGTCGTTGGGGTGCACCGGGCTCTTGCCGCCACGTGCCCCGCCGGCCAGTTCATTGGCGCGCCCGGCAATAACCTCGTTGACGTTCATGTTGCTCTGGGTGCCGCTGCCCGTCTGCCAGACCACCAGAGGAAACTGATCGTCGTGCTGGCCGTGGAGTATTTCGTCGGCGGCCTGTTCGATCAGACGCGCGATGTCCGGCGGTAGATCGCCTATGCGGTCGTTGACCCGCGCCGCGGCTTTCTTGATCAGCGCCAGCGCATGGCAGACGGCAAGGGGCATGCGCTGGTCGCCGATGGCGAAATTGATCAGCGAGCGCTGTGTCTGGGCGCCCCAGTAAGCCTGTTCCGGGACTTCCACTGGACCCAGGCTGTCGGTTTCGGTGCGTGTCATGCCGTGCTCCATCGATGAGGTATCCCTGTTAGGTTGCTGGCTGTGGGCACAGGTTCAATCTGGCCTGCAGCTGTTCCTTGAGCGCCGGGAACTCCGCGCGCAGAATGTGTCCATTGAGGCTCACTTAACGATCGCCAAGGATCATCTCATGCACATTCTTCGTACATTCGGCCTTTGTAGCGTTCTGTCGATGGCGCTGCTCAGTGGCCAGGCCAGCGCTGACAGCTCGGGTCATAAGGCCCAGGCCGAGCGCTTCCTGGAGCTGGTCAACGCTGATCGGCTCGCTGTGCCGGTGTATGCCCAGGTGCAGCAGATGTTCGCCGAGCGCTTCGAGCAGACCCAAGCGCCCGCGAGCAAGCGTGCACTGCTCGAGCGCTACCAATCGAAGGCCGATGCCGCGCTGGACAAGGCCATCGGCTGGGAACAGGTCAAGCCGGACCTGATCAAGCTCTACACCGAAACCTTCACCGAGCAGGAGCTCAGCCAGTTGAACGACTTCTACGAGTCGGCGCTTGGCAAGAAGATGCTGACCAAACTGCCGGAGCTGAATGCGCGTTCGGCGCAGGTTACCCAGGCCAAGCTGCAAAGCGCTGTGCCCCAGGTCAACAAGCTGCTGGCAGAGATGACTGCCGAACTCGATACTCAGAAAAAGCCCTGACGGAGCCGCCCGGATGTCCAAACTCGAATCCATCGAACAGACGCTGCAAAGCGCACTGCAACCTCAGCATCTGCAAGTGCTGGACGAAAGCCACATGCACAGCCGCGGCCAGGAAACCCATTACAAGGCGGTGATCGTTAGCGAGCAGTTCGCCGGCCTGAATGCGGTCAAGCGCCACCAGCGCGCCTACGCTGCAATGGGCGATCTCATGCAACAGATTCACGCCCTGGCACTGCACACCTACACCCCGGAAGAGTGGGCCGAGCAGGGCGTCGCGCCTGCGTCGCCGGTCTGTGCCGGGGGGCACAAATAACAAGCTGCCTGGCGGCTTTAGGCCTGATCAAGATTTGTTGCTAGAATGCGCACCGCGCCGGCTCACGCCGGCGTTGTCGTTTTCGCATTCCCGGTCCGCCCTTGGACAGGCCGTTGAAAAACGTAGGCGAGGCAGGCAAGACAAGGCGAAACGGCACGAGGAAGCGGAGTTTACGCTTGTAAATGAGCATTCCGAGGGTCGTTTCAACGCAGGATTGCCCACGCAGGTAGTTTTTCAACGGCCTGTTGGGTGACCACTGGAGGAAGTATCCCGCATGACCCAGAAGATCGTCGTTGCGGCGCTGTACAAGTTCGTCTCTCTGCCGGACTACGTCGCGTTGCGTGAACCCCTGCTCGAAACCCTCGATGCCAACGGCATCAAAGGCACGCTTTTGCTGGCCGAAGAAGGCATCAACGGCACCGTGTCCGGTAGCCGTGAAGGGATCGATGCCTTGCTCGCCTGGTTCGGGACTGATGCACGCCTGGCCGATATCGATCACAAGGAATCCTACTGCGACGAGCAGCCCTTCTACCGCACCAAGGTCAAGCTGAAGAAGGAAATCGTCACCCTGGGTGTGCCCGGCGTCGATCCCAACCAGCGCGTCGGCACCTATGTCGATCCAAAGGACTGGAATGCCCTGATCGAAGATCCGGAAGTGCTGTTGATCGATACCCGCAACGACTACGAAGTGGCCATCGGTACCTTCGAAGGCGCAATCGACCCGCAAACCAAATCCTTTCGCGAGTTTCCCGATTACATCAAGGCCCACTACGATCCGGCCAAACACAAGAAAGTCGCGATGTTCTGCACCGGTGGTATCCGCTGCGAGAAGGCTTCCAGCTACATGCTCGGCGAGGGCTTCGAGGAGGTTTATCACCTCAAGGGCGGCATCCTGAAATACCTCGAAGAAGTGCCTCAAGAAGAAACGCGCTGGCGCGGCGACTGCTTCGTGTTCGATAACCGGGTGACCGTCCGTCACGACCTCACCGAGGGCGATTTCGACCAATGCCACGCCTGTCGTACACCGATCTCGCTGGAGGACCGCCAATCGGAGCACTACGCTCCAGGCATCAGCTGCCCCCACTGCTGGGATAACCTCAGCGAGAAGACGCGCCATAGTGCGCGTGAGCGGCAGAAGCAGATCGAACTGGCGCTCGAGCGCAACCAGCCACACCCCATTGGCTACAACTATCGCAAGGCGGGTGTGTAACTGAGTACAGCCATGAAGCGCGCTACACGCGCTTCAACCTGATAGAACCGGAGCGCCGATGAGCAGCCGACTGATCTATGTGATGGACCCGATGTGCTCATGGTGCTGGGGCTTCGCGCCGGTCGTGCAGGCACTGATCGAACAGGCCCAGGCGCGCGGGGTGGGCTCGGATCTAGTGGCTGGTGGACTGCGTCAGGAACGTACCGCGATGGAGCAGGCCGCTCGTGACCGCACTGCCTCCTACTGGCACGCAGTACATGAGGCGAGCGGCCAGCCTTTCAACTTCGAGGCGGGCTTGCCCGACGGGCTGGTCTACGATACCGAGCCGGCTTGCCGCGCGCTGGTTGCTGCACGTGATCTCGACAGCCAAGCTGCGTGGCGACTTGCTGGGCTGATCCAGCAGGCCTTCTACGTCGAGGGGCGCAACGTCACGCTGCCGCCGGAACTTGTCGAGCTGGCCGAGACCGCTGGCATTCCGCGTATCGAGTTCGCCGACCACTTCGATTCCCAGGCCGCACGCGATGCCACCGTTGCGGACTTCGAGTGGTCGCGCAATCTTGGCATTGCGGGATTTCCTACCTTGCTGGCTGAACACGATGGCCAGCTGGCATTGGTGACGAACGGATTCCAACCGCTCGAAGCGCTATCACCGCTGCTGGCGCGCTGGCTGGATCACAATATCAATGCCTGATCAGCTCAGCTGGGCCGAAATCCGCCGCCTCGCACTTCACCATCGCAAAGCATTGGTGCTGGCCAATCTGGTCGCGGTGCTGGCGACGCTGTGCAGCGTGCCGATTCCCTTGTTGTTGCCGTTGCTGGTCGACGAGGTGCTGTTGCAGCAGGGCGACGCAGCGCTTGAGGTCATGAACAACTTTCTTCCGGTGGAGTGGCAGACCGCCGTCGGCTATATCGGCCTGATGCTTTGCATAACGCTGCTCTTGCGCGCATCGGCTCTGATTTTCAACGTTCTGCAGGCGCGTCTGTTTGCCCGATTATCGAAGGATCTGGTCTATCGCATCCGAGTACGGCTGATCGAGCGGCTCAAGCGTATTGCGCTGAGCGAGTACGAAAGCCTGGGTGGCGGGACCGTTGCGGCACATCTGGTCACTGATCTTGAGACTATCGATAAATTCATCGGCGAGACCCTCAGCCGGTTGTTGGTCGCCGTGTTGTCCATTGCCGGTACGGCGGCGATCCTGCTGTGGATGCATTGGCAGCTGGCGCTTCTGATCCTGCTGTTCAATCCTCTGGTGATCTACGCCACGGTGCAGCTGGGCAAGCGCGTCAAACACCTGAAGAAGCTGGAGAACGACAGCACGTCGTTATTCACCCAGGCGCTCACCGAAACGCTAGATGCGATTCAGGAAGTGCGCGCCGGTAACCGCCAGGGTTTCTTTCTCGGACGCCTCGGCCTGCGGGCGCGGGAAGTGCGCGATTTCGCGGTGGCCTCGCAGTGGAAGACAGACGCCTCCAACCGCGCCAGTGGCCTGTTGTTCCAGTTCGGTATCGACATCTTCCGTGCCGCGGCCATGCTCACGGTGCTGTTTTCGGACCTGTCTATCGGACAGATGCTCGCGGTGTTCAGCTACCTGTGGTTCATGATTGGCCCGGTGGAGCAGCTGCTCAATCTGCAGTACGCCTTCTACGCGGCGGGCGGTGCGCTAAGCCGCATCAACCAGCTGCTGGCGCGTGCCGACGAGCCGCAATATCCCGGTGGTCAGGATCCGTTCGCTGGCCGCGATACCGTCGACATCGAAGTCCAGGGGCTGCGCTTCTCCTATCAGGATGAGCCGGTGCTGGAAGGGCTGGATTTGTCCATCGCGGCGGGTGAGAAGGTGGCCATCGTCGGTGCCAGCGGCGGCGGCAAGAGCACCCTGGTGCAGTTGCTGCTGGGACTCTATCAGCCGCAGGCCGGACATATTCGCTATGCAGGGGTCGAGGTGCAGGATATCGGGCTGCCAACGGTTCGCGACAACGTCGCCGTAGTGCTGCAGCATCCGGCCCTGTTCAACGACACGGTGCGCGCCAATCTGCTGATGGGGCGCGAGCGGGACGATCAGGCATGCTGGCGTGCGCTGGAAATAGCTCAATTGGCCGACACGATCCGGCAGCTGCCAGCCGGACTGGACAGCATCGTTGGTCGTTCCGGTGTTCGCCTCTCAGGAGGACAACGACAACGACTGGCGGTGGCGCGCATGGTGCTGGCTGAGCCCAAAGTGGTCATCCTTGATGAAGCTACGTCGGCTCTGGATGCGGCCACCGAGTATGCCTTGCATCAGGGACTCAACCGTTTCCTGCAAGGGCGCACGACGCTGATCATCGCTCACCGTTTGTCGGCGGTGAAACAGGCCGATCGGGTGCTCGTTTTCGATGGCGGACGCATCGCGGAGCAGGGTGATCACCAGCAGCTGATCGCTGACGGCGGGCTCTACGCCAAGCTTTACGGGCACCTTCAGCAACATTGAGCCAGGCATCGGGCACGACCGTGAGCGAGCAGTTCCAGTCGGCTCGGTGTGGTGCTGGCAAATTGACGTCAATTCCTGATTAAATTGCGCCGCTTTCGTATTCAACTTTAGTCGCGACCTGCCGACTCCATAAGCGCGCTTACTTTTTAGGGATTCTCTGATGCAGTCCGTCGATTTTTTCGCCAACCTTTCCGTCGGCAAGAAGCTGCTGCTTGGCTTCGCCATGGTCCTGCTGCTGACCTTGGGAGTCGCCGGGACCGGCTTTTACGCCGTGGACTCGATCCTGAATCGCTCATATCAGATGAATCAGCTGTTGCGGATCAACGCTGCCATTCTTGAGGCCCGTGGCCTGGAGCGCGACTTTGCGCTGACTCGCAGTGACGAATCCGCCGCGGCCTTGCGCAGCACCCTGGCCAAGCTCAATCAAGAGCTGGATGAGCTTGCGCAAAGCTCGTCTGAAGAAGACCAGCAGAAGCTGCAGCAGATTCGCAGCGATGCGGCCGTCTATGCCGATAACTTCACTCAATACGGTGAGCTGATCAGCAAAGGTGTGGCGCTTCGCGAGCGTATGGCCGATGCCGCACAAAAAAGCCGTGAAGAGTTTGAATACATCGAGCTGGATATGTACGACGCCGTGCGCGTATTGCGTCTGGAAGGTGACCACTTGAAGGGCAGCGATCCGCTGACTATCGCTGAAGCGGCGTCCGGGCTGACCAAGCGCATCCTCGATCTGCGTACCTTCGAAAGCATGTTCATCGCCCATAGCGCGCAAGCCGCGGTGGACAGCTGGAACGAGTCCTATGCGGACGTGACCACCATCGGCAGCAGTCTGAAAACCTGGCTCAACGACGAGCAGAAAGCCACCATGGATGGTGCGCTCACCGCCCTAGCGGCCTATCAGCAGGCGTTTGGTGAGTTCCGCAACAACCGCGCCGAGCGCATCGCGCTCGAGCAAGCGATGGTGGGCCAGGCTCAGCGCATCCTGGATACAGCCGATCAGGCATTGACGGGTGCCACCGAGGCCATGCAGGAGCAGCGCCGCAGCGCCTACACCTGGCTCGGAATCATCAGCGTTCTGGCCGTGGTTATAGGCCTGGTGGCCGCGACGGCGATCTCCCGCATGATCGTCGTACCGCTGCGCTACACCGTACAGCTGGCGCAGCGCGTGGCCAACGGTGACCTGACTCAGTCGCAGAAAGTGACCCGTCGCGACGAACTCGGCCAGCTGCAGAAAGCGATGTCCGACATGACTGAAAGCCTGCGCACCTTGATCGGCCGCATCGGTGGTGGCGTCGGTCAGATTGCTACCGCCGCGGAGCAGTTGTCCTCGGTGACGGCGCAGACCAGTGCTGGCGTCCAGAAGCAGCGGGTCGAGACTGAACAGGTTGCTACCGCCATGCACGAGATGGCAGCGACCGTTCAGGAAGTCGCGCAAAACGCGGAGCAGGCCTCGCATGCTGCCCGCGAGGCCGACCAGCAGGCGCGCCAGGGCGACCGCGTCGTTCAGGAGGCTATCGGTCAGATCGGCAGCTTGTCTGGCGAGGTCGAACATTCGGCTCATGCCATCGAAGAGCTGAATACCGAAAGCGGTCGTATCGGCACCGTGTTGGAAGTGATTCGTGCGGTGGCTGAACAGACCAACCTGCTCGCTCTCAACGCGGCGATCGAAGCCGCCCGCGCCGGTGAACAGGGCCGCGGTTTCGCCGTGGTGGCTGATGAAGTCCGCGCCCTGGCTCGCCGCACGCACGACTCCACGGAGGAAATCGAAGGCCTGATCGCCAACCTGCAGCGCGTAGCGCAAAAGGCCGTTGAGCAAATGCAGACCAGCCGTAACCTGACTCAACGCACCGTCGACCTGGCCAGCGAAGCAGGCATCGCGCTGGGTCGCATCACCGAGTCGGTTTCGACCATCGAGCAGATGAACCAGCAGATCGCAGCGGCAGCTGAGCAGCAGAGCGCCGTCGCTGAGAACATCTCCGAGAGCGTGACCCGTGTTCGCGACATTGGTGAGCAAAGCGCCAGCGGCAGCGAGCAGACCGCCGCGGCCAGTGCTGAGCTGGCGCGCCTGGGCATCGAACTGCAAGGGCTGGTGGCGCGCTTCCGCACCTGAGTTTTTCTCTGCAACCTCCAAAGCCCCGGTTCTTGCCGGGGCTTTGTCGTTTATGGCGCTGAACTCCGGCGAGACTCCACCTATCTAGAAAGGTGACGCGGCTGCGGCTGCATGTACGGGAGAAGAAGATTGAACGCTTTGTCGCTCGCCGGTTTCTGCCTCGCAATCGAGGCTACCCAACGATGAAAACCAACGTATTCGCTGCGGGCGAGTCCCGGCTGAAGCAAGCGATCACTGGCCCAGCGCTGTTCTTGTTCATCCTCGGTGATGTGCTGGGTGCCGGCGTGTATGCGCTGGTCGGCAAGATTGCTGGTGAAGCGGGCGGGGCGGTCTGGGTGCCGCTGCTGGTCGCGCTGGGTTTCGCCATGCTCACCGCGGCGTCTTACGCAGAGCTGGTCACTAAATATCCTAAGGCCGGTGGCGCGGCGGTATTTGCCGAGCGGGCATTTGGCAAGCCATTGGTGTCCTTTCTGGTGGGCTTTTGCATGTTGGCTGCTGGTGTGACAAGCGCGGCGGGATTGTCCCTGGCGTTTGCTGGCGATTACCTCGGTGCCTTTCTCGACACCCCGGCGGTGCCGACTGCGCTGGTGTTTCTGGCGATCGTTGCGCTGCTGAACGCTCGTGGCATCAAGGAGTCGCTAGGCGCCAACGCGGTAATGACAGTGATCGAAGTGTCCGGCCTGTTGTTCGTGGTGGTGCTGGCCGCACGCTTCCTTATGAGCGGGCAGGGCGACCCGTCGCGGGTATTGGAATTCGCGCCTGGCGTCTCGCCTGCGATCGCCGTGCTTGGCGCGGCGCTGATCGCTTTCTATTCATTTGTCGGTTTCGAGGTGTCAGCCAACGTGGCCGAAGAGGTCAAAGATGTGCGCCGCAACTACCCGCGCGCGCTGTTCGGTGCTCTGTTGGTGGCGGGGCTGATCTACGTGGGCGTTGGTGTTGCAGCCACGGCGATACTTCCGCCAGCGGCCTTGGCGGAATCATCCGCGCCCTTGCTCGACGTGGTGCGTGCCACCGGTTATGCCGTGCCGCACTGGCTATTCGCGGCGGTAGCGCTAGTGGCGGTCGCCAATGGCGCGCTGCTCACCATGATCATGTCCAGCCGATTGGCCTACGGAATGGCCGACGCGGGGCTGCTGCCCACTGTTCTGACCCGCGTACTGCCTGAACGGCGCACGCCTTGGCTGGCAATCGTGCTGACCACATTGTTAGCGATGATTCTGACCGTAACCGGTACGCTGACAGCCCTGGCGGAGACGGTAGTGCTATTGCTGTTGTTCGTATTCATGAGCACCAATGTCGCGGTGCTGGTGTTGCGCAAGGACAAGATCGACGCGCCGCATTTTCGCACGCCGACCCTTCTGCCTGTCCTGGCGATCCTCTCCTGTCTGGTGTTGCTGTCCCAGCAAGGCGCCGGCACCTGGTTGCGTGCCGGGCTGTTGATGGCGCTGGGTGCCTTGCTCTATGGAATCGGGCATTGGCGCAAAGGGCGCGCGGCGGTTAGCGTCGATTGAGCTCAGCGGCCCATTCAGCCAAGGGCAGCCCCGGCTGTTGATGCCAGATGCGCTGCCAGATCTGCTTGAGTCGGCTCATATCGCCGCGTTCGGCTGGGAGCCGGTCGACAAAAGGGATCAGCCTCCATTCAGCGCTGTTTCGCTCGGCCAGGGCGAAGCGGAAGGGGTGGAAACCGGTCATGCCGAGGCGCACGTCGGTCACCAACAGCTGGCCCGCAACTTCGTCGTAGCGCAACACGCCGCCGGTAAACCATTGCAAGCGAGCATGCTGCGGCGACTCGCTCAGTACCGCGGCGAGCCGTTTGCCACGTGGAATGGCTACCAGTTCGGGTGGTCGGTCATCGAACCAGCTCACCAGCGCTTCATGGTAGCGATCGTCGTCGATGACGATGACCCGCCATAGCAGGCTGTTGAACGGCGTCGGTGTGCTGAACATCTGACTCGCCTGAATGCCTTGATCCGCCATCACCGTTTCGACGCGCTGTTCGGCCATTTGCTTGCCTGCCAAGGTGAAGCCGAGATACGCCGTCGACAACGCCAGCGCGACACCCGCCAAACGGGGGCTGCGACCCTTCAACCCCGCAATGGCACCGACCAACACCACCAACAGCAACGGGATGCTGTAGAGAGGGTCAATGATAAATACGCTGGACCAGGCCACCGGCGGTGTGGTCAGCGGCCAGAATAGCTGGGTGCCATAACTGGTGAAGGCGTCCAGCAACACATGCGTCACCAGCACCAGCCAGACCGTGAGGAACAGGCGCATGCCGCTGTAAGCTGGATCAGGTCGTATTCGTCGCGCCAGCCAGGCCAATACAACGGCCAGCGTGCTGAGCACGAAGAGTGAGTGGCTGAAGCCTCGGTGGTAGGTCATGTCAGCGATTGCATCGCCATAATCGATGACCACATCAAGGTCGGGCAGCGTGCCGAGCACTGCACCATAGAGCAGGGCCTTGCGGCCTTGCCAACGGCCCAACATTGATGCCTGAACCGTGGCGCCGAGAAGGGCTTGGGTTATCGAGTCCATGCAGGGTTCCATCTGTTTCGAGTGCGCTACGGTAGCCGAACCGGCTGACCCGTAGCGGCTCCAAATCATATAAAAACATGTCCGCAACGCTCCGGTTGTGGACAATGACCTTTCCATCCCGATTCTTGAAGGACCGATGCTCGACATATTCAGCAATGTGCAGCTAGCCGACAGTGAGATCGAACTGACCGCCATCCGCGCCCAGGGTGCCGGCGGGCAGAACGTCAACAAGGTGTCCAGTGCGTTGCACTTGCGCTTCGATATCAACGCGTCGTCATTGCCACCGTTCTACAAGGAGCGCTTGCTGGCGCTGCGCGACAGTCGCATCACCAGTGACGGTGTAATCGTGATCAAGGCGCAGCAGTACCGGACTCAGGAGCAGAATCGCGCCGATGCCTTGGAACGTCTGGCCGAGATCATCCGTAGCGTGACGAAAGTGGAAAAAGCGCGTCGCCCAACGCGTCCCACGCTGGGCTCGAAAAAACGGCGCCTGGAAGGAAAGACCAAGCGCGGTGCGATCAAGGCTGGGCGTGGCAAAGTGGATTTCTGAGACCTGCCAGCGGCATTGCACTGCTGGCAGACACGACTCGCCTGGTTCGGGCTTGCTCTGCAAACCTGTAATCGCGAGTCGCTAAGAGCTCAACGACGTAGCGAACGCCAGGATCAGCCCAGCATCGCCCGCCTAAGAATGCGTGCCGGTCCGAGGTTCGACGGCCTCTTCTTCGTCGACGGGCTGCTGGCCTTCGTCGAGGATGTCCGCCTCGGCGATTTCGCCCTCCGGCGTATCGGGCATCAACTCGAGCACGGTATGGCTGGTGCGCAACATCGGTGTGAAATGGCCGTGCGGCTCGGTTACCAGATCGAATACGCGGCGCGAGCGGAAGTAGGAATATAGGGCCAGAAACGCCAGGGTAACCGCGAAGAACACCGGCAGCGCCTTGGGTCCGAAAAAGCTCATCAGGCCGCCTGCTATCACCGGGCCAAAGGCAGCGCCGAAACCGTTTGCCAGCAACAGGCCGCTGGAGCCCGACAGGATCTCGTCCGGGTGCAGCTGGTCGACCATCTGAGCCACGGCGATCGAGTAGATGGAAAATGCCAGCCCCCCCCAGACGAACATCATCCCCAGCAGCAGGGGGCCGGAGGTCAACGGGGTAATCAGGCCGCCAATCACCGCAGCGATTGCCACAACCCAGAGCAAGACCAGTCGACGATCATGCTTATCGGAAAACAGCCCGATGGGCCATTGCAGAACTGCGCCTCCGAGAATGGTGATACTCATCAGCAGGCCTACGCCGGAGGCGTCGAAACCGCTCTGCGAGGCGTAGACCGGCGCCAGCCCCCAGAATCCTCCAAGCGTCAGGCCGGAGATCCCCGCGGCCATCAGCGGCAGCGGGGCGATTCGAGCCAACTGCAACAGGTCGGTCGCCGGCATGTCGGGCTGCACGGGTTGTGCCTGGCGTGTCAGGGTAATCGGCATCAGCGCGGCGCAGATCAAGATTGCAGCCAGCGCAAAAAGCGTGAAGTTCATGGGACTGTCGAGGCTCAGCAATTGCTGAGCGGCGGCCAGCGAGCCAAGGTTGACGGCCATGTACAGCGCAAACACCTGACCGCGTTTTTCTCCGCTGACCTGCGCGTTGAGCCAGCTTTCGATAACCATGTACAGCGTGACCAGGGCGACGCCATACATCACGCGCAGCACCAACCACACCCATGGATTCACGATCAACACGTGAAGCAGCACGGCGATCGAGGCGAGGGCGGCATAGAAAGCGAAGGTTCGGATGTGGCCGATACGCCGGATAAGCGAAGGCGCCAGCCAAGTGCCGACGAGAAACCCGGCGAAGTAGCCGGACATCAGCAGGCCGATCAACCCAGTGGAGTAGCCTTCTTCGATGCCGCGCAGCGTCAGCAGCGTGTTCAGCAATCCATGGCCGAGCAGGAGGAATGCAACTCCACCCAGCAGCGAGCTGATGGGGGCTAGTAACGACGTCATAACAAAACAACCTTGAGCAAATTTATCCGTGAAGGCAGGCTGCCATGTCGCGAGCGGCGTGCCGTTATATCCATAAGTGACTGAATCACTTGAGTATCTGATTGTCGACGCATTGGCCTATGCAGCTTGGGCAGCATCTTTGGCCGAGGATTCAAAACGAAGCGGAATTTCCTTGAAGCGCTTGTGTCGGCTGCTCGTCCAGCCTGAAACCGGTACCCCCGGCCGTGCTGAGTGACGCTCTGGTCAGCCAAACACAAACCCTGAGCTACAAGCTTGGCCCAAAGTTTCCGTTTTGTCCCGGCATCATCCCCGCGACCAATGCCCGCGCATTACCGAGCAGGGCGTTTGGACGATGCACAGCAATTTGGCGGGCTTTTCACAAGCGTCACGCCGTCCAGCGTTGGCCGGGTCGATCCATTTCGTGAACCGGAATGCTGCGCTCGCGAACTGCCCAGGGTTAGCCCTGCGTCACCAACGCTGCTGCATGGTACGACTGTGCCGGGGTACAGCCGATTCGGGATGCTGCTGACGGCGGCTTCGGCTATCCGGCCCCCACTTTGAAACTTGAAAGCCAGATGCGCAGCGATAACTGGCGGCGTCCGGCAAGACCGAAACTATCACAGCAGTGCGGCGAGTGGCGCCGTGGCCGATGTCTAGGGCGTCTGGGCTGAATTCGGTGCAGATCGAACATGGCTGCCGTGGCCGCCAACCAGCCTTAACCAGCTCGGGTCGAGCACTCTAAGCGGCAGCTGGGAAGGGTGGCGACAAGGGGGCGCTAACCCTTCCCGGCAGTAGTAGGCCCCGTCTTACGGGACGCCGAACGACTGCTAGCGGTTCAGTGCCGTGGGCTCTCTTCCGGCATGCTCATGAGTTGTCTTTCCATATTCCAGTCGAACGGTTCGTCGTTCTGCTCCGCTTCATAGCGACGCTCTTCCAGCCGCTGGAAGATTTCGATCTCTTCGTCCGGCATGAAGTGAAGGCAGTCGCCGCCGAAGTACCAGAGCAGATCACGCGGAACCAAATGTGCAATCTGCGGGTAGCGGTGAAAGACCTGGCAGATCATGTCTTGGCCCATGTGCCGTTCTTCCGGCACGTTCTGAAGGTTCATGATCAGCTCGTCGAACCGCTCGAGAAACAACGCATGGCTTTCTTCCGAAACCTGTTCGGTTTCACCCATGGCAAGCAGGATGCCACGCAGATGGGCCAGAAGCGCCAGGTTGTGATCGTGATAAGGGTTGGCCATGGTTCACCTGAGTCGATTGGGCGCGCGATTATAGAGGTGCGCGGGTTAATTGGGGACGTGTCTAGTTGACTCGAGTCGTAGGACTGGGTTCGGTACGCAGGTCGGATTGCTGCGGCGTGGTCACGTGCCTTGAAGAAGGCGGGGCGCTCTCACGTGGAGCAGGCATTAGCTGACGGTGCTGCCTGCAGGGCGACAGACATCGGTTGGAAAGGTGGCTTGCCAAGCGCCGCGTGTTGCGCGCGACGCTTGGCAGAGACTATCGGGTTGGTAGTAAACGAGTCGCCAGCAGTTGCTAGCGAACCTTGCCTTCGGTTAGCTCCAACGGCTCCTTGTCGAAATCATCCACGCTGATGACCTTGCGGCGTGCCGCCTCTGCAGCGGTGAGCTGCTGCGCTTCGGCGGCATCCAGTACGCCAGCCGCGAGGGCGGCGCTGATCGGATCCTCGCCTGCAGTGGGCTTGAAATCGCCCGCCTTGAGCGCTTTGTGCAGCTTCTTCTGCAGTGGCTGCGCGGCCGCCAGGGTGTCGAACGCGTCTCGCAGCGCCCCCAAGGCTTCGTCGCTGCCGTGTGGGCGGTAGACGCCCTCCAGGATCTGCTCCAAGGCGGGATCGCCTTCCGGGCGCCCGAGGATGCCAGCGACTTCGGTATCCAGCTCATCTGACGGTCCCTTGTGGCGAGCGCCAAAGGGAAACACCAATACCTTCAATAGGCCGCCAAGCAGGCGGTTGGGGAAGTTGGCCAGCGTGTCGGCGAGGGCTTGCTCGGCTTTGCACAGGCAATCTTCCATTGCCCAGCGCAGTAGCGGCGCTTGCTCGGCAGGATGACCAAGGTCGTGGTAGCGCTTGAGCGCTGCCGACGCCAGATACAGGTGGCTGAGCACATCGCCCAGGCGCGCCGAGAGCCGTTCACGGCGCTTGAGCTCGCCGCCGAGCAACATCATGGACAGGTCGGCGAGCATGGCGAATGCCGCTGCAATCCGATCCAGGGATCGGAAATACGGTCGGGTCAGTTCGTTGCCCGGCGCCTTCCCGAACAGTCCAAAGGTCAGGCCAAGTACCAGTGTGCTAGCTGTATTGCTGACGGCAAAACCGATGTGCTGCATCAGCAGCGTATCGAACTTCTTGATGGCAGCATCGCGGTCAGGCTCATGAACCAGCTCCATTTCGCGAAGCACGAATGGATGGCAGCGGATTGCGCCTTGGCCGAAGATCATCAGGTTACGCGAGAGAATGTTCGCCCCTTCGACCGTGATCGAAATGGGCGCCGACAACCACATGCGGCCGAGGTAGTTGTTAGGTCCCATGATGATGCCCTTGCCGCCGTGGATATCCATGGCGTCGGTTATGCACTCGCGGCCGCGCTCGGTGAGGTGATATTTGAGGATGGCCGAAAGCACCGACGGCTTTTCTCCCAGGTCGACCGCGTTGGCGGTCAGAATCCGCGCGCTGTCCATCAACCAGGCGTTGCCGCCGATTCGCGCAAGCGGTTCCTGGATACCTTCGAATGCTGACAGCGGTACGTTGAATTGCTCGCGGATCTGCGCGTATCGCCCGCTAACGTAGCTGCAGGTTTTGGCCGCACTGGCACCGGTAGCCGGTAGTGAAATCGAACGCCCGACCGAGAGGCAGTTCATCAGCATCATCCAGCCTTTGCCGATCATGTCGCGCCCGCCAATGATCGCTTCCAGGGGCACGAACACATCTTTACCCCAGTTCGGGCCGTTCATGAACGCGGCGCCAAGGGGCAGGTGACGGCGACCGATTTCGACGCCAGCGGTATCGGTCGGAATCAGCGCCAGGCTGATGCCCAGTTCTTCCTCGTCCCCTAGCAGGTGCTCCGGGTCGTAAGTCTTGAAGGCGACACCAAGTAGCGTGGCGACCGGACCGAGGGTGATGTAGCGCTTCTCCCAGTTCAGACGCAGCCCGAGCACTTCTTCGCCTTCCCATTGGCCGCGACAGATCACGCCACTGTCGTTCATCGCGCCGGCGTCGGAGCCGGCGTAGGGCCCGGTCAGGGCGAAGCAGGGTATGTCCGTACCTTTGGCCAGACGTGGCAGGTAATGGTTGCGCTGCTCGTCGGTGCCGTAGTGCATCAACAGCTCGGCCGGGCCGAGAGAGTTGGGCACCATCACGGTGGTCGCCAGGTCGCCGCTGCGGGTGGCCAGCTTCATGACGATCTGTGAGTGGGCGTAGGCTGAAAAGCCTTTACCGCCGTATTCCTTGGGAATGATGAGCGCAAAGAAGCCTTCTGCCTTGATGTAATTCCATGCGTCCTGAGGGAGATCCATGCGCTGACCGATCTCCCAGTCGCTGACCATGGCGCATAGGGTTTCCGTCGGACCATCGACGAAGGCTTGTTCTTCCTCGGTAAGCACGGCCTTTGGATAGCCGAGCAGCACGTCCCAATCCGGTTTGCCGCTGAATAACTGTCCGTCCCACCAGACCGTGCCAGCGTCAATGGCATCGCGCTCGGTGTCGGAGATAGGCGGCAGGACCTTTTTGAACCAGTCGAACATGGGGCCGCTGAAACACTTGATGCGCAGATCGGCCACCAGTAAAGGCACCGCGAAGGCAATCAGCACCAGCCAGAGGATGACCATTAGCCAGGCCGGCGTCTCCTCGGCCGCGCCCATAAGAACCAGATAAGCCGCAACGATAGCCAGCGCGGGGACGGGGGAAACCCGTAAGTGGGCAATCACGGCGATGCCGATGAGTAACACGAGCAGCCAGAGCAGGGTCATTTGGTTTTCCTTGTTAGTCGAATGGCGTCCTTCTTGAGCATAGGCTTTCGAGGAGTGCGGGGTGAAGGGACAGGACGACGCGTTTGGTTTCAGATAATGACCGGACCGCAACAGGGGAGTTCGAATGTGACCGCTCCGCGCGACCCTGTTTATTCGCCAGTGCGCATTGGCTACCAGCCGCCGTTTTGGTTTCGGCGTTGCAATTACCCCGGTGTGCCCTTATCTATTCTGAATCTCTCTGCGTTGTGTGCATTCTTATATGACTACTGCTCTGTCCATTCGGCAGTTGACCAAGGTTTACGGAAACGGCTTCGAGGCCCTCAAGGGCATTGACCTGGACGTGGCTGAAGGCGATTTTTTTGCCTTGCTGGGCCCCAACGGCGCCGGCAAGTCCACCACTATCGGCATCCTGTCCACGCTGGTGAACAAGACCGGCGGCACAGTCAACGTGTTCGGTCACGACCTTGACCGCGACCCGTCCGGGCTCAAGCGTTGCCTGGGTGTGGTGCCACAGGAATTCAACTTCAATCAGTTCGAGAAGGCATTCGACATTCTCGTCACCCAGGCCGGTTACTACGGCATTCCGGCAAAAGTCGCCAAGGAACGCGCCGAGCAGTACCTCAACCAGCTGGGGCTGTGGGACAAGCGCGATGTGTCCTCGCGCATGCTGTCTGGCGGTATGAAACGGCGTTTGATGATCGCCCGCGCGCTGATTCACCGGCCGCGGCTGCTGATTCTCGACGAGCCGACCGCGGGAGTCGATATCGAGCTGCGCCGCTCGATGTGGTCGTTCCTCACCGAACTGAACCGTGAAGGCATCACCATCATCCTCACCACACATTATCTAGAAGAGGCCGAGCAGCTGTGCCGCAACATCGGCATCATCGACCGCGGCAATATTGTCAGGAACACCAGCATGCGCGAGCTGCTCAAGCAGCTGCATGTCGAGACCTTCCTGCTCGATCTAAAAGAGTCGCAGCTGGTGCCGCCAGAGCTGGGCAATTACCCGGCGCGGCTGGTCGATCATCACACCCTGGAGGTACAAGTGGACAAGAGCCAGGGTGTGACCGATCTATTCCGCATGCTGTCGGCGCAGGGCATCGAAGTGCTGAGCTTGCGCAACAAGACCAATCGTCTGGAAGAGTTGTTCGTTTCGATGGTCGAAAACAACCTGCCGCAGGGGGCCAAATGAACGCAGAATTCCGGCCCAATCTGGTTGCTCTTCAAACCATCGTCCATCGGGAAATACGCCGCTACACACGCATCTGGCCGCAGACCTTGTTACCCCCGGCGATCACCATGGTCCTGTACTTCGTCATCTTTGGAAATCTCATCGGCGCGCGGATCGGCGAGATGGATGGCTTCACGTACATGGAGTACATCGTGCCGGGGCTGATCATGATGTCGGTGATCACCAACTCTTACAGCAACGTGGTTTCCAGCTTCTTCAGCAGCAAGTTCCAGCGATCCATCGAAGAGCTGTTGGTTTCGCCGGTGTCACCTCACGTGATTCTGATCGGCTTCGCCCTCGGCGGTATTACCCGCGGGCTAGCGGTTGCGTTCATCGTGACGCTGCTGTCGATGTTTTTCACCGATCTGCAGGTGCATCATCTAGGCGTCACGCTTCTCGTGATTACGCTGACCTCGACGATCTTCGCGCTGGGTGGCTTCATCAATGCGGTGTTCGCGCGCAACTTCGATGATATTTCGATCATTCCAACCTTCGTGCTGACTCCGCTGACCTATCTGGGCGGCGTGTTCTATTCGATCAACCTGCTGTCGCCGTTCTGGCAGACGCTGTCGCTGGCCAACCCCATCCTGCACATGGTCAACGCGTTCCGTTACGGCATCCTGGGCGTCTCTGATATCCGTATCGGCATCGCCATCAGTTTCATGGCTGTGGCGGCAGTATGCATGTACCTGTGGTGCATTCACTTGCTCAAGAGCGGTCGAGGCATGCGCCAATAGTTTTAGGTTAAACGGCCGACCGTTCGGGAACGAACGGCGGCCGGGCCATGATAAACCGGGCGGGAACCGATACACTTGCGGCCGTTTTTCGCACAGGTTTCCGCCATGCAGCACCCCGCCGAACTATCTCCGCTGGGCAAATCCAGCGCCTATGTTGCGACCTACAGTCCTGAGCAGCTCTTTCCCATCCCTCGCGCACCGAAGTGGGCCGAGCTGGGGCTGACAGCCGAGAGCTTGCCCTATGGTGGCGTCGATATCTGGAACTGCTACGAGCTGTCCTGGCTGTTGCCGTCTGGCAAACCGGTGGTGGCCATTGGTGAGTTCTGCATTCCTGCTGACTCGCCCAATATCATCGAATCCAAGTCTTTCAAGCTCTATCTGAACTCACTGAACCAGTCGGTTTTTCAGAGCCGCCAAGCGCTCGTGGACGTTATGACGCGGGATTTGTCAGCCGCTGCGGGTAAACCCGTCGGCGTTCGCCTGCGGACGCTGGATGAAGTGGCTGAAGAGGGGATTGCAGCGCTAGACGGGCTCTGTATCGATGATCTGGATGTCACCATCGAAGACTATGATTCACCGCGCCCCGAGCTACTACGCTGCGACTCTGGGCGTCAGGTCGAAGAGCGCGTCTACAGCCACCTGCTGAAATCCAACTGCCCCGTCACCGGGCAACCGGACTGGGGCACAGTGGTGATCGAATATCGGGGCGCTGCGCTGGACCACGGCAGCCTGCTTGCCTATCTGGTGAGCTTTCGCCAACACGCGGACTTTCACGAACAGTGCGTTGAGCGGATCTTCCTCGACTTGCAGCGCGTGCTGACACCCGATCGATTGAGCGTACATGCACGCTATGTGCGTCGCGGCGGGCTGGATATCAATCCGTACCGCAGCACTCACGACGTATTCCCAGACAATGGCCGGCAGGTTCGACAATAAACGCTGCGGTCGGAGAGCGTGGACCCGTCCACGCTCTGATACCTCGAGCAGGTTTCGCTCAGATACCCATGTTCGCCAATGTTTGCATGATATTGCGCAGCGTCATGGCGGTGTTGGGATGGCTGACTTCGAAACGCTCGACCGCCAGGTTGACGCCATCGACCAGCGAGTCGTTCTGGTGATCGACTACGCCCTGGTTGGCCAGGCGCAGATCGATGTCCTGAGCAATCAGTTGCAGTGACGCGCGCTCTTCTTCCGTAAGCGGAGCGTCCGAAGCTAGTTGACTACGCAGCTCCGCAAGCTGTGACTGCAGATCATGTTCCGGCATATTTCATCCCTCTGTGATTTTTTCGGGGCCAGCTTCCGCCTAGGCACGATGAGATTAGGTTAAACCAGCGGCCCAGCCTTGTCGTTGATTTGATTGGGTAGAGTGCGGTGAAGTTCGCTGCTACTGATCCGCATGTCTGCCTGCTGCCGGGAGCGGTGTGATTAGATTTATACTGCTGCGCTTTGATGGGCAGCCACCCGCATACGAATAAAGGAGAAGCCTGCGATGCGATTGATCAGCAAGGATTGGGTAGAGAACTTCACTGTTGCCTTCGTCGTCGTGCTGGGGATGATCGGCGCTTCATCGGTGCAGGCAGCCGAGGAGGATCCCTGGGAAGGTGTCAACCGGGCGATCTTCACCTTCAATGACAAGGTCGATACCTATACGCTCAAGCCGCTTGCGCAGGGCTATCAGAAGATCACGCCAAACGTCCTCGAGGATGGCATTGGCAACATATTCAGCAATCTAGGCGACGTCGTGGTGCTGACCAATGACCTGCTGCAGGGCAAGGTCCGTGACGCAGGGATCGATACCAGCCGCATCCTTTTCAACAGCACCTTCGGCGTACTGGGTTTCTTTGACGTCGCGACCCGTATGGGCTTGCAGAAGAATGATGAGGACTTTGGACAGACGCTGGGCGCCTGGGGGCTGGGCAGTGGGCCGTATGTGGTGTTGCCCCTGCTGGGGCCGAGCACTGTGCGCGATGCGGCAGGACGCGTGCCCGATTCGATGCTGCAGCCATATCCGTACATGGACCATGTGCCGACACGCAATGTGACGCGAGCCGTCAACGTTGTCGATCTGCGTGCCGGTTTGCTCTCGGCAGAAAAAATGATCACTGGCGACCGGTATATCTTCGTGCGCAACGCTTATCTGCAGAACCGCGAATTCCGCACGCAGGATGGTCAGGTCGAAGACGACTTCTAACCCTCGCTCGGACCGCATTGGCTCGGCCAGTGCGGTCCGTCCGTCACGCCACGGCCATGCCAAGGCGTGTGCGTCAAACAATTCTCAGCTCATCGAAAGGATGGCCAAGCCTAGACTTTGCCGTCCATCCTCTTGCATGCCGACCCGCACCACTTCTGTTTCAGCGTCCAGGCCCTTCAGTTCGCTGTGCTCCGAGGGGATGTGCACATGGACTTTGTCACCCATTTGCAAGCGGGTCGCTGCGACCACCTGCATCCCCGTGCTGGAAAGATCCAGGCAGGTTGCCTCGTAGTGCTGGTCACCCTGGGTCAGGGTGATTGCGGTCTCGACATTCATGCGAATGAAGTCGCGTTTTTCACTGTAGTCTCGATCTCGCTGAGTCATTGTTTCGTCCTCTGAGTTCTTGTTTCGTCGGTTCTTATAACGCCCGTCAATTCCGCCTGTAAAGGACAGACGCAGGGACTGCGCCTGGCTTGAAACACGGATCGTATGGGAGTACCGTCTGCGCCTTGAAAAGATCCCATGCCCAGCGCGCGCGCAGGGCCGATGCTTTCGCCAATCATCCTGGCGATACCGCCTGGTAGGAACATGCATAACCCAAGCGCGACGCTGCTGATCATAGATGACGACGATGTGGTACGAGCCAGCCTGGCTGCCTATCTGGATGACAGCGGTTTCAAGGTCTTGCAGGCGCCTAACGGACCGCGTGGCGTGGAGCTGTTCGACGCGGAACACCCTGACCTGGTGATTTGCGATCTGCGCATGCCGCAAATGGATGGTCTCGAGCTGATCCGGCTGATCAGTGAACGCCAGGCTGACCTTCCGGTAATCGTGGTCTCAGGTGCAGGTGTGATGAGCGATGCCGTCGAGGCTCTGCGATTGGGCGCAGCTGATTATTTGATCAAGCCCCTCGAAGATCTGGCGATGCTCGAACACTCTGTCCGTCGAGCGCTCGATCGTTCGCGCTTGCGTCTGGAGAACAGGCGCTACCGTGAGCAGCTGGAAACGGCTAACCGCGACCTGCAGGCGAGCTTGCATCTGTTGCAGGAAGATCAAGATGCCGGCCGGCAGGTGCAGATGAACATGCTGCCGGTCACGCCCTGCAACCTCGACGAATTTCAGTTCGCCCATCAGATCATTCCCTCGCTCTACCTCTCAGGCGATTTCGTCGACTACTTTCGCGTCGACGAGCACCGCATTGGCTTCTATCTGGCGGATGTGTCCGGCCATGGCGCCTCCTCTGCATTCGTCACGGTCCTGTTGAAGTTCATGACCACGCGCCTGCTCTACGAATCCCGGCGGGGCAGAGCGCTGCGCGCATTCAAGCCGTCCGAGGTGCTTGACCACATCAATCGTGGGCTGATCAATTGCAAACTCGGCAAGCACGTCACGATGCTGGGCGGCGTGATCGATCAGGAACGCAACCTGCTGCATTACAGTATCGGTGGCCACCTTCCGATGCCGGTGATATACGCCGACGGCGTCGCCAGGTATCTCGAAGGAAAAGGTCTACCGGTCGGTTTGTTTGTCGAAGCGACCTACGATAATTACGAGATAGAGTTGCCTGAATCTTTCAGCCTGACGCTACTTTCCGATGGCATTTTGGACCTTTTGCCGGGCGATACCCTCAAAGAGAAAGAGGCTGGGCTACCCGGGTTGATTCGCGAAGCAGGCGGCACGCTGGGCGGGCTACAGCGGGTGTTGGGCCTAGCCGATCTAGAGGATATGCCCGATGACATCGCGTTGTTGGTACTGAGCAGGAACCTTGCATGAGCGCTGGTAAAATCCAGTTTGCTGAGCAGAACGGTACATTCGTTCTTAAGTTTGTCGGTGAGATCCGCCTGACACTTTGCTCGGCGCTGGACGCAACGATCGAGAAGATCTTTTCGTCACGCAATTTCTCATCGATCGTTATCGATCTCACCGAAAGCCGTAGCATCGACAGCACGACGCTGGGCCTGCTCGCCAAACTTTCAATACTTTCGCGGCAGAAGGTCGGCATGCTGCCGACGTTGGTTACCACCCATGCAGACATTACGCGTCTTCTGCAATCAATGGGCTTCGATCAAGTCTTCAACATTGTCGACCAGCCGCTGCCGTCGCCTGAGCAACTGGCCGACCTGCCAAGCCAGGATCAGTCTGAGGAAGTCGTGAAAGACAAGGTACTTGAGGCGCACCGGATTCTGATGAGCCTCAACGAATCCAACCGCGAGGCCTTTCGCGACCTCGTGACGGCGTTGGAGCGGTCCTGAACTACAGCTTCGTTGGTAGGAGCGCTTCGAGCTTTTCCTGATCCCTCGCGAACTGCCGAATCCCCTCGGCCAGCTTCTCAGTCGCCATTGGATCTTCGTTCAATCCCCAGCGGAAGCTGCGTTCGTCCAGCGTAATGCGTGGCTCGGATTTGCGGCCCGGTGACAGCTTGCGCTCCAGAGTGCCTTCCTCCTGCGCCAGCTGGCTCAGCAGCTCGGGACTGATGGTTAGTCGATCACAGCCGGCAAGCGCTTCGATCTGCCCCGCGTTGCGAAAGCTGGCGCCCATCACGACGGTCTCGTAACCGTGTGCCTTGTAGTAGTCGTAAATCCGGCTGACCGACTGTACGCCTGGATCTTCGTCACCGACGTAGTCACGACCTTCGGACTTTTTGTACCAGTCATAGATGCGACCGACGAAGGGTGAAATTAGATATACACCGGCCTCGGCACAGGCGACAGCCTGGGTGAAAGAGAACAGCAGCGTCAGGTTGGTCTGGATACCCGATTTTTCTAGCTGCTCAGCGGCACGAATGCCCTCCCAGGTCGAGGCCAGTTTGATCAATACGCGGTCGCGGGATACGCCGGCCTGCTCGTACAGGCCGATCAGGCGTTCGCCGCGCTGAACCATGGCCTGTGAATCGAAGGAAAGCCTCGCATCGACTTCCGTGGAGATCCGGCCCGGGATCAACTTGAGCACTTCTTGACCAACCGCGACGGCGAACAGATCGCAGCCCAGGCCGATGTCGCCGTTGCAGTTAGACATGGCCGCCTGAAGGTGATCGGCGTAGCGGGGCAGGGCGGCGGCTTTGAGCAGAAGCGATGGGTTGGTGGTCGCATCAACCGGTTGGAGGCGGGCGATGGCGTCGAGGTCGCCGGTGTCGGCAACCACGGTGGTGAATTGCTTGAGTTGTTCCAGCTTGGACGTCATATGGGCGCTCTATCCTTTGGTTGACGTAACTTGAATCCGTGGCCATCGCGCCATTTGGATCGGATGGTCAGGGTGGGGCAGCTGTTGGATCAAAAATGCGGTCGTGTGTTCCCGATAACTGAATCAGTGTCCGTCGAGCAGCATGGTCGCTTGATCGAGCAGCGCCATTGGCTCCTTGGTTTTGTGGATGTCCACCGATAGCAACTGGCGAAAGCGTCTAGCTCCTGGGAAACCCTGGCCCAGGCCTAGAACATGACGGGTAACGTGATGCATCGAGCCGCCGCTATCAAGATGATTCTGAATATAAGGGCGCATCCGTCGCAGTGCATCGGCGCGGGTGATAATCGGCTCTTGGCTGCCAAACAGCCTGGCATCAACCTGCGCTAGCAGGTAAGGATTGTGATAGGCCTCGCGGCCGAGCATTACCCCATCGAACTGCTCAAGGTGGGCTTCACATTGGTCCAGCGTCTTGATGCCGCCGTTGAGGATGATTTCCAGATCCGGAAAGTCGCGCTTCAATTGCTGCGCGACCTCATAGCGAAGGGGCGGAACCTCCCGATTCTCCTTCGGTGAGAGTCCTTCCAGAATCGCAATACGGGCATGGACGGTAAAACTGCGGCAGCCTGCTTCTCGGACCTGTCCAACGAAATCACAAAGTTCGGCATAGCTGTCGCGTCCGTTGATACCGATGCGGTGCTTGACTGTTACATCGATATCCACCGCATCTCGCATCGCTTTCACGCATTCGGCGACCAGTGCCGGATAGCCCATCAGGCACGCGCCGATCAGGTTGTTCTGCACGCGGTCGCTGGGGCATCCGACGTTGAGATTCACCTCGTCATAACCAGCCGCTTCGGCCATCTTTGAGCAAATGGCAAGATCACCGGGCACGCTGCCGCCAAGCTGTAGCGCCAACGGATGCTCCGCTTCATCATGACGGAGGAAGCGATCGGCATCGCCGTTGATCAATGCGCCGGTGGTGACCATCTCGGTATAGAGCAGGGCGTGCCTAGAAAGCTGGCGCAGAAAATACCGACAGTGCCTGTCAGTCCAGTCCATCATCGGGGCGACGGAAAACCGGCGCGATAGTTGTGGCCTGGTAACGGGCTTGTGGCTAGCGTTCATGCGGCTTTCCGGCTGAGTGTTTCGGACGCGCTCTAGCTGTTTCAACACGTTTATGCCGGTTGGCTGTGGCGAAATAGCGACCATCAGAGCGCCTTGCAGACCGACTGGAGCGGTTGCTCAACCAGTCGCCTCGAAAAAAGGCTGGCAAGTTTATCAGGAGAGCAAGGGCTCCGTGCGCCAGACCGGCATGCGGGTTTCTGCACTGCGCCAGCACCTTTAGAACGTTACGCAGCCGCTGGTGGGTCCGACTGGCGGACACGCACGATCCGCGCTCATATGGCTCGAATCTCTAGGTCACTGGCGGCCGGTAGCGAGGTGAGTCATGCGAGACGAAATGTTGTGGGGAACACAGGGCAATATTGGATGGCTAGTAGCTGCGAATGATGCGAGCAGCGACGAGCCCCTTCCGGGCGATCCGGACGGCGCTAGCATCAACGATGCGCCGATGTCCGATCCAGAAGAAACGGAAGTCATCGATGAAGACATCGATGTGTTCGAAGACGACCCGACGATCCCTACTGAGTAGTTGAAGGAGGGTTAGGTATGGCGGCTCGGGCGGGTTCGATAGCGTAAAAAAAACCGCAGTCGCTCTGGGGCTGACTGCGGTTTTGATCAGGCCGATTCAGACCTGATGATTACTTGTGTTAGCGGTTGAACGCAGCGCCGGTACCGATGACGCTAGCCGACGGCAGCAACTGGCTGATGAAGCGGTTCCAGCGAGTGATGCCAGCCGGTCCAACGAACACGACGTCCTGCGGTTGCAGTGGGAAGTGTTGAGCCAGAGCGAAGGCCGCAGGGGATTCGGCATTCAGCTGGAACACTGTGGCTTTTTCAGTGGCGATGTTCTCTGCACCACGAATAACGTAAACCGCTTCGCCATCTGCGGTGTCCTGACGGATACCGCCTGCGGTGCCGATAGCATCCATCAAGTTGAGACTGGTTGCCTTGAATGTCATGGCTTGCGGATTTACCACCTCGCCCAGAACGTAGACCTTCTTCTGATCGTTGTACGGCAGATGGAGCTGGTCGCCGTCCTTCAGATAAACCTTGTGCAGCCAGGAGTCGGGACGGTTCAGGTCGTCGAGATCGAGCATGTACTCACGGCCGTCACGCTTGAGCATCAGGCCGGACAGATCCGCCGTATCGGTATCGACACCGGCCTGACCAATAGCCTGCATGATGGTCATCGGAGCGGTAGTCACTTCGACTTCGCCAGCCGTATTGAATGCCCCGGAGAGCACGATGCGCTGGCTACCGAAACGCAGCAGGCTGACGTCGACTTGAGGGCTGTCGATGTAATTGGCCAGCCTTTTGGAAATATCGGAGCGAAGTTGCTCGATGGTTTTGCCTGCTGCTTCGATGTTCCCGATGTAGGGGTAGAACAGGGTGCCGTCCGGACGAACCAGGCGACCGTTAGCATCAAGCTGCTGTTGCGGGCCCGAAGGAGCGGTCAGTTCAGGATGGTCCCAGACGGTGATGTAGAGAAGGTCGTTGGCGCCGATGCGGTAAGCCTCGGGCTTGAAGCTCAGTAGCTCTTGCTTGCTGGAGGTGCCTTGGTCGGAAGAGACTTCGCCCTTGAGCATTTCAGGGGTAATGCGCATCAGCTGGACGGTGCCATCTTCCGTTTCTGCGCCGTCTTTGAACTGATCGGGATCCAGGTGCTGACCAGGAGAGAATACGCATCCCTGCAACACCAGCACGGAAGAGAAAGCGAGAGCAAATAGTGGTTTCATGGTTTCTTCATCCTTGACGGAATAGTTGTTTTTACGAAGTGAAACAGCGCAATTCACCTTTAGCTGAAGGAGCGAGCCGACACTGACTCGTCTATCGACAATCGCCGAAGCTCTTTCGGCGGTGCAACAAACGCATCCAATCTCTGCTGTTCCTGATGCCGCTACTGCAAGCTCTGAGAGGTATACCTTCAGACTCGGTGTGAGATCGGTGCTGGATGAGCCACTGAATAGGTTCCGCTCAACCTTGGGGTAGCGTCTTTCTCGAATAGGAAACAGACGCCGCGTTGCTCACAGTAGCCATAGACCGCTCCGTTTCTCTGCGGTTCACGACGGATGTACATAAAAGAGGCGGGCTGCAACGCTGCTGCTTCCAGGCAATATAGAAATTAAAAAACAACCGAGTGACCGTTTTGGCGATTGTTATTGACCGGCCAGATAAGGTTAATTGGCCCCACTAAGCACGGCAGGTCGCCGAGCGAGGCACTTTTAAACTCACTGTTTTGTGCAATTTGGGGCGATTACCGCCATAGACCGAGATCCGCACCTCGGTGCTGGTAGTAAAGCTGATAGGTCATGCGCTCGCTGCGGAGGGATGCTCGATCATCCAGCGCAGCGTCTCCTTCAATTCGATTCGGGACATGTCGCCAATCAACGAGTCCAGCTTGGCTCGGCTGCCGAACAGGTTCTTCACATCCGCGCTGCGCACGAACGCTGGGTTGACCCGGACCTCCATACGGTGACCGGAGATGGCCGCTGCCTGTTCGAGTACGTACTCAAGCGTATAGGCTGATCCAGAACAGATATTGACGGTTTGGCCAATCGCAGCCGGTGTTTCGAGCAAGCGTCGATAGGCTTGGACAACCTGACGGACATCGCAGAAATCGCGGGCGATATCCAAGTTGCCGAGCTCGATGACCGCGGCCCGACGGCGCGTGTGCGTCACGATTTTCGGGATGAGAAACTGCTCCGCCTGTCCAACGCCCGTGTAATTGAACGGGCGGCTGACTATCAGCGGCAAACGATCCTGGTAAAGCCTTGCGAGGAACTCCATGGCAGCTTTGCTCACAGCGTAATCATTGGCCGGAGCAAAGGGCGACGACTCATCCAGGACGCCTTCGGTAGCGTTTCCATAGACGTTTGCACTGCTGGCTAGCAGCACGCCTTCGAGCTCGGTGGCAGCGGTGGTACGTAACGCTTCCAGAAGATGGCGAGTGCCGAGCAGGTTGGCTGTGTAGATGGCATCCGCATCGCTGTGGGCGACGAACGAGACCGCCGCCAAGTGCACAACATAGGTTGGGCGTATTTCCGTCAGCAAGGCTCGTAGCAGCTCTGCATTGTTCAGTGCGCAGCAATGGACGGCTGAAATAGCCGCGGGCAGTTCGCCGACAGGTTGACGATAGCTGAGGCCATGGACCTCGTAGCCGCAGGCTGCGAGCTCTTCTGCCATGTAGCGGCCGGTAAAACCGGTGGCGCCGGTAATCAGCACTTTACGCATGATCTTCCCGATAGGATGAAATTCCAGTTTCTACGGCGATGCAAAGCTTTGGTATAGGCGTGGGATATGGCGTTACGGTTACCCTCAACGGCTCCATTAGGGCGAGCAGTGCCGTAACGCCAACGCGGGCTCGGTGTGCCAGCAGAGCCGGCCCCAACCGCAGGGACCACGAACAGGCCGCTCCGGATCAGGTATCGGCTGGCTATCCTGCGTGGCTACCCCACCTGGGTAACCTGATCTCAGCCGAGTGCCTGATCAAGAGCGGTAAGCCGCCGGTCGAACGCCCTAGAACGAAAAGCCCTGCTGATTGCGGCGCATATCGGCGTCAACCATCATGCGGCACAGTTGCTCGAGTGTCGTTTTAGGCTCCCAGCCCAGCACGTCCTTGGCCTTCTGCGGATCGCCGATCAGAAGGTCGACTTCTGCCGGGCGATAGAACTTCGGATTGACCCGTACAACGACCTTGCCGGTTGCTGCGTCGGTGGCTTGCTCCTGTTCGCCGGAGCCTTCCCATTGAAGTTCGACATCAACCGCCTTGAATGCCAGTGTCACGAAATCACGCACTGTTTCGGTTCGGTTGGTTGCAAGCACGAAAACATCGGGTTCGTCCGCCTGCAACATGCGCCACATGCCTTCGACATATTCCTTGGCGAAGCCCCAATCACGCTTCGCATCGATGTTGCCGAGCTCTAGCACGTCGAGTTTGCCCAGTTTGATCTTGGCCACCGAATCGGTAATTTTTCGAGTCACGAACTCACGTCCGCGCAGGGGAGATTCATGATTGAACAAGATGCCGCTGCAGCCGAATATTCCGTATGACTCGCGGTAGTTGAT
>Ga0163200_1000069_pt1 | contig 47706 bp, 43 predicted proteins | sample PL_2010_200m_FD_113535 | JGI IMG/M metagenome (GOLD analysis project Ga0163200, IMG submission 113535) | Freshwater microbial communities from Powell Lake, British Columbia, Canada to study Microbial Dark Matter (Phase II) - PL_2010_200m | ecosystem: Environmental > Aquatic > Freshwater > Lake ... | reverse complement strand
TCAGGTTCTGAGCCTGGTCGCGCTGATGCTGCAGCATGGGCAGGCGGGTCAGCGCCTGGGTGCCGGTGAGGTACAGATGTCCGGTTGCGAGCCGGTACTTGTCATCCAGGCGGATCTCGGCCAATGACATGTGGCGCTCCTGTTTGTTTTTATCGGAGTCTGGGATGTGTGTTTCACATCCCGCCTAACAGGTCGTGGGGAGCCGCACGGAAAGCTTTCCCACGCCAGCGCATGGCAGGGGATCACCCCACCGTTGCGCGTTTGATAAAAGTCTGGCCGTGACGAAGAGAGATTTTCTTTCTACTTTTGCGGTGTAAGTGCGATCCCGTGCATGATCCATCCACCAACAACAACAAAAAGAGAACAACCATGCAGACCCCGCTGAGCAGCATCGATCGCAAGATTCTGCTGCTGCTGCAACACAACGCAGACTTGTCCGCCGCTGAGGTCGCGGAAAAGGTCGAGCTGTCGCAATCGCCGTGCTGGCGCCGCATCCATCGCATGCAGGAAGAAGGGCTGATCGAACGTAAGGTCGCCCTGCTCAACCCGAAGAAGCTCGGGTTGAACATGACGGTGTTCGTCAACATCAAGCTCTCCGCCCATGGCCGCAGCAACCTCGACGAATTCGAGCGCGCGGTAGTGGGTTATCCCGAAGTGCTGGAGTGCCACACCATGGCCGGCGAGTCGGATTACCTGCTCAAGGTAGTGGCCAAGGACATCGACAGCTACGAACGCTTCCTGCGTGATCAACTGTTGCAGCGGCCCCATGTACAGGAAGCGCATTCACACATTGTGATGAGCGAGGTGAAACGGACGACGGAGCTGCCGCTGGATTGAAGCCTGCGGGGGCGTAATGACCATAGTGGATAAGGCAGAGCCGTTATCCACCCTACAGCCGCAGCGCCGGTCCAATGTAGGGTGGAAAACGGCCACAGCCTTTTCTACCAGCAGAGTGATGCACTACTCGCTCGGTATTCCCCGCACCCGCTCGCCAATCTCGATCCCGTTACTTTCGAACCAGCCCTGATTCACCTCCAGCGCATAGCGCGCCGGCCCTTGTGAGCAGCTGATAGAGGTGTCCAAAGGCTCTAGGTCGATCAGGTCAACGATGCGCCCCGACTCGTCCATGAAGGCTGCAGACAGGGGAAGTGGCGTGTTTTTCATCCATAGACAGTGCCGGCGAAAATCATCGAAGCGAAACAACATGCCGTGGTCTGCCGGCATCTCGGTGCGTTCCATCAAGCCGCGTTCGCGTTCGTCCGGGGTGCGCGCGTACTCTGCCTTGAGCCGAGCATCGCCGACTCGCAGATCGAGCAACGGCTCGCCCGCACTCGCCATCGATGTCACAACTAATAAAGCAATAAGGGGCAGCAGCAGCGCGGTACGCATCGACGAGCAGTCCTCGAATCAGGAAAAGCGGGAGCGAATAAACGGCGTAAGCATATCCGCAAGCATCGCTACTCTTCAGCGACCGGTGCATCGACCAAAACCTGATCACTGTCGCCGTAGCGCTTCTGACAACGCTCACAGTAGAAAGCGCGGCGCTTGCTGCGGCCCAGCGACTTGGCTTTGACAAAGGGAATCTTGCAGCGCGGACAGGTGGTTTTGGTATGCGCGAGCCAGTGCGCTTTGAGCGTGCCCTCTCGCTTCCACTGCAGGAACTCAAAGCTGTAGGTGCGAACCTCACGCGTCAGCTCCCTGAGCTTTGGCGCAGAGAGATCGCCGATCAGCGAAAGCGGATGGATGCGGGTGCGGAACAGCACCTCGTTCTTGATGATGTTGCCGGAGCCGGAAAACAGCGTTTGATCCAGCAGTGCATCGCAGGCGAGCAGTCGTGGCCGCTTGCGCAGCTTCCTAAGCGTTGTGCGGCCGTCCCAGGCGTCGCTCATCACATCGGCGCTCCAATCGTAGGCCTGCTCCAGCGGGCCTTCGATGAGCTGCACCGAGCAGCCGTAGAAATTCAGCTCACCGTTCGGGAAACCCAGGCTCAGGCGAGGCGCGGATTCCTTGCGCTCATCGATCCGGTAGCTGCCAAACAGCAGCAGGTGGATACGCAAGGACACGTCGTCCAGCTCGATCAGGAAGTGCTTGCCCCAGCTACGAAAAGAGCGCACCGACTGGCCGACCAGCCTGGACTTGTCCAACTTGCTATTCCCCTCCGCACGCTCGATCGACTTGCCGGCGAAAGCGGCAACTTCTTCGCGAAGGATGACGATGGATGGGCCTTCAGGCATGGCGGCTTTGCTTCGGTTCGGGGACAGGAATATCGACTGGGACCTGACGAGAAGGTGCCGCGACGCTGCCCAGTTGTGCGAGGCGCGGAGTTCTTGTAGGCACCGCAAAACGGCGCGGAAGCGGATCGCCAGCAAGCTGGCTCCTACACAAGCGGTGCGGTGGTCGTACGCACCAGACTGGGCACGCCGAGGCGGGCTTTACGGGTCGCCAATTACGCGATCTGCAATGCTGATTATTCCCGTAGGAGCCAGCTTGCTGGCGATCCAGGAGCCAAGGCACCCCGCGAAGGCGGCGAATAAGCTCTGGAAACTACCAATCCAGCTGCAGACGGCTCTCGAACTGGCGCAATTCGCCAGTAAGCGGATCTTGAAATTCCAGACCACGCGCCAGCAGCTTGAGCGGGTTGGCGTAGTCGTCCTGATCGCGGCGGCTGCGTTCCAGCAGCGCGGGATAGAAAGGGTCGTTGCAGATGCCGGCCCCCAGCGTGGCCATCTGCAGACGCAGCTGATGCTTGCGCCCGGTGACTGGATAAAGCGCATAGCGCCAAAGTTCGCCGCGGCGTTCGAGCACCTCGATGCGCGTCTCGCTGTTGGGTTCGCCGTCGCCCCGCTTCATCAGGAAAAAAGGCTCGCCGTCGACCATGTGCAAGCGTTCATCACGCGGAAAGTCCAGATCAGGCAGCGCCGGGCAGATCGCCTCGTAGCGCTTGTCGATCTTGCGTTCTCGAAACAGCGCCTGATAGCGCCCGCGACTTTCGGGATTGGTAGAAAACAGCACCAGCCCGGCGGTCAGGCGATCGATGCGATGGATAGGCACCAGATCCAGATTGCCCACACGCTTGATCAGGCGCGCCAGCAGGGTCTCGTTGACGTATTCCCCAGCCGGCATCACCGGCAGGAAGTGCGGCTTGTCCGCTACCAGCAGGTGCTCGTCGAGGTGCAGGATCTGCTCCTCGAAGGGAATCGGCTTCTCGTCCGGCACCTCGCGGAAGTAGTAGACCTTCAATCCGACCTGATAAGGATGTGTCGCCTCCAGTGGCTGCCCGTCAGCGCCGAGTACCCGCCCTCGCACGAAGCGATCGGCCCAGGTGTCGCGGTCAATCGCCGGAAAATGCGCGCATAGGCAGTCGAGCACCGTCGCCCAGTTGCCTTGGGGGAGATGCAGCGTGCTGCGAGCGTTGGGGGCGGGCATGGACATGGCGACCGTCTGAACGAAGAGGCGCGAAATGATACTTCAACATCGCAGCCGAGCCGTGGCAGTTCCGTTGGCTGTCCTCGGCCGGAAGCGATATCAACCGCGACCAGAACGGCAGTCCCTTCATACCTTTTCTGCCTACCACCGTAGCGCAGAAGAAGAGGCTCGTCCGTCACCCAGGTGAACTTCCGGGAAACCCTCACGGCCCAGTCCGGTCCAGACGTGAACAGCCAGGCATAGGGTTGCGACGGTTGCTTCGTTGCGCAGCGCACGACAGCAGCCTCGAAGTTCCAGCCCCTTGTGTCTGAACGCTCACGCCCAGACCACGCGAGGTTTCCATGGCAATGACAGTCGGTGACTACGTAATCGAACGCCTCTACCAATGGGGTGTGCGCCGCATTTATGGCTACCCCGGCGACGGCATTAACGGCGTGTTTGGCGCGCTGAATCGCTCCAACGAGAAGATCCGTTTCATTCAAGCCCGACATGAGGAAATGGCCGCGTTCATGGCCTCGGCCGACGCCAAGTTCAACGGCGGGTTGGGCGTCTGTATCGCCACGTCCGGCCCGGGTGCTGCGCATCTGATAACGGGTCTCTACGACGCGCGACTGGACCACATGCCGGTACTGGCCATCACCGGCCAGAAATCACGCACCTCATTGGGCAGCCACTACCAGCAGGAAATCGACCTGCCGGCGCTGTTCAAGGATGTCTCCGGTGCGTTCGTCGAGCAGGCCAGCGCACCGGCGCAAGTTCGGCATTTGATCGACCGGGCGATCCGCACCGCAGTGGGCGAGCGCAAGGTCGCCACCATCATCCTGCCGAGCGACTTGCAGGACGCCGAGTACAGCGAGCCACCCCGCGCCCACGGGGCGGTGCATTCCGGCATTGGCTATACGCGGCCGAAGATGGTGCCGTACGAAGCTGACCTGCAGCGTGCCGCCGAGGTGCTCAACGACGGCAAAAAGGTCGCCATTCTGGTGGGCGCCGGTGCGTTGAATGCCACCGATGAGGTCATCGCCGTGGCCGAGAAACTCGGGGCTGGCGTTGCCAAGGCGCTGCTGGGCAAGGCAGCCGTGCCTGATGACCTGCCCTGGGTCACCGGCTCTATCGGCTTGTTGGGCACGGAGCCGAGCTACAAGCTGATGACCGAGTGCGACACCCTGCTGATGATCGGCTCGGGCTTCCCCTACTCCGAATTTCTGCCTGAAGAAGGTCAGGCCCGCGGCGTGCAGATCGACCTCAAGGCCGACATGCTCAGCATCCGTTATCCAATGGAAGTGAATCTTCAGGGCGACTCGGCTGAAACCCTACGCGCGCTGCTGCCCATGCTGCAGGAGAAGACCGAGCGCAAGTGGCGCAAGCGCGTCGAAGAGTGGCGCATGGATTGGGAAAGCGTGCTGGAGAAGCGAGCCCTGGTGGAGGCCAACCCGATCAATCCGCAGCGCGTCGCCTTCGAGCTGTCACCACGGCTGCCGGATTACTCGATCATAACCAGCGACTCGGGCTCCTGCGCCAACTGGTATGCCCGCGATGTGAAGATGCGCCGCGGCATGATGGGCTCGCTCTCCGGCGGGCTGGCTTCGATGGGTGCGGCGGTGCCCTATGCCATTGCCGCCAAGTTCACTCATCCGGATCGCCCGGTAGTAGCGATGGTCGGCGATGGCGCCATGCAGATGAACAACATGGCCGAGCTGATCACGGTCGCCAAGTATTGGAAGGAATGGCAGAACCCGCAGTGGATCTGCTGCGTGTTCAACAACGAGGACCTCAATCAGGTCACCTGGGAACAGCGCGTGATGGAGGGCGACCCGAAATTCGAGGCGTCGCAGGATATTCCCAACGTGCCCTACCACCGCTTCGCCGAATCCATTGGCCTGATCGGCATCTACGTCGACCGTGAGGATCAGGTCGCGGCAGCCTGGGACAAGGCCTTCGCGGCGGATCGGCCGGTGTTGATCGAATTCAAGACCGACCCGGACGTACCGCCACTGCCCCCGCACATCAAGCTGGAACAGGCCAAAGCTTACGCCTCGGTCCTGCTGCATGGTGATCCGGATCAGGCCGGGACCATCAAGCAATCAGCCAAGCAGGTGCTCAGCAAATTCATGCCTGGGCATGACAAGGATGAAGACAAGGACAAGGGATGACCACGCGTCCGGACGCCGCCATCCGAAGCATGCGGGTGGCGGCCTACCGCATCCCGACCGATGCGCTCGAGGCCGACGGCACCTTCCACTGGGACGCCACCACGCTGGTTGTGGTGCAGCTCGAGGCTGGCGGTCAGGCCGGGCTGGGCTACACCTATGCCGACGCGTCGCTGGTACGGCTGATCGAGGGGCATTTTCGAGATCTACTCGAAGATGCGGATGCGCTCGCCATTGGCCAGATCAACGAACGGCTCTGGGCAAGCGTGCGCAACCTGGGGCGCTCCGGCCTCGCAGCCTGCGCCATCTCGGCGGTGGACACGGCGCTTTGGGATCTCAAGGCGCGGCTACTTGATCTGCCGCTGGCGCAACTGCTGGGCATGCGCCGCGAAGACGTCGCCGTCTATGGCAGCGGAGGCTTCACCAGCTACGACGATGGCCGTCTGCGCGAGCAGCTGGGCCGCTGGGTTCAGGAGGACGGCTGCCGCTGGGTGAAGATGAAGATCGGAGTCGACGCGCTGCGCGATGCCGAACGGGTCCGCGCCGCGCGCGAAGCCATCGGCGCTGCCGGGCTGTTCATCGATGCGAACGGGGCGCATACGCCGCGCAGTGCCATCGCCTTTGCCCACCGCATCGCTGAACAACAGGTCAGCTGGTTCGAGGAACCGGTCAGCTCCGACGACCTTGTGGGGCTGCGGCAGGTACGGGACGCCCTTGGTGGCAGCGGGCAGGCAATGGATGTCGCAGCAGGTGAATATGCCTACACCCCCGATGACTTTCGCCGCCTGGTCGAGCACGGATCGGTGGATGTGCTGCAGGCGGACCTCACCCGCTGCGGCGGCGTGAGCGGTTTCCTGCAAGCGGCCGGATTGTGCGAGGCCTTTCATCTCGACCTATCCGCGCACTGTGCCCCGGCGCTGCACCTGCACGCCTGCTGCGCCGCGCCGCGCTTTCGCCATCAGGAATGGTTTCACGATCACGTCCGGCTCGAATCGATGCTGTTCGACGGAGCGCCACAGGTTGAACACGGCAGGATAGCGCCGGACCTGGAACGGCCGGGACACGGTCTGACGCTGCGCGAGGCCGATGCTCGCCGCTACGCAATCTGACGGGGGTCTCATGGTTTCACGGACGCAACTCCGGCTACTGGCAGTTGGCACAACCACTGCGCTGGGACTCGCTGCACTGAGCTGGCAGAAGCACGAGAAACGCGGGCGCGGCCTCTTGTTCAGCCCTAGCGAAGGCACCATGGTCGATGCGGCGCGTACGCTGAACCGTGGCGCGGGTTTACTCGCTACCTCGGTGGCGCTGGACAGCGCGCTGGAGCACTACCGGGGAGACTTTCAGAACCGCGCCATGTACACGCCGTTGGCGGCCTCGACGCTCTCGCTGCTCGCCAGTGGACAAGGCCAGCAGGACCCGGACGCCTTCGCCAGTAAGGTGCGAGACCCGATCTACGTATTGACTGGCCTGACCGGGTTGATCGGTGCTGGCTTTCATCTCTACAACGTGACCAAGCGTCCAGGCGGCATGAGCTGGAGCAACCTGTTCTATGCGGCGCCATTGGGAGCGCCCGCCGCGCTGGTGCTATCCGGACTGCTCGGCTACTACAGCGAACAGCTACGCAATACCAGCGGTGACGCCGAACCACGCGTCATGGGCTTACCGGCCGGCAAATCCGTCGCGCTGATGGCCGCGGCCGGCCTGCTCGGCACCACGGCCGAGGCCGGGCTGCTGCACTTTCGCGGTTCGTTCCAGAACCCGGCCATGTACCTGCCGGTGACCGCCCCGCCGCTCGCCGCCGCGCTGCTAGCAGCCAGCGCCCTGACCAACCCGCGGCGCAAGCGGCTGCGCTGGACGTCGCGCCTCGTCCTGCGCTTCACCGCGTTCATGGGCTTCGCTGGCGCGGGCTTCCACGCCTTGGGTATCGCCCGTAACAACGGCGGCTGGCGTAACTGGCGACAGAATCTACAGGCTGGCCCGCCGCTGCCGGCGCCGCCAAGCTTCACCGGCCTGGCACTGGCCGGGCTGGCCGCGCATTCGCTACTGGATGAGGAAAAAGAACTCGCCCAATACCGATGGTGGAAATGATGAGCAACCGTTACCCCGATTACGACGTGCTGCGCAAACGCCAGGGGCCGTCGTGGAACGAGCCGAGCCGTCAGGTCGTCGACCGCCGGCTGGCGGTGCCGCGCGAGAATGGCGTTTTCAGCACGACGCAACGACGCACGCTGGAGGCGCTATGTGATCGCATCGTTCCGCAGCCAAAGGATCGACCACCGATACCGGTCGCCGCGCTGGTGCAGTTCAAGGTCGCTGAGGGACGTGGCGATGGCTACCGTGACGCGCGCTTGCCGCCGTTACAGCAAGCCTGGCCGCTCGGCCTCGACGCCCTCGACAGCGAAGCGCAGCAGCGCCATCAACGCACCTTCGCGGCGTTGGCCGCAGCCGAGCAGGACGTACTGATCGCCGCCATGCAGCGCGACGAGCTCACAAGCGACGCCTGGCAGGGCGTACCGGCAGCCGCCTTCTTCAGCCATCGCGTGGTGCACGACATCAGCACCGCTTACTACAGCCACCCTACCGCCTGGAACGAGCTCGGCTTCGGTGGCCCGGCAAGCCCACGCGGTTACGTGCGCCTTGCCGAAGACAGCCGCGACAGCTGGGAAGCGGCCGAAGCTCATCCCGGCGAAGAAGCCAAAGCAAGGAAGTTGAACCGCCATGTCCGTTGATCCGTTACTCGACGCCCTATACCACCCACGCGGCGGCGACGGTCGCGCACCGGATGTTTTTCAGCGCCGAGGCTGGGTGCCGATGCGCGAATACCCGGAGCACGAGCCGGTCGACTTCGCCATCGTCGGCACCGGCGCCGGCGGCGGAACCCTCGCCTGCAAGCTGGCCGAGGCCGGTTTCTCGGTGGTCGCTTTCGACGCTGGTGCCTGGTGGCGACCGCTGGAGGAATTCGCCTCTGACGAGGCGCATCAGGAGAAACTGTTCTGGACCGACGAGCGCCTGTGCGACGGCGAAAACCCGCTGAAGCTTGGCACCAACAACAGCGGCAAAGCGGTCGGCGGCAGCACGGTGCACTTCGCCATGGTCTCGCTGCGCATGCGTCCGGAGTGGTTCAAGTCACGCTCGCTGCTCGGCTATGGGTTCGACTGGCCAATCGGTTGGCAGGAGATGTGGCATTACTACGAAGAGGTCGAGCAGGCCCTGAAAATTGCCGGTCCGGTGCGCTACCCATGGGGCCCGAAGCGCCCCCGTTACCCTTATCGACAGCATGAGGTGAATGCCTCCGGTCTGGCATTGGCAAAGGCCTGCGAAGCCATGGGTGTGGACTGGGCGCCGACACCCCTGGCGACGCTCTCGGCGCCGCGCGACAACGCGCCGCCCTGCGTCTACCGCGGTTTTTGCGTCACCGGTTGCTCGACGAATGCCAAGCAGAGCGTGTTGAACACCTGGATTCCACGGGCATTGAAAGCCGGCGCAGAGATTCGCGACCTGGCCATGGTGGGTCGCATCGAAACGGACGCCGATGGCCTCGCCAACGGCGTGCATTACCACCGTAACGGCGAGTGGCGCTTCCAGCGCGCACGGCATGTAGTGGTCGCTGGCTATGCCATCGAGACGCCGCGGCTGCTGCTCAACTCGGCCAACTCACGCTACCCCGAGGGCTTGGCCAACAGCAGCGGTCTGGTCGGCAGGAATCTGATGGTGCATACCAACCAGGCGGTGTGGGGGCGTGTCGATGAAGAGATCCGCTGGTACAAGGGGCCGCCATCGCTAGCGATCACCGAGCACTGGAACTATGAGGACCGCGGCAAGGATTTCCATGGCGGCTACGCGATCATGAGTCAGGGTCCATTGCCGGCTGCGTGGGCCGCAACCCAGACCGGCAACCACAGTCTCTGGGGCCAGGCGCTTGTGGATGAGATGGCGCACTACAACCATCAGGTCGGGCTTAAAATCGTCGGCGAGACACTTCCCCTGGAGCACAACCGAGTTTCCCTGGCCGAAGAAAAGGACCAGTACGGGCTACCGATCGCACGCGTCACCTGGTCGATGGGCGATAACGATCAACGGCTGGTGGACCATTCCATCAACTTCATGCGCCGGGGTCTGGAAGGCATAGGGGCGCAGGACATCTGGAGCGAAGCGGACGGTACGGCGCATCTGATGGGCACCGTGCGGATGGGCAGCGACCCGGCCAACAGCGTGGTCGATGCAGATTGCCGCAGCTGGGACATTCGCAACCTGTGGATCTGCGACGGCTCGGTGTTTCCGACGTCAGGCGGGGTGAACCCGTCGCTGACCATCCAGGCCATCGCCTGCCGCACTGCCGATCGCATCAGCGACCTGGCAGCGCGTGGCGAGCTATAGCCTGCCGAGCTGTCAGTCTTCCTCGTCCAGCGTGATCTTGCCGGTCGTGCCTTCCATCTGGAATTCGTACTTCTTGCCATCAGCTTTCAGGCCTTTGCCTTCCCAGCTCTTGTCGTCGACTTCCAGGCTATGCAGCTCGGTGTAGCCCGCCGCCTTGGCCTTTTCCATGGCCTGCTCGAAGGTAATCCAGTCCGCGCCGGGCTCATCCGCCAGCGCGATGGTGCTGGTAGAACCCAGTACGGCAATGGCAAGCGCGGCGGTCAGTTTCTTGTGATACATGGTCGATCCTCTCTGCTGAATGAGCGTTGGGCGTATGACAGCCCTGTTACATACGAGCAACATCATTCATCGAGGGTTCATCGCAATTCGTCTGGAATGCGCCTTTCAGGGTTTCTCGATGGACACCAGAGCCGCTTCGTCGCCCTCACTCTGGAAGCTGATGCGAACCTGATCACCGGTTGAAAGCCCCTCCAGCTGCTCGCGCCGAGCCTGGAAGTCCATGGTCGCTGCTGGCCACTTCAGCGCGGGAATCGGGCCGTGGACGATGGTCACCACACCCCGCTCACGATCCAGGGCTTCGATGGTGCCAGTGGCGTGAATCACCGGCTCGGAAACCAGCTCGGTGGCGGGTCCGCCGTTGATTTCCGGCGAACCCGCGGGCCCCTCAGGCTTGAGCAGATCCTGGGCCAGCGCAGGCGGGGCGAGCAATATCAGGCTGAGCGTGACGCAATGGAATATCTTCATGGCAGACCTCCCGCAACAGGTGGACGTACCCCGTATTGGACAATGCCGCGCCCAGGATTACTGCCAACCTGCGCCCCCGTCTCACGACGCCTCGTTCAGTTTCGCGTAAGCCGCGCCTCGTAACCTGTGAATCGTCGAAACCCACACAGGAAAACGAAACCATGAAAACACTGACTACGCTGATCACTGCCGCCACCCTCGCCCTCGGCGCCAACCTGGCCATGGCCCGCGATCTGGGACCGGATGAAGCTTTGAAGCTGCGCGATGCGGGCACCATCCAATCCTTCGAGAAACTCAACGAAGCTGCGCTGGCCAAACACCCCGGGGCTACCGTCGAGGAAACCGAGCTGGAAGAAGAATACGGTCGCCACATCTATCAGGTTGAATTGCGCGACGACAAAGGTGTGCAATGGGATCTGGAGCTCGACGCTAAGACCGGCGAAGTACTCAAGGACCATCAGGACGACTAATGCGACCCGCCCCTCTTCTCATCATTCCACTGACCTTGCTGCTCGCCGCCACTCCGGTGGCGAGCCGCGACCTGGATCAGGATGAAGCCCTGCGCCTGCGTCGCGAGGGGCTGATCCAGCCGTTGGAAAGCCTGCTGAACCAGGCGATGGAGCGCCACCCCGGCGCCCGGCTGCTGGAAGCCGAACTGGAAGAGGAGGATGGCATCTACGTTTACGAGATCGAACTGCTGACTGCAGACGGCGTCGCCCGCGAGCTGGAACTGGACGCGCGCGACGGTCGTCTGCTCAAGGACGAAGAAGACTGATGCGCCTGTTACTGGTCGAAGACAATGTGCCGCTGGCCGATGAACTGGTCGCCAGCCTTACGCGTCAGGGCTATGCCACCGACTGGTTGGCAGATGGTCGCGACGCCGAGTATCAGGGCAGCAGCGAACCCTATGATCTGATCGTTCTGGATCTTGGCCTGCCTGGCAAGCCGGGGCTCGAGGTGTTGCGCGCGTGGCGTAGCCGAGGCCTGGCGACGCCGGTGCTGATCCTGACGGCCCGCGATTCCTGGGCCGAACGCATCGAAGGGCTGAAAGCCGGTGCCGACGACTACTTAACCAAACCCTTCCATCCCGAAGAGCTGCTGCTGCGTATCCAGGCGCTGCTGCGACGCGCCCACGGCGTAGCCAACCAGCCATTGCTACAGGCAGGAGGAATAGCCCTGGACGAAGCACGCCAGCGCTGCCACAAGGATGGTCAGGACATCGAACTGACCGCGGGCGAATTTCGGCTGCTGCGCTATTTCATGCTGCATCCCGGCCAGCTCATATCGAAAACCCAGCTGGCCGAACACCTTTACGACGGCGAAACCGAGCGTGACTCCAACGTCATCGAGGTGCACGTCAACCGTCTGCGCGGCAAGCTCGGCCGCGAGCTGATCGAAACCCGCCGCGGGCAGGGCTATCGCTTCGGCGGCGCGCCTTGAAGTCGATCCAGCGCAGTCTCAGTATCGGACTGATCTCGGTGCTGCTGCTGGTCGGACTGTTGCTGGTCCAGAGCAGTCTCTGGCTGTTCGAGTCGGGCCTGCGGCGCAACCTGGCCACCGATCTGCGGGAAGAGACCGAAGGCCTGCTGATGGCTGTTGTTCAGGGCCCGGAGGGGTTTGTGCTGGATTCGAGCCGGCTCAACCCTCGTTATCAACGCGCATTTTCCGGCCACTATTTCCGCATCGACCTGCCGGCGCGCAGCTGGCGCTCACGCTCACTATGGGACGCCGAACCGGCCTGGCCGGATAGCAATGGCATGGCCGACGATCTGCTGGATGGCCCACAGGACCAGCGGCTGTTGGCTTATCGGACCGCCTATCGCCGCGACGGGCAGACCATTGTCATCAACGTGGCGCGCGATTACACGCCCATCCTCAAAAGCTTTACTCAGGTTCGTCTCGGTGGTCTGGGACTGGTCGGCCTGGCGCTGCTGGTGTTGCTGCTGCTGCAGCGCTACGCAGTCAAACTCGCCATGCGCCCGCTGGAACGAGCGCGCCAGCAGATTGCGCAGCTGCAGCAAGGCCAGCGTCAGCAGCTGGACGTTCAGGCCCCGATCGAACTGCAGCCGCTCGTGGAGCAGATCAATCATCTGCTTGCGCACACCGACGACACCCTGAAACGCTCACGCCATGCGCTGGGCAATCTGGGCCACGCATTGAAGACGCCCCTGGCCGTGCTCGGCAGCCTGGTTCGACGCGAGGAAATGGCAGCGCATCCGGAGCTGCAGGCCAGCCTTGCGGAACAGCTAGAGCAGATTCAACAACGGGTCACGCGGGAACTGGGCCGCGCACGCCTAGCTGGCGAAGTGCTGCCCGGCAGCTATTTCGATTGCGCCACAGAACTCGCCCCGCTGTTCGAAACATTGAGGATGATCCACCGTCGGGATCTCGATCTGCATTGGCACAGCCATGAAGGATGCCGCTTGCCTTGGGACCGTGAAGACATGCTGGAGCTGCTCGGCAACCTGCTGGACAACGCCTGCAAATTTGCCCGGTCGCAGGTGCGGCTGACGATCGCCCCCATCAGCGACGGCTATCTCATTTCAGTCGATGACGATGGGCCGGGCATCCCGACGGAACGTCGCGAAGCAGTGCTGGAGCGCGGCATCCGCCTCGATGAACATGCCGAAGGGCATGGGCTGGGGCTTGGTATCGTGCGCGATATTCTGGTTGCCTGGCGGGGTGAGCTGTCACTGGAGCAGAGCGAGCTTGGAGGGCTCTGCGTACGCATCCGCCTTCCGATGCAACGCAAAGGGCAGATACAGCGGAGCGGGTCGTAGCGGATGACGCGGAGAGTTACGGGGCGCGTGCCAACTCGTTGCGCATGTCTTCCAGAAGGGTCTCAACCAGCAGGCCGTTCTGAACCTGTCGGCCCGACATCATCCGAGTGGCCTCGGTGCCGTTGAGCGGATAACCGACACGGACGACCAGGTAACCGTCTTCTTGCGGTTCCACGCGGGTCTTGTAATCAGGCGGAAAATTATCGGCAAGGTGACGGGACAGGGTTTTCATGGGGGCCTCGTGCGCTGGGTCTGAAACAAAGACCCTGCTTTACACTCGGAGATTCCAACCACTCATCGGATGACTGTTCATCGGCAACGAAACTGTAACCACCCCTCACTTCCGTTCGTTAGCACCGTAAGCCAGCCACGCCAGAACGCCCATTCCGGCAAAGGCAGTCAACGAAAAAATAAGCGCATTCAATAACAGGCTCATGGGGGCGTTCCTCTATCTGCTTGCTTGAAGTACGCCCTGAATATATGTAGCTTCGCACGACACGTCGAGTCACCCGATAGTCGCACGTAAACATTTCCAACAGATGGGGCGCGCATGAAACGCAAGCAATCGATCAGTCAGGTTCGCTGGGATCTGGCACTGCGGTACCGCCTGATCGAGACGATTGCGTGGTGGGAAGGCCGCCTGACCACAGGTCACCTGATGCAGAGTTTTGGCATCAGCCGGCAGCAAGCGTCGAAGGACATCAACACCTACCTGAACGAACATGCGCCGGAAAATCTTACATATGACCGCCATCTGAAAGGCTACAAGCCGAGCCCGCAATTCGAGCCGCTGTTCATCGATGGCAGCGCCAGCGCCTACCTGCACCTGCTGGATCAGAACCGCGACCGTGCCCCGCATATCGAAGGCCTGGCGCTGGCTTACGCACACACCGAAGTGCTGCACATGCCTGACCGCAGCATCCGGCCCGAGGTGCTGCGACCGATTCTCAAGGCTTGCCGCGAAGGGCTGCGACTGGAAACCGAATACGTCTCCCTCGCCCACCCGGATGTCGAAATCCGCGTGATGGCGCCGCATACCCTGGTGTTCACCGGCACCCGCTGGCATGTGCGCGCCTATTGCGAGAAGAACCGTGGCTTTCGCGACTTCGTCCTCAGTCGCTTCCGTGGCGAACCGGACCTGATGGATGAAAGCGAGAACAGGCTCGAGCAGGACGAAGCCTGGAACACACCGGTAGATGTGGTCATCGAGCCGGATGTGCGACTCAGTGCGGAGCAGAAATCGATCATCGAAACCGATTACGGCATGCAGGACGGTGAACTGCGCATCGCCACCCGTGGCGCGTTGGTGCAGTACGTGTTGCAGCGCTATCAGATCGATCCCAACACCGTGCAGGCGAACGCGGCGGCGCAGCAGATTCAAGTGAGGAATCTGCAGGGGCTGAAGGTGTGGTTGTACACATGACCATTACCTGCGGCCGCCTTCCCTGTAGGGGCGAATTTATTCGCCAGCCTTCAACCGCCAAGCCGATTGCGAGCGGAGCGGCTACGAGTTGGGCAACGCACTGGCCCGTCGCTTTTCGTAGGAGCGAGCTTGCTCGCGATCAGATGCTGGTGGCGCGCACACTTTCGTATGGCGCCGCGCTTTCCTCGGCCGGGACTACAGGTTGCGCCTTGCACGGCGCGTCACTTTTTCTTGTGTGGCCAAGAAAAAGTAACCAAAAAGAAGGCCACCCCTACATCCGGGTTTTGCTTCGCAAAACTTCCCTCCCTCCGACGCTGCTCCGGGGGTCGTCACGAAGGGACATCCATGTCCCATCGCTCCTCGCTCGGCATCCATGCCTCGCGTCCCCCTGCGCAGCGCCTACGCTCGGCCTCCTGAAGGAGACTCGGGACCGAGTTGTCTGGAAGTTTTGGAACAGCAACAGCTACAAAGCGCCTTCCTCGTTCGATGACAAACAGCCCCTCAGACGACGCCGAACGCCCCTTTCAGAAGGCCGAATGGAATCGCTGCGCAGAGGGGCGAGCGGCATGGATGCCGCAAGAGCCGTGAAGGGCCATGGATGGCCCTTGCGCGGCGACCCTCGGAGCAACGATGGAATGAGGGAAGCCGAGCGAAGCGAGACCCGGATGCAGGGGCGAGACTTTTTGGTTCCTTTGGGCGGGGCCGGCCATCCGGCGACTGCCAAAAGGGACTCGCCCAGCAGGGCGAAACCAATGCCTCAGCAACTACCGCCAATAGGTCTTAAGCCGCAAGCAATTCGGCATCCAACTCTCTCTTGCAGAGAGCGACACGCGACCCCTGACCGCCGTTTCCGCCAAGCTGCGGTGAATTCCAACCGAACGTCCAAAAGCCCCCTCGTATGCGCCTGATCCATACCTCCGACTGGCACCTCGGCCAGACCCTCCACGGCCAGGACCGCGACTACGAACATTCGCAGTTCCTCGCCTGGCTGCTCGACCAGCTAACCGTCCACCAGCCGGACGCCCTGCTCATCGCCGGCGATATCTTCGACACGGTCAACCCGCCGCTCAAGGCCCAGGAACGCCTCTACGACTTCATCGTCCGCGCCCACGAAAAGCTACCGCAGCTGGATATCGTGATGATCGCCGGCAACCACGATTCCGGCGGGCGCATCGAACTGCCCGGGCCATTGATGAGGCGCCTCAACGCCCACGCGATCGGCCGGATCAGCTGGCTGGCGGACCATCAGCTCGACCATGGCCGGCTGTTGGTCCCGCTGCACGATGCCAAGGGCGAAGTGGCGGGCTGGTGCCTGGCCCTGCCCTTTCTGCGCCCGGCGGAAGTTACCGGCGGTGAGGCGGGCGAGGACTACATGGCCGGCATACGCCACGTGCACCAGCACCTGATCGCCGCGGCAGAAGCGCAGCGCCAGCCCGGCCAGGCGCTGATCGCCATGAGTCACGCGCACATGGCCGGCGGCGCGGTGTCGGAGGACTCGGAGCGCAATATCGTCATCGGCAATGCCGAGGCGCTGCCGGCCAGCCTGTTCCCCGAGCCCATCGCCTATGTTGCCCTCGGCCACCTGCACAAGCCGCAAAAGGTCGCAGGACAGGAGCGCATCCGCTACAGCGGCTCGCCCTTGCCGCTGTCGTTCGGCGAGATCAATTACCCGCATCAGGTGCTGCTGGTCGGCTTCGAGGGTGACCGCCTCGCCAGCGTCGAGGCGCTGCCCGTGCCACGCGCCGTGGAAATGATCCGCATCGGCCGTGCGCCCTTGGCCGACGTCATCAGCCAGCTCGAATCGCTGCCGCCGGTAGGCCTGTTCGCCGAGAACCTGCCATGGCTGGAAGTGCGCGTGCAGCTCGACGAGCCACTTCCGGACTTGCGCCAGCGCATCGAAACGGCGATCGCCGGAAAGGCTTGCCGTTTGGTGCGAATCGCCAGTGAATATGCAGGAAAACGCGGCGAGGCCGACTCGGAGGTGCTACTGGGCCTCGACCAGATCACTCCGCAAGAACTCTTCGCCCGCGCCTGGGAAGAACAGTTTGGCAACCCGCCGGATGAGCAGGCACTGGACGACTTCGCCAGCCTGCTGCAAGGCGTCGAGTTCGCTGGCGAAGGAGACGCCCGATGAAGATCCTCGCCATTCGCCTGAAGAACCTCGCCTCGCTGGCAGGCGAGCAGGTCATCGACTTCACCGCCGAACCCCTGGCCAGCGCTGGCCTGTTCGCCATCACGGGGCCTACAGGTGCCGGCAAGAGCACGATTCTCGATGCGCTGTGTCTGGCGCTGTTCGGCAGTACGCCACGTCTCGATGGCGCCTCGCTGCTGAGCAAGGTGCCCGACGGTAGCGACGAGATCGGCAGTGGCGATGAGCGCAACCTGCTGCGCCGGGGCTGTGGCAGTGGCTACGCGGAAGTCGATTTCGTCGGCGTCGACGGGCATCGCTACCGCGCCCGCTGGGAGGTCAAGCGCGCCCGCGAGAAGATCGACGGGCGTTTGCAGGCGAGCAACCAGAGCCTGCTCGACCTGGACCGCGACCAGTTGCTCGCCAGCGGCAAGAAGCGCGAATTCAGGGAACTGCTCGAAGCCAAGCTCTGCCTGACCCTGCCCCAGTTCACCCGCGCCGTGCTGCTAGCGCAGAGCGAGTTTTCCGCCTTTCTTAAAGCCGACGACAACGACCGCGGCACCCTGCTGGAAAAGCTCACCGACACCGGCCTCTACAGCCGCCTCGGCCAGGCGGCCTTCGAAGCGGCCAAGCACGCTCGCGAAGCGCTGACAGCCTTGCAACAACAGGCCGGCGGCGTGCAGCCTCTAGACGCCGAAGCACGCCAGGCGCTGGAAGCCAAGCACCAGACGCAACTGGCCGAACTCAAGGCGCTGCAACAGCAGCTCGAAACGTTGAAACAGAAGAGCCAGTGGCTACAGGACCTGGTCCGTTTGCAAGGCGAACGGGACAGCGCCAGGCAGCAGCTAACCGATGCTGAATCCGAGTATGAGAACCTGGCCGATGCCCGCCGCATCCTCGGGCTGTTCGAACTCCTGGCGCCGCAGCGGCATCGCTTCATCCGCGAGCAGGAGCTGGCACCGCTGCTGGCGAAGGTTGAGGAAAACCTGGCTCGCCATGGTCGCGAGCACAGCGCAGTCCAGCAGCGGCTCGACGAGCTGGAGCAGCTCTGCAAGACGTCGACCGATGCGTTGAAAGCAGCGGAGCAGGCGCTCAAATCTGCCGAACCCCACCTGGTTCAGGCGCGCCGCGAAGAAGAACGCCTTAGCCATCTGACCAATGACTTAGGTGACGCGCGGCGGCAAACCGAACACGCCGAAGCCGCGAGCAAGGCCGGCGAACAGACCCTCGCTCAGCTGCGACAGCAACAGGAACAGGCCGCTACCCAACTGGCGGCCTTGACCGAAGGGCTCGCCCGCAGCACCGAATTGCAGCCGCTGTGCGCCGCCTGGAATGGCTACCGGCCGCGCTTGCAACAGGCCGTGCAAATCGCGGCGCGCCTGCAACAGGGCCGTCTGGAACTCCCCGCTCTGGAAACTGCTGCCAAGACCGCCGAGGCCGCACAGGTGCAGGCACGCCAGGCACTCGACGAACTGCAAACTGGGATTGGCGGTGTGACGGGCCTGGCCGACCAGCTCGCGCAACTAAACACAGGGCTCGACGTTTGGCGCGACGCCCAGCGCGAATGCGAAACCCTGCTCGGGATCTGGTCCCGCCATCAGCAGCTAACAGATCAGCAGCGGACGTTACGCGATCAGCAGAGCCGCCAGCAGCAGGAGCTCAACGCCCTGACGCAAGCCGGCAAGCTCGCTCGCACGGAACGCGATGACGCGGAAAAGGCGCTCAAGGTGGTGCAGGCCCTGCTGGAGCGCCAGCGCCTGGCCCGCAGTGCCAATGTCGAAGCCTTGCGCACGGCGCTGGCCCCCGGTGAGCCGTGCAGCGTCTGCGGCAGCCTCGAGCATCCCTGGCATGACGGCAAGGCGTTGCTCGCCGCCCTCGATCAGGGCGACGAGCATGAAGTCGAGCGGGCCCAGCTGCAACTGAAGCATCACGACGAAAAACTCCAGGCGCTGCGCGACCAGCACATCGCCCTGACCACGGGCATCAAACAGAACGCGCAGCGACACGCAGAAATCGCCGATGAGCTGGCGAAGCTGGAGCCGCAACTGACCGCACTGCCCCTTTATGCCGAGCTGCTGAAAGAGCCGGAAACAGGGCGCCACTTCTGGCTGGACACGAAACTCGCCACGCTCAAAACCGAGATCACCGCAGCCAACGTCCGCCAGCGCGAACTGCTGGCGCTGCAGCAGCGCAGCGAAACCCTGCAGCACGCTTGGCAAATTGCACGCGACGCCTGCGTTCAGGCGAGCCAGGCCCTCACCGGCCAGCGCGACGCCATATCCCGCGATGAGGGACGATTGGACGAGGAGCTGGCCGAATTCGCCAGCCTGCTACCGGCCGCCCTGCTCAGCCGTTGGCGCGAGGCACCGGCCGAAACCTTTATGCACCTTGACAGCCAGATCGAAGCCCGGCGCCAGCAGATCGACCAACAGGCTGAGGTAGCTGAGGAGCAGCAACAGCGCCAGAGCGCACTGGAACGTGAGCAGCTGCAGCAACAGAATCGTCTAGATCAGCAAAAGGCCTGCGCGGCCCGCCTCAGTGAACTCGAAGCCCGCGAGCGGGCCTGTCGTCAGAGCCTGCGCGACAGTTTGGGCGAGCAAGCGAGCACCGCGGCCTGGCAGCAGCAACTGGAGAACACGATCCAGATTGCTCGCCAGCAACAGGCCGACATTGACCGGCAACTCAACGAAGCGCGCGTCGAGCTGACCCGGCTTGCCAGCGAGCAGCAGAACTGCGCCGGGCGCCGCGACGAGCTCTTGGCCGAACGCAAAGTCCTTGGAGAAGAACTTGCCGCCTGGCGCGCTGCACATCCCGATCTAGACGATGCGACGCTCACCCAGTTGCTGCAACTGGACGACTCATTGCTCGCTGAAGCCCGCGAACGTCTGCGCGCCAACACCGAACTGCTCGCCCGCAGCCGTGAACGGCTGGACGGCTGCACGCAGCGGCTGGCCGCGCATCAGGCCGGGCAGCCCGATGCGCCGGATGGCGAAACCCTGAAACGCCAGTACGCGGAGCAGGAAATCAGCTGCAATGCCGCCGAGCAACGCAGCGCCGAAACCCGCGCCGCGCTGCTCGACGATGATCGCCGACGCAATCAAAGCCAGGCTTTGCTTCAGCAGATCGCCGATGCGACGGCTGAAAGCCAGCGCTGGGGCCGTATCGCCGCACTGATCGGCTCCAGCGACGGCGGCGCCTTCCGCAAGATCGCCCAGGCCTACAACCTCGACCTCCTGGTGCAGCACGCCAATGTGCAATTGCGGCAGTTGGCTCGTCGTTATCGGCTCAAGCGCGGCGGCAGCCCGCTGGGGCTACTGGTGATGGATACAGAGATGGGCGACGAGCTGCGCTCGGTGCATTCGCTGTCGGGTGGCGAGACCTTCCTCGTCTCGCTGGCCCTGGCGCTGGGACTGGCCTCGATGGCGTCGAGCAAGCTTAAGATCGAGTCGCTGTTCATCGACGAAGGCTTCGGCAGCCTCGACCCGGAATCCCTGCAGATCGCCATGGACGCCTTGGATTCGCTACAGGCTCAGGGCCGCAAGGTGGCGGTGATCTCACACGTGGCGGAGATGCATGAGCGCATCCCGGTTCAGATTCAGGTGCAGCGACAGGGCAATGGTCAGAGCGGGTTGAGGATCGTCAGCGGAGCGGGCGTCTAGAACTCAGGCAAACTTGACGGCCTTGAGCAGCAGCTTCGCTGTCATTCGAGGCTAGAAGCGAACCCGGCAGACGCCGCTTGTGGCTGCGCGCCGGGGTTCGCACAAGGAAGGGTGAAACGGGCTCACCGCTTGTGGCCGTGTGCCTGCTGCGACGACAGGTCATCACCAGCACCAGCAGGATACGAACCCTAGCTTTCAACAAACTGTCGATAACGGTGAACGTTACTGAATCGACCGCCATGTCACCCAGCCGCAGCACCGCCGAGCAGTTACAGGCCATGCACCAGCAGGGCTTCGTTCTGCTGCGCCAGGTGTTGCAGCCGCCGCAGGTTGAGGCTGTGCGAACGGCCATCGATCGCCTCGAACCCATCCACTGGGACTACCAGGGTCTGGTCGACGATCACTACAAATGCGTCTTTAACCGTGATCCGTTCTGGCTGCCCCTGCTTGATCTTCCTGGTGTAATCGAGTTGGCTGAAGCCTGTCTCGGCACGGATTGCCATGTCATCGGCCAGACTGCCTGGCGCAGCCATCCGGGCTTCGTTGGCGGTGAACTGCATGCCGATTACCTTGCTATGGAGCTGCCCGAGCGCTGCTTACACGATCCAGCGTTCGAGCTGCCGATGCAGGTCTGCACGGCGCATATTTATCTCGACCAGATCGATGCAGACCTCTGCCCTACCCTAGTGATACCCGGTAGTCACCGGTCCGGTCGCAAACCACGCACGGGTGAAATCCACTGGCAGGGTCGCGAGGCACAGCCAGTGCTCTGCGAAGCAGGTGACGTGCTGGTGTTTCGCAGCGACCTCTGGCACGCCGGCAGCCGCAACCGCACGCCTGACCGCAGCCGCTACCTGCTGCAGGTGCATTACGGCCGCCGCATGGTGGCGCAGAAGTTTTCGCCCTACCTGCAGTGGCGCTTCAACCCGGACGTGATAGCCGCTGCCACGACGAGGCAGCGGCGTCTGCTCGGCGAGCATGAGCCGTCGGAATACGATTGAGCCGGATGGGTAAGGCGCGGCCAGCCCGACAGGCAACCGACTGGCACATCCTCTGCATCGGCGTGTGCGTCCAGCCGCAATACGCGGCCCGCTCACTCCAGTCGAAGAGGAACCCCCGATGATTTCCTGCCGTAGCCAAGTGACCCAGATGATCGTTTCTGCCAAGGTCCGCAAGAACCTCAAATGGACCCAGGTCGCAGAAACCATAGGCATGTCCAAGGAATGGACCACCGCCGGCTGCCTGGGTCAGATGGCCTTCGACAAAGCCCAGGCAGAAACCCTCGGCAAGCTGTTCGAGCTGCCAGACGAAGCCGTCGCCTGGCTACAGATCGTGCCCTATAAAGGGTCACTGCCCACGTCCGTGCCCACCGATCCGCTCATTTATCGCTGGTATGAGCTGGTCAACGTCTACGGCAGCACCATCAAGGAACTGATCCACGAAGAATTCGGCGACGGCATCATGAGTGCCATCGATTTCTCCATGGACATCCAACGCCAGCCGGATCCCAAGGGCGACCGGGTCAACGTCGTCCTGTCGGGCAAATTCTTGCCGTACAAGAGCTATTGATCAGCGGGTACGGATTTCCCCACGCGCCAGGCTCTCGACCTTATTGCCCATCGGATCGCTTGCCTCGAGATCGGCCCCGCGCTCGCGTAGTGCTTGGAGCAAGGCATCCCGCTGGAACAGCGCGGCATACATGGCCGGGGTCTGGCCTGCATGGTTGCGCTGATCGGGGTCGCATTCGGTGGCCAGCAGGCGCTTGGCGATGCGCAGCTCACCTTTGAAGATCGCGCCCATCAGGGCGGTGTTACCGCGCGCATCCTGGGCACAAGCATCGGCGCCGGCAGCGATAAGCCGCTCCACCGTGCCCGGATGACCGTTGTAGGCCGCCAGAATCAAAGCGGTGTAGCCCTTGTCGTCAGCAGTGTTGAGGTCGTATCCGGCCTGGATGAACTCGTCGAGCACTTCGTTATCGCCGAAACGCGCTGCGTTGAAGAAGTAATCGCGTAGCTGGATCTGGACCTGCTCGGCGTCGCTCGATACCGCGTTCAGTTCCGGCGCGGCGATTGCCTGCCCACTGCCGAGCAGCAAGACAGCCATCAGATAAAAGCACTTCATGCTCTGCTCCTGAAATAGATGACCCGAGCCGGGCTCGGGTCAGTGCCGTCGTGTGTGGCGACAGCCTTGCTGCATCAATCCTTCAGGTTGGCGGCCAGCGCTTTGACTCGCTTGAGGTCGGACTGGGCGACCCTGGTCAGGCCTTCGCCGTATTCGGCATCCGCCTTGTAGAAGTACGACAGCAGGAGGTAGCGCGCTTCCTGATCAGCCTTAGCCAATTCGCCACCCAATGTGTTGATCAGATCCGTCTGCTCCTTCTTGCTGAATGAGCGGTACAGCTCGCCGGTCTGCTTGAAGTTCTGCTCGCGGTAGATAGGCGCCTGCTGGGTGGTGCCGGTCAGTGCAGTCTTGCTGTAGACCGCCCGCGGCGTTTCCTCGCGGTTTTCGCGGCGGCTCGGCTGATAGTTGACGCTGGTGCTGGTATGCCCGCTATTCAGCTGCCCATCCTGGTTGCCATTGTTGACGGGGACCTTGGGACGGTTGATCGGCAGGCTCATGCCGTTGGCGCCGACGCGGTACATCTGGGTATCGGCGTAGGAGAACAAACGACCTTGCAGCAGACGATCCTCGGACGGCTCGATGCCAGGCACCAGATTGGCCGGGGCCATGGCGACCTGTTCAGTTTCTTGGAAGACGTTGTCCGGGTTCTTGTTCAGCACCATCTGACCAATCTTGCGCTCCGGAACGTCGGGCCAGATCTTGGTGGCGTCCAGCGGATCGAAGTCGAACTTGGCCAGATCCTCAGGCTTGAGCACTTGAACGTAGAGGTCCCACTTCGGATAGTCGCCCCGGTCGATGGCGGCGATCAGGTCCGCGGTCAGGTGGCTGTAGTCCTTGCCCTGCATCTCCTGGGTCTCCTTCGGATCCAGGTTCTTCAGACCCTGCAGACTTTTCCAGTGAAACTTCACGTAGTGCACATCGCCCTGATCATTGATCAGCTTGTAGGCGTGAACACCGTTGCCGTCCATCATCCGGTAGCTCGCCGGCGTGCCCTGGTTCGAATACAGCAGGGTCAGGGTGCGAGTGGATTCCGGATGGTGAGAGAGGAAGTCGAAGCGACGCGTGTCGTCATCCAGATTGGTGCGCGGATCAGGCTTGAACGCGTGGACCATGTCCGGAAACTTGATCGCGTCGCGGATGAAAAAGGTCGGAAAGTTGTTACCGACGAGGTCCCAATTGCCGTCTGCCGTGTAGAACTTGGTGGCGAAGCCACGGGGATCACGTAGGGTTTCCGGCGAATGAAGGCCATGCACAACGGCGGAAAAACGCACGAATACCGGCGTCGTGCTGCCCTTTTCAAAGACTTTGGCCAGGGACAATTCGGAAATATCGTCGGTGGCGGTGAATTCGCCATGGGCGCCCGTACCGCGCGCATGCACCACTCGCTCAGGTACACGCTCACGGCCGAAGCGCTGCAGCTTCTGCAGCAGTTGCACATCCTGCAGCAGGGTCGAGCCGTTCGGGCCGGCAGTCTGCGAGTTCTGGTTGTTGCCGACGGGCGCACCATTATCGCGGGTAAGAGGAGCCGCATGGGCAGAAAGCGAAAGTACGCTTGCGGCAAGCACACCGAGCATCAATCGCGAAGGCGAAAAGCCAAGCAGGTTTCGGTACATCGTCACGTCCTTTTCTAGTTTTAGGTTGCGTCGCGCAACGCTGAGCAAGACTAGAAGGACGGGCTCTCGGGCCCCAATTGAATAAGCGAAGCGGCGTGATAGCCAGATTCTGGTTGTTTCACGCCTCAAGATAGGCGACGCGCACCAGCACGCCAGAGAGCGGGTGTATCAATGGAGGCGTTGCGGATGGGTCAGCGCGTACTTGATCCGAGCAGCTGCGCGGCGGCTTGCTGCTCTTGCTGTTCACTCAGCTGCAGCTGCGTCAGATAGGCGGCCAGGGCCTCTATGTCGGCCTCGGACAGCTGGCCAGCGATGCCGATCATCACAGAACCGGCTCGGCTCGGGTCATTACTGCGGAAACGGCCGAGGGCCTTGCGGATGTATTCATCAGGCTGGCCAGCCAATCGCGGCATGGTCTCCTTGCCCTGCGCATGGCTGCCGTGACAGGCGGTACAGGTGCGCTGAAACAAGGCTCCACCATGCTGGACCAGCGCCGCATCCGACGCAGCGGCAGTAGGCTCGACCTTCTGCTGACTGAAGTAGACGGCGATGTTGACGCGATCCTCGAGCGACAAGCTTTTCGCCAGTTTCGACATCACGAAATCGACGCGCTCGCCCTTGGCGAATTTTTCGAAGGAATGGAACAGATAGATCGGATTCTGCGAAGCCAGATTGGGAATATGCGGGCGCTTGCTGTTGCCGTTTTCGCCATGGCAGTAACCGCAGAAGAGCGCGCGTTCTTGGCCGGCCGCATACGCCTGCTGGCGCCGGGACGCATCGCCCATTACATGCTGAAAGCGCTCCATCGCCTCTTCGCTGGCATGGGCGAAAGGAACAAGGCAACTGAGCAGAATAAGGCTGAATAAACGCATGGCAAGTCCGGCGCTGAGGGGTGATGAGGCGTGTATGGCAGCCTCCGGACTATAGGGAGAAAAACAGTCGCGATACTGGCGCAGGTCAATAAAGCCGCACACCACCGCACTGGATTTCCGGGCACGAGCAGCTGTTCGCAACATCCGCACGTTTTCATAATGCGCGGCGCAACGGGCGGCCACGAGCGACCATGCTGAACCCCGTTCATCAAAGGGCGATGAGGCAACACCGGCCTGCGCGCTATTGCCACATTGACCACCCGAAAAAAAACGGCTGATGGCGCAGATTTCTGGGCCACAGCCGTCTCTTATTCGACTAAAGTAGCAGCACTTTTTGCCAGCACGAGCCGCGCAACATGCTTGATGGACATGCCGAACTGACCATGACCGTATTGATGACCCCGGACAAGGCCAACTTTTCGGGCAACGTACATGGCGGCACGCTGTTGAAATATTTGGACGAAGTGGCCTACGCCTGCGCCAGCCGCTATGCCGGCCAATACGTGGTGACCCTGTCGGTCGATCAGGTGAATTTCCGCCAACCGGTGCATGTTGGCGAGCTGGTGACCTTTCTCGCCTCGGTCAACTACGTCGGCAACACCTCTATGGAAATCGGTATCAAAGTAATCACCGAAGACATCCGACAAAAAACGGTTCGTCATACCAATAGTTGCTTCTTCACGATGGTGGCGGTTGGTGAGGACGGCCGCCCCGCTACAGTGCCTCCCCTGGAGCCAAAAACACCCGACCAGAAGCGTCGTTTCGCCCAGGCCCAGCAGCGCAGACAGATTCGCCGGGAGCTGGAAGAGCGCTACCGCGCGCTCAAAGACGATTACTGAGCCCTGTTGGCTGCCAACCTCCACCTTCACTCGTTCAGGCGGAGCGGGCAGCGATTCTCGACAGGTTCGCAAGTTTCCACGTCCTGGCGCACCCGCCCGCGAGCCGATAAAACCCTATACAATCCGCGGCTTTTCGCACCGCCAATGAGGATCCGCCGTGAGCGCTTTGCCAGCCTGCCCCCAATGCAACTCCGAATACACCTATGAAGACGGCCAGATGCTGGTCTGCCCGGAATGCGCTCACGAGTGGTCGGCGAATGCTGCAGAGTCCTCTGGTGAAGACGAAAAGCTGATCAAGGATTCGGTGGGCAACACGTTGCAGGACGGCGACACCATCACCGTGATCAAGGACCTCAAGGTCAAGGGCTCTTCGCTGGTGGTGAAGGTGGGCACCAAGGTCAAGAACATCCGCCTGGTTGACGGCGACCACGACATCGACTGCAAGATCGACGGCATCGGTGCGATGAAGCTGAAGTCGGAGTTCGTCAGAAAGGTTTGAAGCGAAAAGCCTCGCACCGGGGCGGCCCTCCCCCCTAAGCAGAAAAACCACACCGCGCGCTCTGGGGAGGCGCGCCCCGCGGCGAATGCAGTCCGTAGGGTGGATCGCGCTTCATCGATCCACCGAGCGGAGCCACGGTGGATGTAAAAGGCGACATCCACCCTGCGGTCCTTCGCGCCGCCGCGGCGCTCCTACAGCTACCCCGATCAGGGCGTCAGATAGGAAGAACGTGTCAGTCCCAGCCGCAACGCATCGATGTACTGGGTGCGCTCCTTGGCGCTGAGCCGAGCACTGGAGACCTTGTCACGGTAGTAGGTCATCAGCTCCTCGGGCGACAGGTGCACGTAGCGCAGCATGTCTTCGATGGTGTCATGGGTCTCGATGCCGGCGTGGTAGAAGCTGCCATCCTCGCGCTGATAGACGTTGACCGAATCGGTATCGCCGAACAGGTTGTGCATATCGCCGAGAATTTCCTGGTAGGCGCCCACCAGGAAGACGCCTAGGAAGTATTCCTCTCCTGCCTGGATCTCATGCACCGGCATGCTGTTCTCGATGCTCTGCTCATCCACGTAATGCTTGATCTTGCCGTCAGAATCGCAGGTCAGGTCCTGCAGCACCGCGCGGCGCACCGGTTCCTCGCTCAGACGCTGCAGCGGCACGATCGGCAGGATCTGGTCGATCGCCCAGGTGTCCGGCAAGCTCTGGAATACCGAGAAGTTGCAGATGTACTTGTCGGCCAACTTGTCGTTGAGCTCATCGAGCACCGCGCGGTGTGAACGCTGGCGCGCCTTGAGCTGGTTGTACAAGCGGCGACAGATGGCGAAGTAGCTCTGCTCGGCCAGCGCCTTTTGCGCCAGGCTCAGCTTGCCGGACGCGTATTGCGCTGCGGCCTCGCTCATATAGTGAGTGGCGCGCCAGTAGGTCTCGGTAACCATTTCAGGATCGGTTGGGCCGAGCAGATCGGCCAGCGCCTGGACGATCTCGGGTAGCTCGTCGTAGTTCTCGATGGTTGGCGCTTCGTCGTTGTGGCGCTCGAAGTCCGTCACCTGCATCACCAGCACGGCGTGATGCGCCGTCATAGCCCGGCCGCTTTCAGAGAAAATGTGCGGGTGCGGGAGCTCCTGGCGATCACAGAACTCCTTGAGCATCCCGACCACGGTGCCGGCGTATTCATCAATGTCGTAGTTGATCGAGCTGGCATTGCGCGAGTGCGTGCCGTCGTAATCGACACCGAGGCCGCCACCCACATCGATATGATCGACCGGCAACCCGAGCGCGCGCAGTTCAGCGTAATAACGAATGGCCTCACGAAAGCCGTCACGGTAGTCCGCCAGGTTGGCGATCTGCGAGCCCATGTGGAAGTGCAGCAGCCGCACGCCCTGCTCCACGCCAGCGGCGCGGAAGCGCTCGATCACGGTGAGCAGCTGTGCGGCTGAAAGGCCGAACTTGGACTTTTCGCCACCGGTATCGGCCCACTTGCTCGAAGCCAGCGACGAAAGCCGCACGCGCAAACCAACCTGCGGGATCACCTTCAGCTCCGCCGCTTCCTCGATGACCATGCCCACTTCCGACATCTTCTCGATGACGATGAAGACGTTGTGACCGAGCTTCTGCCCCATCAACGCCAGGCGGATGAATTCACGGTCCTTGTAGCCGTTGCAGACGATGGTGCCGCCCTTCGGCGCCAACGCCAGCACGGCCATCAGCTCCGGCTTGGAACCCGCTTCGAGGCCGATCGAAACATTCTGCGTGGCGATGATGTTCTCGATCACCGCCTCTTGCTGGTTGACCTTGATCGGGTACAGCGCGGTGTACTTGCTCTGGTATTCGAGGCGCTCGATATTGGCATCGAAGGCACCGGTCAGATGACGCACACGGTCCTGAAGAATGTCCGGGAAGCGCACCAGCAACGGCAGGGTCAACCCAGCGTCGCGTAGCTGCTCGATCAACCCGGTGAATTCAACCGCCGCGCCATTGGGACCTTGCGGGCGCACTTCGACATGACCGTCATCACTGATCGAAAAATAGCCGGCGCCCCAGTGGCGAATACCGTAGACGCTTCGGCTATCCGCTGCGGTCCACTGGCTGCCGTCATCTTTACGTGTGCGTCTTACAGGCATCTAGGCCTCCTGCGAAATGGGATGAGTCTGTCGAGCATGGTGCGACAACAGGGCTATCTGGGTTGGACAGCCGGCGCGCCGGGAAATAAGCACACGCGCCTGATTGAATTGATCAGACGTTCAACCGCCTGACTTCTTGGCTTTGAATCCGCGCCTGATCAGTTCATCGATGAGCAATTGAACATGGTCGCCCTGGATCTCGATCACGCCTTCCTTGAGCGCGCCGCCAGTACCGCAGCGGCGCTTGAGCGCACTGGCCAGTTCCTTGAGGTCAGCTTCAGCGAGGGGAACGCCGGATATGGTCGTTACCGTCTTACCGCCCCGTCCTTTGCTCTCCCGGCGAACACGAGCGATGCCGTCGCCTTCGGGTATCGTGGTCGTCTTGCAAATACAGGCATCTAGCGGTTGACTGCAATCTGGGCAGTGGCGCCCAGCGTCGGTGGAAAACACCAAACCGCCAAGGCCGGCAAGGGACGTGGTTTTCTTGGCCACACACAACCTCTTGAACACAGAAATCGGCGCGACAAGGCTCAGCGCCATAAAGCCGTCCAATTTAACAGCAAAACCGGCGCACTCGAAGGGCTGCGCAGCGCTTTGCTGCAAACACCGCCGAATAGCACGACAGCACCGTACTGTGATGAATGCTGCGTTCAGACTGCTGAAAGACCCGCCGCTCTGTCTCTTGACCATCGGTCACGCATACGTAAACGACGGGCGTTTGTGTGAGGTTCAATCCGCGGCGAATGCCGACGCGCCTCAGCCCAACAGTATCGGTGTCGGACATGACGATTCAACGAAACGACGCGCCCGACAATCAAACCCAACCAGCGCCGAGGTGGTCATCAATTCACCGTGCGCACCAGATCCTTGGCAGTATCAGAATCAGAGTCGACCAGCAGGAGCGTACGGCTCCGGATCGATGCAAGGCGAGCGATCCAGCATCAGATCCGTCAATAGCTGGCATGAAGCAGGCGCCAATACCAGCCCGTTTCGGAAATGTCCGCAGTTAAGCCAAAGCCCCTCGTGGCCCGGCACCGGCCCTATGTAAGGAATGCCCTCAGGCGAAGCAGGACGCAGACCCGCCCAATGCTTGACCACTGTTGCATCAGCCAGCCCAGGAAGCAGCTCAATGGCCGTCTCTCGGAGGCTTTCCAGGGCATCTTCGGTTGGCGTCTTGTCGAAACCGACATCTTCCAGAGTGCTGCCCACGAGAATGTGACCATCACGTCGCGGAATCGCATAACGCCGCTTGGCCAGCACCATGCTCGGCAGGAAATCTTCGGCGCACTTGAACAAGATCATCTGGCCCTTCATCGGCTTGACCGGAAGCTCGAGCCCAAGCTTTGCAAGCAGCCGCCCACTCCAGGCGCCCGCCGCGACGACAACCTGCTCGGCACGCATCTCACCCTGCGCCGTTTGCACACCGACGACTCGCGCTCCGTCATTGATGAAACCGCTTACAGGGCAATGTTCGATGATCGTGACATTGGGCAGCTTCGCCAACGCTGCACGCAGCGCCTGCAATAAACGAGGATTACGGACATTGGCAACGCCTGGCATGTACACCGCGCTGGAGAAACCTTCGCCAAGCGAGGGCACAGCGGTGTGTACCTGCTCCATGTCTACCGGGTGCAGCGGCCGACCATGGCGGTGTGCCCAGGCCAGGGCCTGATCCTCGTCTTCCAAGTCCAACCAGTAGAGGCCAGTCTCGTGAACCTCCGGGTCGACCCCGCTCTGCTGTAACAGCGTCTCACCGAGCTTGGGGTAGTAGCCCTGTGACCAATGCGCCAGTCCTGTAATCGCTGCGCTATAACGCCAGGGGTATAGCGGCGAGACAATACCTCCGCCGGCCCAGGAGGCTTCGCAGCCCGTTTCGGACGCCTCTATCAGCGTCACCGAAGTCCCAGCAGCAGCTAGCCCAAACACCGACAGCAAACCGATAACACCGCCCCCCACCACAATCGTTCGTTGCTTCACTCGACCTCCACCGCTCGGGTTCACATTTCCAGCCCTTTGTCCTTGGCCTCGCCGCCGCACTGGTCTAAAAAGCCCATTTTTGTAAGGGTTGTTGACGAAGCAAATTGGCACCGCCAGGAAGGCGGCCATCATACGTGCAAAGGAGCCGCACCATGCCGAACCGGGATCAAGGTTTCACGCTTATCGAATTGCTGATCACCTTGTCGATCATTGTTATTGCCATTGCCCTTGCCGTACCAGCGATGGCCGATTTCGTCGCGCGCAACCGACAGCAGGCGCTCATGCATGAAGTGCAGACCGCCCTGCACAACGTACGAGCCCAAGCGATCATGCAGAGTCGAACCATAGAAATTTGCGGCAGCAGCAACGGCCAAGACTGCTCAGCCAGCTGGGGCGACGGCTGGCTTGTGCGGACATTGAGCGGCAAGATACTTCGGCTAACTCAACTTGCCAGTCATGATGACCTGCGCTGGCAGGGCTTCGGCCAAAATATTCGTTTTCACGGCAATGGCACAAGCCCCACTGGTAATGGCCGCTTCTATCAGTGCCATAAGAGCCAAGTGGCTTGGCAGCTCATCCTCAGCCGCCAGGGCCGCCTGCGCCAGGGGACGGCAACAGAGAACGCGAACAAATCCAGCCTATGTCATTGAAGAGTCTCATCAAGGCGCTGCACAAACTTTGGGTCGGGTCACACCACTCGGCTCAGGCAAAAACGATAATCTGACCGCCCATCTACGTAAACGCGCCAACCATCTTCCATCCAGAGACAAGACCACAGCGCATTTGCATCATCCGCTCACGATTTTCTGGAGCACACCATGTCACGCCAAACCGACATGCACGGATTCACTTTGGTCGAGTTGATGATCACCGTCTCTCTCCTGGCGATATTTGCCGCGATAGCAGTTCCCAGCTTTAGCCAGTTCATCAACAACAACCGTACCCAGGCAGCCAACAATGAGCTTCTTGCCTTGTTGCAGTTCGCTCGCAGTGTCGCCGTCGAGGAACAAATGACTCTCAAGGCTTGCCAAGAAAACGGAGCCTGGACCGTTAAGAAAAAAGATTGCAGCAGCGAGGCCATTCGTAGCATGGGAATACCAAACGGTGTCGCTATAGCCTCAGATCAAAGCGAAATCTCCTTCCGCTATAACGGCACAGCCACAGAAGCGACGCTTATTACCTGCCACGGAGACGATTCCACCAATGGTTTTACCGTAGCGGTGAGAAATGCCGGCAGCGTCCGCACCTACGGCAGAGGTAAATCAGGCCCCAGCAACGACATGGACAGTTGCACGCACTCACAGGAAGACGATCAAGATGAGGAATAAACCTGCCGGCAGATACCGCCAATCCGCTTTCAGCATGATCGAGGTACTGGTCACCCTCGTCCTGATCAGCGTAGGTGTGTTGGGCATGGTCGCATTGCAAGCACGCACCATCCAGTACACCCAGGACTCCGCGCAGCGCAATGTGGCAGCGGCCTTGGCCAACGACTTGGTGGAATTGATGCGCGCTATGCCGAGCGGATTGCCAGCCAGCTCTGGATTCTACAAAGCCAAGGGTACGGCCTTCCCTGACGAGCCCGATAGCTGCACGCCGCTTCCTAGCGCCGCGTCTCAACAATTGGCGTGCTGGGCACAAAAGGTCAAATCCGCACTTCCAGGCGTAACAGACGATGACAGCGAGACCGACGACCTTTTGGAAACCGAGTTTTACATATGCCGCACCAATGCAGCCAACAGCTGTACAGGAACAGGCAATGCGGTGGAAATCCAGATCGCGTGGCAAATACGAGAAGGGGAGTGCATGGACCCGAATGCCGATGACGACGCGGACTCGACCATCTGCCGCTACCGACTGCGCACCCAGATATAAAGGATACCGAGATGAAACGGCACGGATTCCAGGCGGGCTTATCGCTGGTGGAACTGATGGTGGCGTTGGCTATCAGCAGCTTTCTGATCCTCGGTGTGACCCAGATCTACATCGACAACAAACGCAGTTATCTCTTCCAGCAGAATCAATCCGAAAGCATTGAAGGTAGCCGCTATATCCTGATGCTACTGCAGCAGGAGCTGTCTAAAGCAGGTTATCGGCGACGTCCAGATGAACAGCCTGAAGTCGCATTTCCGGCAGCGACAGATCTAGTTGGATGCGGGGCATTTGCACCCGGAGAAACGATCAAGCGGACTGCCGCAGGCTCTGTTTGCATCCGCTACCAGCCGCGCGACCACCTCGATCGGAGCTGTCTCGGCGACCTTCCAGCAACTGCCAGCCTCTTGGACGATGGGCCTTATACCAGTGCCCAGGAAATCATCACCGAGCGGCTCTGGTTCGAAACGGATCCAGACAGCCTGACGGGCAGCCTGAAATGCAGCCGCGTTCATACCGATTTTGCCGGAGCCGCCTTGGCCGACCGAACGGCATCGACGGGCGATCTGGTTTCCGGTCTGGTTGATTTTCGCTACGAATTCGGCGTGGGCAGTAACAGTGATGATCGCAGTATCAGTGCGTATACGGATGGAACTACCGGCGCCCCTATTCTGGCCGTTCGCTACATGGCGCTGCTGCGCAGCAGCAACCCAGGGCAGCGAGAAGCCATCGACGCCGGCTCCGCTCTGGAAAGATGGCAAGATCTTGCTGGCCTGGGAAGCACCGATGCGCACTTGCTCGCCTTGAAAGGCGATGACACGGGTCAGCTGTACCACGTATCACAAAGCACTGTAATGCTAAGGAACCTGATGCCATGATCCAGCAAATGCCAAAACGACAGAACGGCGCCGCTCTTTTTATTGCCTTGATCATGTTGCTGGTCATCACACTGCTAGCTTTGGCAGGCGCCAGGGAAACGACCCTGGAATCACGCATCACCGGTAACTTTATCGAGCATCAACGCCTGCTTAACTACGCCGAAGGTGCACTGCGGGAAGGAGAAGAGCGTCTTACTGCCGTGTCGAAGCCTGTCGAACCGAGTTGTACCGGCAGTTACTGCTTCCGCAATGAAAGTGCTACCCATGCTCAATCCTTTGAAACAGCGCTGGCCTACGCACCTGTCACTAACGATAACGCCCATGGAATGAAGTGGTACGCGATCCCCGCCCCTTCCGGCGCTACTGAAGGCCAGTCGGAAAATCCCGAATACGGAAACATGATGCTGGGCATTGGCACGTTTCGCTATGAAGTGAACGCCGAAGCCATCAACGGTAACGATGCCGAAGGCAAAGAACGCAAAGTCAACCTTCGCTCAACCACGGCAAAAGTATTTAATTAAGGGAACATCTCATGAGCAAGAAGCGCTCTTTCGCCGCAACTTCCCTTCGCCTAATAATTGCCAGCGCGTGCCTAACCGCGGCAATGCTAAGCGAGGCCGGGCCCAACGAGCCCGCTCAATCACCACTTTTTGTCAGCCGCTCAACCACTCCACTTAACATGCTTGTCATGGGGCGTGATCACAAGCTTTATTACGAGGCTTACAATGACGCGTCCGATCTCAACAACGATGGAGTCATTGACGTCGGCTATAAGGGACATCTCAGTAAATCACAGGGTGGTATAGATTACTTTGGGTATTTCAACTCAAACGTTTGTTATACGATCGCTGACGGCACTTTTGTGCCCACTGCGCCCGCGACCAACAAGACGTGTTCTGGGCAATGGAGTGGGGATTACCTGAACTACCTGACCACCTCGCGCATGGATGCGTTGCGCAAGGTCTTGTTCGGCGGTTACCGGTCTACTGACACAACAAGCAAGACAGTTCTCCAAGGGGCTTATATACCCCGAGACGCCCATGCCTGGGGCAAGGAATATCTCTCTGTAGAGCGTGATGGATATCGTATCGCCAATTATACGCCACTAGCACAACCAGCATCCGGTTATCACCACATGTTCGCTGTAGTTTCAAAAACTCAGGACACTGGCATTCCTCAATTACGCGTACTCACCAACACTTCGTTCCGAGTATGGAATTGGGTATCGAAAGAGCGGCCGGTGGCAATGGATAGTTGCATTGGCAGCACCGGAAGCGACGTTAGCTGTATATCCGGAGGCCCGACAGGAGGGACATGGTCCAAGATTCCTGATACATCTTTCAACAATCTCGAGATAAAAATCTGGAAAAACTCAAGTGCGCTGGGTACGCCGAGTGATCTAACAGGGATGAACAGCTTGTTTTCCAACCCCAGTTACACATTATGCGGAACCCAATCTATCAGCTTTATTCAGTCACCTAGCACTTCTAATAACAACATATTCAATAACAAGACGGGAGATTGCAGCAAGAACCGCCATGATTATTACCACACGCAAATAACCGGCACATTTACCCCCAATGAGACAACAACTTACGAATTTTCTGTTGACGGTGACGATGCCGTAGATTTTTCCATCCTAGACGGCTCTCTAGTTCAAGCTACTGCCTCACGCTATAGGGATAACGGAGCTGGAAATGCAGGAGGCTTAGGCACAACCGCAACAATAACCCTACAAGCCAACAAAACTTACAACATACGCTTGCGCCATCGAGAAAACGCCGGCTCAGACAGTTGGTATGTTTACTGGCGCAATACTGAAAACGCACCCAGCACATTGACCGATTACAACGTGCGGGTGGAGGCCTGCCCGGCAAGCGAGGTCCTACGCGAAAGCAACTGCAAGCTGTACGGCAGCGGATCCATCAAGCCAACCGGAATACTTCATGATTTCGGCGAAACAAATAAAATGCACTTCGGCCTGCTAACCGGTTCTTATGGCAAGAACATGAGCGGCGGGATTCTTCGCGCCAACATGGGCAGCTTCACCCGGGAAGTAGACCGTCATACCGGCCAATTCTGTTCATCAGACAGTAGCTATTGCACTAATGCAATTAACAATCCATCTCCCGAGCGCAATGGCATAGTTGCAACGATCAACAAACTCCGGATATATGATTTCCGATACAACGACAACGTTTATGGGTGCGGCTGGGTTACCACACAACCCATGTCGCAATCCAGTAATTGCTACATGTGGGGCAACCCTGTTGGCGAGATGATGTATGAAGCCCTTCGCTACTTTGCTGGTGCCGGCGGTCCTACGCCGACATATGACTACTCCGATGGCCCAGACGCTCAGCTAGGTCTCTCCAAACCAGACTGGATAGCACCCTACGCAAGTACTGGAGCCAACTATCCAGCGTGTGCTGTTCCGGCCATGACCGTAGTGAGTGATATCAATCCATCATATGATTATAAATTGCCAGGAGCCAAGACGAGCTGGCAAACAAACAACACTGCATTCTCGAACCCGGATGATCCCGCATCGCTTCAGCGTCTGGATGTCACAACCGAAACTAACGCAATTGGCACAGCAGAAGGTCTGACCGGCAAGAACATTTTCATTGGTGAGTCCAATGGAGTGAGCGATGGCGCACCTACTGCTAAGATCGTCGATGGTCTGGCGACCGTACGCGGACTGTCGCCAGAAGAGCCTAGCAAGCAAGGGACTTATTATTCAGCTGGCGTAGCTCGCTTTGCCGCAAACAACCCCATCGGCGGTGATCGGGAACTTCAAACCTATGCTGTAGCACTTGCATCACCGCTGCCTAAGATTGATTTTCCAGTCGGCGGCAACAGAATTACGGTGGTGCCATTCGCAAAGTCAGTTGGGGGGAGTGGCATTAGCGCCACTGCGGCTTTCCAACCCACCAACCAGATCGTCGACTTTTATGTTCAAAAAATTGCCAACACCGACCCTGATGGTAGCGATCGCGACACCTCAATAAACTCAGGACGCCCCTATGCAGAGTTTCGTATCAACTACGAGGACGTTGAGCAAGGCGCCGACCACGACATGGATGCGATATCGTTATATACCCTGTCAGTCACTGCAGCCAACGAACTGAAAATCGACCTACGATCCGAATATGCAGCCGGCGGGATGCAGCAACATATGGGTTATGTGATTTCTGGTACAGGTGCCGGCACCGACGGGATTTATCTGGAGATATGCGACTTAGCAACGGGCACAACCAACAGTGGAGAAAGGAGTAGCTGTGATGGTCAGACTCGCTACCGGCTTAATACCCCTCCTAATCGCCCTGCCGGATGGTGTGTAACAAACCTTTCTAGCAGTGAATGCCAAGGGCTTCCGCCGACTGCAAGCCGGACTTTCACTGCGGCTTCAAGCTCAAGCAGCGCCGAATTGCTCGGAAGCCCCCTCTGGTATGCAGCCAAATACGGAATGCCAGAGCGTGACCCAGCAACTGTCGCTGGTGATCCGGACAATTACTTTTTGGTCACCAATGCCCTGACCCTGAAGGAACAACTAACCAAAGCGTTCAACAATCTTGATCAGTCCAATAACTCTGTAACAAGCCCGGCTATATCAATTCTCGGAAACGAAGCCTCAGATGAGATATTTATTTACCGAACTGACTATGACATCGGCACTTGGAGCGGCGATCTTATCAAGGAGCGGATCGACCCGATCTCCGGCGCACGCATGAGGGAGTGGAGTGCTAGCTCTGGATTGACCGCAGCGGGCCGTAAAATCCAGATTGCCGATGCTAGCGGGACAGATCTTGAAGATCTTACTTGGGAAAGCCTCGCAAACCGCCAGTCCAGAAATAATGCTTCTGACTTGGTGAGTCTGCAGGCTGCTTTGGCTAGCAATCTGGAGACAGGACAACCAGCCTCGATAGACGGTGCAGGAAACTTGAGCACGGCCGATAGTGAAATCGGAACGAGCCGTCTGAGCTTCATTAAAGGAACTGAAAACTTAGACTTCCGTGCTCGTGATTCACTACTAGGCGATATTATCAATTCAAGCCCCGTTGTGGTCGGAAGCGCTCAGTACCTTGCATACCTTGCTAATAGCATCGAGCCGGAAGGTGACTATGCGACTTTTGCCAGGGAGCAGCGCAATAGGCGCAAACAAGTCTATGTCGGGGCAAATGACGGCATGCTCCATGCCTTTAATGCAGGTACTGGCTCATCGGATGGTGGTAACGAAACCTTTGCCTTTGTACCTAGCGCAGTCATCCCAGAGTTGTATCGTTTAACAGACTCACGCTTTAACGAGACCGGTGGAGTACATAAGTTCTATGTGGATGGTACTCCGGTAGTTAGAGACGTGTTTATCAATAATTCTTGGCGAACAGTGCTAATAGGAACCTTAAGGGCCGGTGGTCGCTCCATTTTCGCACTGGACGTGACTGATCCCGATGATATAACGCTTCTTTGGGAGTTCGACTCTGGCGACGATATCCCCGAGGGGTCACCAGAGAACACGCCAAGTGACATGGGTTATAGCTTCCCCACGCCGACCATTGCCAAGCTGCATAGTGGGCATTGGGCGGTCATAACTGGTAACGGCTATGACAGTGAAAGTGGTCGCGCTGTTCTGATGATGATTGATATCGAAACAGGGACATTAATCCGCAAACTCCAAACCGCACCCGAGGATGCTGACAATGGCCTATCGAGCGTCAGGGTGGCGGACAACAACAGTGATGGGTTCGCCGATTACGTTTATGCAGGGGACCTAAAAGGCAACATGTGGCGATTCGACCTTATCGACACCGCCGCCAAGAACCCGTTTACCGGATCTGTTAATCCCAGCACCTTCAAGGTTTCATTTGGAGGGATGCCGCTTTATACCGCCCGCAACGGCACCGGACAGGTACAGCCTATTACCGCTCCGCCATCGCTTGTTCGTCACCCGAGCATGACAGGCTACATCGTGATGTTCGGAACTGGACGCTATTTCCGTGAAGCCGATAAATTGACTGACGAAAATGAAATCGTACAAACGCTGTACGGTGTTTGGGACCGGCAGACTGCAGGCGAAACAGCTACCAGTACCCCGGTTGTCACGAGAGACGCGTTGCAGCCCCAGCGCTTTACTACACAAACCAACGCGGTATTCGAGGACGGCGATCGTCGTACCAGTCGGACAATCCGGGTACTGAGCGAAAATTCAGTTGCCTGGCGTAACGACACGACGGGGACTGGTAGCTACGGCTGGCGCCTAGACCTAGCAGTGTCTGACGCTGAAGGGGAGCGCATCATTGATGAGATGGCTGCCCGAGGACAGGTCCTACTCTTTACCACCCGTACACCATCAAGCGATCCTTGTACCGCTGGCCTTACAGGCTGGACCTACGGCATTAACCCTTTCACCGGTGGACGCACCAACTTCAGCGTTTTCGACTTCAACAAGAACACGATCGTCGGAAACGACGATACATACGGCAACGACAACTCGGTAGTATCGGGTTTCGAAACGCCTGCCGGCGGAATAAGCCTGAATGGTGACACCATGTTCAATACAGACGGTTCCGCCATTGATGTCAACTTCGGCTCCAGTGTTTCGGGCAGACAGAGCTGGCAAATCATTCCGGAGAATGAATGATGGTCTCCCAGAGAGTTCTTATGAAAGGCTTCACTCTGATAGAAGTCATGATCGTGGTAGCCATAGTCGGTATCCTTGCCGCTATCGCCTATCCCAGCTATCGGGAGTATGTCCTGCGCTCGAACCGCTCCGAAGGCATGGCGATGCTTAATGACGCTGCGGCACGACAGGAACGGTACTTTGCTCAGTCCAATGCTTACGTAACGGATAACGACGACATCGACAACCTAAACATGCGCTCGTCGACTGCGTCTGGAGTCACATCGGACACGGGTAAATACACCCTGACCGTAGCAGGTGGTGGCGGTGGTTATACCTTGACTGCAACGCAAGCCTTCGGAGACACCGACTGCGGCAACCTCACGCTCAATGCATTAGGCTCGAGAGGTCGCAGCGGCTCCGCAAAAACAATCGAACAGTGCTGGAGATAGGGAGATAGTGCGCTCCTCACAAGAAAGCCCTGCATCGCTGCCGGGCTTTCTTGTTTAGTTTGTCGCTGCCTGCAAGATCACATTTGACATGTTTGCGGTAGCTCAGCCGGCTCAGGCATTTGGTTAAGCTATAGCTCTCTCAACCGCAACTCCTTCGGCATGGAGAACGTCACGTTTTCCGGACGGCCTTCCAGCTCATCCATACCTGTGGCACCCCACTCTTTCAGCTGATCAATTACGCCGCGCACCAGCACCTCAGGTGCTGAAGCTCCAGCGGTGATGCCGATGCGCTCGATGCCCTCGAACCACTCCTGCTTGATATCTTCTGCCCCGTCGATCAGATGGGCCGGCGTTTCCATCCGCTCCGCCAGCTCGCGCAAACGATTGGAGTTCGAACTGTTCGGGCTGCCCACTACCAATACCAAGTCGCACTCAGCCGCGAGCTGCTTGACCGCATCCTGGCGATTCTGGGTGGCGTAGCAGATGTCGTCCTTGCGCGGGCCGCCGATACTGGGAAAACGCGCTCGCAGCGCATCGATCACGCGGCTGGTGTCATCCATCGACAGGGTCGTTTGGGTGACGAACGCCAGGGCCTCCGGGTTGCGTACTTGCAACTCAGCAACGTCCTTCTCGTCTTCCACTAGATAGATCGAGCCGCCACTGGCGGTATCGTACTGCCCCATGGTGCCTTCTACTTCCGGGTGGCCTGCATGGCCGATAAGGATGCATTCGCGCCCTTCCCGGCTGTACTTGGTCACTTCCAGATGGACCTTGGTCACCAATGGGCAAGTAGCGTCAAATACCTTGAGGCCGCGCCGTTCCCCTTCCATCCGCACGGCCTGGGACACGCCATGAGCGCTGAAGATGACGATGAAGCCGTCCGGCACCTGCTCCAGCTCATCGACGAAGATGGCGCCACGCTCGCGCAGGTCTTCCACCACAAACTTGTTATGCACGACTTCGTGCCGCACGTAGATCGGCGGCCCGAACACCTCAAGCGCACGGTTGACGATTTCAATGGCGCGGTCGACACCGGCACAAAAGCCACGAGGATTGGCGAGTTTAATTTGCATGGCGGGTATCTCGATGCGCGCGGCACGCGGGATGGATGGACAGATTATGACCCGTAGGGTGGATGGCGCTTTTAAACCCACCAGTGCGGCCTGCGGTGGTTCGGTGAAGCGTGATCCACCCTACGATCTGGCTCCTACAACAAGCACTTATTTACGTGAGCCGGTCACTCAGACCGGCTTGACTTCGAATATCTCCACTTCAAAAGTCAGTGCCTTGCCTGCCAGCGGATGATTGAAGTCGACGATGACCTGACGATCATCGAAGTTTTTGACGACACCCGGCAGTTCCGTCTTGGCGGCGTCGTTGAAGATCACCAGCAAGCCCTCGGACAGCTCCATACCTTCGAATTGATTACGCGGCATGGTTTGCACGTTCTGCGGGTTGTGCTGGCCAAACCCCTGTTCCGGAGCGATCTGGAAGGTGCGCTTGTCGCCTGCCTTGAGTCCGAACAGCTGCTGCTCAAAACCCGGTAGCAGGTTTCCGTCGCCCACCTTAAAGGTGGCTGGCTGCTTGTCAAAGGTCGTGTCGACCTGCTCGCCGTTTTCCAGGCTGAGGGAGAAATGCAGTGTCACCTGCATATCCTGCCCGATGCGCTGCTCACTCATTTACGGTTTCTCCCGTTTTACTGCTACGGAACATATCCAGCGCTAGCATGACAGCGCCTATGGTGATGGCGCTGTCGGCGATGTTGAACGCAGGGAAGTACCAGCGGTTCTGCCAATGCAGCAGGATGAAATCGACAACATGACCAAGCACAACGCGGTCATAGAGGTTACCAAGCGCGCCACCCAAAACCAGCGCCAGGGCAACGGCAAGCCAAGTCTCACCAGCCTTCAAACGCTTCATCCAGACCACCAGCACGACGCTGACGCCCATGGCGATTACTGCGAACAACCAGCGTTGCCAACCCGAATGATCGGCGAGAAAGCTGAAGGCAGCGCCGGTATTGTAGGCCAGCGTCCAGGCGAAATAATCGGGGATGACATCGACCTTCTGATACAGGCTGAAGTTGGCCTCGAAGTAGTGCTTGGTTGCTTGATCCAGTGCAATCACCAGCACGCTTAGCCAGAGCCAGGCGAGCTTGCCAAGGCGGGCGGTCATGCTGCTGCCCTCGAAGAAAGATGCCGGTGGGCTGAAGCCGCCGCAGGGCAGTCAGGATGCAGGACTGACCGAGCGGTGCTCCGCTTCAGCCCACCGAGAACCTGCCCGTCCTGCCAACGGTGGGCTGAAGCCCACCCTACGGGGCTTAAGTAGCTTTGCCGCGGTCCTGTTACAGAGCATTCATTGCGAGGGCGCGCCTCCCACAAGTGCAGCCCAACCCATCCTTCGACGATCATCAAGCTGTGATTTTCAGCAAGCTGGCCCCTGCAGACGTCCGCGCCATCACGCATAGTGGCGAACCTCGCCTGCGCCTTCGATGTTCTCAACGCAGCGACCGCAGATCTCCGGATGCGCCGGGTGGGTACCGACGTCGGGCAGGTGATGCCAGCAGCGACCACACTTGGCATGGCCAGTCTTGCTGATCTGCAGCTTCAGGCCCGGCAGTTCGCTTTGCACGGCTTCGGTCGGGGCGTCGGCGAGAGGCGCCACGGTCACTGCAGAGGTGATGAGGACGAAGCGCAGTTCACCGCCCAGTTTCGCCAGGTCGGAAACCAGCGCGTCTTCGGCGTACAAGGTGACCTCGGCCTGCAGATTGCCACCGATGGTTTTCGCGGCCCGCTGGGTTTCCAGCTCCTTGTTCACCGCCGCTTTGACCGCCATGACCTTTTCCCAGAACTCGCGACCCAGTTCGACGCTGGCAGGTAGCTCAGCGAGCCCCTCGTACCAGGTGTTGAGCATCACCGATTCGTTGCGCTCGCCCGGCAGGTACTGCCAGATTTCATCAGCCGTGAACGACAGGATCGGCGCAATCCAACGCACCAGTGCCTCGGCAATGTGGTACAGCGCGGTCTGGCAGGAGCGCCGGGGCAGACTGTCGGCACCCGTGGTGTACTGACGATCCTTGATGATGTCGAGGTAGAAACCGCCCAGCTCCTGTACGCAGAAGTTGTGCACTTTCTGGTAGACGTTCCAGAACTTGTAGGTGCCGTAGGCTTCCTCAATTTCCCGCTGCAGCAGTAAGGCGCGATCAATGGCCCAGCGGTCCAGAGCGATCAGTTGGTCGGCCGGAACCTGATGCTGCGCCGGATCGAACCCGTCAAGGTTGGAGAGCAGGAAGCGCGCTGTGTTGCGGATACGGCGATAGGAGTCCGCGCTGCGCTGCAGGATCACCTTGGAAACCGCCATTTCACCGGAATAATCGGTAGAGGCGACCCAGAGGCGAAGGATATCGGCGCCGAGGGTGTCGGTGACCTCCTGTGGAGCTACGACGTTACCCAGCGACTTGGACATCTTGCGGCCGTTCTCATCGACCACGAACCCGTGAGTCAGCAGCCCTCGGTAGGGCGCGTGACCATCGATGGCCGAGCCAGTCAACAGCGAGGAGTGGAACCAGCCGCGATGCTGGTCGGAGCCTTCGAGATAAAGGTCCGCACGCGGCCCGCTTTCGTGGCCCATCGGGTGCGAGCCGCGCATCACATGCCAGTGGGTGGTGCCGGAATCGAACCAGACGTCCAGGGTGTCGCTGATCTTCTCGTACTGCGCTGCTTCGTCGCCCAGCAGCTCGGCTGCGTCCAGCTTCGACCAGGCCTCGATACCGCCCTGCTCAACTTGCTGCGCAACGGCCTCCATCAGCTCGACGGTACGCGGGTGCCGCTCGCCGCTCTCCTTGTGCAGAAAGAACGGGATCGGGACGCCCCAGGTGCGCTGACGAGAGATGCACCAGTCGGGTCGCCCGGCAATCATGCCGTGCAGCCTTGCCTGGCCCCAGGCTGGAACGAACTGGGTCTGCTCGATGGCATCCAGCGCCCGACGCCGCAGCGAACTGCCGTCGTGCACGACTTTGTCCATGCCAACGAACCACTGCGCTGTGGCGCGGTATATCAGCGGCGTCTTGTGCCGCCAGCAGTGCATGTAGCTGTGCTGGATCGACTCGTGCTTGAGCAGCGCGCCTACTTCACGCAGCTTCTCGACGATGGCCGGATTAGCCTTCCAGATGAACTGCCCGCCAAAGAATGGCAGATCCGATACGTATACGCCGTGGCTCTGAACGGGGCTGAGAATGTCATCATTCTCCATGCCGTAATGCTTGCAGGAGCGGAAGTCGTCTTCACCGTAAGCAGGCGCCGAATGGACGATGCCGGTTCCTGCACCGGTTTCTACGTAATCGGCCAAATAGACCGGCGCGAAGCGCTCATAGAACGGATGGCGGAAGCGGATGAGCTCCAGTTCGCTGCCCTGGCAGCGGGCGATGATCTGGCCCTGCAGGTCGTAGCGCTGCAGACAGGATTCAACCAGCTCTTCGGCGAGGACGAGCAGCTTGTCACCGGTATCGACCAAGGCATAGACGAAGTCGGGATGTACGTTGAGCGCCTGGTTCGCCGGGATGGTCCAAGGCGTGGTGGTCCAGATGACGATGCTGGTCGGTTTGGCCAGTGCTCCGACACCAAACGCAGCCGCCAGCTTGTCCACGTCCTCCACCTGGAAGGCTACGTCGATGGCATCGGACTTCTTATCCTGGTATTCGACTTCCGCCTCGGCCAGCGCCGAACCGCAATCAAAGCACCAATTCACCGGCTTCAGGCCCTTGAAGACGAATCCACCTTCGACCATTTTCGCCAGCGCGCGGATTTCACCGGCTTCGTTCGCAAAATCCATGGTGCGGTACGGATTGCCCCACTCGCCCAGCACGCCGAGGCGGATGAAGTCAGCCTTCTGCCCTTCGATCTGCTCGGTCGCATAGGCACGGCAGCGCTCGCGCGTCAGGTCGGCCGGCTGGTTCTTGCCGTAAGTGATCTCGACCTTGTGCTCGATGGGCAAACCATGACAGTCCCATCCCGGCACGTAGGGCGCGTCGAAACCGGCTAACGTCTTGGAGCGAACAATGAAGTCCTTGATGACCTTGTTTACCGCGTGGCCAATGTGAATGCTGCCGTTTGCATACGGAGGGCCATCATGCAGGACGAACTTTGGGCGACCCTCACCGATCTGCCGCAGCTTCCCGTAGAGGTCAATGCTGTTCCAGCGCTGCAGGGTCTCCGGCTCGCGCTGTGGCAGACCGGCCTTCATCGGAAATGCCGTGGACGGCAGATTGAGGGTCGCTTTGTAATCGGTCATTTCAGTCCTGACTCGTGGTAAAGGGTGAAGCTCGCCAGTATTCGCGAGCCGCGGCGATATCCGCTTCGATCGCCGTCTTGAGTGCCTCCAGCGAGGCAAAGCGCTGCTCGTCTCGCAGCCTTCGGTGAAAGGTCACGCGCAGCAGACGACCATAAAGATCGCCCTGAAAATTCAGCAAGTGCACTTCCAGATGCGGTTGGCCGTCGCTTTCGACCGAGGGACGCATACCGATATTGGCGACTGCAGGCTGCACTACGCCATCGACTTCTGTGCTCACCATGAACACGCCGCTAAGCGGCGTATTCTTGCGCTTAAGCTGGATGTTTGCGGTCGGCGCACCGAGTTGACGCCCTAGCGCCTGCCCATGCATGACCCGACCGGTGATACTGAACGGCCGACCCAGCAGTTTTTCTGACAGCTGTAAATCACCAGCGGCGAGAACCTGGCGCAGCCGCGTACTGCTGACTCGCTCACCGTCGACCTCGATAGTAGTGGCGGCCTCGACGGTAAACCCTTCCGCAGCGCCAGCCTTCAACAAAAAGTTAAAATCACCAGCTCGGTCGCAACCGAAACGGAAGTCATCGCCCACCTCCAGGTGCCGGACACCAAGGCCCTCGACCAGCGTCGCATGGACGAACTCGGCAGCACTCAGCTCGCGTAAACGGCGATTGAACGCCAGGCACAACACCAGATCCACACCTTGCTCATTCAGCAACTGCAGTTTCTCGCGCAGACGGGTCAGCCGAGCGGGCGCCTTATCGGGCGCAAAGTACTCGCGCGGCTGCGGCTCGAAGATCACCACGCAGCTGGGCAATCCAAGCTCGGCGGCTCGTTCACGCAGACGCGCCAGGATGGCTTGATGCCCCCGGTGAACTCCGTCGAAATTGCCGATGGTGGCGACGCAACCCCGATGCCGGGGCCGCAGGTTATGTAGACCTCGAACCAGCTGCATACCGCACTTCTTGCTTGAAAAGTCGCCGATTATACGCATGCGGCGGCAGTCGCGGACAGGTTTGCCACCCACGCAGAGCGCGGATCAATGGCGGAGATGCCGAGGCCGCAAACCGAGCACCACCAAGCCTGCCGCGAAAGCCCCCAGCCCCGCCATCACGAGCAGCCCCAGCTGTATTGCTCGCTGCTGCCAGCCCCAGGCGAACCACTCGACCGACGGTACGTTTAGCCACCAGACCACCGCCACCATCGCCGTACAACCACCAGCCAGACGCAGCAGGAACACGACCCAGCCTGGCGCAATCTGGAACACACCGATGCGATAGAGCCCCCAGAACAGCAGCCCGGCATTAAGCATCGACGACAGCGAGGTCGCCAGCGCCAGCCCCACGTGCTTGAGCGGCCAGATCAGCATTAGATTCAGCACCATGTTGGCGATCATGCAGATGATTGCAATACGCACCGGCGTCTTTAAATCCTGCCGAGCAAAGAAGCCCGGCGCCAGCACCTTGATCAGCATGAATGCCAGGACGCCGAGCGAATATGCCTCTAGTGCGTTAGCGGATTGAACAACAGCCTCCTCACTCATTGCTCCGTAGAAGAACAGGCTGGCAATCAGCGGCTCGGCCAGAATTCCCAGGGCCAGTGCCGCAGGAATACCCACCAGCAATACCATCCGCAGCGCCCAGTTAAGCGTATTGGAAAAAGCTTTCGGGTCCTCGCCCGCATGCTGACGCGAAAGACTTGGCAGGATGACCGTGCCTATGGCGATGCCAAACGCACCCAGCGGCAGCTCCGACAGGCGGTCGGCGTAATACAGCCAGGACACACTGCCGGTCTGCAGAAACGAGGCAAGCACCGTATCGAGCAGGAGATTGATCTGGCTGACCGACACGCCAAACAGCGCAGGCACCATTAACAGCATGATTCGCCGCACTCCCTCGTCCCCGAACTTCACCCGAGGCCGCGGCAGCAATCCCAGCTTGGCAACGTAAGGAAGCTGGAAGGCCAACTGGGCGAAGCCGGCGATGAATACACCCCAAGCCAGCGCCATAATCGGCTGATCGAAATAAGGCGTGAGAAAAACCGCGGAGGTGATCATGCACACATTGAGCAGTACCGGCGTGAAGCCTGGAACCGCAAAATGCCCATAGGTATTGAGCACGCCCGAGGTAAAGGCGGTAAGCGAAATCAGCAACAGATAAGGGAAGGTGATACGCAACAGCTCGCCGGCCAGCTGCATCTTTGCCGGGTCATCGTGAAAACCTGGCGCGAAGACCATGACCACATAGGGCGAGGCAAGCACTCCGACTGCTGTAATACCGGTCAATATCAACCCAAGCATGCCTGCCGTTCGATCAACCAGCAGCTTGACCTCAAGCAGCGTCCGCTTGGTCCGGTACTCGGACAGTACAGGGACGAAGGCCTGAGCAAACGCCCCTTCCGCGAACAGGCGGCGGAGAAAATTAGGAATCTTGAAAGCGATAAAGAATGCATCCGCTGCCGCACCGGACCCGAAGTAGCTCGCCACCACCATATCGCGTACCATGCCCAGCACTCGGGACAGCAGCGTCATGACGCTGACTACCGCGCTGGAACGCAATAATCCGCCTTTACCGGATGTCTCGGACATTTGTTTTCCTAGAAGTTGCTGCAGAGGTTCCGCAATGGCGCAGGCCATTGGAATCGACGGGCAATTACGACAGATAAAGAGGCCGCGAGTTTAGCGGCAGCCCTTCTGTCCGGCCAGCATGATCAATCTCTAAGCAGGCTTGACAAGCCATCGCCGTATCGGCATGATTCGCGGCCTTATTTGCTTTGTAATCCCACGTTTTCGAGGAGTTCGACGGTGGCCAACAGCCCTTCCGCCAAAAAACGCGCAATTCAGGCTGAGAAGCGTCGCAGCCACAACG
>Ga0163200_1000068_pt1 | contig 47810 bp, 40 predicted proteins | sample PL_2010_200m_FD_113535 | JGI IMG/M metagenome (GOLD analysis project Ga0163200, IMG submission 113535) | Freshwater microbial communities from Powell Lake, British Columbia, Canada to study Microbial Dark Matter (Phase II) - PL_2010_200m | ecosystem: Environmental > Aquatic > Freshwater > Lake ... | reverse complement strand
TTTTTTGACCGGAAAACTGTACAACTGAGACTTTTTTCATATCATTGCGAGGATTAAAGCGGAATCTGAATGCAAATGTCCGATATTGACGAACTTCCCCTGTGGTCGGCGCCGTTTGGACTGGTATTGTTGGATACCATCAGGCTTTCCCAGGGAATGAAAGTCCTCGACATCGGAAGTGGCTCCGGGTTCCCCATGCTTGAAATCGCCGACCGGTTGGGGTTACCCGGTCATGTGACAGGAATTGATCCATCTGACGAGTTCTGCCGAAAGATCACCGAAAAGGTCACCGAGCGGGAGATCCCCAATGCCACCATCATTAAAGGGGTTGCGGAGCAATTACCATTTGGGAATGATCAGTTTGACCTGATCACATCCAACAACGGGTTGAATAATGTCCAGGATCAGCCTCTGGCATTCCTTGAATGCTACCGTACAGGAAAACCCGGGGCACAACTGGTGATCACCATGAACCTGCCCCACACGATGATCGAGTTTTACGAAATCTTTGAAGAGGTGTTGCGTCAGGAGGGTATGAACACCGAGGTCGGTCTTATGAGGCAGCATATAGCTGAAAAACGAAAATCTGTAGACCACCTGAAAAATCTGATCAATGAGACCGGTTTTAACATCAGGTCCATCCAGGTCGAAGGATTTAAATTCCAATTCGCAACTGCCATGGCATTCTTCAGTCATCATCTGATCAAAAACTACTTTCTCCCCCACTGGGAAGCCATTCTTCCGGAAAACAGAATCTCATCAGTGATGTTCGATGTAAGGGAACGGATCGACAGACAGATTGACAAGGAGGGCTCGTTCACCCTTTCAGTCCCCTACGCCTGTTTCGACTGCCTCAAACCTGCAACAACCGCGTAAAACCAAAATAACTTCTGCCTTCATACTTCTGACTTCCATTCGTAATTCGTAATTCGTAATTCGTAATTCAAAATGCTTTCCCGCTCCTTCTACCTCCACCCCGATGTAATGTTTCTTGCCCGCGAGCTGCTGGGTAAAACACTATGTACCAGAATAGACGGAAAGAGAACCTCCGGGATGATCACAGAGACAGAGGCCTATGCAGGGGTGACCGATAAAGCCTCACATGCATTTGGCGGGCGCCGGACAAAACGAACGGAGGTTATGTACCATCGTGGGGGGACAGCATACATATACCTCTGCTACGGAATGTACTCCCTGTTCAACGTTGTCACCAACGAGGAAGGAATACCGCACGCTATCCTGATCCGTGGAATTATACCTCTGGAAGGAATCGATGTAATGAAAAAAAGACGTCGTATAGATAAGATCGGAAAAGGTTTCTCCAATGGCCCAGGAAAAGTAGCTGAAGCCCTTGGGATCCACTTTTCGCACACTGGCACCGACCTCGCTGAGATCCCTTCAGACCCCATGAAACCAGCTATCTGGATCGAAGAGGTAACGCAGAAACCATCCCCGGAACACATCCTGTCCACCCCTCGCATCGGTGTTGGTTATTCAGGAGAAGATGCAAAACTCCCTTACAGATTCCTGCTTAAAAAAAAGTAGGGGCAATTCATGAATTGCCCCTACTTTTTGCGTACGCTTAAAAGCTCTTACTTCACTTTCTTAGCCAGTTCAGCACCAGCTTTGAATTTCACCACTTTCTTGGCACCGATTTTGATCTCTTTGCCATTCTGTGGATTGCGGCCTTTACGTGCAGCCCTTTTGGCAACTGCAAAAGAACCAAAACCGACTAAAGCTACTCTTTCACCTTTTGACAGAGCCTTTGTGGTAGCGCCAATCACAGCTTTCAATGCCCTTGCGGCATCAGCCTTGGTCATTTTTGCTTCGGCGGCAACAGCTTCGATTAATTGAGCCTTGTTCATGTTACTTCGTTTTTTAGTGAATACCCATTTTTAAAACATTACAAATATACACTATTTGCAGGCTTTGTCAATGGTAGATCGTTGAAAACCACTATAAATGTTAATAAATCGGGACTTTTGTTAATAACTGTGGTTGAAAACCCGCAATTAACAAGGGTTTCAAGCCAGCTGCCTGCCGAATCCATTCAAAAAATCATGGATATTCATCATCTTTTTTGAGGCAGGTTGCAGTTCGAGGATCTCTATCATACCATCCCGGGTATTCATCCTGAGGAATTGCTTCCTGTCAGTGAATGTTGTTCCGGGGACTACCTGGGCAGGTGCCAGATCAGCAGCAATCCTCACCGATCCGATCTTCAACGGAAGGGTCGAGCCGTCTTTCAGGACAATTTTTGAATAGGCTCCCGGAAAGGGAGTGAGTCCCCTGATTTGGTTGTATACGGACCCTGTGTCCCGATCCCACTGAATGATAGCATCCCGCTTTTGCAGCTTCGGGGCAGACATGAGAGTTCCGGATTGGAGAATTAGTTCCTCCTGGGGAGTGGATTCAACCAACCCATCGCAGATTGCCTGCACCGTCTTTACAACAAGTTCAGCACCCAGCATCATCAACCGGTCATGCAACTCACCCGCTGTTTCATGAGGGCCGATTTTCAGAGATTCCTGCAGCAGGATTGCACCAGTATCAATCTTTTCGTCAATGAAGAAGGTAGTTACACCCGTTACCTCCTCCCCATTCATAATAACCCGGTTGATCGGAGCAGCACCCCGGTAGTGGGGCAATAAAGAAGCGTGCAGATTAAAGGTACCCATGGGAGGTAGGTTCCATACTTCTTCTGGTAACATCCGGAAGGCAACAACTACTTGGATATCCGGTCGTAATTCCGTTAAAGCTAGAAGAAATTCCGGATCTTTTAGTTTCTCCGGTTGAAGGAATGGCAGGTTATGGGAAAGTGCGTATTGCTTGACGGCTGAGTGGGATAAATTTAATCCCCTGCCAGCAGGTTTATCGGAAGCAGTCACAACTCCGGCAACAGGAACCCCGGCTTTGGTAATCGCATCGAGTGAAGCTACTGCAAATTCCGGCGTTCCGAAAAAAACGATCCTCGGCCTATTCTCCATCTACACAAAGCAAATTAAAAACGACCAGGTCCTTTTCGTAATTCGTAATTCGAAATTCGTAATTTGGAATCAATCCCCTGTCTCTTTCTCTGCAAATTTAATATACCTATCTATCTGTACACCCTCAAAAGAGCGGGGATAACCTTTTTTGATACGCTTATATAGCTCCAGCGCATGACGATAGTCCCCCTGTATCTCATAGGAGATCCCGGCCTTCATCAGAAACATGGGAGTGGTGAGATCATTGTCCCGTTCATCTGCTGCCTTCTTATAATAACTGATAGCCCTGTCAACGTCGCCCATCTCCATATATGCATCACCGATGGCCCCGGTGGCCATGGGGGCAGCCACCTTATCGCTGCCGCTGAAGTCCTTCAGGTAATCAATGGCCTGCTCATAATCACCCAGTTTCAGGTAACAGATGCCGGAATAGTAATTAGCCAGATTGGCCGACTTGGTCAGGCCGTACTGATCAATGATATCCAGAAAACCAAGGTAGTTCCCATCGCCATGGAGCGCCTTTGTAAGAGAGTCTTGCTCAAAGTACATTTCAGCCATAAACATCTGTCCTTGAGCTTCTTTCTCTTTAGGTTCCAGATAATATTTCCGGAATCCGAAAAAACCGAGAACGACAACGATCACCACTCCAACAAAAATCAGGATAATCTTCTGGTGCTTCTCAATAAACGCTTCTGTCTTGCTCAATGCCTCTTCAACGGAATGAATCCGTTCCTCTGTCTTCTTCGTATCAACCTTTTTCGCAGTCATAACTGGGGGATTTGCTGGTTTTTTGGAAGTGCAAAATTAGTTTTTTTCTGGAAAAGAAGTCATCCCGGTACTTTTTTTTACTTTTGCCACTCATTTAGAATGAGATATCCATGAAGTGGATGACCCAGTACAACCTGAATGAAAAAAAACAGATTCTCATCTTTCTTCTGACCTTCATTTCGGAAAATAAACAGCGTAAATTCAAGGAGGTGATCCGGTTTCGGACCCGCCATATCACCGTTGTACTGGAGGATATTTATCAGCCGCATAATGCCAGTGCGGTGCTGCGGAGCTGCGACTGTTTCGGGATTCAGGATGTTCACATCATCGAAAATAAAAATGCTTACGAAATCAACCCGGATGTTGCGCTCGGATCTGCCAAATGGCTCAACCTGATGAAATACAACGAAACTGAATTCAATACCATCACCTGCCTCACCCGGTTGAAAGATCAGGGGTACCAGATCGTTGCCACCACACCACACCAGGATGATTTCACTCCAGAAAGTTTTCCCCTTGAAAACAAGTTCGCCCTGCTCTTCGGAACAGAATTACTTGGTTTGACTACAGAGGCCCTAAGCATGGCCAACAGGTACATCCGGGTACCGATGGTAGGTTTCACTGAAAGCCTGAACATCAGCGTCTCGGCTGCCATTCTGTTGCACACCCTGACAGGTAGGCTACGCAGCTCTTCGATCAACTGGGGACTATCGAACGAAGAGGAAACCGATACCCTCATCGCCTGGGCATCATCCGTGGTAAGAAAGCCCGAAGCACTCATTCGGAACTTCATGGGCAATCAGTAAAATTTTATTACTTTTGCCGCCTGTTTAACAAGAAAGAACATCTAATACGTCTGTTATGGGAAAAGGTGATAAAAAAAGCCGCAGAGGCAAAATAATCAGCAAAAGTTTTGGCGTTACCCGACCGAGAAAAAAGAAAAAGACAGAAAAACCTAAGAAAGAAGAGAAGGTTGCAAAAGTAGAAGTTGTGGAAACACCGGTTGTGGAGATACCGATCGTTGAAAAACCCATGATCAAAGAACCGACTAAAAAAGAGGTTAAAAAACCTGCTGCCAAAAAAACAGCAGTAAAAAAGACTGCAACGAAAAAGGCTCCGGCTACCGAAACCAAAGCAAAATCAACCAAGGCGACCAAGAAAGCTGAATAACAAGAGGCCTCTGATTTCCACAATACTTAAATATTTCCCGCACCTGACTCCTGGCCAGCAACAGCAATTTGCTGCGCTGGGAAAGCTTTATCAGGAATGGAACGAGAAGATCAATGTGATCTCCAGGAAAGACATCCACAACTTCACTATTCATCATCTGCTGCATGCTCTTGCTATTGGCTGTGTGGTCCGGTTTGCTGACGGCACACGGATCCTGGATGCAGGAACAGGAGGAGGGTTGCCCGGCATCCCGCTGGCAATTCTCTTTCCGGAAACCAGTTTCACACTTTCCGACTCCATTGGAAAAAAGATCAGGGTGGTGAAGGAGATCGGGCAATCTATTGGACTGACTAATATAGAAGCGCTTCACATGCGGGCAGAAGCAGTTCCGGGAAGCTATGATTTTATCACGGGAAGAGCCGTCATGGACATAAAGAGTTTCTATGGGTTGCTACGGGAAAAAGTCTCGAATATTCAAAAAAACAAATTGCAGAACGGGATTTTTTATCTGAGCGGAGGAACTGTTGAAGGATTAGCACAGGAGATACATCCCGGATCCATGATCACACCGCTTTCGACATTCTTTTCGGAACCCTACTTTGAATCAAAAAAATTGATTTACATACCTGTTCTTTGATCTGCTCGTCTTTTTTTTGTTATTTAGTGCCCCAAAACTGACAATCACTTAATCTTTTCCTTATGTCTGAAGAAAAAAAGTTTGTCCCGTTTGTCTCGGCCGAGACAAAAATGAGTGAATTCACCATCAGAGCTCTGATAATCGGGCTCTTTTTTGCCGTGATTCTGGGAGCGGCCAACGCCTACCTGGGGCTGAAAGCAGGAATGACCATCGCCGCCACCTATCCGGCAGCTGTACTGGGAATGGCCATTCTTCGATTGCTCAGGGGGACCATTCTTGAAGAGAACTTTACCCGTACGGTCGGGTCCATCGGGGAGTCGGTTGCTGCCGGCGCCATCTTTACCCTGCCGGCCTTCTTCATCGCAGGAATCTGGCCCGATTTCTTTACAGCCGGACATTATTTCACATCTACGCTGATCCTTATAGCAGGGGGTGTCCTGGGGATCATGTTCGTGGCATTGCTGCGACGGGTAATGGTGGAAGATGCTGAACTTCCCTTCCCTGAATCAGTCGCTGCTTCGGAGATCCACAAAGCTGGACAGTCCGGGGCCGGTGGATCCCGGTTTCTCTTCTGGGCCATGGGTATGGGCGGACTGATTAAAATTCTGTCTGAAATCCGCCTCTTTCAATACCTCTGGGAAAAATTCGTCACCTTTTCACAACAAACAATTGCAGGAACGGTCTTTACAGGTAAAGGCGGCATGCTCCTCAGCTCGCCCGGAGTCAGCCCGGCTTACATGGGTGTCGGCTACATCATCGGGCCCCGGCTGGGAGCGCTGAACTTCAGTGGGGGCATAATCGCCTGGGGACTGATGGCCCCGATGATCCTCTATTTTTTATTGCCCAGTATTGATTTTCAATCATGGGCCACCTACCTGATGAGTACCGATCCTACCCTGACCACCGCCGCAGCCATGGAACGCGTGACCGATCCGACTTACCAGATCACTTCCATCTGGCGTTTCATCGTCCGTCCGATTGCCATCGGAGGAATGCTCGTAAGCGCCGGCTATACATTATGGAGAATGAGGAAAAGCCTGATCGCGGGGATCGGACGGTCGATCTCGGATGTAAAAAAAGCCGCTTCAGGAGTCGAACAGGGTGCGCCACGTACTGAAAAAGACCTCAGTTTCAGTGTGATCATGACCGGTATCTTTCTCGTTGCCGTGCTGACATTTGCTATCACCTACTTCATCTTCCAGACCAACGTCCTGATCGCCGTTGTTGCCGCAACGCTGATGATCATCCTGGCCTTCTTTTTTGCCGCCGTATCCGGTTACCTAGTGGGGATCATGGGATCCAGTAACAACCCCATCAGCGGCTTGACCCTGACAGCTCTGGTGGTTACAGCCCTGATCCTGGTTGGATTGGGCGTACAGGGTGAAGCAGGAGTAGCCGCTGTTCTGGGTGTTGCCGCTATCGTTTGCGTCTCCGCAGCCGTGGCCGGAGAGATGCTTCAGGACCTGAAGGCCGGTCATATCCTGGGCGGTACCCCCTGGCGGATGCAGGTAGGAGATATCATCGGAGTGATCTTTGCCGGTGCCGTTATGTTTGTCGTGCTGGCATACCTTCACGAAGGAGATATCGCCAGCGGAAACAACCTGGGTTATCAGGGTGGTTTCGGGAGTAAGAATCTCTCTGCCCCCCAGGCCAGCCTGATGGCTATCCTCTCCCGGGGCATCGTGGAAGGCGCCATGGCCTGGCCGTTGATTGTTGCAGGAATGCTGATGGGAGTCGCCTTCATCCTGATGCAGGTGAAAAGCCCCATGCTCGTCAGCGTGGGCATGTACCTTCCCATTGAAACAACATTTGCCATCTTCGTAGGAGGGATCTTCAAAGGAGCGGTTGATTGGTTTACCGAGAAACGGAAATTGAACCTGGCGCAGAAGACCCGCGTGGAAAATACCGGCGTCCTGCTGGCATCCGGCATGATTGCCGGGGAAGCCCTGATGGGATTGATCATAGCCATCCTGGCCGTGATGAACATATTTATCTACGATTATTTCGTCTTCTTCCAGAAACCTTCATTCCTGATCAGCCTGGTCGTCATCGGCCTCATCGGCTTTGTCATGATCCAGATACCGCTGAAGAATGCAGGCAAACCCGATCAGCCGGCACCTCCCGCCTCCGGGATGTAACAGCATGGAAGTACACTTTTTTAAACGCAGAAAAATTCTTAAAAAGAGCAACGCACTGGATCTTATTCCGGTGCGTTTGCTCAATCATGAACTGCGGGAAGACGGAAATTTAGATATCCTCCTGCCCCGCTTTAAAAGGTCCTGGCTGGAACGGCTTATGGCGCCCCTGCACCGGAAGGAGTTCATCCGGATCAAACTCGACCGGTTCGGTTCAACCTCCTGGCTGCTGATTGACGGGATAAAACCGGTACAAACCATCTGTGACGAACTGGAAAAGAAGTACCCCGAACTGCTCTCCCCCGAGTCGGAAACCTTGGATAGAGTGAATAAGTTTATGACCATTCTCTACCAGCAACGATTCATCTCCTTTCAGCAACTCCAGAAACTACCTCTCCGGAAACATTCGTAAAATAATGCTACCTTTGTTCCGTTCCATTCCAGGTGAGACCTGAAACCCGAAACCCGAAACCCGAAACCCGAAACCCGAAACCACCAACAAATACTAATCTTAAATCAACCACATATGACTAATCCATTTTCCTCCCTTCAACCCCAACCCCTCTGGACATATTTCTACGAACTGACCCAAATCCCCCGCCCTTCAAAATACGAAGAAAAGGTTCGCCGGTATGTCATCGACTTTGGGAAAAATCTGGGACTCGAAACCATAGAGGATGCTGTCGGCAACGTCATCATCCGGAAACCTGCAACACCCGGAATGGAGAACCGCAAAGGGATCATTCTTCAGGCTCACCTCGACATGGTCCCGCAGAAAAACGAAGATACCGATCATGATTTTAAGCAAGATCCGCTGAAACCCTGGGTGGATGGCGACTGGGTAAAGGCAACAGGCACCACACTCGGGGCAGATAACGGGATCGGGATTGCCGCTGCGATGGCTGTGCTGGCTTCGGCAGATCTTCAGCATGGCCCTGTCGAAGCGCTGTTCACCATCGATGAAGAGACCGGCATGACCGGCGCCTTTGGAATCCAGGCTGGCTTGATCCAGGGAGATATCCTGCTTAACATGGACTCTGAAGATGAAGGAGAACTCTATATCGGGTGTGCCGGTGGCACCAATGCCAATGTACAGTTCACCTATCAGGATGTGGCCGTTCCGTCGGGTATGGCAGCATTCAAATTGACCGTCAAGGGATTGAAAGGAGGACACAGTGGCCTCGATATCCCGCTCGGCCGGGGTAACTCCAATAAAATCCTCAACCGGCTGATGTGGGTCTCTCAGAACCGGTTCGGACTCAGACTCTCCAGTATCGACGGGGGAAGCCTGCGCAATGCCATTCCGCGTGAATCCTTTGCGGTGGTAACCATCCCCGAAGCACAAAAAGAACCTTTCCTGGACTATGCGAAAGAGTTTAAGGACATGGTCCGTAATGAGCTTTCCGCAGTGGAACCCGATCTGACCATCCTGGTCGACCCGGTTGCTAAGCCCGCTTTTCTCATGGATGAGAAGACCCAGCATAACCTGCTCAACGCGATCTATGCCTGCCCCAACGGAGTGATCCGTATGAGCAACGAGATGCAGGGATTGGTTGAAACCTCCACCAACCTGGCCATCGTCAAATCGGAAAATGGCGAGGTCAAAACCCAGTGTCTGCTGAGAAGCTCCGTCGACTCCGCCAAAACAGATCTGGAACAGATGATCCAGTCGGTTTTTGAACTGGCCGGTGCCGAAATCCAGTTCGACGGACAATACCCCGGCTGGAAGCCCAATCCCGATTCACCCATCCTCAAACTCATGCAGGATGTCTATCAGAAGAGATTCGGGAAGGTGCCCGAGATCAGGGCGATCCACGCCGGACTCGAATGCGGGATCCTGGGTGGGGTCTATACACACTGGGACATGATCTCCTTTGGACCAACTATCCGTTTCCCCCACTCGCCGGATGAGAAGGTGAACATCGGAACCGTGGAGAAATTCTGGATCTTCCTGGTAGAAACCCTTAAGGATATTCCCGGTAAATAAAAGGGCTTTTGTTTTGAATTCTGAATTAATCTCTGTACTTTTGCAGCCCAAAATTCAGTTATCATGGCACAACCTACCTATCAGCCCTCAAGAAGAAAAAGGAAGAACAAACACGGCTTTCGTGAACGGATGGCCAGTGCAAACGGGAGAAAGGTCCTTGCAGCCAGAAGAGCTAAAGGAAGAAAGAAATTGACCGTATCAGACGAAAAATTGGATAAGAATTAATTTTTTTACCCACCTTTGTAGAGAAAGAAGATTTGAAATATGATCTTCTTTTTTTTATTTTCACCCACCTGATAATTGTATGCCCATGAAAAAGTTTGATTTCAAAACCCTTCTCCCCTTCATCACCGCTGTTCTGGTCTTCCTGGTGATCACCCTGATCTATTTCAGTCCCCTGCTGGAAGGAAAACGAATCCTGCAGTCCGACATCATACATTTTACGGGAATGTCGAAAGAGATCGTAGATTTCAGGGAGAAGACCGGTACGGAACCTCTCTGGACAAACTCCATGTTCGGAGGGATGCCTGCCTACCAGATTTCCGTTGTCTACAAAGGAAATATCCTGGGCTACCTTGACACGATTCTTACACTTGGCCTCCCCCATCCGGCCAACCTTGTCTTCCTCTACTTCATTGGCTTTTTTATTCTGTTGCTGGTTTTAAAGGTGGATCCATGGCTATCAATTGCCGGAGCTTTTGCCTTCGCTTTTTCCTCCTTCTTCTTTATCATCATCGAGGTAGGCCATAATTCCCAGGCGCATGCCATTGCTTATATTCCACTCGTGCTCGCCGGAATCATCCTCACATTGAGACAAAAATACCTTCTCGGTGGAATCCTCACAGCACTCTTCCTTTCGCTGGAAATCAAGGCAAACCACCCACAAATCACTTACTACCTGGTTATCATGGTGCTGATCTTGGGTCTCTTCGAACTGATCTATGCTGTCCGTGAAAAACGGGTTATGAAGTTGTTCGCATCTATTGGTATCCTGGTGATCGCAGCAGCGTTTGCCGTTCTTACCAACATAGCGACCTTATGGGCCACCTGGGAGTATGGGAAGGATACAATTCGCGGAAAATCAGAGCTAACCAGCGACCTGGAGAACAAGACCTCGGGGCTTGACAAGGATTACGCCACCCAGTGGAGCTATGGCGTGGGTGAGACAATGACACTGTTCATCCCTAATTTTTACGGAGGAGCTTCATCTGCAAAGATCAGCGAAAATTCGGCCATCGTCAAAGCGCTGAAAGAGAACAACGTCCCGCAAAACCAGATCAATCAGTTCACCAAATACCCACTACCCTTCCTCTATTTCGGGGACCAGCCTGGAACCTCAGGCCCGGTGTATATAGGGGCCATTGTCTTCTTCCTGTTCATCCTGGGATTGATCATCGTGAGAGGTCCATTGAAATGGTGGCTCCTTACCGTAACCATTCTCTCCATCCTGCTTTCCTGGGGCCATAACTTCATGGCATTCACCGACTTTTTCATGGAGTATGTCCCAGGCTACAACAAGTTCAGGGCCGTCTCCATGACCCTGGTCATTGCTGAAGTAGCTATGCCCATCCTTGGACTCATGGCCCTGAAGGTGCTCTTCGAACAACATCTGGATACTAAGAAATTGGTGAAATCGCTTCAGATCGCCGCCGGCATCACCGCAGGGATCGCCTTGCTGTTTACCATTATGCCCGGCCTCTTCCTGAGTTTTAGCGGAGCCAATGATGCCTCCATCCAGCAGCAGTTCCAGTTCCCCGATTGGATGATGCAGGCAATTCGTGACGAACGGGCCCGCCTCGTGCGGCTTGATGCGCTCCGTTCCTTTGCCTTCGTTATCCTGGCAGCCGGCGTGTTTTGGGCATTCCTTTACGGCAAACTGAAGAAAAACTACGTCTACCTCATTCTGGGTGCCCTGATCCTTCTCGACATGTTTGCAATCAGCAAACGCTACCTCAACAACGATAGCTTCACGGCCAGAACAAAAGTGGAAAAACCATTCACACCCACTCAGGCCGACCAGTTGATTCTTCAGGACAACGATCCCGACTTCAGGGTTTTCAACCTGACCGTCAACACGTTTAACGATGCCAGTACGTCGTACTTTCATAAAAGTATAGGTGGATATCATGGAGCAAAATTGAGGCGATATCAGGAGCTAATTGAAAATCAGATCAGTAAAAATAACATGAGCGTCCTGAATATGCTCAACGCCAAGTATTTCATTCTTCCGGACAAGGATCGCAAGCCCACAGCTCAACGCAACTATGACGCACTTGGACATGCCTGGTTCGTTGAAGGGTACAATCTGGTCGATAATGCCGACCAGGAGATGGCTGCCATCACGTTTTTCAATCCTGCCGACACAGCTGTCATTGACAAGCGTTTCAAAAGTGCACTGGTAGCCTTTTCACCGGGGAGAGATTCATCCGCTTACATCGAACTTTCTTCTTACGCCCCCAATCACCTGGTTTATCAGTATGAAAGCAATAAAGACGGGCTGGTTGTATTCTCCGAGATCTACTACCCGAAAGGATGGAATGCCTATGTTGACGGAAAATTAACCCCGCACTTCAGGGCCGATTATGTGCTCAGAGCCATGATCCTTCCGGCTGGGAACCATAAGCTGGATTTCAAATTTGAGCCAAATGTATATATGGTTGGAGAAAGAATCTCCCTGATCAGCTCCATCACATTGCTTGTATTGATTGTACTCCTGGGTTTGCTGGAAGCCCGGAAGGCATGGAAAGCCGCAGGATGAACAAAGTTCTGATCATCACATACTACTGGCCTCCAAGCGGAGGAGCCGGCGTTCAGCGCTGGTTGAAATTTGTCAAATACCTGCGTGACTTCAATTGGGAACCGGTTCTCTTCGTCCCCGAAAATCCGGAGTACCCCGAACTGGATCCCTCCCTTGAAAAAGATGTACCGGATCATCTGACGATTCTTCGTCAGCCCATATGGGAACCTTATGATGCTTACAAGAAGGTGATCGGCCGAAAGAAGGAGGAGAAGATCAATGCGGCCTTTCTGTCCGAGAAAAAGCCAAACAGGTTGCTGGAAACTCTCTCCGTCTGGATCCGGGGCAACCTCTTCATCCCGGATGCCAGGAAGTTCTGGATCAAACCGTCGGTCAAGTTTCTGCTCAGATACCTCTCTGCAAATCCCATGGATGTAGTGATCTCCACCGGACCACCTCACTCTGCGCACCTGATCGCACAGCAAATCTCCCTTCTGCTGCAACTTCCCTGGCTGGCTGATTTCAGGGATCCCTGGACCAATATCGATTTTTATGAAGACCTGAGACTGACTCGTGCGGCGGATGAAAAACACCGGAAACTGGAACGGGAAGTCCTGCAGCATGCCACCGCCGTGACAGTCATTAGCAACACCATGGCTGAGGATTTCAAGCGGATCTTCCCCAGGGACTATACTGTCATTACTAACGGCTACGACTCAGATGACATCCTCCGGGCCCCGGCACCTGTGCTGGATAAAAAATTCTCCATAGCTCATATCGGAACACTGGTAAGTACCAGGAATCCTGGTTCACTCTGGTCTGTCTTACAACACCTGCTCACCACCCGTCAGGACCTGGCCTTGGATCTGGAGATAAAACTGATTGGAAAGATCGACCATACAGTAACCGAAGCGCTGGAATCTCATGGCCTTTTAAACTATGTGAACCGCATTTCATATCTGCCTCACGATCAGGTTGTGATCGCCCAACGCCAGGCACAGGTACTACTGCTTATCATCAATGACACCCCAAATGCCAGGATGATCCTCACCGGGAAATTTTTCGAATACCTGGCTGCAAAACGTCCGATTCTCTGTATTGGACCATTGGATGGCGATGCTGCCGTGATTCTCCGGGATACCCATTCAGGGCTGATCTCAGAACATAACGATAGGAAAACCCTGGAGATGCATGTACTGGATTACTATTCGCTTTTTAAAAGTGGGAACCTGCATGCTGAGAGTAATAACATCGAAACCTACTCCCGCAAAAAATTGACCGAACGTCTCTCCATCATATTAAACCGCATCACCAACCAACAATCTCCTGACTTTCTGACCTTCTGACCTCCTGACCTCCTACTCTTCTACCCTCTTCCCCTCACACTCGCTTCCCCGCTGCATCGTACCGCACCACCGCTTTACTTCTCCACCGTCCCGAAAAATAATAAAGCGTAGCCAGCCCCAACCCGAAGAACCACCCGATAGGGATCGACCAGTATACGCCCAGCAAACCGATCTCAGGCGATCTGGACAGGATCCAGGCTACAGGGACCCGCACCACCCACAGTGACAACAGCGTGATGAGCATGGGGATGAAAGTGTCCCCTGCTCCGCGCAAAACACCCTGGACAATGAACATAGAGGTGAAGACGACATAGAAGGATCCAATGATGATCAGGTACATCCTGCCGAGTTCGATCACTTCCTGATCCAGGGTAAACATCATCATCAGGTACCGGCCGAAAAAAACCGTCCCCACCGAGATCAGCAAGGCAATCCCGGAAGTCATCAGCAGGGTATCACGGAGTCCCTGCTTCACCCGGTCGGGACGGTTTGCCCCGAGGTTCTGGCCGACAAAGGTACTGAGTGCAGCACTGAAACTCATAGCCGGCATCATTGCGAAACTGTCGATCCGCCCGGCTGTACTGTAAGCTGCATTGGCTGTTACCCCGAACTGGTTCACAATCCAATAAAGAGCAAGCATTCCGGCTGCAACAAAAGTTTGCTGAAATCCGGTCGGCAAGCCGATCCGGATCCCCTGCCTGAAGATCACGGGATCAAACCGAAGCTCCCGTAATGAAAATTTCAGGAAGCTGTGATACCTGTTCAGGTACAGGATCTGGGCCAGGAATGCAAATGCCTGCGAAAGCACGGTGGCAAATGCTACCCCTTGTATCCCCCAACCAAAGCCGACCACAAACAAAAGATCGAGGAAAATGTTCAGGACCACCGAACCAATGAGAAAATAGAGAGGGGTCTTGGAATCTCCCAGACCGCGAAGAATGGCGCTTGTGCCGTTGTAACCGAACATAAATATCATCCCCGAAAAATAGATGATCAGGAATAGCCTGGCCTGCGGGATGATTTGCTCGGGAAGGTCCACCAGCCGGAAGATGGATGTGCTCAATAAACTGCCGGCTACACTCACCAGGATAGACGCCATAAAAACGAAAATATAGAGGGTATTGATCGCCCGTTTCACCTTATCCATCTCACGTGCTCCGAAATACTGCGAGATGATGATGGTAAAACCCATGGTGATCCCGATGATGAACGAGATCAGCATAAAGATGATCGGAAAGGAGGTTCCTACAGCCGCAAGAGCCTCTTTCCCGATAAACCGGCCCACAATGATGGTATCCACCACATTGTAAAGCTGCTGGAAGACATTTCCCAGCAACATCGGTACTGCGAACCGGAAGATAAGTTTGCCTTCGTTACCCTGACTTAAATCCTTCATCCCGGCTTCTGGAAGGGAGCAAAGGTAGAGAAATGTCGGGGATTATTGCTATCTTTGCAGTCCAGTAGTTCGGTCTGTCGCTTCCCGCCGTGGCGGGAGGAGGAAAGTCGGGACAACGCAGAGCACCATGCTTCCTAACGGGAAGGGGCCCGGGCAACCGGGCCACAGCAAGTGCCACAGAAAATAACCACCCGTACGGGCGACCCGCCGGGTCGCCCATACAGGAAAGGGTGAAAACGTGGTGTAAGAGACCACGTCCCGGGCGGGTGACCGGCCGGGAGGGTAAACCTCATGGGTTGAAAGACCATGTACATCCCGCTGACACAAGTCACCTGGTTGCTCGCCAGGGCTGCAAGGCGCCGGGAGGGGTAGGTCGCTAAAACCGTCCGGTGACGGCCGGTTCAGATAAATGACAGAATTTGAACAGAATCCTGCTTACAGAACTGCTGGTTTTTTTCTAATCTGAGCAGCATGAAGATCGTATCCGTGATCGGCGCCCGCCCCCAGTTTGTAAAAGCTGCGACCATCTCACGGGTCGTCCGAAACAGATCCGATATCGAAGAGATCCTTCTTCATACAGGTCAGCACTACGATACGAATATGTCTAGGCTCTTTTTCGAAGAGCTGAACATTCCTGAACCTGACTATAACCTCGAAGTTGGATCGGGAAGTCACGCCTGGCAAACGGGACGCATGCTCGAAGGAATTGAGTCGGTATTGCTGAAAGAAAAACCCGACTGGACCCTGCTGTACGGAGATACCAATTCGACCGTCGCCGGAGCCCTGGCCGCAACCAAACTCCACATCCCAGTAGCTCATGTGGAAGCCGGATTGAGAAGTTTCAACCGGATCATGCCCGAAGAGATCAACCGCATCGTCACCGACCGGATCTCCGATCTGCTCTTCGCTCCAACGGAAACTGCGGTAGTTAACCTGCGTAACGAAGGGCTGGAAGAAATAACCCGGTTCACCGGCGATGTGATGTACGATTCGGTGCTGTTCTATAAAAACAGGATGGAAAAAGAACCGGTAGCCATTGCCTTTGGGGAACTCCCTGATACTTTCCTGCTGGCCACCATACACCGGGCCGAAAATACTGATCATCCCAGCCGAATGGAAAATATCCTGAGAGCTATTGGAGAACTTCCTTTCTCCGTTATCCTTCCAATCCACCCCCGCACCAGAAAGATCATAACCGGATTTACCGTACCGTCCAACCTCGTGCTTCTGGATCCCGTCGGGTACCTCCAGATGCTCCGGTTGACCATGAATGCCACCAAAGTGCTGACCGATTCCGGCGGGCTCCAGAAAGAGGCCTACTTCCTGGGAACCCCCTGCATCACGTTGCGAACCGAAACCGAATGGATCGAGACTGTGCACGATGGCTGGAACACAGTGACAGGAACCGATCCGGATGCAATTCTCCGGGCTATCCAGCTCCCATTCCCGGAACACCCTCAATCACAGGCATTCGGAACCGGAAATGCTGCAGAAACCATCGTTGGGTTTTTCACTGGAAACTGTTGATAAATAACTTGATTTTCCTGCTTTTTCCCCGTTTTTTGTATCGCTTTTTTTCGTACATTTGAATAGTTATTTAAATAAATTTAACTGCCTGATTATGACAGACATAGAAAAAGATTTGGCGAGCAGTAAATACACAGCAGAGAACATCCAGGTGCTGGAAGGGTTGGAAGCGGTCAGGAAACGGCCCGCTATGTACATTGGAGATGTCAACATCAGAGGATTACACCACCTGGTTTACGAAGTAGTGGACAATTCAATTGATGAAGCCCTGGCAGGATATTGCAACCGGATTGAAGTCACCATTCATGCTGATAACGCGATCACGGTTATCGATAATGGCCGGGGAATCCCTGTCGATATGCACGAAAAGGAGAAACGATCTGCACTGGAAGTTGTGATGACGGTCCTCCATGCCGGAGGGAAATTCGACAAAGACACCTACAAAGTCTCCGGAGGTCTTCATGGCGTAGGAGTTTCTGTGGTCAATGCCCTCTCGTCAGCTCTCAGGGTAACAGTATATCGTGGCGGAAAGACCTATCAACAGGAGTACGCTTATGGGAAACCCTTATACCCGATCAAAGTCATCGGAGAAACCAGCATTACGGGAACTGTAACTACCTTTAAACCGGATAATTCCATCTTCATTACCGAACACTACGATTACTCCATCCTCTCCTCCCGGGTACGTGAACTGGCTTACCTGAATAAAGGGATCACCCTGATCCTGGTGGATGAAAGGGAGAAAGACGATAGTGGGAAATCCATTACCGAAAAATTCTGTTCTTCCGACGGGTTGACCGACTTTATCAGCTACCTGGATGCCACCCGGGAAAAACTCATTCCGGAACCCATCTCCATGGAAGGGGAACGAAATGGAATCCCGATGGAGATCGCTATGCAGTACAACACCTCGTTCTCAGAGAACATCCATAGCTACGTCAACAATATCAATACCCATGAAGGAGGGACCCACCTGGCCGGTTTTCGCCGGGCCCTGACCAGAACCTTGAAAAACTATGCAGAGAAATCGGGGATGCTGTCCAAACTGAAGTTTGATATCAACGGGGATGATTTCAGGGAAGGTCTTACCGCCATTATCTCTGTAAAAGTTCAGGAACCGCAGTTTGAGGGACAGACGAAAACAAAACTGGGAAATAACGAAGTTATGGGCGTAGTCGACCAGCTGGTCAGTGAACTCCTCTCTTATTACCTGGAAGAACATCCCAAAGAGGCAAAAACGATTGTCAATAAGGTCATCCTGGCGGCCACCGCCCGGCATGCCGCACGAAAGGCCAGGGAACTGGTACAACGCAAAAACGTGCTCTCCGGTTCCGGTTTACCGGGAAAGCTGGCCGACTGCTCTGAAGCCGATCCTGAAAAATGCGAAATCTACCTGGTTGAGGGCGACTCCGCTGGAGGTACAGCCAAACAGGGACGCGATCGCAGGTACCAGGCTATCCTGCCACTTCGCGGGAAGATCCTGAATGTAGAAAAAGCGATGCAGTACAAGATCTTCGAAAGCGAAGAGATCAAAAATATCTTCACCGCACTGGGTGTTACAATCGGCACGGAAGAGGATAGCAAAGCGCTCAATCTGGAAAAACTGAGGTATCACAAGATCATTATCATGACCGACGCAGATGTGGATGGAAGCCATATCGCAACCCTTATTCTGACCTTCTTTTTCAGGTATATGAAGGAGTTAATCGAGAATGGAAATGTCTACATTGCTACCCCTCCCCTATACCTGATTAAAAAAGGGAATACGGAACAATACTGCTGGTCGGATGATGAACGTGCAGCCATTGTCTCTGAACTCTCCGGAAACGGCAAAGAGACCAGTATTCACATTCAGCGTTACAAAGGCCTTGGCGAAATGAACGCAGAACAACTCTGGGATACTACGATGAATCCCGAGTTCCGGACACTCCGCCTGGTGACCATTGAAAACGGAACAGAAGCCGACAGAATCTTCTCCATGCTGATGGGCGACGATGTCCCGCCACGTCGCGAGTTTATCGAGAAAAATGCGAAATACGCAAAAATAGACGCCTGATCTATCGTTTTTTCTTGGTGTTCTACCCGTGAGATCATAAATTTGTGATCTCCTAATATGTCTTTTCTATGTCAACAAAAAGGTACATTTACATCTTTGGCGGGATTATCCTCCTGGCTATCATCCTCTACATTATCTTCTCCAAGCCGGAAAAGAAGCAGGAAGTCGTTGTCCAGGTGAAATCCGGCGATCTGCCGATTGAAGTTACTACCACCGGCGAACTGATAGCAAAAAGTTCGGAAAAGATATATGGACCTGAAGGTCTCCGGCAGGTTCGCATTTACCAGACAAAGATCCAGGACATCATCCCCGATGGCACTGTAGTCGATTCCGGCCAGTATATAGCCACCCTCGACCGGACCGAGATCGCAACCCGGATCAAAGACGAGGAGACTGATCTGGAGAAGTTCGAATCGCAGCTCATCAAAACCAAGCTTGACACCTCTCTCGAACTACGTAATGCCCGGGATGAACTGATCAATCTCCAGTATAATATGGAAGAGAAAAAAATTGCCCTGGAGCAATCCAAATACGAGCCTCCGGCCACTATCCGGCAGGTTCAAATCGACCTGGAAAAAGGAGAACGGGCATATGATCAGGCAGAGAAAAATTACCAACTCCGGTTGCAGAAAGCCATCGCCAACATGCAGGAGGTTACGGCCTCCTATACACAGGCTCAACGCAAACTTCAGGAGATGGTAACAGTCCAGGAACAATTTACAGTCACCGCCCCGAAATCGGGAATGGTAATCTACCGCCGGAGCTGGGATGGGAGTAAGATGGGTATAGGGGCCACCGTCAGCGCGTGGGACAATGTGGTGGCAGAACTCCCCGACCTCTCAGAGATGATCTCTAAAACCTACGTCAACGAAATCGATATCAGCAAAGTAAAAGTCGGACAACCTGTAACCATTGGTATTGATGCATTCCCCGACAAGAAGTTCACCGGTATCGTGACAGAGGTGGCAAATATCGGAGAACAACTGCAGGGGACCAATGCCAAGGTGTTTGAAGTCAAGATCCTCATCCATGAATTCGATAGCATCCTCCGCCCGGCAATGACAACTAAAAACACCATCCTGACCGCTACGCTCGACAGTGTGTTATATGTTCCCCTGGAAGCCATCTTCAATAACGACAGCCTTACATTCGTTTATAAGAAAAACGGCTCCCGCGTTGAAAAACAACAAATCGTGGCTGGATTGAGCAACGACAACGAGATCGTTATAAAGGAGGGTCTTCAGGAATCCGATGAAGTGTTACTGATCGCACCTGAAAATGACCAGGATCTGGAAATCGTGGTTCTTCCTCCGTATGTGCTGGAAAAATATCAGGCCAAGAAAGTCCTGCCTGCCTCCGGCGACAGTTCCGGGTCACCGGATAGTCTGTTCAGAAAAAGAGGAAACAAAGAGATGATGATGTTCAAACAGGGGGACAGACCGCCAGGAAACAGGCCACCGGGAGGAAACAGGCCTGCCGGCAACAGAACCCGACGCCAATCCAACTGACGCTTCACCATTTTATCCCTGCATCCGTGCTCGATCGCTATTTATATATCTTTAATATCGCTCTGGAAGCTGTCTTCCTCAATAAATTCCGCTCCGTTCTCACGGCTCTCGGGATCATTTTTGGGGTGGCAGCAGTGATTACTATGATGGCCATCGGTGCTGGAGCCAAACAGGAGATCCTCGACCAGATGAAACTGGTCGGAGTCAACAACATCATCATTACACCAAAACCAGAAAAAGCGAAAGGTGAGAATTCCTCAGGTACTGAATCGGAAGATCAGGATAAAGGGGTCAGGAAAGAACAACGAAGTTTTTCTCCCGGATTGACACTGAAAGATGCCGAAAGTATTAAAAAGATCCTCCCCACGGTAGAACGGATCAGTCCGGAGATCGTGTTTGAAACTGATGTCATGAAAGACGGAAGGCAGATCTCTACGAAATTGACAGGAATCACACCCGACTTTTTCGCTGTATTTGGCCTGGACCTGCAGGAAGGAGAGATGTTTAACCTGGAACAGATGCGGGAAGGAAAACCCGTTTGTATCATTGGCCCATCCATCAAATCACGCTTTTTCCCCCAGGAAAATCCAATCGGCAAAGAGATCAAATGCGGCCATATCTGGCTCCGGGTTATCGGGATCCTTAAAAAACAGGAGATCAATCAATCGGTTATCGATAACCTGGGAATCTCCGATTACAACAATACCATCTACGCGCCCATTCAAACTATCCTCAGACGGTATAAGGACAGGGCCCTGGTCACCGCATCATCATTACGGGGAGGTGGCGGCGTTTTCATCGGAGGCGACTTTGCCATCTCTTTTGGTGGATCCCAGGATGAGGTGGAAAAAAATCAGATCGATAAAATCGTCGTTCAGGTCAAAGAGAGCTCTATGATCAGCCCTACCACGGAAGTTCTAAAGCGCATGATCGCGAGAAGGCATATAGGAGTGGAGGATTTCGAGATCAAAGTCCCTGAATTATTGCTTCGCCAGGAACAACGAACCAAAGACATATTCAATATTGTTCTGGGTGCCATTGCCAGCATCTCCCTGCTGGTAGGAGGAATCGGAATCATGAATATCATGCTTGCCTCCGTGATGGAACGAATCAAGGAGATCGGCATTCGCCAGGCCATAGGAGCTACCAAACGGGATATCATCCTTCAGTTCCTCTCCGAAGCCACCTTCCTCAGCATCTCCGGGGGGCTTATCGGGATCATCCTGGGACTGGTTTTTTCAAAGGTGATTATGGAGGTCACCGGTATCCTGACCATCATCTCAGCGGTCTCCATTCTAATTTCATTTGGAGTCTCTGTCTCCGTCGGCATCATCTTCGGCTATATGCCGGCCAAACGGGCCGCCCGGCAGGATCCGGTCGAATCGCTGCGACATGAATAACTGGTAACGTGTAAACCATGAAACGATTCTCTTCAGTAAGCTCATTTGTACTGCTTTCTTTCGCCTGCATAACGGATGGCTATGGCCAGTTCGAAATGAGGCATCTGGCACTTCAGGATGCTATCGAGATCGCAAAAGATCAATCCCCTGACGCCCTCAATTCGAAACAGACTTTCCGGGCAAGTTTTTGGGAATACAAGTCTTTTAAAGCAAGTAGACTTCCTTTACTGGACCTGGATGCTACCCTGCCCCAATTCCAGCGAAAAATCTCTCAGCAGACCGATATTACAACAGGTCAGCAGGTATTTGTCCCGCAACAGTATTTCAGCTCTGATGCAAACCTATCCCTGTCACAGCAAATCGGATTTACAGGTGGATCTATATTTATTCGGTCCGGTCTTGAAGCAGTTTACAATATAACAGACTCAAATACGATTTCTTCTTTTCTGTCCACCCCGGTCAACGTGGGTCTCACCCAACCCATCTTCCAATATAATCCCTTTAAATGGGACCGGAAGATTCAGCCCATGAAATACTCACAGGCCAAGCAAAAATACCTGGAAGATGTTGAACAGATCAGCATTGCAACCACAAACTACTTCTTTAACCTTCTGAGTGCACAGATTGAGCTGAAGATCGCCTACACCAATCTTTCCAATTACGATACGCTGTACAGGATTGCGCAGGGCAGGTATCAACTGGGAAAAATTGCAGAGAACGACCTCCTTCTGCTTGAATTGAATTTCCTGAAAGCACAGGCAGCTGTTGAAAATGCCGAGCTTGCGCTCGATAATGCCCTTTTCCGGTTTAAATCCTTTTTACGGATCAAAGATACCATCCCTATTGAATTGATCCCCCCTTCGGATATCCGTTTCTTCAATGTCAATCCAAATCAGGCGGTGATACTGTCGCAGGATAATTCATCCGCCTTCATGGATTTCCAGAAACGACTTTTGGAAGCAGCCAGGGATGTTAACCGGGCAAAACTGGAAGGCCGGTTTGATGCAGAGTTGACTGCAGTGGTCGGTTTGACAAAAAATGCCAATACCCTGGCCGGAGCTTACCAGAACCCACTTGATCAGCAACAGTTAGCGTTAGGACTAAACATCCCTCTTTATGATTGGGGAGTTGCCCGCGGTCGGATTAAAATGGCCGAATCCCAGGAAGAGATTGTTAAAAATTCAGTGGAACAGGAGATGATTGACTTCGAACGCAATGTGTATCTGAAGGTAGTCCAGTTCAACATGCAAAAAAATCAGGTAACCATTGCCGCGAAATCAGATACGGTGGCAAGGAAAAATTATGAGGTGACCAAAGGACGCTATCTGATTGGAAAAATGAATAGCATCCTCGATCTGAACAACGCCCAGATCGAAACAGACAATGCGGAAAAAGCGTACTACCAGGCTCTCGAAACATACTGGCGAAACTATTTTGAATTGCGGAAACTGACCCTGTTTGACTTCAGGAATAACCGTCCGCTGCAGTTCAACCTGGATGACATTAGTTTATAATTACCATTTTATTAATATTGTTTCTAAATAATTTTGTATCTTTGCACTATGAAATTGAATAGTAACCTTAATCATACAAGATCATGTCAGTATTAGTTGGAAAAAAAGCCCCGCTGTTCGAAGCAGACGCCGTTATGAACGGGGGTGAATTTGTTGAAAAATTTTCCCTGGAACAGTACCTTGGGAAAAAATACGTACTCTTTTTCTTTTATCCCCTGGATTTTACCTTTGTATGTCCCACTGAATTAATCGCTTTCCAGGATAAGTTTGACGAGTTCGAAAAACGGAATGTAGCCGTTGTCGGTTGTTCGATCGATTCAAATTTCTCGCATTGGGCATGGCTCACTACTGAGAAGAAAAACGGAGGCATCAAAGGAGTGAAATACCCCATTGTGGCCGACCTTTCGAAAACCATCTCCGCAAACTACGACGTACTTGCCGGTGAATATTACACGAATGAGGATGGGAATCTGCAGTTCGAAGGAGCCCCTGTGGCCTACCGGGGACTCTTCCTGATCGATAAGCAGGGTGTGGTACGGCATCAGGTTGTGAACGACCTGCCCCTAGGACGGAGCGTTGATGAGGCCCTTAGAATGGTTGACGCATTACAGTTTTTTGAGGAAAACGGGGAGGTTTGCCCGGCCAACTGGCAAAAAGGAGACGATGGGATGAAAGCCACTGCTGAAGGTGTAGCCAACTACCTGAGCAAACATTAAAACGTATAAACAATAGAAATCCCTGGTCCTGCCGGTGATACCGGCAGGACTTTTAGTCTCCGCTCGTTCCTTACAACCAGTTTCCCGATTGCGAATCCGATCGCAGCTCCGAACACCACATCGGAAGCCCAGTGGTTATTATCATACACCCTGGAAAGCGCAGTACCGGTCGCCAGTGAATAACAGAGAATCGGCACCCAGATTGTTTGCTGATAGGAAGTGGCTATCACTGTAGCCACAGCAAATGCTGCTGCGGCATGCCCCGAAGGAAAGGAGGTGAAATCGAATCCCCGAAAAGGGCCTTCCCAGGCACCCGGATCTGGTGGAATGTCTTGGTTTGGCCTGTGCCGGTGAGTCAGGTGTTTGATTATCTGGCTGGCCACACCGGCCAGAAGATAAGCCTCAACCCCTTTCAATGCGGTGATCTTTGCCCGATCGTTGCGCCAGATGAGTCCGCAACCGTAAAGAATTCCCAGCGCCGGAAGCGTGTACAGTCCACTTCCGATAGGTTCAAAAATAGTGGCACTCACGTTATCCAGTGCAGGTGTCCGGTTTCCCTGTACCCACTTCTGGATTTCCTCATCCTGGGAAAAAAGTAGCACAGTCGTTCCCACCACTGCGGCAACTCCAATCCATTGATAGGTATTCCATCGCACCGGCGAGATGACAATATCCCTGGAATCAGTAAGATAGGACTTCAGGTATTGTTTATCTATGAATGATTTTTGCCTCCCTGATGAGGTCGAATCCTGCTGACCAAACACAAGGTACGGACTAAAAATCACCAGAGAAAAAAACAGGCGGATAGAAAGATACATCGTCATTTTTCCAGTTTCTTTGCCTCTTTCCAGAATAGGTCCATCTCATCCAGAGTCATTTCCTGAAGCGGCTTATGAACCTTCTTTGCCTCCTCTTCAATATACTGAAACCGTTTGATAAATTTCTTGTTTGTTCGTTCCAGCGCATCTTCTGGATTCACATCAATAAACCGTGCATAGTTGATGATAGCAAAAAGCAAATCACCCAGTTCATGCTCGCGCAATTCGTGAGATACCCCAACATGTTGCGCCTCCTTTAATTCTGAAAGTTCCTCTAAAACCTTGTCCCAGACCTGGTCGGCATGATCCCAGTCGAAACCCACACCACTTGCTTTTTCCTGAATCCTGAATGCTTTTACCATAGCAGGCAACGATCTTGGCACACCTGCAAGAACAGATTGATTCCCCTTTTCTTGCAGTTTGATCTTTTCCCAGTTATCCCTCACTTCCCGGGCATCTCGTACTTCCACATCCCCGAAAATATGGGGGTGGCGGTGGATCAGTTTTAGGTTGATGTTCTGAAGAACATCGGCAATATCAAATGCTTCAAGTTCAGATGCAATTTTAGCATAAAACACCAGGTGTAACATCAGATCTCCCAACTCCTTTTTAATCCCTTCCAGATTTTTATCAAGAATGGCGTCCGAAAGCTCATAGGTCTCCTCAATGGTGAGATACCTAAGGCTCTCAAGAGTTTGTTTCTTATCCCACGGACACTTCGCACGGAGTTCATCCATGACCTCCAACAGTTCCTGAAATGACCTTACTTTTTCATCCATTGTATTCTTCATACCAGCAAAAATACTTAATTATATCGTTTTAACGTTTCTATTTCCTGATCTGGGGGAATCATACTAAATTTGCCTGAAACAACAAACCCGATTGAGACTTCATGCTCACAAACCCCGGGGAAAAAGAAGCTGTACCGTTCACCTGCTTGGGTTGCTAATGGCTATTCCCTTTTGTCTCTCAGGTCAACATCAGCATAAACTATACACGTCAAACATTTTTCTGGAAGCAAAAATCCATTATGGTTTCCTGTATGCACATCACCTGGAGCTTGAACTCTTTGATGCTCATTACCCCGCGTTTGAAATCAGTATCCAACAGCAAACCTATGGGAAACACAATTGGGAACGGGCGTTTTCCTATCCGATAATCGGATTTACTTGCTGGTACTCGGGACTGGGAAACTCACCCTACCTGGGACATGCCATCGGCCTGATGCCATTTATCAACTTCCCGCTGTTCCGTCATAAGGATTTCTTTTTAGGATTTCGATTTGCTTTGGGAGTTGGATTCCTCACAAAGAAATTCGACCGTCTGGAGAATTACAAGAACATAGCTATCGGCACGCACCTGAATGCCGCTATAAACCTGATGTTTGAAGCCCGGTACCGGATCAATACCTGGCTCACTGCATCGGCCGGGATCAGCCTGCAGCATTTTTCCAATGGTTCGTTAAAGATGCCCAACTATGGACTGAATTCGCCGATGATCAACGTTGGCCTGGCATTCTGGCCGGTTCGGCAGAACAGGGAAATCGGAGACCGGTTTTATCCTCCTACAGAACCTTACTCCGCTATCATTCAGCGTCAGATAGAAGTGGATATCAGTGGAGCTGTCGGATATAAAAACATGGAAGCTGTACTAGGACAGAATTTTATCATCTTCCATCTGTATGAAAACACATTCTATCAGATTAGCCGGAAAAGCAAGGTCGGCCTTGGCCTGGATCTATCCTATGATCCGTCCCATATCAAAATTCTTGAACTTCAGGGAGATACATTGGAAAATTCCCTGAAGATTCTTCGTCCAGGGATCAATGCTGCCTACCAGCTGGTAATCTCCAGGCTTGGATTCATCTTTAATCTCGGATATTACCTGGGTGGGGCAGAAAAAAGCAATGGCCCGTTATATCAAAAGTTTGCCTTACAATATGACTTCTCCAGGAATTTCTTTGCGAACCTGATGTTGAAAGTACATTTTGGCCGGGCTGATTATCTGGGAATTGGAATAGGGTACAAATTCTTTCTTCCTTTCGGGAGAAAAACATTAAAGGGATGAAATACATTCAAACATACTGGTTTATTCTGATGATAATCCTGATGCTTACTGGCAGTGGTTGTGGGAAATCGGGAGTGGATTGCCTCACCAATACCGGGGAAATTGTCCTTCAGGAACGTCAGGTCAATGTATTTGACTCAATAGAAGTGCACGATTACGTGAATATTTTCATCGCCCAGGACAGCAATCTGAAGGTGCTAGTGGAAGCAGGCAAAAACATTATCTCAGGAATAGAAACGACCGTTGAAAACAGACAATTGGTTATCCGGAATACTACTACTTGCAACTGGGTTAGAAGTTACAATAAACCCATCAATGTTTACATCTATACACCGAGTCTCTGGAAGATCAACTACAATTCATCCGGCAATATCACCAGTTTAACTCCACTGGTTACTGATTCCCTCAAACTCGAGGTATGGGGAGGCTGCGGCAACATCGATCTGGATCTCGATCTCACTTGGGGCTACTTCTATTTACAGCTTGGAACAGCCGATGTCAAACTCTCCGGTAACTGCGAAGTGGCGTCCATGTACAGCGGAGATTTTGGTCTTCTGGACGCCCGAAACATGCAGACAGGATATATTTTTATATCCAATAAATCATCCAATGATTGCTACGTCAAGGTATCTAAGGAACTTAATGCGATAATCCAGTCAATCGGGAACATCTATTATACCGGAAATCCAAAAGAGATTCATACCACCATCATTGGCGCCGGGAGTGTAATTCCATTTTAAGAAACCGGATCAATAGGCTCGTGCAAAAAGAACCCGTTCTGAGGATGGTTTACCGGAAAAGACACAAGTTCCTTTTTCCTTGGGATTATCCATTGGTATTACACGAATGGTAGCTTTGGTCTTCTCCTTGATCTGTTCTTCCGTTTCTGGCGTCCCATCCCAGTGTGCATAAGCAAAACCGCCTCTGTTCTCCATAACGTCAACAAACTCCTCCCAGGTATCTACTCGATAGGTATGCTGCTTTCTGTATTCCAGACATCTGGTATACATATTTTGCTGAATCATATCCAGCAGGGTGGAACTATATTCAACTATCTCTGAGATAGGAACCACTGATTTTTCAAGTGTATCGCGCCGGGCCACTTCAATAGTCCCTTTTTCAAGATCCCTGGGACCAACCACCAGGCGAACCGGAACTCCTTTGAATTCATATTCTGCAAACTTCCATCCGGGTTTATGCGTGTCCCGATCGTCATACTTCACTAGAATGCCCTTCTCCTCCAGTTTCTTTTTTATTGGAATCACCCGGTCCGAAATCAATGTAAGCTGGTCATTGTCTTTAAATACAGGCACAATGACAACCTGGATCGGTGCTAATTTGGGTGGAAGGACCAGTCCATTGTCATCGGAGTGAGCCATGATCAGGGCTCCTATTAACCGGGTGGATACGCCCCATGAAGAGGCCCAAACATATTCCAGCTGGTTCTCCCTGGTTAGAAATTTAACATCGAATGCCTTTGCAAAATTCTGCCCAAGGAAATGGGATGTTCCCGATTGGAGGGCTTTCCCATCCTGCATTAACCCCTCGATGGCAAAGGTCTCCAAAGCCCCGGCAAACCGCTCGGAAGCTGTTTTTGCACCTTTAATGACAGGAAGTGCCATCCAGTTTTCAGCGAATTCCGCATACAAATTTAAGATCGTAAGTGTCTCTTCAAATGCCTCTTCCTTTGTTGCATGAGCCGTATGCCCTTCCTGCCAAAGAAATTCAGAAGTCCTTAGAAACAAACGGGTCCGCATCTCCCACCTGACCACATTAGACCACTGATTGATCAGGATGGGTAAATCCCGGTAGGACTGGATCCAGTTTTTATAAGTATCCCAGATAATAGTCTCCGAAGTAGGCCGAATGATCAACTCCTCCTCTAACCGGGCATCTTCATCTACGATTATCCCATTCCCATCCGGTGAGTTCTTTAACCTGTAATGCGTGACCACGGCACATTCCTTGGCAAATCCTTCAACGTGACTGGCCTCTTTGCTAAAAAAAGACTTAGGAATAAAGATCGGAAAGTATGCATTGGAATGACCTGTAGCTTTGAACATTGAATCCAGAACCGACTGTATCTTCTCCCAGATTGCAAACCCATAAGGTTTGATCACCATGCAGCCACGTACAGCTGAGTTCTCAGCCAGATCAGCCTTAATCACCAGATCGTTATACCACTGTGCATAATTTTCAGCCCGGGATGGAAAATCTTTCGCCATTTTTTAAATACGGTATGATATTTGCTGATTATTTACTGCTTGAATTTCTGCGCACAAAAGTACTAAAAATTCAAAGGCCCAATGAAACTTATAATTCTCATAATTCCAAAGGAGGTATCATCATGAAAAAAGCAGCATTGATCATTTTCACCCTGGGTTTCATCCTTTCAGGATCTTTTGCCCAGCAAAACAAAGATGCTGTCTACGGTGACGATGTGTATTATTCAGCATCCAAGAGTAAAAAGAAAGGGAAAAAGAATAAGCAGATAGTAAAGGCTGATGAATCTGTGGCTTCTGAACAATTAACCACAGATCCGGACAGTTCTGCTTCAATCCTACCAAAATCAGCCACCCTTTATGATGATTATAATGATTATTCCTATTCAGCCCGCATTAAACGGTTTCATAAAACAGAAGAGGATGCTAACTATTTTGACGAGGTCTATACAGATCCTGCAAATTATGACTCGAATTACCAGCAGAAGGGAAGTGCAGGACCTGATGTAAATCTTTATGTTGGAGCCGGTTTTGGTTCCTGCTGGGGATCCTCAGTCTCTTTTGGCTGGGGCTGGGGTTATGATCCCTGGTACTGGAATATGGGTTGGGGCTGGGGCTATCCCTACTACGGATGGGGATGGAATCCTTGGTGGTATTATCAATACCCATTCTATCCCTATTACTGGAGTCCCTATTCCTATGGATACTGGAACGGATATTACGCCGGTTACTGGGATGGATATTACGGTTATCCTTACGGATGGAACAGCTGGGATTATCCTTACAACCGGAATACTTATTACGGAAGGCGAATTCCTCTTGCTTCATCTAATGGTAATAACCTGAACGCTAGGACTATCGAGAATCCACCTTCCTCTCCAAACAATCGGGTCGTCACACCACCTGTAAATGAACGGACGGTTCTGTCAAACGAACGAACTGTCGAAACGAATCAACGTACCACTATGAACAATGAAGTCAGTTTCAGGAGAGAGAATCCCGTTCCTGCTATTGAGAGAACCACTTCTACCAGGACGGAACAGCCCAGTTCCCAGCAAAGGTATCGGTATTCCCCGACGGATCAAGAGCAACAACCGGCTTCTACTAGAAATACTTCTCAATATACCCGTCAACAACAACCGGCTCCCAAGTACATTAAACCTGAATATAAGCGGGAATCTCAAAGCACAACCAGAACACAGAACTACACCTCTCCGACATACAGGCAGCCGAAATCCAGCCAGGAATATCTCAGTCCCAGAACACAGCCATCGAGCTCAACTGTTCGTCAGCAGGAATCTAGCGGACAACCGACCTATTCCAGACCGCCGGCTTCCCAGACCCAACGGGAGAATGTGACTCCTACCCGAACACAGGACAACTCCAGTACGAATCCTACAAGAAGTTATACCCCGACCAGAACTGCCCCTCCCCGCTCGAACAGTTATTCAACCCCGTCCCGGTCCAACAGCTATTCACCACCCGTCAGATCGAACAGCAATTCTGCTCCTTCAAGATCCAGTAGCCCTTCTACTTCCTCTCCTTCCAGATCTTCTGGAAGTTCAGGAGGAGGAAGCTTTGGTGGTCGTCGTAAATAATGATCTAACCCAACTCTTAACATCTAGTGGAAATGAAAAAAATTCTGATCACCGCACTTATCCTGAGCACCTGCTGGGCTGAGCTTTCAGCCCAGACAGCTCAGGATGCTCTTCGATATTCCCGGATCTTCTATAACGGGACCTCGAGATTCATGTCTACCGCCGGTGCTTTCGGGGCTGTTGGCGCAGATTTTAGTACGCTGGCGACCAATCCGGCAGGTCTGGGTTTATACAGGAGTGCTGAGATCACATTCACTCCATATTTTTTCAGCACTTACAACTCCTCTGAGTATAACGGATACTTTTCGAAAGACTATAAACTGAATTTTGCCTTAGCAAACATCGGATATGTCTATACATTCTATACAGGAAAGCCGGGTAAAACAGGAGGAGTAAAATCCATTTCTGTAGGCTTTGGCATGAACCGTCAGAATGACTTCAATGACCGACTGTACATCCAGGGACCCAACCACACCAGTTCTCTGTTAACTTCCTTTACGAATATTCTGAATACAGGTGCCATCCTGAACCCTAATGAAATCAGAACCAATTATCCCTTTGATATCGGCCTTGCCTACGACTGCGGGCTAATTTTCTACGACAGCACGCAGGATGATTACCACTGTGATATGCCGAACGGAGGTGTGTTTCAGAATAAGGCGATCAAGACATGGGGATCGATCAATGAATTCGATATTTCACTCGCCGGCAATATCAATGACCGGGTGTACATTGGATTGACAATCGGTATCCCAAACATCAGGTATTACTACCAGAGTATCTATAAGGAAGAAGATACGGGAGATTCCATTCCCTATTTTCAATCCATGAGATATGATTACAGCTATGAGACCCATGGAACTGGTGTGAATTTCAAAGTAGGGATCATCGTAAGGCCTGCCGACTGGATTCGGATCGGAGGAGCTATCCATACCCCCACCTGGTACCCGAATATGTATGACTATTATGCCTCCAGCATGTCGGCAATCTATGATAGTGTTCTTAATTATCCAGTTCAATATTCTCCTTCAGGCATGTACGAATATCAGTTGATGACTCCATTCAGGTTTATTGGTAGTCTTGCTTTTTTCGTTGGACCGCATGGGTTAATCAGTGGGGAATATGAATTCGTTAACTACAATCAGGCCCGGTTCAGGGCTCCGGGAGATCCATTTTCAGATGTAAATTCAGCTATCACAGGTGATTACAAGGCTCCACTGAATATCAGAGTGGGAACGGAATGGAGGATCTTTATGTTCAGGGTACGAGGAGGCTTCGGGTACTATGGTTCTCCTGATAAAATAGGCAACATCGGGAACAGATATACGGTTAACGGTGGATTTGGAGTATTTATCAAGCGGTTTTTCGCTGATTTCGCCTACCAGTTCTCGCGGTCAGATGCTAAGTCTTACCTCTATGACCCGACGCTTGTAAACCCGGCAGATCTGACCATCCGGACACACTCCGTAACCGCCACGTTCGGATTCAAATTTTAATCTTTTTCTTTAATCCTGCTTAAACCGGCCTTCGCCTTCGGGCGAAGACTGTTTTGGTATTCATCATAGTCCATAGATATACACAACCGGAAGTTGGTATCAGCCGCTATATCGTTACCCTGCTCCTCATAAATCCAGCCAAGGTTTAAGGCCGCATTGGCAGCATAATAATACGGCAGGTTTCTCCCGTTAGTGATGGTCATGGAGTAATATTGTATTGCTTTCGGCAGATTTCCCAAGGCGTGATAAATCCTCCCCAGTCGATAAGTATATTCAGCGAGATCTTTTTTACTCCGGAAATAACTTCCCAGAGAAGTATTCAACAAGATTTCAAGAGCTTCTTTATAATATCCTCCATCATATAGTAAACGGGCTTTTAACAGAGGAATGGCAGGCATGATGCCTATATTGTATTCAGAATGAGCCTGCTTGTCTTCATCTACAATGGCATTGCCTTTTTTTCCGGCCAGCTCAATGGACTGCCGGTAACCAAGTGTGTCGCCCTGAAGCAGATATACCCAGGCTAGTTTCTGATAACCTGATTTGATGTAATTGATTCCTTTAAACTGGTCTATAAAAATTCGCAGGTAAATTGCCGCTGAAGTATCCAGTCGATCTAACCGGGCCAGCCCTTCAAGGTAAGAAAGAAAAGCAAACGGATAAGCGCCTTCCGGAGGAGAATAGCTGTGTAATAGCTGAATAACCTCCTCGTTTTTCCCATTCTTCATAAAAATGCTTGCCTTGGCATAGATAATAAGCGGACTTTTTCCGAATCTCTGCAGCGTAGAGTCTCGATCAAACCGGCGAATCAGGTACACAGATTCCTCTTTATCGTTCAACAGATTGATGTCTATAAAGGCAAGATAGAAGCAGACCTCAGGCTTATAAAGCGTAAAGTCGGGATTTCCCCCCGAATAGTTGAGAACCTGCTTTAATTCAGAAACACCTTGCTGTATGGTCCCGTCCAATCCGGCAAGGTTGGCTAACCACCGGTACTGGTCGGGAATAAGCCCTACGATGATATGGAGAATACCTAACCCAACCTGATTTGGAAGAAAATCGGGAAAAAGCTTTTCGTTCTCCTTCAATAAGGTGTAAGCCCTCCGGATCTCAAAGGCAGCAGTGGTGTACTCTCCAAATTTCAGTCGTACAAATGCCCATTGCAGGGTTATACCGGCTATACAGAACCGGTAATAAGGGGAATGTTTGTCTCCTTCCTCTAGTTGATTAATTCTGATCGCCTTGTTGCTCTTTAATGTGGCAAACATCACTTTATCCTCGCCCGTCAAGAGTTTGAAAAAGTCGATGTAGTTAGCCAGATATATCGGGATCAGGTTATCCAGATGGAGAAAAGCTTCCTGCTTCAGGAGATTGGAGGCATCTTGAAAATCAAAATTGAGGATCTCCTGGTAAGCTTCCCGGCAGCGCTCATTAAAAATATATTGTGAAAACAGGGAGCCGGATAAAAAAACGAAAGCGCTGATCAGGAAAAAACGACTCCTGCGCAGCGCTCCGGTCTTTATTTTATTGCAGACCATTATTTTACATAGTTGACAATTCCATCATCAACCAGAATCCTTCCGCAATATTCACATACGATAATCTTTTTATGCATTCTGATATCCAGCTGATGTTGTGGGGGTATTTTATTGAAACAGCCGCCACAGGCATCACGTTCAATCTGCACGACAGCAAGCCCATTTCTGGCATTTTTCCGGATCCGTGTATAGGCTGCCAGAAGCCTTTCTTCAATGAATTCCTGATTCTTTTCGGAGCTTAAGATCAGCTCATTCTCCTCCTTCTCCGTCTCGGCAATTATATCGTCCAGTTCACCCTTCTTTATTTCAAGATCGCCTCTTCGCTCTTCTAACACATTCTGAAGCCGCTCAATCTCCTGCTTTTTAACCTCCAGTGTCCCCTGAAATTCCTTGATTCGTTTTTCAGAAAGCTGAATTTCCAGATTCTGGAACTCGATCTCTTTCGAAAGCGAGTCGTATTCCCGGTTGTTCCGGACATTCATCTGCTGCTCTTCATAGCGCTTGATCAATGTCTGGCTCTCTTTGATAGCATTCTTTTTCTCCAATACAGACTTCTCCAGTTGAACGGTTTCCTGAATATAATTATCCACACGGGTTTCCAGACCGGCGATCTCATCTTCCAGATCCTGAACTTCAAGGGGCAGCTCTCCACGAATTATTCTGATTTTATCAACCTGAGAATCAATCTGTTGGAGATTATACAGTGCCACCAATTTCTGTTCATTCGAATATTCCAGTTTTTCGTCCGGTGCCTCTCTCTTCATTTTCTCTTCCAACACAACGGTTTCCTGCACCATTCCCTGCTCCTTCTCCTCTCCCTTTTTGACATCCTGCTTGGGCTCACTTTTCGCCTTCGGTGCCACTTTCTTTTTTAGTTTCGACGGTTCAGAAGTTGCAATGGGTGTACTTGTCTTTTTCGCCATAATTCAGTTCTTAAAAATATTTAACCGGATTTATCTCACGCTCGGAAATGAGGACCGCAAAGTTAGGAAATTTTTCAATTAGTAGCGCTCTCAGGATCTCTTTCACAAACTGTTCACTTTCAAAATGTCCAATATCGGCCAGAAGCAAATGACCGGGAGCGGCCTGAAAATCATGGTATTTGAGGTCTCCGGTCAGGTATGCATCAACGCCAATTCTACCGACATCGCGGATAAGAAAAGCCCCGGCTCCACTGCAGATAGCCACTTTTCGAATCGGGTTTCCATGTGTTCCTGTATGACGGATAAGGGTCAATCCGAATACCTGTTTAACTTGCCGGAGAAACTCATCAGGAAGAAGTGGCTCAGTCAGGTGTCCGAAGATTCCTGCACCAGCCTGATGAAAGAGGTTGTTAACCGGATAGATATCATAGGCAACCTCTTCGTATGGATGGTTCGCCAGTAACGCAGCAATTAACCTGCTTTCAATGTATACCGGAAAAACAACCTCGATCCGTGTTTCTTCTTCAAAATGGATGGTATGTTTCTTCCCGACAAATGGATTCGCCTTTTCAGAAGCCCGGAAACTGCCCTGCCCCTGTGCATTGAAACTGCAGCAATCATAATTTCCAATATGGCCGGCTCCGGCCCCAAACAATGCATCCCTGACCTTGTTTGCATGTTCCGTTGGGCAAAATGTTACCAGCTTTTTCAAATAGCCTTGTTTCGGTTGAAGTATCCTGATCTCCTTCAAGCCAATCCTACGACCTAAAAAATGATTCAGGCTTTCTGCTCTGTTATCAACGTTCGTATGCATTGCGATGACAGCCAATCCATGCTGCATGGCTAACCGGATAAGCGGATATTCAGGCATCATGGGAGTGATTCTGAGGATACCCTTGAAGAGAAAGGGATGGTGTGAAATGATTACATTGCAGTTAAGTGCCAGGGCTTCTTCAAGTACTTCCGAAGTAGCATCAAGGCTAACCATTATTCCGGTGACCTCCATCTCAGGATCTCCGATGATCAGTCCGGAATTATCCCACTCTTCCTGAAAAGAAAAGGGGGCCCAGGATTCCAGAACATCAATGATTTTTTTCAGTTTCATCTGTTGTACATACTTCTCGGTCCAAAGGTACTTAAAGGAGGACTGAATTCCAATTTGGCTGGATTGTTGGTAAAATGTTCAAAACCCTGTTAATAAAAAACAAGGATGAATGTTGGGAATCCATAAAAAAAGTCAAACCTTTGATACATGAAATCCGCTTTGATTTTTATTGTCGATAAAAACCCTATTCACAGCAGCCTTCTTAAATACCATCTGACCATTCAGCGATTTTCAAATGTTCAGTTGTACCATTCGGCGGAGGAGTGTTTGTATCGCCTCCGAAAGCATGTTGTCCCACAATACCTGATTGCCGATTATGATCTTGCCGATCAAAACGGGTTCGACTTCTTGCGAATGGTAAAAAAACTGAGCCCGTCGACTGAGGTACTTTTTTTTTCCACACTTGACGATCCCATTCTTGCCGTGCAACTTATCGATTCAGGAGCCACTGATTATATCATGAAAACAAGTCGGATGGATTATGGGATATCAGATCTGGTGAAGAACCTGGAATTTCTACAACGCAAGAAGGTGCCTGGCAGATAAGGTCTCTCCGGCCAAATGTTATGGGCATTGCCTAACAAATTTATTTGATACTTTAAAATTTGTTTGTAACTTACGCCACTTCCCGGGCGAATATGAAGTTTTATCAGTTGTTGTTGCTTCCTTTTTCATTCCTGTACGGATTGTGTATGATGATTCGTAACGGGTTGTTTGATTGTGGCTGGTTGTCCTCTCGAAGGTTTGAAATACCCCTGATCTCTGTCGGCAACCTTTCCTATGGAGGGACAGGTAAAACTCCTCATATTGAGTACATTATCAATCTCCTCAGGGAACGGTTTCTCGTGGCCACCTTAAGCCGAGGATATGGCAGATCAAGCGAAGGGTTTATCCTTGCTTCGAAACGCTCTGCTTATAAATATATCGGCGACGAACCGCTCCAATATGCAAAAAAGTATGATGACATCAAGGTTGCCGTTAATGAAGACCGGGCAAGCGGGATTGATGAACTGGAAATCCGATTCCCAAAACTGGATGTTATTTTGCTCGATGATGCATTTCAGCACAGGTACGTGAAGCCTGGATTATCCATTCTGCTTACCGATTTTCATAGATTATACACGGATGATTATGTACTCCCCTCCGGTACTCTGCGGGAATTCCCCTGTGGGGCAAAACGAGCAAACATCATCGTAGTTACAAAAACACCAAAAATTTTTTCTCCTATTTCTCGCAGGCGAATTATAGCAGAGTTGAAACCAAGAAAGAGCCAGCAGGTTTACTTCTCGTACATCAAATACTGTGACCCGGTCCAGGTCACCCCTTCCTCTACCTCTCTGTCTCCCTTCAGCTGTTCAATCATGATGCTTTTCACCGGTATAGCCAATGATTATCCCATCAGGGAATATCTGAAACGACATTGCCGTGAACTCGAAGTACTTAAATTCCCTGACCACCATCCTTATACGCTCGAAGATCTGAAGATAATTAAAGCCAGATTTGACGATCTTCCAACCCGAAAAAAAGTGATTATGACGACCGAAAAAGATATGATGCGGATAAAAACCCCGGAACTCAGTTCTTTTATCAAACGGTTACCTTTATTCTATCTTCCTATTGAAGTGGAGTTTCATGGACCTGACAAAGATCATTTCGATCAAACTATCCTGAGCTATGTTGAAAAAAATACTCGAAACCGGCTGAATACAGGTATTTCCGGATGATCGGTGCTACTGCGATAGGGATGTCTACTGTGCCCGGTAAGATCGTCGAAATTACCCACCAGGATATCATCGATGCAGAGAACCTGTCAGAACCTTTAGTTTCCACCTGTCGCCCACTTTGTATTTTCTCAGGGATTGCGAGAACCAAAGTCCTCCGATTCCGCTTAACCCAGCTCCGATAGTAATAAAAAGCGGGTCAAGCACCGGCTGGTTATGGAGGGCATTATTCACCGACGTGATTCCAATCAGCAACCCACCTGCCAGCATCAACAACGCTCCGTTTCTCTTTCTGTTCCGGTAATAACGTTCAACCAGGTGTATATCATCCAGCAGGATCCGGAAGTCGCCCCTGACTACAATGGCAGAATCCTCCAGCCGGATGATATAATCATGGACAGGCAATGCATCTTTTTTAGTGACTAGGCTGATCAGATCGCCCTCCTGGTAAGAAAACCACCTCCTTTTTCCGGTTTTTTCCAGGACAAGGAGGTCCTGAGCAAATCCGGACAGGCAGGTGACAACTATCAAACCGATATAAAAAGATCTCACAGGAGTAAAACAGGATGCCAAATTAAGCATTTCTAGGATACGTCCGGTTATCCCGGAATCAGTAACTTTGCGCCGGTTTATGAATCGCCTGGTTCCCATCGGTTTTATTATATTTTTCCTGTTCGGATGTGCACAGGATAGATCCCAAATAAATCCCGACCAACTTCCTGTTGGGCCGTCGAACTATAGAGGAGACCTTGCCCGGTCACCGCATCCCATGACCTATATTCTGAAGTCTGACATAGTTCCGGTTTCGACAATGAATCCGCATTACGACCCGGCTCTGATCGGTTATCTGCCCCGGCATGTCATTCGCAGAAACCCGGACTACCTCTTTGAGTTACCAAGGTTTCATTCCCTGTATCCTGATCTGGATCTGCATGAACCTGTCAGCAGAAAGTTCCTGATTGCTTACATGGAGCAGAGACCCTATCCCTCCATGATCACGTTGAGTCCGGAACGCTATTTTCACCTACAGCTTGATAACGATATTTTTAATTATACCGACAGGTTTTACACGAACGGGATCCAGTTTTGCCTGATCGCACCCGGGTTAAGACAGAATCCCCTTTCTGCCGTTTTGATTCCCTACTGGGACAGGGGTATCAACTACTATGGACTCACGCTGGTCCAGAATATGTACACCCCATCCACCACAAAGATCGGAGGCATCCTGGTTGGTGACCGACCCTATGCAGCGTATTTATATGTTGGAAGCAGCAAGATCACCAACGATGCGCGGAACAGGGTCAGGTTGACCAGTGAGCTTCAGGTTGGAATTCTGGGCCCCTCTTCGCTGGGTGAATACGTTCAACGTACGTTCCATAATGCGGTTCCTTCCAATAATGAACCTCTCGGCTGGGAATTTCAGATCCAAAATGATCTGCTGCTGAACTACATGGTACGCATCGAAAAGGGAATCGTGGTCATCCCCGGATTGGATTTACTGATTTATGGATCGGGTTCCCTGGGAACAGTGTATACAAACCTCTGTGGCGGAACTTTCATTCGGACCGGATGGTTCAACTCCTATTTCATGAACCTTTTTTTTTCGAAGAGGTCCCTTAACCGGTTACGCAATGCCCGTAATTTCCAGTTTTATCTTTTTGCAGACTTCAGCGGGAAAGCAGTAGGTTACGATGCCACACTCCAGGGGGGAGTGTTTAACAGAAGCAGTCCTTATACCATTTCATCAGATCATCTCAACCGTCTCATGTTTATCGGTTCTGCGGGGATTATCGTATCATACGGTGGCTTCCAGCTGAAAGGGGAGCAGTTTCTGCAGAGCCCGGAGTTTCTCAATGGCTGGTGGCATAAATGGTTGAGCATTGGTTTGACCTTCAGTTTCTAATGTTGAAAACTTTAATGAGAAAATTCTGAAGAATTCTCTTGTGGAAGTTTTACTTTTGACCTATGGAAGAGTTGAAACATGACAGCCCTGACCCTTTGGGCCAGGATAAAAAGCAACTGCAGGAAAATCAACGCGTTGGAAGGAAACGGGTAAAGAAGAGCGCGGTGTCAGATATGTTTATCGAGCATGGGAAAATACCTCCACAGGCAATTGACCTGGAAGAGGCCGTACTGGGTGCCATGATGCTGGAGAAGGATCCGCTCACGGAGGTAATTGAGATCCTGCAACCGGAGATCTTTTACAAAGAGGCTCATCAAATCATTTTTGCAACCATCCAAAAATTGTTTGCAAGTACCGAACCCGTTGATATCCTAACGGTCACGGAAGCCCTTCGGAAAAGCGGGGAACTGGACTTGGTTGGTGGACCCTATTACATCACGATGCTGACTAACCGGGTCGCATCGGCTGCCAACATCGAATACCATGCCCACATTCTGCTGCAGAAATATATCCAGCGGGAGTTGATCCGTATCTCTTCCGAAATCATCAAAGATGCATACGAAGATACCACGGACGTATTTGACCTGCTCGATAAAGCCGAAAACAACCTTTTCTTTATCAGCGAGAACAGCCTTCGCAGGACCTACCGATCTATGCAATCCATTGTGAAAGAGGCCATCCAGGAGATTGCTGCCGGTCAGAAACACGAAGGTCATCTGCGCGGGGTAGGATCAGGTTTTACCGAACTCGACCGGGTTACCGGCGGGTGGCAACGATCCGATTTGGTTATTCTCGCTTCACGGCCCGGGATGGGGAAGACTGCTTTTGCCCTGACCATGGCCCGTAATGCGGCAGTGGAATTTCACAAGCCCGTAGCTGTATTTTCTCTGGAAATGTCGGCAGTGCAACTTGTCACCAGGCTGATTGCCAGTGAAACGGGAATCCCGGCCGAAAAATTAAAAAAAGGCACCCTTACCTCCGACGAGTGGAATCTCCTGAACAGCCGCGTCTCCCAGTTGATTGATGCCCCATTGTACATTGACGACACCCCGGCGTTGACCATTTTTGAGCTGCGGGCAAAAAGCCGAAGGTTACGCCAGCAGCATAACGTAGAGATGATCATCCTGGACTATCTGCAGTTGATGCAGGGCGGGGCCGAACACAGAGGAAACCGTGAGCAGGAGATCAGCAGCATCTCAAGGTCTTTGAAAGCCCTGTCCAAAGAACTGAATGTTCCCATCATTGCACTTTCCCAGTTAAGCCGGGAGGTCGAAAAGCGGGGAGGCACAAAAAAACCTATACTCTCCGACCTGCGGGAATCCGGATCCATTGAACAGGATGCTGATATGGTACTCTTTATTTACCGGCCGGAATACTACAAAATTGACGTGGACGAAAAAGGTGATTCCACATTGGGTCTGGCAGAAATTGGTATTGCCAAGAACCGGACCGGGGCCACCAAGGACATCAAACTTCGTTTCATAGCCAAGTATGCCAAATTCATGGATTACGAGGAAGATTACGCATTTGCTGATACTATTTCTCCCAACGATTCGTTTGACGGGAAGATCCGAACCCGGAACGTAATGTCCAGAATGGATGAGATTGACCATGATGAGAGCAGCCCGAATGACATCCCGTTTTAACCCTTTCAGAGTTACTGCTTTTCTTTGCCTGCTTTTCATTACGCATCTTTCCATAGGAATGCAACTGCTCATTCCCATGGATGAGTCCCAGAAAAACCATTTGAAAGCTTATGGAGTTGCCTACTGGGTCCTTCAGCAAAATGTGGAGGTCAGCTGGCTGCTGAATTACCGGGGAGGCAGTTTTTTAATCCCGTACGACCATAGAATCGAACAGGAATGCCAAATCAGAGGAGTCTCTTTCCAGGTGATAAGCGATGCCCAGGCGAATGCCATCCTGCTGGAGATTGCAGATCCCCAGGTCAATATGGAAAGCATTAAACTGCATAAAGCCCCCCGGATAGCTGTTTATTCCCCAAAAAACAAACAACCATGGGACGATGCTGTCACGCTGGTTCTGACTTATGCAGAGATCCCATATGATGTGGTCTACGATGAGGAGATTCATGCCGGTGTACTCCCGCTATATGACTGGTTGCATCTCCATCACGAAGATTTCACGGGACAGTACGGCAAATTCTGGGCCGCCTACAAAAACAATGCATGGTACCAGGAGGATGTCCAATTGAATGAGGAACTGGCTCATAAGCTTGGTTATCAAAAAGTTTCGCAAATGAAACTGGAATCAGCGAAACGGATCCGCGACTTCGTAGCCGGAGGAGGATACCTTTTCTCCATGTGCTCTGCTCCTGACAGTTATGATGTGGCCCTGGCAGCAGAAGGGGTGGACATTTGTGATGTGATGTTCGACGGGGATCCCCCTGATCCCGACGCCAACAGCAAGCTCGATTATTCCCGTTGTTTTGCATTTGAGAACTTTACCATCAGCATGAACCCCTACGAGTACGAAATTTCTTCAATAGATGCAACCGAAACCCGTCCCCGGGCGCTGAATCAATCGAACGACCTCTTTAGCCTGTTTGATTTTTCGGCGAAATGGGATCCGGTACCTTCGATGCTTTGCCAGGATCATGAGACTATAATCCGGGGATTTATGGGACAGACAACCGCCTTCCGGAAAGAGTTTCTGAAGCCCTATGTACTTATCATGGGAGAAAATAAGGTGCTGCATGAAGTCAGGTATATTCATGGTGACTTCGGTAACGGCACCTGGACCTTTCTGGGGGGACACGATCCGGAGGATTACCAGCATCTGGTAGGAGACCCTCCTACCGACCTTAACCTTCACCCGAACTCTCCCGGATACCGGCTGATCCTCAATAACATCTTATTCCCGGCTGCGAGGAAAGAAAAACGTAAGACGTAAGACCTGAGATGTTAGACGTGAAATGTGAATTGCTTACTGACGTGGTATCCGGTCGAAAATATAATAGGTATATCCAAAATCGTTGTGCTCATCAGGCGGGTAATCGTCTCTGGATGTCCGTTCCCAATCCAGGAGATTCAGTTCCGGGAAAAAAGCATCCCCGTCAAATGTTTTATGAACCCTGGTGAGGTAGAGTCTGTCGGTCAGCGGCAGGAACTGCTGGTATATCGATGCCCCTCCCATGATGAAATTCTCCTCTTCGGGGTTACATAACGCAAGTGCCTCTTCAATGGACATCACCGTTTCAGCCCCCTCAAAATGATCATTCGGATCGTCGGTGATCACGATGTTTCTGCGATCGGTAAGGGGACGTTTAGGAAGCGATTCCCAGGTCTTTTTACCCATAATGACGGTATGCCCGGTAGTCAGCCGCTTAAATCGTTTCATGTCATCGGGGAGATGCCACAACAGTTGGTTATCTTTTCCAATTGCATAATTTTCGGCGACTGCGACAATAATTGAGATCATAGCTTACTGTTTAAACGGAAATTTCTCCTTTGATATGCGGATGTGCCTGGTAATTAACCAGCTCGAAATCCTCAAATACAAAATCCAGAATATTTTTAACGGCCGGGTTAATCTTCATGGTTGGCAGCGGATAAGGCTTACGGCTCAGCTGCAGATTAACCTGATCGGTATGGTTCAGGTAGATATGTGCATCGCCCAGTGTATGGACAAACTCCCCGGGCTTCAATCCGGTTACCTGAGCCATCATAAGTAACAACAACGAATAGGAGGCGATATTGAACGGGACCCCTAAAAAAATATCACAGCTCCGCTGGTACATCTGACAGGAAAGTTTCCCGTCTGCCACATAAAACTGGAAGAGCAAGTGGCAGGGGGGCAATGCCATCTGGTCCAGCTCCCCGACATTCCATGCGGAGACGATGTGGCGTCTGGAATCCGGGTTTTTCTGTATCGAGTCCACCACCTGTGAAATCTGGTCAATATGGTTCCCGTCAGGCTTGGGCCAGAATCTCCACTGATACCCATAGACATGTCCCAGCTCTCCGGATTTGTCGGCCCATTCGTCCCAGATGGTGACCCGGTTATCGTGCAGGTATTTAATATTGGTATCTCCCCTGAGGAACCAGAGTAACTCATGAATAATAGAACGGAGATGAAGCTTCTTGGTGGTCAGCACCGGAAACCCATCCGCCAGATCGAACCGCATCTGATAGCCAAAAACACTGATGGTCCCGGTTCCGGTGCGGTCGGCTTTAGTTACACCGTGGTTCAGTACATGTTGGAGGAGGTCGAGGTATTGTTTCATTCCGTTTGTCTGTTTTACGTCATTCCGGTCAGGATATTCATCCGGCTACAGTATCATGCCGGCCAGTGTAGCAGAAACATAAGAGGCCAGAGTACCGCAAATCATTGCTTTGATCCCCAGCCGGGCCAGATCTCGTCGCCGGTTTGGGGCCAGTTCTCCGATCCCGCCGATCTGAATGGCTACCGAACCGAAGTTGGCAAATCCACAAAGGGCAAAACTGGCAATGATCAACGCTTTGGGCGAAAGGGTATTGGATGCAATCATTGGTGCCAGGTCAGTGTAGGCTACAAATTCATTGATCACCATCTTGGTGCCCATCAGGACTCCTACCGTATGAGCTTCGTGCCAGGAAACGCCCATCGTCCAGGCAAAGAGCGAGAAGAAGGAGCCAAGGATATCCTTCAGACGCAAGTCTTCCAGATTCAGTCCGATGACCTGGAGATTCAACCCGGTGAGTGCGATCAGCTCTCCGAGCCATCCCAGGAGAGCATCCAGCAGGGCTACCAGGGCGATTACCCCGATCAGCATGGCAATGACATTGATACTGATCCGCATTCCGTCACTGGCTCCATGGGATATGGCATCCATGAGGTTGGCATGCGTTTTCTTTACCTCCAGTTTCACACGTCCCTTGGTTTCCGATTCCTGGGTCTCAGGGTATACGATTTTGGATATCACCAGCGCACCAGGAGCTGCCATCAGGCTTGCTGCAAGCAGGTAAGGGGCGGGAACCCCCATGGCTACATAGATGGCAAGCACTCCTCCTGCAATGCAGGCCATACTTCCACTCATGGATGCCAGGAGTTCCGACATGGTCATTCCGGAGATATAGGGGCGGATCAGGATTTGGGCCTCCACCTGGCCTACAAACGCACTGGCTACGTTGGAGAGCGCTTCACTGCCACTCACCCGCATAATCCAGTAAACTCCCTGGGCTACAATAGCAATCACACGTTGAAGTAATCCGATATGGTACCCGATGGCAACCAGGACGCAGACAAAAATAATTGCCGGAATCAGGGTAAAGACAAAAATCCAGCTATTCCCAGGCCCCAGCAATGAATTAAGCCTCTCCCCGTCAGCAAGGAAGCCAAAGCAGAACCTGGCTCCCTCCATGCTATACTCAAGCATCTTTGTAATTCCATATCCGATCTTCGCAAAGATCACCTGCCCTATGGGAATTTTAAGTATAAAGAATGCGGTCCCAAGCTGAAGGATACACCCCGTGATCACCAGACGGTAATTGATAGCCCTCCGGTTATTCGACAGGAGAAAGGCGATGCCAAAAATCAGGACCAGACCAAGAATGCCGGTAAATCTCTCCATAAACATTTTTCAGGCATGTACCATGCAACAATAAAGGGAAGGTTCCGGGAATGTCATCCTAGGTCTCCCGTTTTCTTTTAGAGATCTCATCCCGGATCCTGGACGCCTTCTCATACTCTTCACCTTCGACAGCTTTTTTCAGTAATCGCTGAAGCTCAGTGATGGTAAAGGTGGTCAAATCATCATCCCGGATCTCAAGTGATTCTTCCCTGATTTCCTGGGAAGTGGAATCAGGTGTCTCCTCGTCCATGATGATTCCTGCCGCCACCATGATGTGCTCATAGGTATAAATCGGACAGTTAAATCGCAAGGCAAGGGCGATGGCATCGGAGGTGCGGGAATCCACCTCCCGTTCAGTGTGACCATCAGAACAAACCAAAACAGCAAAAAAGACTCCTTCGCTGAATTTGTTGATAATTACCTCTTTAATTTCTATATGGAAAGCCTCTGCAAACGATTTGAAGAGATCGTGGGTAAGGGGGCGCGGTGTTTTTATTTTTTCAATTTCAATCGCAATAGCCTGGGCTTCAAAACTGCCAATGATGATCGGCAACCTTCTTTTTCCCTCCTGCTCACCCAGGATGATCGCATAGGCGCCACTTTGTGACTGACTGTATGACATGCCTATAATCTCGAGCCGGAGCTTATTCATTTCCTATCCCAGTTTCCTTTACACAAACCTACGTGATTTTTATCAATCAGGCAAACAACTGTGGAAAAAAACCCTGCTATTTTTAAAAAATGTTTTATTTTTGCCGGAATTAAATTATTACAATTAAATACATTCATATGAAGCGATTTACACCAGTTTTGGCCATCCTGCTAACCCCCTTTTTAAGCCAGGCCAGCGAGGCCGACCTGGCCATACCCACATTAACTGCCCATCAGAATAATTTGTTATACCTTGGATTCATCATCTGCGTTCTGGGGCTTTTATTTGGCTATTACCAGTACACAAAAGTGAAAAAACTGAGTGCCCATCAGTCGATGCTTGATGTGGCGAAAGTAATTTTTGAGACCTGCAAGACCTACCTTATTCAGCAAGGCAAATTTCTGGTTATTCTGTTTGCTATTATCGGACTGTGTATTGCATTTTACTTCGGATATCTGCAACACAATACATTTGGCGGCGTTTTATTGATCCTTTCCTGGACCGTTATCGGGATCCTTGGATCCTATGGTGTCGCCTGGTTCGGCATTCGGATGAACACCCTGGCAAACAGCCGGATGGCCTTTGCTTCACTGGAAAGGAAACCATTGAAACTCTTGAATATCCCCCTCAATGCCGGGATGAGTATCGGGGTAGCTCTTATTTGTGTGGAGCTGATTATGATGCTCATCATTTTGTTGTTTGTTCCCAGGGAATATGCCGGAGCCAGTTTCATTGGCTTCGCTATCGGTGAATCGCTGGGAGCATCCGCACTTCGTATTGCCGGGGGAATATTCACCAAGATTGCCGACATCGGCTCTGATCTGATGAAGGTGGTGTTCGGGATTAAAGAAGACGACCCCCGGAATCCCGGGGTGATCGCTGACTGTACCGGCGACAACGCAGGCGACAGTGTAGGACCAACAGCCGATGGATTTGAAACTTATGGGGTGACCGGTGTTGCTTTAATCGCATTCATTGTACTTGCCATCACCAGCATCGAATACCAGCGGCAACTACTGACCTGGATCTTCGTCATGCGTATCCTGATGGTCATTACTTCCATCAGCGCTTTCTACATCAACAAACTGATCAGTCAGGCCAGATACAGCAAAAAAGATGACCTTGACTTTGAAAAACCTTTGACCAATCTGGTGTGGATCACATCTGTACTTTCCATCATTGCAACCTTTTTGGCCAGTTACTGGCAACTCGGATCCCTGCCTAATAATCTCTGGTTTATCCTCTCCATCATCATCAGCTGTGGGACACTGGGTGCCGCGTTGATTCCCGAATTCACCAAGATCTTCACCAGTACGAAATCAAAGCATGTCCAGGAGATTGTAACTGCTTCCAAAGAGGGTGGTGCTTCCCTGAATATTCTCTCCGGGCTTGTGGCGGGAAACTTCAGTGCTTTCTGGCAGGGGATGGTTTTTCTCGCGCTCATGTTCATTGCATATATGGTCAGTCAGATGGGACTCTCCGAGATGATGATCTATCCTTCCATTTTCGCATTTGGTCTGGTAGCCTTTGGTTTCCTTGGTATGGGTCCGGTCACCATTGCTGTTGACAGTTACGGCCCGGTTACCGATAATGCACAGTCGGTGTATGAATTATCGCTCATAGAGGAGGATATTCCGAAAGCAACTGCCGAGGTGGAAAAAGAGTTTGGGTTCAAACCCGATTTTGAGAAAGCCAAGCATTATCTTGAAGCGAACGATGGCGCCGGCAATACCTTCAAAGCAACGGCAAAACCGGTATTGATCGGTACAGCTGTAGTTGGCGCCACCACCATGATCTTTTCCCTGATACTCATCATTAAAAAGCATTTCGGTATTGAGCCCGAACAGATCCTGAATGTACTGAATCCTTACACTATACTTGGATTCCTGGCCGGTGGTGCGGTGATCTACTGGTTCACGGGAGCCTCCACGCAGGCCGTTACCACCGGTGCCTACCGGGCTGTTGAGTACATTAAAAAACACATCAAACTGGATGATAAGGCGGAGAAAAAAGCTTCTATGGAGACTTCCAAAGAGGTGGTGAAGATCTGTACCCAGTATGCACAGACGGGGATGTTCAATATCTTCGTGGCGATCTTCTCCTTTGCCCTTGCCATTGCCTTCTTCTCCGGATACCGGAACATGGAGGCGACCACAGCAACCGGCGTATTTGCTGCCGCATCCTTCTTTGTTGCTTATCTTCTTTCCATCGCTTTCTTCGGTTTATTCCAGGCGATTTTTATGGCCAATGCCGGAGGTGCATGGGACAATGCCAAGAAGGTCGTTGAAGTGGATATGAAGGAGAAGGGAACCGC
>Ga0163200_1000066_pt1 | contig 48836 bp, 41 predicted proteins | sample PL_2010_200m_FD_113535 | JGI IMG/M metagenome (GOLD analysis project Ga0163200, IMG submission 113535) | Freshwater microbial communities from Powell Lake, British Columbia, Canada to study Microbial Dark Matter (Phase II) - PL_2010_200m | ecosystem: Environmental > Aquatic > Freshwater > Lake ... | reverse complement strand
TAATAAAGACTGAATTAAAAAAGCAACTGCATGATCCTTACTCTTATCATTCGAATATAGATATGTTAGTGCATGACATTAGTTTTGTTCTGATCAGATCGCTTCTGGACTTTCTTACGGAAAAGTGAATCATATATTGTTCGTCGAAGTCCTGCGAAAGGATTTCCGCCTCCTCCAGCTTCATGATTCGCATCACTTTATTCATCTGTCGAACAGGAAAAGAGATAGTAAACCGGTCGCAAAGTGTTTTCAGAATTATTCTGTTCTGGTTCAGAGATTCCGCGGCTGCGGTTTTGTAGGCCTGTATAAGTCCCGGAATACCCAGTTTGGTACCACCGAAATACCTTATCACAACCACCAGGGTATCTGAGAGTTGTCGTGAAAGCAATTGTCCATATATGGGTTTGCCTGCCGAACCGGATGGTTCGCCGTCGTCGTTATAACGGAATACCGGTGCTTCCGGATGGCCTATCCGGTATGCATAGCAATGGTGATTGGCAGAATGGAAAGATTTCCTCAGGGAGTCCAGGTGGTTTTTCACCTCCTGATCACTCTCCACCGGGAAAGCAAATGCCATAAACTTACTTGCTTTCTCACGGATGGATGCCTGCGATTCATCCGCAATGGTGTAATAGGTGTCAGGGGATTCTATCATCACCAGCGAAGTTATTTATTTTCTATTTTCGTTTTATGGATCAGGTCAAAAAAACGGCGGGGGAGATGCTCTTTCTCTTTCAGGAGGAACTCCGGTCAGCGTATCCACCTCAGGAGATCCGGGCCATCCTGTACCGTTTGTTTGACCACTACCTGGGCTGGAGCCGGGCCACGCTTCAGATGAATAAGGGGAAAACACTGGACAAGCAAACAGCAGCCCTCTTTCTGGAAGCCCTTTCAAGACTGAACCGGGGGGAGCCTGTTCAATATATTACAGGAGTCGTTGAATTCTGTGGGTTGACCCTTAAAGTCCAACCTGGTGTACTGATCCCCAGACCGGAAACCGAGGAGTTGGCCGTACTCGTGGCCCGTGAGAATCAGCATCTAAGGGAGAAGCGCCTGGTAATTTTAGACCTTGGGACCGGTTCCGGGTGCCTGGCCCTGGCTATGAAACAGGCATTTCCTCTGGCTCTTGTAACGGGTGTGGATAACGGTTGGGAAGCGCTGGATGTCGCCCGGGAAAATGCCGTTTCCAACAGGCTGGATGTTTCGTTTCTGGAGGGCGACCTCCTTCATGCAGCAGCATTCATACTGCCGTTGCCAGTCGACATCATCCTGAGCAATCCACCTTACATACCGGCAGGGGAGCGGAATCAACTGAGCCGTCATGTGGCGGACCATGAACCTGCACAGGCTTTGTTTGTTCCGGCCGACCGTCCGTTGCTCTTCTATGAGGCGATCGCTTCTCTGGCCATAAGCCACCTCAAACCGGGTGGTTTGCTATATGTCGAGATTCATGAAGAGCTGGGAGAAGCCACGGGCAGGGTGTTTCTTGATGGCGGTCTGACCGGCGTGGAGATCACCCGGGATATGTTCGGGAAAGAGCGGTTTATCAGGGCATCAGCGCCGGGTTAGAAGCGGGGAGACCGGTCCCGGATTACGGAGGAGTCCTTTGAGTTCATCAAATGGGATCAGGATATCGGTCGGGCCATTTACGTACGGAGCGATCTCGTAATGATTGTAAAAGAATCCGATACCACCATCAGTGACGTAAAAATTGGTATTTGGGGCCACATCATCGACAAAAAAACCATTGTCTGTAAGCTTTTCTGCAGGCGTTATCCCGACCATCTTCTTCAGTTTCAAAGTTAAAATAGGGGTGAGCCTGGTCTCGAATCCGGGCACAAAGAGATCCTGAAGCGTAAGTACCTTTCCTGTTTTTGCATTGACGACAGTGAAATCCTGGGTCTCAAGGCCATGAGCACCTCCTGTATAGGCATAATTGAGAAGGTAATAGGATAGCAGGTTATGGTCGTTGTGGAGTATATGCATGAATTTTAACAGGGTCCAGTTCAGGCTACCGGCATCGGGCATTGTTTCATACAGGGACTTATTACTGCTGAAGTAATTCCCGAGAAATGTCTGTTGCAGGGAACGGATCGCTTCGTCGGGATCTTTCTGATGGGACGTTTTACCTGTAAAACTGGATATCATCCGGGCCCGCAGAGTATCCGACAGTACCGGATTGCTTGATTCGCCGGGGATGATGAGGCACTGGCTGATCGCTGCCCGTGGAGATAAAGGCTTTTCAACAAGTGGTTTGATGGTCTCCTGGTAATAAACCAGCAGGGGAATGGACCCTTCCGGATAGCTCTCCACCAGAACAAACGGATGGATCTCTTTCCCGTCCATCGATTCATAATTTCCTGACAAGGTTTGCCTGGTTACAAAATTCCCGCGAAATACTTTTCCGGTATCACAGAACGAATAGGTCATCCGGAAATTTCCGTCTTCTTTCACGTTCCCTGAGAGAGCAGCGTACTCGCACTGGTCGCCGGTATAGACCAGATCACCATACAGACTGTCATTCACTTTGACCAGATTCAATACGACTTCCTGGTCTACATCGATACGACCTACCAGGTGCATGTAAGCTTTTTTGGGGAGGTAAACCTGGGCGGTGACGGTAAAGGCCGTTGCCATGATCAGGAGTCCTTGCAGAATACTTCTTTTTTTCATGTTTCAAATCGATTAGTAATTAGCCTTCCTATTCTCGTTCACCAAAAAGCATGGTCCCGACCCTCACCATGGTGCTGCCCTCCTCGATGGCAATGCGGTAATCGCCTGACATACCCATCGAGAGTTCGGAAAATCCGGGATCGTCAGGAAAAAAATCCGATTTCAGACGCTGATACAATGTTCGAAGGTGACGAAACTCCTTCCTGACCAACGCCTGGTCGTCGGTAAAGGTGGCCATCCCCATGACGCCGCAGAGGTTAATAAACTCCATCTCCCTATATTCCCGGGAGGTAAGCATATTGACCGCCTCTTCCCAGTCGAGACCAAATTTTGTCTCTTCGGTTGCGATGTGGAACTGGAGCAGGCAGCGCACGGTACGGTTTATCTTTCCGGCCTCTTTGTCGACCTCCTTCAATAATCTGAAACTGTCGATGCTGTGGATCATTGCTGCCACAGAGACCACCTGCTTCACTTTGTTTCGTTGGAGGTGGCCGATGTAATGCCACTCTATATCCTGTGGGAGCAGGGGGTGCTTTGCGACCAGTTCCCGGACCTTATTCTCTCCGAAGATCCGTAGGCCTGCATCGTAAGCGGTCCGGATCACCTGGACCGGCTGTGTTTTGGAGACCGCCACCACCTTTACTCCGGCAGGAATGGTTTGTAACAGGTTCTGTAGCTTCTCTTCAATCATCCAGGCCTCCGCGACTTTATCCATAACAAAATTAATGATTTGATCGTTTCTTACAATCAACTAATTTTGCCTTTTCCTTAATCATGAAACAAATTCTGGGTTCCTTCTTCCGGCAACTACTTTTCTGGGTCCTCTTTTTCAATGTTACACGATTGGTTTTCATTCTTTACCATTTCCGTTTAATCCGGATTGAAAAGATCCCGTTTGAGGAGGTGGTCAGTGTATTTTATCATGCATTCAAACTCGACCTGGCAACTGCCTGTTACTTCATGGTTCTCCCGTTTTTACTCCTGGTGATCCAGTCGCTCTCCACCCCACGGTGGCTCAATCTGGTGAACAAGGGCTATGCAGGTCTTATGATCTTTTTTTATTCGCTGACTGCTGCCGGGGAAATGGGCTTGTACAGTGAATGGAAGACGAAGCTGAACTACAAGGTAATCAAATACCTCAGTCATCCTTCTGAGATTTACAACTCTGCCGGGACTGCTGAATTCCTTATTCTGCTGGTGTTACTGCTTGTGATGACAGCTGCGGGAATTGTGATTTACATCCGTTGGTTCTACCCCAACCTGATCCATGTCAAGCGGTCCTGGTGGTTTTCAGCTCTTTTTCTGATCGTCACCCCCCCTCTTCTTTTTCTGGGTTTCCGGGGCGGAGTGCAGGCTATTCCCATCAACCAGAGTGAAGCGATCTTTTCCAAACGGAATATTCTGAATGTTGCCTCCGTGAATAATGTGTTCAACCTCTATATCAGTGTATTTGAAAACCTTCAGAACTTCGGCCGGAACCCTTACATATTCATGGATACTGCAACATCCCGTTCGATGGTACAGAAGATTTATCAAGTGGGAAAGGATACCACCATCCGCATCCTGACCACATCCCGCCCGAACGTGGTAATTATACTCTTGGAGAGCTGGTCGGCCGACCTCATCGAGGATCTTGGGGGAAAGCCCGGGATCACTCCCGAGTTTCGCAAACTGCAGGAAAGAGGAATCCTCTTTACCCGCATCTATGCTTCCGGATCCCGCTCCGAGCAGGGGATGGCTTCGCTTTTCGGGGGATTTCCGGCTCATCCGATCTCCTGTCTTACCGTACAACCCGATAAATATAAAAAGGTACCGCGTTTGCCTGAACTACTGGAGCAGTCAGGATACACGACGGCATTCTATTTCGGAGGCCAGTTGATCTACGGGAATATCAAAGGGTATATTTATTATAACGGGTTTGATAAGATCATGGAGATCTATGACTTTCCGAACGAACTCCCGCGGGGGAAACTGGGGATCCATGATGAATTTACGCTCGGTTACATGGTCGATGACCTGGATACAATCAGGCAACCTTTTTTTGCCACGCTTTTTACGGTGAGTACGCACTCTCCATGGGATCAGCCCTACAAGAAACCATTGACATGGGGCGATAATGAGCGGGAATATATCAATGCAGCCTTCTATACCGACCACTGCCTGGGTGAGTTTTTTACAAAAGCTGCCACAAAGCCCTGGTTCGACAGCACCCTTTTTATTCTGGTGGCAGATCACAGCCACAATTCCTATTATAACTGGCATCCTCTTTCGCGGGAGTACCATAAGATCCCGATGCTTTTTTACGGGAATGTCATCCGGAAAGAGTTCCGGGGAACCACGTGGAATAAACTTGGGAATCAACACGATATTCCGGCCACTCTGCTGGCTCAGCTGGATCTGACAGCCCGGCAGTTTCACTGGAGTAAAAACCTCTTCAATCCCTTTGTTTCAGACTTTGCCTATTTCACAAATGAAGACGGAGCGGGATGGATTCGCCCCGATGGGTACTTTACTTTCGATAAAAACCTGCCCTATTTCTATTTCTTTGAACCTTCCGAAAAAAGGCAGGATACCCTGATCCAGGAAGGGAAGGCCTACCTTCAGGAAGTTTTTAAAGAATATCTTGAAGATTAATCCAGCAGGTGTACCACGAGCCCGCTTCGTAGTTTCGGTTCAAACCAGGTGGTTTTAGGGGGCATGATGTTACCGGTATCGGCTATGTCGATCAATTGTCTCATAGATACGGGATAGAGGGCAAAAGCCACCTTCATCTCACCGCTATCGACCCGTTTTACCAGTTCTCCCAGCCCACGGATCCCACCGACAAAGTCGATCCGTTTGTCGGCACGCAGGTCCTTGATCCCAAGGATATTGTCCAGTACAAGCCGGGAAAGGATTGTTACATCCAGTATGCCGATTGGATCGGAGTCGTCGTAAGTGCCTGGTTTGGCTGTCAGGGAATACCAGGAGCCACCAAGGTACATGGAGAAATTGTGCAATCGGTCGGGTTTGTAAATAGAACCGCCTTTCGGTTCGATCTTGAATACCTCTCCCAGCTTTTTCATGAACTCCTCGCTGGACAGGCCATTCAGGTTGGCCACCAGCCGGTTGTAATCAATGATTGTGAGTTGGTTATCCGGGAAATGAACGGCCAGAAAATAATTGAATTCTTCGTTGCCTGTATACCCGGGGTTTTGCTTCCGTTTTTCGTTCCCGACCAGGGCGGCAGCAGCTGTCCGGTGGTGCCCGTCAGCCACGTAAGTGAAAGGAATTTTTGCGAACAGATCAATGATCCTGTCTCGAATAGGTTCATCCTCGATCACCCAGAAGTGGTGCCCGATGCCATCTGCGGCTTCAAAATCATATACAGGTTTATGGGATTTGACATAAGATGCCACCACGTCATCTATCTCCTTCACAGCAGGGTAAGTGAAGAATACCGGTTCCATATTGGCATTGGTGATACGGACATGCTTCATGCGGTCTTCTTCCTTTTCATGACGGGTGAGCTCATGTTTTTTAATGATCCCGTTCAGGTAGTCATCTACACCGGCACAGCCAACAATGCCATACTGTGTTTTACCATGCATGGTCTGGGCATAGATATACAGCCGTTCTTGATCATCCTGGACAAGCCATCCGTTCTTTCGAAATGCCGCAAAGTTCTCCCTGGCTTTCTCATAGACCTGAGGATCGTGTTCATCCATCTCATCAGGGAGGTCAATCTCAGGTTTTATGATATGTAACAGGGAGTAAGGATTTCCCCTGGCTTCCACACGGGCCTCCTTTGAATTCAATACGTCATACGGACGGGAAGCTAATTTACCGGCAATTGCCGCAGAAGGCCGGAGTCCCTTGAATGCTTTTAAACTTGCCATGCTATCAACCCAATTCCTCCTCCTCCTCGCCTTCAGTGGTCTTAACGCTTCGCTGAAGGCTTCCGATCAGGGCTCCTATCATCTTGGTCATCTCCATCAACTGGTTCTTTGACTGATCGTAATCATCGTCGTTGATGTAGGCACGTTGCTGACCGATAGTCGACAACACAACACACTCTCTGACCGAACTTTTTGCCATCTTCAGGTAATATACAAACTGGCTTTTATTTCTGGAGGAGCCTTCTGCAATATTCAGGGCAATGCCCTGGGCCGAAGAAAGAAACCGGTCATAAAAAGTTTTAACCAGCGGTTCATCCTGTATTTTGGATGCCAGTGAATAGAGCCAATTGATGTAATCCAGTGATTTATGGTAAATTCTCAGATCTTCAAACCTGAAGAACGTAGTGGACCTTTCCTGTTCGTTTTCCATAGATGAGAGGATTTAATGAGCACTAAAATACAAAGAAAATTATTTATTTACCTGGAAAGTCCTGTTCCCATGCTTAATGAAAGCTACAATCTGTTCAGCTGCGGCAATTCCTGCATTGATGTTGGCTTCCTCTGTTTGTGCGCCCATTTTCTTGGGAGTACAGAAAAAACGGGATGCATAGGCACCCTGAAAGTCACTCAGATTGCCCGGGGCTATGTCTGATAAATAGGTGAAATCATTCCTGGTGGAGAAAATTTTTAACAGGTCCGCTTCATGGATCACCTCGGCACGGGCCGTATTCACCAGCACTGCCTTGTCCGGCATCAGCGAAAGCAGGGCGTAGTTGACAGACCCTTTCGTTTGTGCATTGGCCGGGATGTGGAGCGAGATATACTGGCAGCCTTTGTATAGCTCTTCTACCGTTTCAATCCATTTCACCCCATCCCGTTCGAACTCTTCCTTAGGGATGAAGGGATCAAAAGCGGATACCTCCATACCGAATCCTTTGGCGATGCGGGCCACATTTTTACCCACATACCCATAGGCATGGATGCCCAGCGTCTTTCCTTTGAGCTCGCTCCCGGATTTTCCGTTGAAGAAATTTCTGGCATGGTAGACCATCAGTCCAAAAGCCAGTTCGGCTACGGCATTGGAATTTTGTCCGGGCGTGTTCATGGCAACCACCCCTTTATCCGTGGCAGCCTGCAAATCAATGTTATCGTATCCGGCGCCGGCACGTACAACAATTTTTAATTTTCCGGCAGCCTCGATCACCTCTTTATCTACCTGGTCGCTTCGCACGATGAGGGCATCGGCGTCAATCACCGCTTGAAGTAGTTCGTCCTTTGAAGTATACCCTTCCAATAATCGGAGTTCAAACCCCGCTGCTTCCACCACTTTACGGATTCCTTTTACGGCGATAGGAGCAAATGGTTTGTCAGTTGCAATCAATACGTTTGTCATAGGTTATCTTTTTCAAATTCATGCATGCAGTCGATGAGAGCCTGAACGCTATCCAGCGGTAGCGCATTGTAGGTCGATGCCCGGAATCCGCCTACCGAACGGTGTCCTTTGATTCCCACCATGCCTTTCCCTTTGGCAAATTCCATGAATGCATCCTCCTTGTCTTTGTATTGTTCCTTCATAACAAAACAGATGTTCATCAGGGAGCGGTCCTCTTTCGCCACGGTTCCGACGAACATTTTACTGTTGTCAATCGCATCGTAGAGGAGGTTCGCCTTCTTCATATTCATGGCATGCACCACCGGAACGCCACCCAGTCCTTTGATCCACCTCATCGTTTCCAGGCAGGTAAATATAGCGAAACAGGGAGGTGTATTGTACATCGATCCATCGTTGATATGAATTTTGTAATCGAGCATGGAAGGGATCTTCCGGTCCACTTTGCCCAGGATATCTTCCCGGATGATCACAAACGTAACTCCTGCCGGACCCAGGTTTTTCTGTGCACCGCCATAGATCAGCGCGTATTTGCTGACGTCGGTTGGACGGCTGAGAATATCAGACGACATGTCTGCCACGAGCTGCACAGGGGAATCCATGTCGTACTTGATCTCTGTCCCGAAAATGGTATTGTTGGTGGTGATATGAAAATAATCGGCATCAGAAGGGATTGTATACCCTTTGGGAATGTAGGAAAAGTTCTTATCGGCCGAGGAACCGACCACATCCACCTGACCGAAGATCTTCGCTTCCTTAATAGCTTTTTTAGCCCATGCACCGGTTTCCAGGTAAGCTGCCTTGGTTTGAAGGAGATTGTAAGGAACCATGACAAACTGGGTGCTGGCGCCTCCGCCAAGGAAGAGTACACGATACCCGTCTGGAATATTCATCAGTTCTTTCATGAGGGCCATTGCCTCGTCGATGATCGCCTGAAAATCCTTGTGCCTATGAGAGATCTCCAATAGTGACAGGCCGCTTCCGTTAAGATCCAGGATGGCTTTAGCAGAGTTTTCAATGGCTATTCTCGGAAGAATAGAGGGACCTGCGTTAAAATTATGCTTTTTCATAAACTGGGAATTTGGGGTTTGGTTGAAGTGACCAAAATTATAACAACTTTCAAGGAAAAGCAAGCATCCATAGGAGCCTGAGGTTATTTTTTTACGGGGTTCCTCACATCGATCTGTTCCATAAAATTCCAGCATCCTTTCTTGAAAATAAATCCATCCAGCACATCCCCTGCAGGCAGGTAATATTCATATTGCCCTTCCAGTTGCGGATCAGCCGGCAGCAACCGGTCACAGACGATCATAGGGGTTTTCTCGCGTCTGGTTGTAAACTCCTTCCTTCGGGCATTCCATTGCTTATCCGTAACAACCCACTGTTCATCGTACCGAAGTGTCATGGTTACTCCAGATGCATGCCGGAATAGGATACGGGTGGGTCGGGTCTCTCCGTAGTGGCAAAATACCGGTTTACCGAAACGTACCTGGCCGTCGGTGGTCACGGTCATGATATCAATCACCCGGATAGTCATCTGTAGGAATCCGCCCCTCCACCCCAGGAGCGTGTACAGCCTCACTCCATCCTCTGTTTGTTGCGGGATCAGCTCATAATAAAGAGCACCGAACCACCTGCCTGGACAGAGGACTGAATCTTCCGGGACACGGACCGCGTCTCCCCGGTCTACCAAACGGATGATGGTGCCGGGATCGCCTTTCTGTGGTTGGAACTGGATACATCCGTAAAACCGGTTCGTCCCCGAATGGAGCGGGATATTCCAGGTTAAAATCCTGAACCGTTGGTCGGGAGGGGTGAGTTTGGATAACGTGGGCAAGAGGGACAGGGGATACGTGAATGAGCCATCCAGCTTCAGTGTCTGTTCCAGCATTTCGGAAAAATGCTCACCTTTGCGGATGCGTTCCTCATCATCTGCAGATTCTGATATACTATCGAATAATTGGCTCAACTTCTCCTCCGCCTCCTTCAGCACAGCCAGGGATTGTGCCTGCAGGAGTCCTGAAAAGAGGGATAACAGGACCAGCGAAAATGATATGGACCGGGGCAGTATCATAGGAATGTGTCTGTCGTACAGGATATCCTGTTACAGATCAATCGGCTTTGATTGTGTAAATTTGCGAAAAATTACGGAATATGACCCTGGAAGAACGTATTTCTTCATTTTCAGTCCTTGGAGAACAGCTTCGGATTTTCGCCGGTCAACCGGATCAACTGCATACTGAATCCCGGCTTCAGACTGCAATCAATGCAGCTGAAAAGGAGAATCCCTGGTTTACCCGGAACGTTATCATGCATGCGATCCGATATTGGGGAAACTCCCTGCATAAACCAGGTCTGAACGAATGGCTGGAACCGTATCAACCGGCAATAGGGGATGAGAGGCCTCTGCGAAGAGTCGGTGTGGTAATGGCTGGCAATATTCCGATGGTTGGTTTTCATGATCTGCTCTGTGTCCTGTTGACCGGGAACCATTTGGTTGCCAGACTCTCTTCACAGGATGCCTCCCTGATTCCGGTCGTGACGGAGATGCTTGTCGATCTGGAATCGTCTTGGCGTAACAGGATCGAACTGACCACAGCTGAAATCGAACAACCGGAAGCCATCCTTGCAACAGGCAGCAACAATACATCACGTTATTTCGGCTATTACTTCGGGAAATATCCCCACATTATCCGGAAAAACCGGACTGGTGTGGCTGTTCTGGATGGACGGGAGTCGGAAGAGGAACTCCGGGGAATTGCCTCAGACATCTTTACTTATTTTGGTTTGGGATGCCGGAACGTGTCCAAACTGTACCTGCCTCAGGGGTATGATTTCGGACCGCTTCACACAGCACTGTCTGTTTGTCAGGATCACTTCCATCATCCCAAATACCGGAACAATCTGGATTACTATAAATCGATTTACCTGGTCAACAGGACCAGATTCATCGATGGTGGATTTTATCTGATGGTTGAAAACGAGCAACTTGCCACACCTGTTTCAGTTATTCATTATGAATATTACAGGGATCCTTCCAGTCTAGTGTCCCTGCTGAACGGGCAGCGGGATCAGATCCAGTGTGTTGTGGCACGGAATGAAATTATACCGGGTACTGTCGCTCCCGGAGAGACCCAGCAGCCTGCATTGTCGGACTATCCCGATGGGGTTGATACCCTGGCATTCCTGCTGAAAAAATTTGACTGAAAGGCTGGTAATTAGAGAAAAATCATTATTTTTGCAGCCGCATTCAAAAAGATCTGAAATGAAGAAAGATATTCATCCGAAAGATTACAGGCTGGTGGTTTTTAAGGACATGTCAAACGACTATACCTTTATTTCAAAATCAACGGTGAGGACGAAAGAGACAATCATCTGGGAAGACGGTCTGGAGTATCCGCTGGTGAAGCTGGAAATATCGCACACTTCACATCCTTTCTATACCGGTAAAATGAAATTTGTGGATACTGCCGGTCGGGTGGATAAGTTCAAGAGCAGGTATCAAAAGCACCTGGAAAAGAAAGATAACAAATGAATTGTTGAAAATATCTGAAAAAAAGCCCCCGATTCAGGTTACCGGGGGCTTTTTTTTCCCTCTTAATGCCCTACTTTTGTAACAAGAAACTCAACGAACTGGAAGATGAACTATATTCTCTTTGATGAGAGCATTGTACGGACCAATTTAATGCCTTTATCCTTCATGAGACCTGTTGCCGACATCAGGATGGGCATTTTGACAATTCGCGAGAAATGGGAAAAGTATCTGAAAGTCAGGACCTCCTCGTTAACGGAAGGATACCTGTCGCGCAAGTACCCTTTTGTCAAAGAGGATCATAACATTCTGATCAACGGATCCGTTTGTCCGGATCCCGCTATGGTTAAAGTAATTAAAAACCTTCAGCACGATCAAACCCTGGTTTACGATGATACAATCATTGCGCTCCATGTGACGGCTGATGACCTGGATGCCGTTGGAGAAACTTCTTCCGAAGGCATCGAAGAGATCGTCCTGAAACACGCTCCCCTGAAGATCAACCATACCTGGGATATCTTTGCAAAGAATGATCGGGCTATCCGGGAGGATTTCACCCTTTTGACCAAAGGTAAAACCTCACAACCCATCAGTGAGACAAACCGGGTTGTTGGAGCTGAGAATATATTTATTGAAAAAGGAGCCCGCGTCGAATGTGCTTTTTTAAATGCGTCAACCGGACCGATTTTTATAGGCCCAAAAGCAGAGGTGATGGAGGGCGCGATGATCAGAGGACCTGTTGCCATTTGTGAAGGGACCCAGATCAAGATGGGAGCAATGATATACGGTCCCTCCACCTTCGGACCGCACTGCCGGATCGGTGGCGAAGTCAACAACGCGGTCTTCTTCGGATATGGAAATAAAGCCCATGAGGGATTTATCGGACATTCTGTCATTTCAGAATGGTGCAACCTGGGAGCTGGCACCAATACTTCCAACCTGAAAAACACCTACGACGAAATCCGGCTCTGGAGTTATGGCAAGCAGACCTTCATAAACACCCATTTGCAGTTCTGCGGGTTGATCATGGGCGACCATTCGAAATCCGGTATCAGCACCATGTTCAATACCGGAACGGTGGTGGGCGTTAACGCCAATATCTTTGGGTCAGGATTCCCGCGTAATTTCATCCCCTCATTTACCTGGGGCAGTACGGCCGGGCATACCAACTACAACCTGGACAAGGCGTTTGAGGTAGCCGAGGCTGTCTATAAACGCAGAGGACTGGTCTTCGATGATATTGAAAAGAACCTGCTGAAGAATGTCTTCAATATCACGCTGAAGAACAGGAGGATGTAACATTTTTCCTGCTGGCACAAATCTTGTCAGGAATCCCGCCGGACTACAGTTGCTTTTTTAAGTGACAAATTTACTTTTGTGATCATGGAACAATCATTGGAAAAAAATATCTTCACCGTTTCCGATTTACTGGATTCAGAAACCGAATTCATCCCGTTACTCTCCTCCGAAGATGAAGAGCAGATGAATGCGGAAGAGGTCCCAGAGATACTTCCCATCCTTCCGTTAAGGAACACCGTACTCTTTCCCGGGGTGGTCATACCAATAACCGTCGGGCGCGACAAATCAATCACCCTCATCCGGGAATATTACAAGACGACCCGCATCATCGGGGTGGTTGCCCAGAAAGATGCGGCGGTGGAAGATCCGGAGTTTGAAGACCTGAATGATATTGGAACCGTTGCCCATATCATCAAACTGTTACAAATGCCGGATGGCAGCACTACAGCTATTATTCAGGGGAAACGACGGTTTCGGGTGACTGAGCTGATCCAGTCGGAGCCATACATTAAAGCCCGGGTGCAAGCCTATGGGGCGACTGATCGGATAGCTACGGAGGACAAGGAGTTTACTGCGCTGATATCCTCCCTGAAAGACCTGTCGGTGCAGATTATCAGCAAATCTCCGAACATCCCTTCCGAAGCCGCATTTGCCATAAAAAACATTGAAAGTCCTTCATTTCTGGTCCATTTTATCTCCTCCAACCTCAATGTGGCACTGGCAGAAAAGCAGGTTCTGCTGGAGGTCTCCGACTTGACTGAACGGGCGAACACCGTGCTGGGGCACCTCACCCGGGAGTTGCAGGTGCTGGAGCTGAAACACAACATCCAGGAAAAGGTCAAGACCGAACTGGATAAACAACAGCGTGATTACCTGCTCAACCAACAGCTGAAAACGATCCAGGAAGAGCTGGGAGGCAGTCCGAATATGCAGGAAGTGAATGCACTACGGGATCAGGCGAAATATAAAAAGTGGTCGAAAGAGGTATCCGAGGTTTTCGAGAAAGAACTCACAAAACTGCAGCGGATGCATCCGGCGGCAGCCGAATATTCGATTCAGATCAACTACCTGGAGACCCTGGTTCAGCTTCCCTGGAATGACTACACTATGGACAATCTGGATCTTGGCCATGCAAGAAGAGTGCTGGATGAAGATCATTATGGACTGGAAAAGATAAAAGACCGCATCATTGAATACCTGGCGGTCATCAAGCTGAAACGTGACCTGAAATCCCCCATTCTTTGCCTGGTCGGCCCTCCGGGAGTAGGGAAGACCTCCCTGGGAAAATCGATTGCCAGGGCGCTTGGACGTAAGTATACACGGATGTCTCTTGGGGGTCTGCGGGATGAATCGGAATTGCGCGGGCACAGGAAGACCTACATCGGGGCGATGCCAGGGCGTATCATTCAGAGTATCAAGAAGGTAAAATCCTCAAATCCGGTGTTTGTACTGGATGAGGTGGACAAGGTTGCCGGTATGAACATCAACGGGGACCCGCAGGCGGCCCTGCTTGAGGTGCTGGATCCCGAGCAGAACGTAGCCTTTTACGATAATTTCCTGGAGGTGGAGTATGACCTTTCCCGGGTGATGTTCATTGCTACTGCAAATACCCTCAGTACGATCCATCCTGCGCTCCGCGACCGGATGGAGGTCATTGAATTACCCGGTTATCTGCTGGAGGAGAAAATTGAGATCGCCATGCACCATCTGGTTCCCAAGCAACTTTCCGAGCATGGCGTAAAGAAAAGCCAGGTAATCTTTACCAGGGAGGTCATCCGGCACATCATAGAGGATTATACCCGTGAATCGGGGGTGCGAGGACTGGAAAAGGCGATTGCAAAGATCCTTCGGTCACGGGCTAAATCCATCGTCGTTAAAGAACGGTACGGAAAACTTCTGAAAGATAAAGACCTGATAAAGATCATGGGAGCCCCTTTGTTCCAGGTCGAGCAACAGATCAACAACGAACAGGCGGGTGTGGTAACGGGGTTGGCGTGGACCATGTATGGAGGCGAGATCCTCTTTATTGAGGTCAGCCTGAGCAAAGGAAAAGGAGAGTTGACCCTGACCGGAAACCTGGGTGATGTAATGAAAGAATCGGCCACCATAGCGCTCGCCTACTTGAAGGCACACGCTGCTGAATTCAGCATCGATGCAGCTGCATTTGAAAGATGGAACATCCATATCCATGTTCCCGAAGGTGCCACCCCTAAGGATGGACCCTCTGCCGGGATTACCATCTTCACCGCTTTAGCCTCTGCCTTTACGCAGCGAAAAGTGAGAAAAAACCTGGCTATGACAGGAGAAATCACACTTCGTGGTAAGGTGATGCCTGTCGGAGGGATCCGGGAAAAGATCCTTGCTGCCAAAAGGGCCAGAATCACAGACATCGTCCTTTCGAAGGAAAATAAAAAGGATATTGACGAGATCAAAGCTGAGTATATCCACGGGCTTACCTTCCACTACCTGGACGAGATGAGTGAGATCAGTGACCGGGCCCTCTTAAAGACCAGGGTGAGAAAACCGCTGATCCTACTGGATAATTAGTTTGATTGTACGAACGGTGGTGCCCGCTTCCAGCCGGCAAAAATAGATCCCTGCCGGCAGCTGTTTCCCTGAAACAATGATGAAATATTCGCCCGGCTGATGTACTTCATACACCGGAGTCAGGATGATTTTTCCTGTATTGTCAAGAAGATTTATGGATACCAGTTCCTCCGAAGGTACGGAATAGGTGATGGTGGTCTGATCCCGAAAGGGATTCGGATTATTCTGTCTCAATAAAAAACCTGATTCCTCCGGCTCCCGGGTACCCACAATGGTTGTCCCAAGCTTGAGCAGAATATTCCGGTAGGGATCAAAGATCACATTGGACGGATATTTGTCAAAGGTCCACTCCAGGATTTGCGGATTGGTATCGTTCCAGCCGGTCACAATCGTATCGGTTCCGTCATTGAAATCTACCTGCACTTCGATGGGCATTTTGAAAAAGACAGTATTGGTCTGGGTCTGGTTCATTTCAAGCGATATCCTGAACTGCCCTCCTCCCAGGTCCTCGCGCTCCCATACATTTTCATAGTAGGGATGGTTCGGAGCATAGACCCACTCATCAAAAAACCAGGTGTAGTCTTCGCCGGTTACAGCATTCGTTACGGCGACAAAATCTTCTGTTACAGCATTTTTATAGGAAAAATTCGTATCTGTGGCATAGGCGTTTAGTACGGCGAAGAACAGCGAGTCACCCAGCACGTAACGGAGCTGAAACAATACACAGGCCCCTTTGTTATAAGAGATTGCGACATTATAAAGTGCATTGGCAGAAGGGGTATGGATCGCCCAGTCAGGATTGTATATGGGCCATCCCGGATTCGAACTCAGATAATTGTTGGCCAGGGAGTTCATCTTGTTCTTATAGGCAAAGTACCCGCTCTGGTTCTCGAGCCATAGCTGGGCGCAATAGGTGGCAAACCCCTCGTTGAGCCAGATATCTGCCCAGGTTCCACAGGTGATCAGGTCTCCGAACCACATATGGGAGTGTTCATGGGCTATGAGGGGCTCATCACTGTAGCCGTTTGGCTTTAAATTCACCATGGTCTGGTTCTCCATCCCGGCCCAGGGGAAGGTTGTAATGGTGGCAAAACCGATCTTCGAAAACGGATAAGGGCCGAACTTATCGGCATATAGATCAGTCATCAGGGGAATCTTCTCCAGCGCGCTGGTGATGTTCTCTGTTGGTTTTTTATAGAGCCAGATGGGAATGCTGTCACTTGGATCATAGATGTTATTCCAGTAAGAAATATTGATGTTCCAGTTGGTATAAGAGGTCCAGGTGATCAGGTACGTAGCGACCGGATTGTCGGATACCCAGTGATACCAGAGTGTGTCGGCCACAATAGTGGAATCGGCTAAATACCCGGTAGAGCCCAGTCGAACGCCAACAGGTACTCTGGCGGTAAAATCCCATTTCGCTTTGTCGGAGGGACGATCCCAGCAGGGAAGGACCTTCCGGGCTCCTTCCGGTGGAAAATCCGTGAATACAAATCCATTGGAAACATACAATCCCTGATCTGCCACATTCAGGTGCCTGTAACTGACTTTTACCTCCACGATGGCTCCCGGGTTGTAGGTCTGGTCAAGCTGGAGCGTTAATGTGTCGCCGTCATGGGTAAAAGAGGTGGCTGCCATCCCCACCGAGTCGACCTCCAATGAGGTGCTAATCGCATTCAGTTTGATCAAGTGAAGGGTTGAGTCGACCCGGAATGTAATGAACTCGGTAGCCGTAAAGGTTTTAGGGTAGGGAGTGGTGTAATTGGCATAAAGATCCACTTCCAGTTTGTATTGCAGCACATCGTAGCTGTGCTCCATGTACCAGTGGGCTGTATCTGCCGGAGCCGGTGCTGAAGCCCGGGTTGCCAGTGCAAAGGGAACAATGAACACCAGCGGGAGGATAAGTTTTTTCATGATCAATAACAGTTACTTCACCACAACCAGTTTTCGGGTAATGCGCTCTCCGCTTGCCGTAAGGGTACAATGATAAATCCCAGGCTGAAGATTGTTACAGTCAATGGTCAACTGATGACTGCCGGCGGATTGCTGTCCATTGACAAGCGTCATGATTCTGTTCCCTAGCATATCGGAAACAGATAGATTGACGAACATAGGTTCCTCAATATGGAAACTAATGGTAGTGGTCTGATTAACCGGATTGGGGCTATTCTGGAACAGGTGAATTTTTGATGAGACCGGCTCCTGATCCAGAATCCGCAGGATAGTTGAACTCTGCTTGATTACGATGTTATTGTTGGGATCAAACTGGAAATAGACCGGCCGTTTGTCGAATACCCAATTAAATGCCTGGTTGTTGGCGTCGTTCATCACCGTAACGATTGTATCAGAATAATCCACAAACCGGATCTTGATTTCCAACGGCATCTTGAAGAATTCCGGTACCGTTTGAGTTTGTTCAGTATAGAAATTGACCTGCCATTGGCCGTTCCCCAGATCCTGAAAATTGTAGGAATTGTTATATTGGGGATGGTTTGGCTCGTAGATCCACTGATCGAAGAACCAGTCATAGTCTTCCCCTGTCGCAGTATTGACAATGGCCATGAAATCAGGGATTACAGCAGAAAAATATTTCAGGTTCGGATCGCTTGCATAGGTTTGCATGATCTCAAAGAAAAGGGAATCCCCCGCCACATAGCGAAGCATATGCAGGACGGTGGAGGCTTTGCAATAGGTAATTGCATAGTTGAACAAAATATTGACGGAAGGGGTCACGATAGCCCATTCAGGCTCGGAGATGGCCCATCCGGGATTGTTGTTGAGGTAGTAGGCGGCGTTCCCATCGATGTCGGCTTTATAAGCTGCATAGCCCGCATAGCTTTCATACCAGAAGGCTTCACTCCAGGTGGCAAATCCCTCATTCAGCCAGATGTCGGCCCAGGTACCGCAGGTGATCATGTCGCCAAACCACTGATGGGCAAATTCGTGTGCAATCAGGCTTTCCGACCAGCAATTCGGGCATAGAGATGTCAGCGTTTGATTTTCCATCCCTCCCCAGGAGAACTCGCTGTTCAGGGTGGCAAATCCATCCTTCTGGAAAGGGTGTTCACAGTAATTCTCCGAGTACCAGTCGGTCATGGGAAGGATCATTTCCTCCATGGCGGATGGATTTTCACCCGCATTGTAGTAAAAACGGATAGGAATACTGTCGTTGGGGTTCGACAGTTTATGCCAGTAGACGATATCCAGGTTGTAGTTCACTTTGCCTGTAAGCACCATTAGATAGGTCGCCACATTGTACTCACTCACCCAGTGGTACCAGAGTGTGTCTGCAACCAGGGTGGAATCAGCGAGGACCCCGTTTGAACCGATCTTCACGGTCCCCGGAACCTTGACGGTCATATCCCATGTTGCCTTGTCGGAGGGGCGGTCCCAGCAGGGGAACCATTTTCTTGCGCCTTCCGGTTCACAGTCGGTGAATACAAAACCGTTTTTCACATAAAAGGCGTAATCGGTTACGTCGTTATGGTGATAATCAATCCCCACTTCAACGGTATCACCAGGATTATAGGTCTGATCCAGCTGGATGGTCAGTAGATTTCCTGCATGGGTAAAAGAGGTTGCTGCCAAACTGACAGAGTTGATCTGCAATGAATTGGTAGTGGCATTGAGCACAATGGAATTGAGCGTGGAGTCCACCCGGAAGGTGATCACCTCGGTGCCGTCAAATGCATGGGAATAAGGTGAGATAAAGCAGTTGTAGATATCCAGATCAAGGGTGTAGTTCAGGACATTATAGGAATGCAAAGGTCCCGATTGTAGAGCGCCGGGAATTTCGGGCAGAAAGGAAAGTTGAGATTTTTTATAGGAACAGATCTCGGAGCCTTTCATAGTGGCTGTGATCTGAGCCAGGCTCATAACAGACAGACCTGATAGTAACACGGGGAGAATAAGAAATCGTTTCATACTAAATGAATGGTTTTGAGATGTTCGTACCTGCAAAGGTAGAAAAAAAGAGATGGATTTAAAGTGATCAGGCTTTCGGGAGGGTGAAATGGAACGTGCTGCCTTTGCCAGGCTCGCTCTCTGCCCATATTGTTCCTCCATTCCGGACCACCAGCTCCCGGCAGAGGATCAATCCGAGCCCTGTCCCTTTTTCATTATCGGTGCCGGTTGTTTTTACCATCTGGTCGATTCTGAATAACTGTTCAACCACATTCTGAGGCATTCCTACACCATCGTCTTTCACCAAGACCTCAATCAGCTCTTTTCCACTTTGCTGAAGAGGCAGATGTCGCTCCATAATCCTGACGTTGCCTCTTTTTCGGGAAAATTTTATAGCATTGGAAAGGAGGTTCCGGATAATGGTTTTCACCATGTTTTCGTCAGCAAGAACGCGGGTGTTGAACTCTACGGCGGAAAAGAGATGGATGTCTTTGGCTTCGGCTTGACTGCGGTGAAGCAGGATGTTCTCATTGATTACCGAACTGAGTTCCAGGGGCTCTGGTTTGAACTCGAGCCTGTTGGTCTGAGCTCTGGACCATTCCAGTAAATTTTCCAGCAATCTGTACGTATTTTGCGCGGAAGAGGCAATGTTCTTGATGAAGTGCTTTCGTTCCTCATCACTGTACTCATCATATTCGGTAAACAGGATATCGGAAAATCCAAGAATGGAGTTGAACGGTCCTTTCAGGTCATGAGCAATGATAGAGAAAAATTTATCTTTGGCCACATTGATCTCTTCCAGTTCGGTACTGTACCTGGATATCTCTTTTTCAGCCCGTTGAAGTTCAGTGATATCCAAACCAAATACGAGAGTTTTTTGTTCCCCCTGATAGTGAATTAAATTTCCTGCTATCTGAAGGATTATCTCTTTTCCGGTTCGTGTGATCAGCCTTTCCTCTGCGATAGGAACAGGTAAACGCGTTCGAACCATCTGCTCGATTCTGTCCATAGCACGCTGACGATCCTCAGGATGGACCAATTCCAGTGCATTTTTACCGATCAGTTGATCAGGAGTTTCATATTCCAGAAGAATGACCGCAGCCTGGTTCACAAATTCAATCATCCCTTTATTATGAATCATGATAGCCAGCGGGGAGTATTCAACCAGTTTCCGGTAGCGATCCTCACTCTCAGAGAGGTTCGCTTCAATTTCCTTCCGTTTTGTAATATCGAGAGCTGTAAAGATCACCCCTTCCGAAAAATCCGATGGATTGATTGCGGCTGACCTTACCAGGATATGCTTTAGCGATCCGTCTTTACATTTCCAGATGGTTTCTATCTCTCCGGTACCGGTTTCCCTGAGAATAGTGTATTTAACGGTTCCCACTCTGTTGTACTCCTCTTCGGTCGGATAGAGAATCCGGGCACTCTGTCCGAGAAGTTCTGATTTGGTATACCCGGTGATTTCGCAAACCCGTTCATTGACATCCTGGAATACACGGTCAATTAAAAAACCGATACCATCAGGGACGACTTCCAGAATGCGTTTGATTCTTTCCGAATCCTGATTCAGTTGCAGGTTGGCTCTGGTCTTCTGCAACGCAATGGTCAGGATAATGCCCAGGTTTTCAATGAAGTGAATATCCGGCTGCGAAAAGGCGAATCCGTGGCGTAAAAAAAGCGACAGGTTCCCGAAGTTTGCCTTATCCAGGACCATGCCCATGGTGTATACGGTATCAATACCCATCAGCTGCTCAATCGCTTTGGAGACCTTTTTCGGAATGATCTTCAGCGCCAGCGCGTGAACTCCTCCACTGACCGGATTCAACCGGCCATTGCTATTAAGATTAAGGTGATTTCCGGTTATCGTGTTGAACGGGAACTCCACATCCAGGATATTCATTCCAAGAAGGGATTCAATTCTTTTTTGTAATTTCCCGAAACCCTTCAGCCCAAGTATTTTGTAATGGTTAGCCTGAGGCGTGATGACGGAGATGACGAGGTACACTTGGGGATACTGCCTATGCAATGTTTCTGCTACTTCCCGGATGATCTCTCCTTCTGTAGTTGCTTTTTCCAGTCGGAGGGCAGCTTCTCCGATTGCCTTGAATAGCTCACTCCCGGTCTCATCCATCTCGTTCTTCCTGTCCATATCCTAGTTGTTTTCTCCTGTTACAGTTCAAAATTACATCAAAAAATAACCGAATACAACTGCAGCTAAAAAGTATCGCCTGATATGATGGAGTCAACAGGGATTACCAGATCAGTCAGGTCGAGCATGGCATTGATCAGCGATACATGACTGAAATCAGGAAGATCATCAGGTGTAATCCGGCAAGGCTGGATGAGTCGGGCATGAATCAGTCTCTCGCGACAGGTGCCGTGCAAAAGCGGCTCGGATGGGGTGTACCAGGTTTCACCCGATAAAAAAGCCAGGTTGCAGTATGAAGAGTCGGTAATGGCTCCGTTTTTTACGAATAGGACCTCATCGTACTCACGTCGACTCCGTTGAAATTGTTCAATCCCGGATCTGTCCAGGTACTTGAAGGGGTATTCAAGTGATCCGGCCTCCATGAGTACCAGCGAATGGATCGTTTTGCGGGCATAGGGAAGGAAGTCCACATGTTCGATATGCCGTCCGTAAACCAGCCGGCATTTCACCTCCCCAGGCGGAAGATCCCCCGGTACAATAAGCTCATCCAGACTCAGCCTATCTGGGGTGCTAAAAAGCGCTTTTCTGCTCCGGTCCATCCTTGCCTGATGGCATTCAGGATGGCACAGTTTCCCATTCCTTACCCTGATCGTTTCAAGTAAAAGGCACATAGACTTTATCAATCAGTTCGCGATACTCCTCATCAACCCGGCTCATTGAGGTGATACCTCCTCCGCTTTTAAAAACCATCCCCTTTTCTGTTTGCTCGATGAACCGGATCATTACACCCGAATCCAGTGCGGATCCATCGAAAAAACCCATGATTCCCGTATAATACCCACGTTCAAAGATCTCTACCTCCCGGATAATCTCCACCGTTCTCTTTTTGGGAGCGCCGGTCACCGATCCTGCCGGCAACAGCCGTAAGAGAATGTCTCCGATACGATGCGTATAATCCGGTGGGAGCCGGCCGGTTATTCTTGAGCTGACCTGCAGCAGAACGGTGAAGTTGGTCCTGATTTGATCTATATACCTGAACCGTTCCACCCGGACCTCGCTGGCAACCAGGTTCAGATCGTTTCGGATGAGATCCACGATGGTATAATGTTCTGCAAGTTCTTTGGGGTTGGCAAGCAGAACTGATTCCGCATCCGGGACAGATGCATCCAGGGTCCCCTTCATCGGATACGAAGAAATGATCCCGTGGTTGATCTGTACAAAAATTTCGGGAGAAAATACGACGAATCCATCCGGTACAAGCAATTTATATCTGGCTTCACTCCGGAGAAAGATCTCCCGGAGCGAAAGGTTCGTCTCTACCGGCGTAGGGAAGGTAAGGTTCACGAGGTAGGAGTTACCCGCCTGGATGTGTTCCATCACACACTCGAACGATTTTTTATAGATCGCCTGGGATACTGGTTCTTTCCTGAAGGTAAAAGGAGTCTGTGGGATAGCCGGGGGAATAAAGTTGCGTTGGACATTCACCTGGAAGAGCATGCCCGCCCTGTTAGCTTCATCCGGAGTGAGAACCAGCGGTTTCGACAGATCGAAATCCAGGATGAATAAGAATGGCTCAGCCCGTGATCCGAGCTCGTTCATCCGTTCGAAACCCTCCGGTACCATATCTCCGAATATTGTTAATTTTGATGCAATGATACCTTTTTTTCCGGTGGTTCACAACTCGGGCATCCTGATCATCGACAATAACGACTCCTTCACTTTCAACCTGGTACAGCTGGTTGAAGAGTGGGGAGAAGCACCCTGTCAGGTAGTGGGCTCACAAAACCTCAATCCTGAACTGGTTCAGTCTTTTCAGAAAGTTCTGATCTCTCCGGGACCGGGATTGCCTGCCGATTTTCCCCGGATGGGGGAGGTGATCCGTAGGTTTGGCCAGGTGAAGGATATCCTGGGTGTTTGCCTGGGACACGAGGCCATTGTGCTCGAATTTGGCGGAACCCTGATCCACCTGCCGTCTGTAAAACATGGTGTGACCTCATCGCTTCAGATTATGGATCCTGATGAAGAGTTATTCCGGGGCGTTGAGTGTGGATCTCCGGTGGGTCTGTATCACTCGTGGGTGGTCAACGCGGAAACCCTTCCGGATTGCCTGGAAGTGACAGCGCAGAGTGAAGACTGTACGATCCTGGCGATCCGCCACAGGAAATTCCGGGTCAGGGGTGTTCAGTTTCATCCTGAATCGTTCATGACTCCGGCAGGAAAAAGGATCCTTGAAAACTGGTTGGAAGGAGGAAGAAGATGAGCGGGAAGTCGGCAGTCGGCAGTGGGCAGTGGGCAATGGTACTCTTATTCCTTATCTCCTCCTGCACCTCCAGATTCGACCGCATTGATGAAAGCCGGGTCTTCCGGTATAATGAAGCCGCCAATATCTCCTCCCTGGATCCGGCATTTGCCCGTGACCAGGCTACCATCTGGGCAACGCATCAGCTGTTCGACGGGTTAGTCCAGCTGAGCGACAGGCTGGAGGTGCTGGCTTGTATTGCCCGTTCCTGGGAGGTTTCCGAGAACGGGATGGAATACACCTTTCACCTTCGACAGGATGTGACATTTCATGATGATCCCTGTTTTCAGGAGGGAAAGGGCAGGCGTGTCATCGCCTCCGATTTTGTTTATAGCTTCAATCGCATCAGGGATCCTGACCTTGCCTCGGCAGGCGCCTGGGTATTCAATTACACTGCAAGGGAGGAACCGTTTCATGCACCAAATGACTCGACGCTGGTTATCCGGATGGCCAGACCCTTTCCCCCCTTTCCCGGAATCCTGTCCATGCCCTACTGCTCGGTGATCCCGTGGGAGGCAATCAAATACTATGGAGATGATTTCCGCGGACATCCTGTGGGAACCGGGCCGTTCCGGTTCGGCTACTGGAAGGAAGGGGTGAAACTGGTCCTGACCCGTAACCAGGCCTATTTCGAATGGGTTGGAGGAAATCAGCTTCCTTTCCTGGATGCGGTCTCCATCACATTCCTGGCCGACAAACAGGCTGCTTTTCTCCAGTTCGTACAGGGAAAACTCGATTTTATTTCGGGAATCGATCCCAGTTACAAGGATGAACTCCTGACCCGCGATGGCCGGTTAAATCCGAAGTACGCAGAAAAATTCCGGTTGATCACCCAACCTTACCTGAATACCGAATACCTGGGGATCCTCATAGATACAGGCTTGGCAGCAGTCGATGGAAATCCGCTACAGAAAAGACTGGTCAGAATGGCCATTAACCAAGCCTTTGACAGGCAGAAGATGATCCTTTACCTGCGCAACAACATTGGTACTCCTGGAATTTACGGGATGATCCCCCCGGGGATGCCGGGATTTGATACCTCCATTGTCTATTATGATTATCGGCCTGAATTGGCCAGAGAATTACTGGAAGAAGCCGGCTATTCTTCAACGGAGGAGATGCCTGCCGTGACACTGGTTTCCACTCCCGATTACCTGGATATCTGCAAGTACATCCAGCACCAGGTCACCGAATTGGGGATCCGTCTGGAAATCGAGGTCAGCCCCCCCGCTGCGGTAAGGGAAATGAAGGCAATGGCGAAGTTGCCTTTTTTCAGAGCATCCTGGATAGCCGATTATCCCGATCCTGAAAATTATCTTGCGCTTTTCTACAGTCGCAATTTTGCTCCTCGGGGACCAAACTATACTCATTACAGCAATCCGGAGTTTGATCATCTTTTTGAAGAGGCCATGGTCATGCCCGATGATTCGCTCCGGCTGGAAGCCTATCACCGGATGGAACAGATTATGATGGCTGATGCCCCGGTAGTAGTTCTTTATTACGACCAGGTACTTCGGTTTGTCTGGAATGATGTACAGGGGCTTGAGGGGAACCCGATGAACCTCCTGACGTTAAAACAGGTCTATAAAGAGAACTAATCTAACGCTTATGCTGCCGGAGGAGCTCTTCTGCCTGGTGGTTGCCGAGCGATTTAGCCTTTTCCCAGTCCTTCAGGGCACCCGCGATATCATGGAGACTATACCGGCTGCTTCCACGCCCAAGGTAGGCATCAGCAAAACCGGGATCCAGTGTGATAGCGGTATCAAAATCGCAGATAGCAGCCTGGTATTCCTGTAACTCGACTGCCCTGATGTATCCTCTGTTGTTAAAAGCCTTGGAGTATCCGGGATTGAGATCAATAGCAGTCGTATATTCATCCAATGCCCCGTTGATATCTCCTGCTTTGTATTTCGTGTTCCCTTTATTGAAATGTACGGTTGCTTCAGCATCGTTCAGGCATTTGACCATCCCTTTCATGTTTTTCAGAGGTTTTTCCATCAGGATAGCCAGCGATTTCCTGGCCGGTTCATTTTCCGGGTCAACCTCCAGGATTCGCAGATAGCATTGTCTGGCCAGCGACAGCTCCCGGAGTTGCATATAGATATCAGCCAACGCAAAGTAACAGGAGAATCTGGAACAGCAGCTTTCCTGCAGGGTCTCCAGGAAGAACCGTTCTGCCAGCTGGTATTGCTGCATCTGTAAAAACAGGGAGGCGATATTCTGAAGCCGGGCGACTTTCCATTCATTCGTTTTATAAAAACCCCATAGCCAGACTGTGAAGGCAGAGGGAATCTCCCGCGTAAGTAATGTTTGTTTGTCGGATAGTTTCCATGCTGACCGGAGATTGTACAGATCAAACAACCTGGTTGTATCAGGGAAAGAAATCTGTTCAGCATATCCTTTCCTGGCAAACACCACACTCTGCCCATCCAGGTAGATGGGATGCCACCCCGGGAGCGACAGGAGCTGCGGTGTCCAGGAAAAATACCTCGCGTAGTCGTAGACCAGCATGTCAGGCTGGTATTTTTCGATTAATCCACCCAATCCACCATCCCAGCTTCTAACCACTTCCGTATACAGGGATTCCCGGATCACTTCCAGTCTGGCATCAATGAAAACAGTCCGGGAAAGCCGCCAGGAAAGCCAGCCCCCATAGCTCAGGCTGTTCATGATCCTCCCGTCGAGGTGGTGGTTGATCAGAAAATTTGCGGCTCCTTCCGGATGCTCTAAACGATCAAGTCCGATCCCGGTTTTGTCATAGGACAGGTTGGACGCGTAATAGTTATCTGTAATGAGGCGGGGAATGAATGCCAGCATTACCAGCCATACTACTCCTGCGGAAATGGTCGAAATTCGTTTCCGGATCTTTCCGGAAAACCACTGATTATACCTCCGGAAGAGTTCATCCAGGGATCGGCCCGTAACCGGCAGGCTGATGAGCAGGAACAGCGGGATGTTGCGAATGGCCAGCAGGGCCAGGATACAAAAGAGAAGCCACAGGATCAGATCATGGATTTTCCGTTGCCTGATGGTGGCCAGGATGGAGATGGAAGAAAGAATCAGGTAAATTAGAAAGCAGTACTCTTTCAGGGTCCAGGTCTCCAATTTGTACCAGGGTTGGAACTCTTTGATGTAGGCATGGAAGATATTGCCTTCGGAGAACCGGGTCAATAATTCGAAAGGAAAGAGAAACCCCCTCCAGCCATAGGGATTGATCAGGCAAATGAGTACAGAGACCAGCCCCCATCCAAAGACACGCAGATCAGGTCGTTTATCCCGTATCCAAAGGCTGATGAAATAGGCGCCTGACAGGGAAAATCCCAGCATATAGAGCCCCTGCATATTGCACCAGAGAAGCAGGATGACCGGCAGGAGATAGAGTTTGTTCTTCCGGGTATCGTAATACCCATCCAGGATGATCAGGCTGATGGTGATAAACAGGTAGGTAACGAGTTCAGGACGGAGTAAAAACCGCGGTTCCATGATCACCAGCGTAATCAACAGTAAGGGAATGAGGATAGGCCAGGAGACACCCATTGCAATCATTCTCCGGCCAATCAGGAAAAAAAGAAGGCATACCAGGAGGCACACCAGGAGACTTAATCCCTTGTATCCGATGACCAGGTATAAACAATAGATCATTACCTGGAAAAGCCAGTGAAGATCAATATACGTATGATCAGGGACGGTGTAGGTAGCAATGTCCGTTTGAGGGATGGACTGGTGAGAGATGATCCACCTTCCGCTGTTCAGGTGAAAGCCAAGGTCAGGATCGGAAAGAAGGCGAAGTGAAAAAAGAATAATCAGGATAATAAGTATGATCAGTGGTGCAATCCAGATGCCAGGATGCAATCCTGTCCTGCCGGTATGGCGGATTGCCTGTACAGATGATTTGGTTTTCACTCGACGAAACTAGACAAGATCAATAGTCAGCTGGTCCCAGGCCATGAGGATCTGTTCCGGAAGCTCCTTTTCGACCTCCTGATGACATCCCATCTGATGGCTTATATGGGTTAGAAAGCCCTGTTCGGGATCCAGTTCCTCCAGAAGCGAAACAGCCTCATCGAGATTCATGTGGGAGTAATGTTTCCGTTTTCGAAGGGCATTCACGACGATGATCCTGGACCCCCGGATCTTTTCTTTTTCTTCTTCACTGATCCGATACACATCCGTCAGGTAGGTAAAGTCATGGATCCTGAATCCGAATACAAACTGGTTTTCGTTGTAATGGACTGCCTTGATCGGAACCACCTCCGTACGGTTGATATGAAAAGGGCTGTTATTAAAGGTATGCAGCTCTATTTCCGGAACTCCCGGATACCGGTCCCCGGAGAATGCATAACTAAATTCCCGCCTGATTTGCTCCTGGACCTCGATGGTAGCATAGACCGGGGTTGGTTTTTTCAGGATGTAATTGAACGCCCGCACATCATCCAGTCCTCCCAGGTGATCCTTGTGGCCATGCGTCACAAGGATGGCATCAATGGAATCGATCTCTTCCCGAAGCATCTGCTGTCTGAAATCCGGTCCGCAATCAATCACAATCCGCTGATCTATTAGCTCAAGCATAATAGAAGAACGGAGGCGATGATCCCGTGGATCAGTCGAACGGCACACGTCACAATGGCATGCAATGACAGGTATGCCCTGAGAGGTTCCAGTGCCGAGAAAGGTGATTTTCATGAGTCTGAAGAAATGACAAATCTAAGAACAATCGACAAATAATTTTAGAAAAATCCTTTGTAAAGTGTACCTTTGCAACATGCTCAACAGTCTGCGGACAAGGATCGGAAACGTTATCCTGAAAAGGGATGCAGCCACTTTCATCCGGAATCGCTCCATGATGAATCTCACATCCGCGAAAAGCATAGGGATCCTCTATCCGCTCTTTGCAATTCCCGATTACCGCCAGGTGGAGAGTTTCGTTTCGGAGCTCCAGCATCAGCATAAAGAGGTAAAGGCGCTGGGATATGTTCAATACAAAGAGATGGGCAACCGGTTTTTACCAAAATTGTCGTACGATTTTTTTTCACAGCAGCAACTCAACTGGTATTGTAAGCCGGTGAATAACAAGGTCCGGGATTTCATCGCTCAGGAGTACGACCTGCTGATCGACCTGACGATAGAGGAAAATCTGCCGTTGAAGTTTGTCGCCGGGCTTTCACGTGCACGGTGCAAAGTGGGCAGATTCAGTGAAGAGAATGAACCATACTATGATCTGATGATCAAGATCGATCCGGTAGAGAGGTTATCCGGTTTCATCTCCCAGGTAAAGCACTACCTGACTATTATTAAACAGCATGAATAACGACATTTCCAGATTTCGCGGAACCGGTGTGGCTATTGTAACTCCATTTAGGGAGTCTGGAGCCATCGATTTTGAATCCTACGAAAAGGTACTTGATCATGTGATCGGGGGTGGTGTGGATTATGTTGTGGCATTGGGTACCACAGGAGAGGCGCCTGCCCTTTCAAAACAGGAGAAAGAATCCATTGTGGAATTCACAGTCGACAAGATTAACGACCGTGTACCGTTGGTGGTCGGGATCGGTGGTAACAACACGGCTGAAGTGGTACTGGCCATTCAAACCCTGCCCTTGAAAGGGGTTGACGGAATCCTCTCTGTCTCTCCCTATTACAACAAGCCTCAGCAGGAGGGGATTTACCGGCATTTCAAGGCCGTGGCTGAGGCCAGTCCCGTACCGGTGATACTCTACAATGTTCCGCATCGTACCGGAAGTAACATCGCTGCTTCGACCACGATCAGGCTCGCCTGCGATTTTTCGAACATCGTCGGAACCAAGGAAGCCTCCGGGAATCTGGATCAGATTTATCAGATCCTCATGCATCGTCCGGATCATTTTCTTGTCATATCCGGTGATGACGGACTGACGTTACCGATGCTGGCAGCAGGGTCTGACGGGGTAATCTCAGTGGTGGCCAACGGTTACCCGCGGGAGCTCTCATCGATGGTCCGGTACGGACTGGAAGGGAATTTTGACATGGCGCGTAAGATTCATTTTCAGTTGATCGACCTGATCTATGCTCTTTTTGCAGATGGAAGCCCGGGAGGCATTAAAGCAGTACTTGAGCTGAAAGGATTCTGCCGGGATTTCGTAAGGCTCCCCCTGGTCCCTGTCAACGCGGTCACTCGTAACCTGATCCAGGAACTTGTCAATAAAATAGAACCAAAGAAATGAAGAATGCCCTGCTTGCCTTCCTGCTGCTCTTTTGCACACCGGTTATTTCACTCCTGGCTCAGGAATCCGCCGGTACCCATCCGGTAGAGCTGTTCAAAGACTCCGGGGAGATCTACTTTACCTTCGACATCGGGTTTCCCCAGGAGCTGGAGGTGCTTACACGAATCATTTCAATCGATAATGTAAAAGGAACACAGGTCTTTGCCTATGCCAACCTGAAGGAATTCAGAAGATTCCTTGAATTCGGGTATTCCTATACCGTGCTTCCCCATCCGGGTTCCCTGCTTGATGAATCTGAGATCAGACCTTCCGGAACCGGGCAAGGAACCCTCACGACCTGGAACTATTACCCTAACTATCTGGAATACATTAACTTGATGAATGGTTTTGAAATCAATTACCCTGACCTATGTAAAGTGGTTTCTATTGGGACTTCCGTCTTGGGAAGAGAATTACTTGCTGTCAAGATCAGCGACAATGTCAACGATTCCGAAGGTGAACCGGAAGTACTTTATACCTCTTCCATACATGGGGATGAATTGACCGGCTATGTAACTATGCTCCACCTGATAGACTATTTGCTTCAGCATTATGGAAGTGATCCGCGTATTAGTGAAATGGTTGATAACACTGAAATCTTCATCAATCCCCTGGCCAATCCTGACGGAACCTTCTACGGCGGAAATACAAATATTTCTCAGGCAAGAAGGTATAATGCGAACTGGGTCGACCTCAACAGGAATTACCCTGATCCGCAGGATGGCCCCCATCCGGATGGAAATGTCTGGCAGAACGAAACGGTCGCTTTCATGGCTTTTGCTGACAGCAACCATTTTGTAATAGGGGCCAACTTTCATGGCGGCGCCGAAGTGTTTAACTATCCATGGGATACCTGGCCAAAACTAGCTGCAGATGACGATTGGTGGCGGTTCGTTGGTCATGAATATGCTGACACGGCTCAGGAGTACGGTCCTCCGGGTTATTTTACAGGAGTTCGTTCCAGCGGAATCGTCAACGGGTATCAGTGGTATACCATTTCGGGGGGAAGGCAGGATTATATGAATTACTGGCATTCGGACCGGGAAGTGACACTAGAGATTTCAAATAATAAGTTTCCGCCAGCCAGCCAGTTATTAAATTATTGGGAATACAATTACCGTTCATTATTGAATTACATCGAACAGGCTAACTATGGCGTTCAGGGGGTCGTGACCGATTCGGTCACAGGAGAGCCTTTACTGGCCGGGGTCTTCATCCCCGGCCATGATATCGATCACTCCGATATTACTACGAAACTTCCTTCCGGTTCCTATTTCCGCCTGCTGAATGAAGGAACGTATGACATAGAATTTTCTTCCCAGGGATATTTCCCGAAGATCATTCAGGGGGTAGAAGTTGTAAACATGACTACCACGCATCTGGATGTGGCGTTGGTCCCATTGAATGTGGGGAAGGAGGACCCCCTGCATGCGCATGTAACAATGGCTTATCCCAATCCCTCGGATGGGCGGATCGACCTGTTGTTACCTGAAACAGGGACTCAGGAGGCACTGATCGAGTGTTTTGATATGACTGGCCGCAGAAACGTATCCCGGACCATTGTCATTTCTCCGGGGATGACATCTGTCAAGCTTAATCTGGAGGATCTTTCCTCAGGACTTTACCTGATTAAGCTCACTATTGGCCCTGCAAGTTATACGGACCGGTTAATCATCCGTTAGAAACGAATTCCAATTCCAAAGACAATCCTGAAAAGAACCAGAAGGAGAAGTGCGATGGCAAAGCTTCTCCAATAGATGGTTATCTCTTTTTCTTCCTCCTCGAAATAAAGGTCCTGGATCATTCCTGCCCGGATGTATATGGGAATCAGGAAGATGATCATTGATCCGTTCAAAAACGACTCAAAGAGCGTAATCCCCGGAAGTTTCACCAGACCGATCAGGATATTCCCCGCTAAAAATGGAATAAGGTATTGTACCAAAACAAATTTCCGTGAATCTTTTTCCGGCAGGACGGTCATGTAGGTATTGGCAGTGAAGAGCATTTGTCGGGTCATCACTAGTCCGAGGGTGAACATGGAGACCAGGGCAAAAAGGGTGATGATCATCTTCCCTGTATCCATAAAATAGAGGTACATGATCACATAGCCGAACCCTTTGCTGAAAAGAGCTCCCATCATCATGTCGCCGAAAAAAAAGACGATGCAATGGGCTACCATCCAGACTACCAGTAGTTTCAGAATACCGGTTTCTTCAGCAACACGGGTGTAAAGGATCCATAACAGGATCCCCGTCAGCAGTGCCATGATCGGACCGGTGCTGAAAATGGTCTTCACCGCATCGGAGGTCCAGTCGTAACTTCGGATAAAAAAAAGGATCTGACTGCTGGTGATTTCAGTTGGGATATCAAATGCCGATGCAGAAATGGCTGTAACGATACTCGCCAGGCTGAACAACAGGAAATAGGCGATCAGGAAAAGAACCGTAGAATTGAGACCGATGATGAACAGTTGTTTCCTGGACATCATACTTGTCAGTATTTATCGGCCACGGTAGGGAAGGTTCCGTCGCTGTATTTTCCGGCATCCAGTTTTTCCCGTACGTTTGAGAAGGAATCGATGGTGTATTTCACATCTTCCAGGGTATGCACTGCGGTTGGTATCAGTCGAAGCATAATCACCCCTTTCGGGACAACCGGATAAATCACCATGGAGCAGAAGATGCCATAATTCTCCCGAAGATCGACGACAATTTGTGCAGCTTCTCCCAATCCTCCCTGAAGGAAAACAGGTGTCACGGGGGATTGCGTACGGCCCAGATTAAATCCTTTTTCCCGGAGTCCGCTTTGAAGGGCACGCACGATGGTCCAGAGATTCTCTTTCAGTTCGGGTTTGTTTCTGAGCAACTCCAGCCGTTTCAAAGCTCCGATCACCATGGGCATGGGAAGCGACTTGGCAAAGATCTGGGAGCGCATGTTGAAGGCAAGCGCTTTGACGATGGGTTTGTCGGTTGCCACGAAACCTCCGATCCCTGCCATCGCTTTGGCAAAAGTGCCGAAGTAGACATCGACCCCATCCATCACCTTTTGCTCCTCACTGGTCCCGGCTCCGGTGGTTCCCATGGTACCAAATCCATGCGCATCGTCCACGAGGAGCCGGAATCCGTATTTATCTTTGAACTGCAGGATGCCCGGGAGGTTTCCCAGATCGCCTGCCATACCGTATACGCCTTCCGTAATGACAAGGATTCCTCCACCGGTCTGATCTACCAGTTTCTGGGCCCGCTTCAGGGATGTTTCCAGCTTCTCCATGTTGTTGTGCGGATAGACAAACCGTTTCCCCATATGCATCCGAAGTCCGTCGAGAATGCAGGCATGCGCGTCGGAGTCGTAGACAACCACATCGTGACGATCGATCAGGGAGTCGATGATGGAAACCATTCCCATGTAGCCATAGTTCAGGAGGTAAGCTGCTTCTTTCTTTTCAAAAGCAGCCAGTTCCCGCTCCAGTTGTTCATGATAGGCTGTCTGTCCCGACATCATCCTCGCACCCATCGGATAGGCCATGCCGTACTCTTCTGCAGCCCTGGCATCGGCTTCGCGTACCTCCGGATGGTTCGCCAGCCCCAGGTAGTTATTCAGGCTCCAGACAAGCACTGGTTTGCCGCGAAATAGCATTCGGTTGGAGATCTCTCCTTCCAGCTTTGGGAAATAGAAATATCCCCATCCATAATCAGCGTATTGACCCAAAGGCCCCATGTTGTTGACTACCTTTTCAAATATATCCACGGTTATTGCGTTTTAAGTTAGTTACGGGAATTAATTAAGGACACAAAATTATTATAAAATTTGTAATTTTGCAGCATGAAACGGATCAAACAACTGGGTTTCTATCTGCTCATCCTGCTTGTGGCTATCTCCTGCAAGCATAGCAGGTTGTTGAAGAATCCGGATATAGATACCAAATACACGGCTGCCGTTGCCTATTTTAATGAAAAAGATTACTCGAGGGCTCTGCAGTTATTTGACCAGATGATGGGAGCCATTCGTGCTACAGATAAGGCTGAGGATCTTTATTACTATTATGCATACTGCTACTACTACCAGAAGGACTACACGCTGGCTTCCTACTATTTCAAACGATTCTATACAAGTTTCCCGAACAGTAAGCGGGCCGAGGAGTGCCTGTTCATGAGTGCCTACTGCAATTTTCTCAATTCACCGGTATACAGCCTTGACCAGACCAGTACCAATGATGCCATCAAGGAGCTGCAGCTTTTTATGAATATCTATCCGAAAAGTAAGCGGGTTCCCGAGTGCAATGACCTGATCGATAAACTGCGGGCCAAGCTGGAATTGAAGGATTACAAGATTGCCAAATTGTACTACCGGATGGGTGATTACGCTGCGGCTATCATGGTATTCCATAACATCCTGAAGGACTTCCCCGAGACAGTGCACCGGGAAGAGATCCTCTTCCTGGTGATTAAATCCTATGCCAAGTATGCTTCCCTGAGTGTGAAGGAAAAACAGTATGAACGGTATACCAACACAACGGTGGCATTTCAGGACTTCTACAAAGAGTTTCCGGCCAGCAAATTTGCAGGTGAAGCGAAAGAACTGAATGAAAAATCGCGCACACAACTGCAACAGATGGTCGACAAGAATAAAGATATGGTTGAAAAAGAGAGTAAACGAGTCAGATTTAAATAACGATGGATTATAAAAAAGTAAAAACCGATGTCGTATCAGTCACCCGGAACATTGAAGATTTCACGACCGGGACATCCAATGTCTACGAAACAGTATCTATCATTTCAAAACGGGCAAACCAGATCGGTGCTGAAATGAAGGAGGAGCTGAATCAAAAGATATCAGAATTTGCCACTACGACCGACAATCTCGAGGAGGTATTTGAAAACCGGGAGCAGATCGAGATAGCCAAATATTACGAACACCTGCCAAAACCTACCCTGATCGCGATTCACGAATACCTGAATGAAGAGATCTATTTTCGCAAACCAGTAACCGAAAAGAAAGAGGAGATCATTTAATACCTCCCTGATGCTGAAGGGGAAACATATTGTGATCGGCATCACCGGCGGAATCGCTGCCTATAAGATTCCTGGCTTGGTGAGGCTGCTAATCAAGGATGGGGCAGAGGTTCGTGTGATCATGACTACAGCTGCCCGGGATTTTGTTTCACCGCTTACCCTGGCGACCCTTTCGCACAACGATGTGATCTTTCACCCGTTCAATACGGAGACAGGTGTCTGGAACAGCCATGTGGAACTGGGGCAATGGGCCGACCTGATGCTTTTCGCCCCGGTTACTGCCAATACACTGGCAAAAATGGCTCATGGTGTGGCGGATAATTACCTGGTTACAGTCTACTTGTCTGCCAAATGTCCGGTACTAATCGCTCCGTCGATGGACCTCGACATGTTTCAGCATCCCACAACCCGGAAGAATATTAAAATCCTCCGTGGATTCGGCAACCTCATCATCGACCCGCAGGAAGGAGAGCTGGCAAGCGGATTATCCGGCCCGGGGCGGATGGAGGAACCGGCACAGATTCTTCAGATCATCCGGGATTTTTTTTTTCGGCGACAGGAGCTGAAAGGTAAACGGGTTCTCGTTACGGCAGGACCTACTTACGAAACGATCGATCCTGTCCGGTTCATTGGGAACCGCTCCTCCGGATTGATGGGATTCAGTCTGGCTGAAGAGGCAGCTTCAAGGGGAGGGGAGGTGGTGCTGATTACCGGACCTGTGCATATTACCTCCTGTCATCCTGCCATTCGCCGGGTGGATGTGACCTCAGCCTCCGGAATGTACCGGGCCTGCCTCAAGCATTTCGGGAAAGCGGATATCCTGATAATGGCGGCAGCAGTAGCTGACTACACAGTTAAAGATCCAGCCTCTGAGAAATTGAAAAAGAGCCGGGAAGACCTTACTCTCACACTGTCTCCCACTCACGATATTTTACAAGAGTTGGGAAAACGAAAGAAACCAGGCCAGACCCTTGTTGGTTTCGCGCTGGAGACATCGGATGCATTGGATAATGCCAAGACAAAGCTGAAAAATAAATCTCTGGATCTGATCGTTGTAAATTCATTGAAAGACCGGGGAGCGGGATTTGGTCTGCCGACCAACAAGGTTACGATCCTCACCCCATCGGGCGATACGATCAAAGGGAAGGTCAAATCCAAGCAGGAAGTAGCTTCGGATATTGTGGATGCGATCCTGACCTGCCGGAACACAAAGAACACCCTATGAGAAAGATTATTCTTCTCCTCTTTCTGACACTTGCTACCATCCACCTGCAAGCCCAGGAACTGGATTGCATCGTCAGTGTCTCCTCTCCAACACTCGAAGGGACAGATAAGAAGATATTTGAGACCCTCCAGACGGCGATTTACGATTTCATGAACAACCGAACGTGGACGAACTTCCATATAAAGGTGGAGGAGCGGATTGAATGTACGATCCTGCTGACGATCAATGAGCGCCCAACATCAGATGATTTCAATGGAACATTGAATATTGTGCTTCGCCGGCCGGTACTCAACACAGCATACAACACCATTCTGTTGAATTACATTGATCGGGATTTTACTTTTAAGTATATTGAATACCAATCACTTGATTATTCAGACAACACCTTTTCTTCTAACCTGACCTCCACCCTTGCTTTTTACACCTATATGTTCCTGGGATATTATTTCGATTCCTTTGCACTGTACGGGGGAACTCCCTTCTTTGAAAAAGCACAGGAGGTCGTTAATGCAGCACAGAGTTCCCGGGAATCAGGCTGGAAAGCGTTTGAGAGTGACAAAAACCGCTACTGGATGGTGGCGAATATCCTCAATCCTGCATACTCGTCCTTGCGTGAGTTTTCCTATCTTTACCATCGTCAGGGGCTGGATCAGATGTACGAGCGGGTCGACCTAGGCAGGGGGAAAATAACGGAAAGCCTGTCCTTGCTTCAAAAAATTTCTACTGCCCGTCCCGGTTTTTTTTCCCTGCAACTGATCCTGGATGCTAAAAAAGACGAGTTTGTGAATATTTACTCCGATCTGCGGGTTCCCCCTTTAGAGAAGAACAACGTGGTGAACCTGCTGAAGGAAATCGACCCTGCAAACAGCTCGAAATACCAGGAGATACTGGGCGGAAAATGATCATTTAACTATTATTGTTCATGCTATTAAAGCTATTCATCGAAAATTATGCTTTAATACAGAAGCTGGAGATCGATTGGCATCCTGGGTTCTCTGTGATTACCGGAGAAACCGGTGCCGGAAAGACGATTTTACTGGGGGCACTCTCCCTGGTTCTGGGCCAGCGGGCCGAAGCATCGGTACTGTTTAACAAAGAGGCTAAATGCATTGTGGAGGGCACCTTCCGGATCACTTCCTATGGATTGGAATCCTTTTTTCAGGAGCAGGAACTTGATTACGACGACATGCTGGTATTGAGACGGGAGATCTCTCCCGGTGGAAAATCCAGGGCTTTTATAAACGATACACCGGTCAACCTCAACCAGATGAAAGAGCTGGGAGACCGGCTGGTGAATATCCACTCACAGCATTCGATCATTACCCTGAATCAGGCCAATTTTCAATTGGAAATTCTGGATGATTACGCATCGATCCAGCAGGAGATCAACACTTTCCGGGAGACGTTCATGATCCAGGAAGACCGGCGGGCACAACTCTCCGGTTTGTGTGCACGGGAAGCCAGGTTCCGGGGTGAAACTGATTACCATCAGTTTTTATATGACGAGCTGACCAAAGCTGCCCTGTCTGAGGGAGAACAGCAGGAACTGGAAGAACAACTGGATATTCTCACCCACGCCGAAGAGATCAAAAAGGGGCTCTCTTTTGCTACCCACACGCTTGAGAACGCCGATCCTAACCTGCTTGGTTTACTCACGGAGGTTTTAGCCTCCCTGAAAGGCATCGCTGGATTCCACCAGGAAGTCACTGACATTGTGGCAAGACTGGATAGCAATCTGATTGATATTAAGGATATTACAAAAGAATTACAACGTCTGGAAGACCACATCCAGGTAGATCCGGATACTTCGGAACGGGTATCGGCCCGACTGGATCTGATCTATCGTCTTCAGAAAAAACATCAGGTCTCTTCCATCAAGGAGTTACTCGGGATCCAAGAGGAACTCTCTGCTAAGCTTCTGGAAACGGAGTCTCTTGATGACCGGATCGCACATCTTTCCAGGGAGATTGAAGAGGCCGGCAAGGAGTTGCTGACGATGGCAACCTCAATCTCTGAGGCCAGACGCAAGGCGATCCCTTCCTTTGAAAAAGAGATCACGGCGCTGCTGGCAGACCTTGGTATGCCCTCGGCCCGCTTCACTATCGAATGCACTCAGAGTGCAGTCTGTACAGTGGACGGACTGGATGCCGTGAAGTTTCTCTTCAGTGCCAATAAGGGAGTCCCTCCTGATGAGGTTTCCCGGATCGCATCCGGGGGTGAATTGTCGAGACTCATGCTGAGCGTGAAATCGATGATCAGCAGGAAGAACCTCCTGCCAACCATCATCTTCGACGAAATAGATAGTGGCGTATCGGGCGACATTGCCGGGAAGGTAGGTATGATTCTGCAACGCATGGCAACCACCATGCAGGTCATCGTCATCACTCATCTGCCGCAGATAGCCGGGAAAGGGGAGGGGCATTACTGGGTCTTTAAGGAGGATGCCAACGGGACAACCCGGTCGAATATTCGTCGTTTGTTGCACGAAGAGCGGATTGAAGAAATTGCGAAAATGGTGAGCAGCGAACGGGTCACAAAAGCTTCTTACCAGACAGCGAAAGAGCTGTTAGCCAACTGAATGAGTCATTTGAGGAAGTAGATCATGTCGTACAATCTGTTAAAAGGGAAAAAAGGGATCATTTTCGGAGCCCTGGATGAAAAGTCCGTAGCCTGGAAGGTGGCGGAAAAGGCCCATGACGAAGGGGCTGTGTTTACACTGACCAACACCCCGCTGGCCCTCCGGTTCGGAAAACTGAACGAACTGGCAGAGAAGATCAAAGCAGAGATAATCCCTGCCGATGCAACACGGGTGGAAGACCTGGAGCAGGTAATCAGGCAATCCATGGAGATTTTAGGAGGGAAAGTGGATTTCATCCTCCACTCCATAGCCATGTCGATGAATGTGAGGAAGAGCCGTGAGTACGACGACCTGGATTATACCTATTATCACCAGACCATCGACATATCGGCTATGTCGTTCCATAAAATGCTCCAGGTTGCCAAGAAACTGGATGCCATCAATGAATGGGGCTCGGTGCTGGCGCTATCCTACATTGCCGCCCAGCGAACGCTATACCGGTACAACGATATGGCTGATGCCAAAGCAATGCTGGAGTCGATTGCACGGAGTTTCGGTTACATTTACGGAAGGGAGAAGCACATCAGGATCAATACCGTTTCGCAATCACCCACCATTACCACCGCAGGAAGCGGGGTGAAAGGGATTGATGCGCTGCTTGACTTCACCGACCGGATGTCTCCTCTGGGGAATGCGACTGCTGAAGAGTGTGCCAATTTTTGTATCGTCCTCTTTTCAGACCTTTCGAAGAAGATCACCATGCAGAACATCTTTCACGACGGCGGATTTTCCAGCATGGGCATGAGCCTCCGGGCCATGACCCAGTATAATAAGTGCCTGGATGAAGATGAATGATTTTTCTTTTAAATTTGCAACCTCAACTTAATCTTCAATTGCATGAAAATAGTAGTCTGTATCAGTCATGTACCTGACACCACAACCAAGGTTAAATTTGTCAATGACAATAAGCTGGACGAAACAGGCATCCAGTGGATTATAAATCCCTGGGATGAACTCTCCCTGACCAGGGCCCTCGAGTTAAAAGACGATCCTGCCAATGGCATTGAGAAGGTGACGGTGGCCCACGTCGGACCGGTTGGTGCCGAACCAACTATCCGCAAAGCACTTGCCATCGGGGCCGACGATGCTATCAGGATCAATGCGACCTCTTCAGATGCATACTATGTGGCTGCCCAGTTGGCAGAGGTTCTGAAAAACAATCCCTTTGATATCATCCTGTGTGGGATCGAATCGAGCGACTTCAACGGTTCGACAGTAGGAGGGATGCTGGCCGAATTTCTTGGAATTCCGTCCGTTTCGTCTGTATCCAGTCTGAATCTGGTAAACGGCGAAGTGATACTGACCCGTGAAATAGACGGGGGCAAGGAGACTGTCGCCATTCCTGTTCCCTTTGTGGCCATTGTACAGAAAGGGATCACCAAAGAACCCCGGATCCCTTCCATGAGGGGGATCATGATGGCCCGCACCAAGCCCATCCTCGTTTCGGAACCTGTTTCCCTGGACGCACTGACTGAAGTGGTTCAGTACGAGATGCCAAAACCACGTGCTGCCTGTAAGTTCGTTAATCCGGAAAATCCGGCCGAACTGATCACCCTCCTGCAGAACGAAGCAAAAGTCATTTAACCAATTCAACGAACCCGATTCAAACAGAAAAAGATATGTCAGTTTTAACATTCGTCGAAAACTGGGACGGAAAATTCAAAAAACTCACCTTTGAACTCGTCTCCTATGCATCTAAGGTGGCTGAGATGATGAATACTACCGCCATTGCCCTTTCCATTGGTAACGTGCAACCCGAAGAGCTTGAGAAACTGGGAAAGTATGGCGTCAAGAAAATTATTCACATCGCAAATGAGGAGCTTCTCGCTCTTGACAACCAGGCATATACCTCTGTAATAACCGAGTTAGCTGTGAAAGAGGGAGCAACCGTTCTTTTGCTGGCCAATAATAATACCGGGAAAGCACTGGCTCCCAGGTTATCTGTAAGACTGAAAGCAGGCGTTGGATCGGGTGTCAGTCAGCTGCCGCTCAGTATTGATCCCTTTATGGTCTATAAAAAGGTCTATTCCGGACGTGCATTTGCCCATCTCACCATTAAATCACCTGTCCGGATCCTTACCCTGGCCCAGAATTCATTTGAACTGATTGAAACGCCGAATGACGCTGCCATTGAAACCATTACAGTACAGCTGGAGAATGGTCTGATCAAGACCGTTGTGAAAGATGTACAGAAACAGACCGGGAAGATACTCCTGACGGATGCTGAGATAGTGGTTTCGGGAGGGCGCGGGATGAAATCGCCCGACAACTGGGGTCCTCTTGTTGAGCTGGCAGATTTGCTCGGTGCAGCTACCGCCTGCTCCAGGCCGGTTTCCGATGAAGGTTGGCGACCACATGAAGAGCATACAGGCCAGACAGGAAAAATCATCGCTCCAAACCTCTATTTTGCCATTGGCATCTCCGGTGCCACGCAACATATTGCCGGGGTTAGCGCCTCCAAATTCATTGTGGCAGTCAACACCGACAAAGATGCACCTGTTTTTGAAGCTGCACAATACGGCATTGTGGGTGACGCTGCCAAGATCCTTCCCCAGCTGGTTGAGGCAGTCAGGGAGATCAAATCCAAATAGGAATGGCCAAACAACTGATCTTTATCTTTACCCTGCTCGTTGCGGTCGGGGTGTTTGCCTTCACCATCAGCCGGATCATCAGCTATTTTCGATTTACCAGAGCCTGTTTCCCGATCCGTAATTTCGGAAAACGCTTCCGGGTAATGCTCAATGTAGCTTTCGGGCAAACCCGGATTTTTCGAAGACCTGCAACGGGATTCCTCCATGCACTGGTTTTCTGGGGATTCTGCGTGATCCTGATCGGGAGTATTGAAATGATTATCGACGGTTTGTTCGGGACCGATAAAATTCTGAAATCCCTGGGCGTGGTCTATGACATCATCATGGCCTCGGGCGATATCTTTGCCTTACTGGTTGCCATTTCCATCATCATCTTCTTGATTCGAAGAATTTTTCTTCACATCAAGCGGTTTGAGGGCATCGAGATGAAAGCAATCTCCCACGTAGATGCCAATATAGCCCTTACCCTGATCCTGCTGCTCATGCTCTCACTCACCGGAATGAATATTGCCTACATTGACTGCCAGCACCGGAGCGGGGAGGAGATCGCCGGCATTTACCCTATAAGCACCTGGTTGACAGCTCTCTTCTCAGGTATTTCTGAAGAGGGATTGCATACCTGGTTTGAGGTGTTCTGGTGGGTCCATATCGTGCTGATCTTCATTTTTGCAAACATCCTGCCTTATTCGAAACATTTCCACGTGTTTATGTCGGTTCCCAATGTCTTTCTGTCGCGACTGGAACCCCTCGGGAAGTTGCCAACTATGGACCATGTAACCAGGGAGGTGAAGCTGATGCTGGATCCAACCACCGCATACGCAGCTCCCGCCGAAGATGCACCTGTAGAGCGGTTTGGGGTGAAGGATGTGGAGGATATTTCCTGGAAAAATTATTTTGATGCACTGGCCTGCACTGAATGCGGACGTTGTACAGCAGTTTGTCCTGCCAACCTGACAGGTAAAAAGCTTTCTCCTCGCAAAATCATGATGGATGTCCGTGCCAGGATGAAAGAGAAAGGGCCTGGGATGGTCAGGCAGGGGCATGAGTTTGCCGATCAGAAGTCGTTGCTGCGGGATTATATCTCCATGGAAGAGCTCTGGGCCTGTACTACGTGTAATGCCTGTGCCCGTGAGTGCCCTATAAACATCAACCATCCCACCCTGATCGTTGATCTGAGAAGGTACCTGGTGATGGAGGAGGCCTATGCCCCCGGTGAGATCAAGTCGGTATTCAGCAATATTGAGAATAATGGGGCTCCCTGGCAGTATTCACCCGAAGATCGCCTTCAATGGGCCAAAAACCTTGAAATGAACCGGATATAAAATGGGAACAAAGCTCGTGGAAATACCTGTAATGGCCGACCTGTTTGCCAGGGGGGAGCAACCTGAATACCTCTTCTGGGTTGGTTGTGCCGGAGCCTTTGACGACCGGTACCGGAAAGTAACCAGGGCCTTTGCTAAGATCCTGACCCATCTGGGTACCAGCTATGCTGTTCTGGGGAAAGAGGAGTCCTGTACGGGAGATCCAGCCCGGCGTGCCGGAAATGAGATGCTCTACCAGATGCAGGCTTTGCAGAATATCGAATTGTTTTCCCGGTATGGTATCCGGAAGATCCTGACTATCTGTCCCCATTGTTACAATATCTTTAAAAACGAATACCCCGATCTGGGTGGGAATTATGAGGTACTCAACTACCTTCAGTTTCTGGATATGGCCATCCGGGAGGGTAGTTTACAGGTGAATGCTGATCTGTTACAGAAAACCCCGATTACTTTTCATGATCCCTGTTACTTGGGCAGAGGAAATAATATGTATGAGGAATCCCGGAAAATCCTGCGAAAACTGACAGGAAACCTGGTGGAGATGGAACGGAACCGAAGCTTTGCCCTCTGTTGCGGGGCCGGAGGGGGACAATATTTCAAGGAAGCAGAGAAAGGGGAGAAAGAGGTATACATGGAGCGGATCGAAGAGGCGTTGCGGACCGATCCGAAGATCATCGCCACTGCCTGTCCCTTCTGTATGACCATGCTTACCGACGGATTAAAATATAAAAATAAAGAGGAAGAGGTCAAAATCCTGGATGTAGCCGAACTGGTTGCTCAGGCATTGGGGCTCTGATAAGTGATTGAAACAGATTAGTTTGATATTATTAAAACGGAATTATGGCAGGTGAAAAAGTATTGAAAAGCGGTGAATTTCTGGTCAATGAAGTCGATGCGAACGAGGTTTTCATCCCGGAAGAGTTCAATGAAGAACAGCTGATGATAGCTCAGACCATCCGGGATTTTCTGGAGGCAGAACTATACCCGCATCTTGATCAGATTGACTCCCCGGATATCGAGCTGATGAAAACAATCCTTAAGAAAGCGGGAGAACTGGGACTCATGGGGATCTCTTTGCCGGAAGAGTACGGTGGATTCGGTCAGGATTTTGTAACCCAGATGCTCGCCGCTGAAAAGATCGGGGCAGGCTATTCTTTTTCCGTAGCCTTTATGGCACATTGTGGGATCGGGACCCTTCCGATCATGTACTATGGAAATGAAGATCAGCGTCAGCGTTATGTTACCCGGCTGGCAACCGGTGATTTCCTGGGTGCCTATTGCCTGACTGAACCGGGTGCCGGAAGCGATGCCAATTCCGGGAAAACGCAGGCCAGATTATCAGAAGACGGGCAACATTACATCCTGAACGGGCAGAAGATGTGGATCACCAATGCCAACTTTGCAGATGTACAGACCGTCTTTGCCAAGATCGATAACGACCGGGTACTCAGTGCTTTTATCGTCGAGCGGAATGATCCCGGTGTAGTTGTTTCACCTGACGAGAAGAAGATGGGGATCAAAGGTTCTTCCACCGCCCAGATATTTTACACCGATGTGAAAGTTCCCGTTGGGAATCTTCTCGGGAAACGGGGAGAGGGATTCCGGATTGCGCTCAGCATTCTGCACATGGGACGTATTAAACTGGGAGCCAATGTCCTCGGAGCTGCTAAAAAGGCAATCAATGATTCGGTCCAGTATGCCAATGAGCGAAAGCAGTTTGGTGTTTTGATCTCCACGTTTGGGGCTATTAAGCATAAACTGGCCGAGCAGGTAATCCGGACCTTTGCTCTCGAGTCGGCCATCTACCGGGTTAGCCGGGATATCGATCGCCAGATTGAACGGATCAAGGCTGAAGGAATGGATAAGGGACGCGCCTCGGTGGAAGGGATCAGCCATTACGCGGTTGAAGCAGCCATCCTGAAGGTATTTGGATCGGAAGTGCTTGATTTCGTGATCGATGAAGCTGTACAGATCCATGGTGGCATGGGCTATTCTGCCGAAATGGCAGTGGAACGCGGCTACCGCGACTCCCGGATCAACCGGATCTTTGAAGGTACCAATGAAATCAATCGTCTGCTGATCGTCGATACAGCTATGAAGCGGGCAATGAAAGGCGATTTCGACCTCTTCCGGAAAGCAGAAGCACTGAAAGCTAACCTGGATGCCATTGCAGAACAGGGAATCGCCGGAGAGGCTTATTTTGCCGAGAAGTTCAGGGTGATCCGTAATTTTAAGAAGGCCATACTCCTGGTGATCCAGGGAGCCTCTTCGGTGTTTGGCAGAACACTGGTTCAAGAACAGGAAGTACTGAATAATATTTCGGATATGATTACCGATCTGTATGTGGCAGAATCCACTGCTCTCAGGGTGAAAAAACTGGAATCGATGAAAGGTGAGACAGCCACTGCCATCTACAGGCAGATGCTGGATGTCCTGGTATACGATTCGGCCGGACGGATTGAAAAGAACGGATTGGATGCGGTTCACTCCTTCGCCGCCGGAACAGAAGCCGCGAATCTGGGAAGGCCTATCCGGGATCTTTCCGCTGTATCCGGTGTGAACGTGAAGGATGCCAGGAGGTTTGTTGCAGACAAACTGATTGAGGACAACAGCTATAAATTTTAACTCTCGTGCATGATTCTCCTGGCAAGCAGCGGTGGTGCGTTTGATGGCGGGTTTCTGACCCTGGTTGTCGCCCTTATTGCTATTTTTATCATTGCGCTTTTTCTTATCTTCCTGAGAAAGCGAACTTTCCCGATCCTCAACCTGATCCTGATCCGGATCTTCAAAGGGAAATACAGTTTCGAATACCTGGAGTTTTTCAAGAAGAATGATCTGCGGAATCCGTTGAATAACTGTATCAGGGATGAAATTACCCTGCACTTTTCAGTCTTTTATAAGCGGCTTAAGAATGCTCAGGAATTTTCAACCACAATCCCCATAGAGTTCAAGGATATTCCATTTCTCACAACGTACCGGAAACTTGTAAATGATTTTGGCACCCCTCACTGCATCAACATTGCCCGGTTCGACAAAATGCGGGTCAAGGTAGTGGGATACCATGAGACCTTTCACCAGAAGAAGATGAAATCGTTATTCTATTTTATTGAGAATGAGTTTGTCATGGGAGAATTTGTCTTTTCGGAGGCCCGCCGGATGGACCCGACTCAGGTGCTGGAGGCTCTTTCCAAGAAATACCTGAACGGCCAAGAGTTGACCGGGGATGTTTTTTACATTACCGGTCCGCTTGGAAATATCCTGAATTTTCACGACAATGGCTTCTTTGCTTCGGTGAAGTATCTCTATCGGGGGGATGACCGGATCAATAAGATCCTCGACAATGTATTTGCACATGCCCATCAGAACGGACAGGCATTCAGGAAAGCCATGATCCAGGAAGAGTTATTGAACCGCTTCTGATTCGGCCGGTTTTTCCGGAGTTTTTTCAGGCTTTTCTACGGGATTGGAAATCGTGATCGTAATCTCCTCCTTCTCGTTGTCGTAACCGACGGTGATCAGATCGTTTGGCTGAATTTTTGTCTTAATGATCTCTTCAGCCAGGGAATCTTCGATGTATTTCTGAATAGCTCGTTTCAGCGGGCGGGCGCCAAACTGGGAATCCCATCCCTTTTCGGCAATGTAATCTTTGGTTTCAGGAGTAATATCAATATTGTATCCCATCCCTTTCACCCTGTCATACAGATGCTTCAGTTCAATGTCGATGATCTTGTGGATGTCTTCGCGCTCCAGGGCATTGAAGATCACCACATCATCAATCCGGTTAAGGAATTCAGGAGCAAAGGCCTTTTTAAGTGCATTCTCGATGACGCTCCGGTTGTGTTCAGCCGATGACGCCTGTTTGGCCGAGGTGGCAAAACCGACACCCTGACCGAAGTCCTTCAATTGTCGTGAGCCGATGTTGGAGGTCATGATCACGATGGTGTTCTTGAAGTCAACCCGTCTGCCAAAGCTGTCAGTCAGCACGCCATCATCCAATACCTGTAACAGGATATGGAATACATCAGGGTGTGCTTTTTCGATTTCATCCAGCAGGACGATCGAGTAGGGGCGACGGCGGATCTTTTCGGTCAGTTGTCCCCCCTCTTCAAATCCAACATAGCCCGGAGGGGCGCCGATCAGCCTGGAAACGGCAAACTTCTCCATGTATTCGCTCATATCGATCCGTACGAGTGCATCCTCCGTGTCGAAGAGGTATTTTGCCAGCACCTTTGCCAGGTGTGTTTTTCCTACTCCGGTCGGTCCCAGGAAAATAAAGGATCCGATCGGTTTGCTCGGATCCTTTAGTCCGGCCCGGTTCCGGCGGATGGCCTTTACCACCTTCTTGATCGCCTCTTCCTGGCCAATCACCGAATATTCCAACTCATCCTCCATATGGAGCAGGCGTTCTCCTTCGTTTTTGGCAATCCGTTTCACGGGGATACCGGTCATCATAGCGACCACTTCCGCGACATTCTCCTCGGAGACCGGCTGCCGGTTAATTTTGGCCTCTTCTTCCCATTTCCGTTTCTCCCGCTCTAGGCTCTCCTGGAGTTTCCGTTCCGTATCGCGCAGATCGGCAGCCTCTTCAAACTTCTGGCTGTTGATAGCTGTCAGCTTCTTTTTCCGGGTATCTTCAATCTGGTTCTCAATGTCGATGATTTTCTGGGGGACATTGATGTTGGAGATATGAACCCGAGCGCCTGCTTCATCCAGCGCATCGATGGCTTTATCTGGGAGGTAATGATCCGATATGTATCTGTTGGTAAGCGATACACAGGCTGTAATGGCATCTTCCGAATAGTGGACCAGATGATGGTCTTCGTATTTCTCCTTGATATTGTTAAGGATTTCCAGTGTTTCCTCCGCCGTAGTAGGATCTACCAGTACTTTCTGGAATCTGCGTTCGAGGGCGCCGTCTTTTTCAATGTACTGCCGGTATTCGTCCAGGGTGGTGGCCCCAATGCACTGGATATCTCCGCGGGCCAGCGCTGGTTTAAACATATTGGAGGCATCGAGTGATCCGGACGCATTCCCGGCGCCTACAATAGTATGAATCTCGTCGATGAACAGAATTATATCAGGATTTTTCTCCAATTCGTTCAACACTGCCTTCATCCGCTCTTCGAACTGACCGCGGTATTTCGTGCCGGCGACCAGGGAAGCCAGATCCAGTGAGATGATGCGTTTATTGAAGAGGGCACGGGATACCTTCCGGTTGACGATACGGAGGGCCAGCCCTTCAGCGATGGCTGATTTACCGACTCCAGGTTCGCCGATAAGGATCGGATTGTTCTTCTTACGGCGACTCAGGATCTGAGCTATCCGCTGCAGTTCCTGCTCTCTTCCGACAATGGGATCCAGCCGGTCCTCTTCTGCAGCCCGTGTAATATCACGGCCAAAATTGTCTAGAACGGGAGTTTTTGACTTAGATTCCGAAGGCCTTTTGGTAGTATTGCTGAATCCTTTGGATCCCTCATCAGGTTCCTCCTCATCATCATCTTTCGGAAGAATATCCTTGGGCTCAAATGAACTCTCTTCCCGCACATTGGTCAGGATTGATCTCAGTTCTTCGGAAACAGATTCATAGTGTACGCCAAATCCATTGAAGGTTCTGGTTACCAGATTGTTTTCATCTTTTAGAATAGCCAGTAAAAGATGTTCCGTACCAATCAGTTCACTATTAAACAATTTGGCTTCCAGGTAGGTTATTTTAAGTGCGCGTTCAGCCTGTTTGATTAAGGGGAGGTGATCGCCTGAGATCGATTTTTCGGTCAGGTTAGCAACGGAAGTTTCGATGCGTTTCCGGATTTCGATCAGATCTATTCCCAGGTTACGCAGAATCCTTACAGCAAGTCCTTCCCCCTCCCGGATGATTCCCAATAGCAGGTGCTCAAGTCCAATGTAATTATTTCCCAGACGATGTGCTTCTTCCCTGCTGAAGATCAGGACATCCTTGACACGTTGCGAAAATTTTGCTTCCATAGGGTACAAATGTACAAAAATCAAACCACTGTAACGAACCTGCTAAAATGGCTTGCTTTCAAAAGTACGATGGAATACCAAACCAACCATTCCCGAAGCCTGGAATTATTAACAAAATTATGTTTATAACAGGCTAAAAAAGATGCAGATAAAC
>Ga0163200_1000064_pt1 | contig 49445 bp, 49 predicted proteins | sample PL_2010_200m_FD_113535 | JGI IMG/M metagenome (GOLD analysis project Ga0163200, IMG submission 113535) | Freshwater microbial communities from Powell Lake, British Columbia, Canada to study Microbial Dark Matter (Phase II) - PL_2010_200m | ecosystem: Environmental > Aquatic > Freshwater > Lake ... | reverse complement strand
TTTTCCTCCCGCCCGCTCATTGCATTGCTCGCCGCCGGTCTGCTCGCCGCCCCCCTGCCCCTGTACGCGGCCGATCCCGGAATCGAACCAAGCGAGACCCAACAGGACGGCTGGACGATCAACCTTAAGGACGCCGACATTCGGGCCTTCATTGACCAGATCAGCCAACTGACCGGACAGACCTTCATCGTTGATCCTCGCGTAAAGGGTCAGGTGAGCGTCGTATCGTCTACGACCCTCTCGCTGGAAGAGGTCTACCAATTGTTCCTGTCGGTCATGGCAACTCACGGCTTCAGCGTACTCACACAGGGTGAGGTCGCCAGAATCGTGCCGAACGCCGAAGCGAAATCGGAGGCCGGTGGCGGCCCGACTGGAGGGGATCTGCTGGAAACGCGCGTCATTCAGGTCCAACACACCTCCGCCACCGAGCTGATCCCACTGATCCGCCCACTGGTTCCACAGTATGGGCATCTCGCCGCGGTCAGCTCGGCGAACGCGTTGATCATCAGCGACCGTAGTGCCAACATCGCACGCATCGAAGAGCTGGTCCGACAGCTCGACCAAGCCCAGAACGACGATTACTCAGTAGTGAATCTGCAATATGGCTGGGCCGTCGACATCGCTGAAGTCCTGCGCAATACCCTGGCACGCGGCGAAGCCAAGGACACCGCAGGTGCGCAGATCATTGCCGATTCGCGCACCAATCGCCTGATCTTCACCGGACCGGAACTGGCGCGCCAGAAGCTGGCCAGCCTGGCCAAGACACTCGACACGCCCAGCACGCGCTCAGCCAATACGCGGGTGATTCGCCTTCGCCACAATGACGCCAAGTCGCTGGCCGAGATGCTCGGCGACATTTCCGAAGGCCTCGCCGAACAAGGGGATGGCGAGGTCCAAGGGGGAGCGGGACGTCAGCAGAACATACTCATTCGCGCGGACGAGAGCCTCAACGCACTGGTCATGCTGGCGGAGCCCGAGCTGATCTCGACTCTCGAATCAATAGTGCGCCAACTCGATGTGCCGCGGGCGCAGGTGATGGTGGAGGCGGCCATCGTTGAGGTATCTGGCGACATCACCGACGCCCTTGGCGTGCAGTGGGCCGTAGATGCACGAGGTGGCACGGGCGGCGTAGGTGGAGTCAGTTTTGGCAATACAGGCCTTTCCATTGGTACTGTGCTCAACGCCATCAATGACAATGAAATCCCAAACAATCTTCCTGACGGCGCGATCATTGGCGTTGGCACCCGGAGCTTTGGTGCACTGATCACCGCACTTTCCGCCAACAGCAAAAGCAACCTACTCTCCACCCCGAGCTTGTTGACGCTGGACAATCAGGAAGCCGAGATCCTGGTTGGCCAGAACGTGCCGTTCCAAACCGGCACCTACACAACCGACGCTTCCGGCGCGAACAACCCGTTCACGACCATTGAGCGGGAGGACATTGGTGTCACGCTCAAGGTGGTTCCGCATATCAATGAGGGCGCCACGCTACGGCTGGAAATCGAGCAGGAGATCTCCTCGATTGCGCCATCCGCCAGCCTTTCTGCTCAGGCCGTCGACCTGGTCACCAACAAACGATCCATCAAGAGCACTATCCTCGCTGAGGATGGCCAGGTCATCGTACTGGGGGGATTGATTCAGGACGATGTGACCCGAACCGATTCGAAGGTGCCTCTGCTTGGCGACATCCCACTGCTAGGAGCGCTGTTCCGCTCAACGCAGGAAAGTCATATCAAACGCAATTTGATGGTGTTTTTGCGACCGACCGTGATTCGCGACCGTGCTGGTCTGGCAGCATTGTCGGGTAAGAAGTACAGCGACATCCGAGTCATCGAAACCAACCCCGGCAGCCCGACCATTCTTCCGGCCACCCCGGAAGGCTTATTCGATGGACAGGGACAACCAGCCCCGGCGATCGACCTGCGCTCCAACGAGCCCGAGCAACGCAGCCGCATGCCCTCTACTCCCGCAACGCAACGTGCACCGCAAAGCTTCACACCGCAAACGCAGCCGCCGATTCAGGCGTCCTCTCGCTCAGGCTGGGCAGTGCAACTGGCAAGCCTGCAAAACGGTGACAGTGCTCAGGCGCTGGCGAGCAAGCTTCGCGAGGAGGGCTTTGACGCCTACCTGCGCATTACCGGCCGTACGCATCGGGTGTTCGTGGGTCCGATAGACAGTCGCCAGGAGGCCAATCGGGTTCGAGAAGAACTGGCGACTGAACAGCGTCTTGACGGTTTCGTGGTGAATTTCGAGCCGGCAAAAGACTGAAATCGCAACTTCAGCACACGACGCTCGCACTGACCCGTGTTCCATCAAAAAAAGGACCCTCCTCTTAGCGGGGTCCTTTTTGCTTGAGCGTTTTGATTTAGAGCGCCGCCAACCCTCGGGCGAGATCAGCTTGTAGATCAACCACGTCCTCAAGTCCCACTGCCACCCTTATCAAGCTATCGCGAATGCCTGCTTTGGCACGGTCTTCGGCAGAAAGCCGCCCGTGGGTGGTCGAGCCAGGATGGGTGATGGTGGTTTTGCTATCGCCCAGGTTCGCCGTGATGGAAATCAAGCGGGTGGCATCGATGAAACGCCAGGCACCCTCCTTGCCCCCCGCTACCTCAAAGCTCAGCACCGCGCCAAAGTCTTTCTGTTGACGCTTGGCCAATTCGTGTTGAGGGTGGCTGGGCAAGCCTGCGTAGTAGACTTTCTCAATCCCCGGCTGTTGCTCCAGCCACTCGGCTAACGTACGAGCACTGGCGCAATGGGCCTGCATACGCAGGCGCAGCGTTTCCAGGCCCTTGAGAAATATCCAGGCGTTGAACGGGCTGAGCGTTGGTCCTGCGGTGCGCAAAAAGCCCACGACTTCCTTCATCTGCTCCGCACGACCGGCAACCACACCGCCCAGACAACGGCCCTGACCATCAATGTACTTAGTGGCGGAATGAATGACGATGTCGGCACCCAGTGCCAAAGGCTGCTGGAGAACTGGCGTGCAGAAGCAATTATCCACGGCGAGCATCGCACCATTGCTATGACACAACGCCGCCAGCTCGGCGATGTCGACCAGCTCAGCCAGCGGGTTGGATGGCGACTCGACGAAGACCAACTTGGTGTTGGGCTTGAATGCCGGCGCCCAGGCTGCAAGCTCGGTAAGCGGTACGTAGTCGACCTCGAGCCCGAAGCGCTTGAGATATTTTTCGAACAACGAAACCGTAGCACCGAAAACGCTGCGCGACACGAGCACATGATCGCCAGCAGAACACAAGCTCATCACCATGGCCAGAATCGCCGACATCCCAGAGGCGGTCGCTACCGCTTGCTCGGCGCCCTCCATAGCAGCGATACGCTCTTCGAACGCTCGCACGGTGGGATTGGTATAGCGTGAATAGACATTACCCGACACCTCACCGGAAAAACGTGAGGCAGCGTCAGCGGCACTCCGGAACACATAGCTGGAGGTGAAGAACAGCGCTTCGCCATGCTCACCCTCAGGCGAGCGGCGCTGGCCCGCTCGAACAGCCAGCGTATCCATGCTCGCACCAGACAAATCACTGTCCAGCCGCCCTGCGTCCCAGTCGGTTGTCATAGTCGTTTTCCACCTTGAACCGAGGCGGCATGGCCGCCAGGTTGTCGATCAGTTGTTATAGAGGTCGATTATTGCGCTGCCAGCGACACCCTTGCTCTTGCTGAGGTCATTGCGAGCCTGTTCGATCTTGTGCAAATAGACATCATCGATGTCGCCAGTCACATACTTACCGTCAAACACTGCGCAATCGAAGTTCTCTATCTTTACCTTACCGCCACCAACTGCATCGATCAGGTCCGGCAGATCCTGGTAGATCAGCCAGTCGGCGCCTATCAGCTCTGCGACTTCCTCGGTGCTGCGATTGTGCGCGATGAGTTCGTGTGCACTGGGCATGTCGATCCCATAAACGTTCGGGTAGCGAACGGCTGGCGCTGCAGAACAGAAATAGACGTTTTTCGCCCCGGCTTCCCGGGCCATCTGAATGATCTGTTTGCAGGTCGTTCCCCGGACGATGGAGTCGTCCACGAGCATGACGTTCTTACCGCGAAACTCAAGGTCGATGGCGTTGAGTTTTTGCCGTACCGATTTCTTGCGTGCGGCCTGGCCGGGCATGATGAAGGTCCGACCGATGTAGCGATTTTTGACGAAGCCTTCGCGGAACTTCACGCCCAGTCGGTTGGCCAGTTCCAATGCAGCCGTACGGCTGGTGTCGGGAATTGGGATGACGACATCAATATCGTGCTCGGGCCGCTCCCGGAGGATTTTGTCGGCCAGCTTCTCGCCCATGCGCAGGCGCGCTTTGTATACGGAAACGCCATCCATCAGCGAGTCTGAACGCGCAAGATAGACATGCTCGAAGATACAAGGCGCGTAGCGCGGATTCGGCGCGCACTGACGGGTGTGCAGCTTGCCATCTGCCGTGATGTATACCGCCTCGCCCGGTGCCAGATCTCGGATCAGCGAAAAGCCCAGCACGTCCAGCGCAACGCTTTCGGACGCGATCATGTACTCCACACCCTGATCGGTGTGCCGCTGCCCGAACACGATTGGACGGATTGCATGCGGATCGCGGAAGCCAACGATGCCATAGCCGGTCACCATGGCCACCACTGCATAACCACCTACACAACGTTCATGCACCTTGGCGACGGCAGCAAAGACATCCTCCTCGGTGGGCTGCAGCTTGCCACGCACTGCCAGCTCATGGGCGAAGACGTTGAGCAGCACTTCCGAGTCGGAATTGGTGTTTACATGGCGCAGGTCGGACTCGTAAATCTCCTTGGTCAACTGGTCGACGTTGGTCAAGTTGCCGTTATGCGCCAGTGTTATGCCATAAGGCGAGTTCACATAAAACGGCTGTGCTTCCGCCGAGCTAGAGCTGCCCGCGGTGGGGTAACGCACGTGACCGATACCCATGTTGCCCACCAGTCGCTGCATGTGACGCTGCTGAAACACGTCCCGAACCAGCCCGTTGTCCTTGCGCAGAAACAGCTTGCCGCTGTCGCTGGTCACGATTCCGGCTGCGTCCTGCCCACGATGTTGCAGAACGGTAAGCGCGTCATACAACGCCTGATTGACGTTCGACTTACCGACAATGCCGACAATGCCACACATGCAAGGAACCTCTCAGTTGTTACAGGCTGATCCGGACATCACACAGGTTTTAGCCGTGCCGAGTCCTTCTAAAGATTGCTCGTCTTAGCTTGAAGCATCGAGCGAGCCGGCCACCCACTGGCTTCCAAACCCAAGGATCAGGTTCTTCGACCAGTCAGCAACCAACAAAAAATGCGGTAGCAACGTTGACTCTCGCCACCAGGGATCCTGCTGGACAGGGGCGAGGCTGAGCAGACCAACCAACACCACGACCAGCAGGCCCCCTCGAGCCGCCCCGAATACCATTCCAAGGAAGCGATCCGTACCGGAGAGGCCGGTGACGCGCACCAGCTCTCCCACGAGAAAATTAACCAGTGCGCCAACTAGTAACGTCACTACAAACAAGATTACGCACGCTGCGATGACTTGAAAGGAAGGTGTGCTGATGAAGTCCGCGAGATGGTGTGAAAGCGCACCACCGAACATCCAGGCGATGACGCCGGCAATGATCCAGGTGAGCAGGGAAAGCGCTTCCTTGACGAAACCGCGCTTCAAACTGATCAGGCTGGAAATGACCACAACGGCGATGAACGCCCAATCGACCCAGGTGAATGCCACAGGGTTTCCTGCAAAGGAGAAAGGCGGCGCATTTTACCAGAGCGCAAGCCAGGGAGTAAGCACCGCGTAGGTGCCCTCCAGGCTGCCGCCTAAACGAACTGGAACGCCGTTATGAGTCAGCCTTGCTCTGGCTTGAAACGTACAACGAACCCGTCGAGCTTCTGCTGTCGCTGCAATTGGTCCCGCAGACGATTGGCTTCCGCCCGCTCCACCAAAGGCCCCACGAACACCCGGTTCATCCCGTCAGCAGTACGTATGTAGGCGTTGTAGCCTTGAGATCGTAGTGTTTTCTCGAGCTTGTCGGCGTTTTCACGGCTGGAAAGGCTGGCCAGCTGAACAGACCAACTGACCGGCAGATTGGCTGCGTCCAACCGCTGCTCATCAGTCGCTGCCGGCTTGACCGGTGGAGGCGGAGCGCTTGCCGACTCGGGAGTGACCGGAGCAGGCCGTGATGCCACGGGAGCAGGATTGATGGGGTCCGCCGGGCTATTGGATTCAGCCACAGGCCCTTCTTCGATAATTTCGTAATTTTCTGGTGACGGGTCGACCTCTGGCTCAGGTACCTCTACAGGCTGTGTCTCGATTGCCGGTGTAGCCGGTGTTTCAGGCATTGCGGGCGCATCGACGGCAACCTGCTGGCCCGCATCATCACGATTGAAAAGCATCGGCACGAATATCACTGCCAGCGCAACAAGCACCAACGCGCCGACGATACGTTGCAACAATCCTCTATCCACCAAGAACATGCCCTCCACCAGATGCGTGCCGATCAAGCCAGGCCAGCGCTTCAGCCACGCAATAAAAAGACCCAAACACCACTATCTCATCGCCCTCGCGCGCCTCATCACATTGCCGCTGGAGCGCCTCGGAGAGGCCAGTGTAGATAGTGACCGCCTCGCCGCGCTCCATCAATGCCGAACGCAACTCGTCCGCAGAGCGCGAGCGATGGGTGGGTAATGGTGCGACTGCCCAAGCATCAAAAACAGTCGCCAGCGCGTCAATGACACCCGAGAGATCCTTGTCAGCCAAAAGACCGAACACCGCGAGGCGGCGACCGGGCTTCGACTCCCGAAGGAGCTGCTCAGCCAGATAGACAGCTGCGTGCGGGTTATGCCCAACGTCTAGCATTACCGAAAGCTCAACGCCGCGGCAGTAGACGGTACGGCGATCCAGGCGTCCGGTAACTCGGGTGCTCTGTAGCGCCTCGACCAGTCGCTCAGGCTGCCAAGACGACTCGAGCAATGCAAACGCCTGTAGCGCTAGCGCAGCGTTATCCAGTGGCAGGGTGAGCATCGGAAGATCTAACAGCTCTCGGACGGCGCCTTGGGCGTCTATACCACGCCAATGCCAGCAGGTTGCTTCCCTACGCAGGTCGAAATCGCGCCCACGGACCATAAGCGGCACAGCGGACCGAGCCGCGCTTTCCAGCATCGATTCTGGGGGGTCGGCGTCACCACATACCGCGGGCTTTGCAGCACGAAATATCCCGGCCTTTTCAAACGCCACGCTTTCGCGGGTCGTTCCAAGCCATTCGGCATGATCCAAGCCGATATTGGTTACCACTGCCACGTCGGCATCCACGATATTCACCGCGTCGAGACGCCCACCAAGCCCGACCTCCAATACCACGGCATCGAGCGCCTCACGCTCGAAAAGCCAGAAAGCAGCCAGCGTGCCCATTTCGAAATAGGTGAGAGAAACAGAGCCACGCGCTTGCTCGACCGCCTCGAACGCTTCGCACAATGCCTCGTCTGTCGCATCGACTTGGTTGAAACGAACCCGCTCGTTGTAGCGCAACAGATGCGGCGAGCTGTAGACACCCACCGTCTTGCCCTGCCCCGCCAACATTCGAGCAATGAAGGCGCAGGTAGATCCCTTGCCATTGGTACCTGTAACGGTGATGACCTGGCGAGCTGGACGCGTTAGCCCTAGCCTCGCGGCCACCTCTTGGCATCGCTCAAGGCCCATATCAATGGCAACGGGATGCAGCTTTTCAAGGTATCCGAGCCAGTCCTCCAGGCTCCGCTGGGTCATGCGTCAGCCGTGACCAAAGCGGGCTCACCTGGAGTAGGCATTTGCTGCAGCTGAGCCAGAAGACGCGACAGACGAGCGCGCAATTCGGAACGAGGAACGATCAGGTCAATAGCGCCGTGATCAAGCAAGAACTCACTGCGCTGGAACCCTTCCGGTAGTTTTTCGCGCACAGTCTGCTCGATCACACGCGGACCAGCAAAACCGATGAGCGCTTTAGGCTCCGCAACAATGACATCCCCCAGCATGGCCAGACTCGCCGATACGCCACCATAAACCGGGTCGGTGAGGACTGAGATGAATGGCAACCCCTCTTCGCGCATACGAGCCAGGACAGCGGAGGTTTTGGCCATCTGCATCAACGAGATCAGCGCTTCTTGCATACGAGCACCACCGGATGCTGCGAAGCAGACCAGAGGGCAGCGTTGCTCAAGCGCAGCGTTCGCAGCACGCACAAAACGCTCGCCGACTATTGCGCCCATGGAGCCGCCCATGAAGGAAAACTCGAATGCACAGGCTACTACTGGCATATGCATCAAGGTTCCGCGCATCGCAATCAGAGCATCCTTTTCCCCGGTTTGTTTCTGCGCAGCGGAGAGGCGATCCTTATACTTTTTGCTGTCCCGGAATTTCAATCGGTCAACAGGCTCGAGGTCCGCAGCTATTTCTTCACGCCCTTCCTTATCAAGGAAGATGTCCAGACGGGTGCGTGCGTCAATCCGCATGTGATGCTGACACTTCGGGCAAACGTCCAGAGTTTTTTCAAGCTCCGGCCGATAGAGGACTGCCTCACACGACGGGCATTTGTGCCACAGCCCTTCGGGCACTGAGCTTTTCTGCGTTTCCGAGCGCATGATCGAGGGGATCAGCTTGTCTACCAGCCAGTTGCTCATGCTTTTATTCTCCACAGCTTGTCAGTCCCGCGCGTAACGTCTGCACGCACCGGCAAATTCATCGTAGCGACCGGTCTCCAATCGGAGCTCACTGCGTCGCGTAAGCGATAGGCCTTAAGGCGCTGTCGCTGAGACTCGAGTCATCGCGCATCAACGGCGATGCATGAATGGCGGCTCGCCAGCACAGCGAACTGTAACTGGACGGCAAACGCCTTAGGTTCGTCACATCGACGCCCTTATCAACCGAACGAATTCCCTCACACAATCAGGATCTTTAATGCCTTTGCTGAGCTCCACTCCGCCGCTGACATCGACGGCAAATGGCCGCACTTCGGCCACAGCCTGCTGGACGTTTTGGCACGTGAGCCCGCCAGCGAGTATCAAGGGCTTGGGCAGATCAGCCGGGATCAGTGACCAGTCGAAAACTTCTCCAGTCCCACCTGGAACGCCTGCAACGAACGTATCAAGCAGAATGGCACTGGCGCCCGCATAGCGCGCAGCCTGCCGTCGAACATCCTCGCCCGCCTGGACTCGGAGTGCCTTGTACCAAGGCCGACAGAACCCTTCGCAGTCGGCGGGGGCTTCGTCACCGTGAAACTGAAGCATGTCCAGCGGCACCGCATCTAACGTTTCGTTGATCTCGCAACGCGGCGCGTTAACGAACAAGCCTACAGTGGTGACGAACGGCGGCAGTGCGGCAACGATTCTCTGCGCCTGCTGAATGCTGACGGCCCGAGGGCTCTTGGCATAGAACACAAGGCCGATTGCGTCCGCCCCGGCATCAGCTGCGACAAGCGCATCCTCGACTCGCGTTATTCCACATATCTTGCTACGAACGATAGGCAACGGCGGACACCTGCGATAGAAGACCCAGGATGGTAACAAAAGCACCAGAGGCTGCAACCTGCATCGTTCAGCCGCATCACCACCTGCGCCGCGCCAGTTTCAGTTTGGGCTTTTTTGCCTCAGCGCGGTAGTGCCCGTACATCCGGCAGGCCGGACAGAAAGTGCGGCCCCAAATAGAGTTTGGGCTTTGTTGCCTCAGCGCGGGAGTGCCCGCACATCCGGCAGGCCGGACAGAAAGTGCGGCCCCAAATAGCGTTCAGGTAATTGGAACTGATCGGGATAGTCCACCTGGACGAGGTACAGCCCGAAGGGGTGAGCCGTCACCCCACCAGTTCGCCTTACACGTGATTCCAATACCTCCCGCGCCCATTTGACAGGTTGCTCGCCGGCGCCGATTGTCATGAGCACGCCAGCGAAGTTCCGGACCATATGATGCAGAAAAGCGTTGGCACGTACGTCGAGCACAATAAGCCTGCCATGCTGGAGCAATTCAAAATGATGAATCGTCTTGATGGGCGACTTTGCCTGGCATTGGCGCGCTCGAAATGCGCTGAAGTCATGAGTTCCGACGAAGGCCTTCGCCGCTTCACGCATGAGTGCGATATCCAGGGGACGGTGATTCCAGGTCACTTCCTCTGCTAGGTGGGCAGGCCGGATATGATCGTTGTAAATCACGTAACGGTAACGGCGGGCCATGGCACTGAACCGTGCATCGAAGCTGCTAGGCATCTCCTTGGCCCAAGTCACGCTGATATCGCTGGGCAGGTTTTGATTTGCACCCATCACCCAGGCGTGCATGGATCGTTTTACCGGCGTATCGAAATGCACGACCTGGGCACACGCATGAACGAGCGCATCGGTACGTCCAGCACAACTCAACGTGACCGAATGCCCCCCGGCGACCTTGCTCAAGGCGTTTTCTAAGGACAGCTGAATGGAGGGTACGCCGTCACGCTGCCTTTGGAAGCCACGATACCGGGCGCCTTTGTATTCAACCCCGAGGGCAATTCTAAAAACGTCAGCGGCAGCCGATGGGGCTGCCGCTTGGTGTACTGCTTCGATCATAGTCAGGCTAGTTTAGCGAGCATCTCTCGCGCCTCTTGCTGCTGGGTGTCACTTCCCTCGCTCATGACCTCATCAAGAATATCGCGAGCGCCCTCGGCATCGCCCATGTCGATGTAAGCCCGCGCGAGGTCCAGCTTGGTAGTGGTCTCATCGGTATCGGCAAAGAAGTCGAAATCGTCATCCAGAGCCTCGGCCGAAGACGTGGTCGGCTCAACTGCACTTTCCGTCACTACTGGCGATGGATCAAGCGTCTCATTGTAATCCCGTGAAAGGTCCTCAAGCTCGGCCTCGACCACTTCCAACTCTGAAGAGAAAGCTTCCGGCACCGACTCCGCAGCAGGCTCGTCATCCAATGACAGGTCAAATTCGTCGGGCATACTAGCGGGCTGCACAGGGTCAGCAAGCCCAAAGTCAAACTCATCCACCGACTCGGGTGATGCTGCCTTCGCGTCATCCTCTAGACCCAGCATCAGATCGTCGCCGCGAGCGGGACTGGTCAATTGCTCGTTAAGGTCAAGAGAGTAGCCAGCCAGCTCATCATCCATGGATTCATTGCCGGCTGTCGCTGGCTCGTCCAGATCGAAAGAAAAATCCTCGGCAGCTTGCTCCTGGCCTGCCGCATCGAGACTGAACTCTTCAAAGTTGACTTCATCCAGCTCCGCGGTGGCTTCGCTAGCTGGCGCTACGGGTGCAACCGCCAGGTCCTCGTCCAGCTCGAGATCATCGAGGTTCAGATCGAAGTCATCGTCCGCCTTTTGCTCCGTCACAGGGGCTGGCTCTTCCAGCTCGAGGTCATCCAGACTGAAGGTGTCAAAATCATCGCTTGTAGCGGCAGAGGCAGCCGCAGCACCAAAACCGGCCGCCGCCATCGCTGGATAACGGGCCTTTGTCTGCTCGATCTCCGCAAACGAACCACCTATTTCGCGAAGCTCAGCCTCTTGCCGCGCGAATCCATCTCGATCGCCCAGTTCGGCATAGACCTCCATGAGCTTCAGCCGCAGGTCGCTACGCTGCGGCTCGTCGTTCAACGCGTTCTGTAGCAGTTCGGCAGCCTGATTAAAACGACCGTAAGCAATATAGATATCCGCCTCGGCCAAGGGATCATTACCCGCGCCAGCAAGCGAATCTGCTGATACCTGTTCAGCATCGTGCGCGGCGCCTAGATCGGCCGAATCGCTCTCAGACGACTCCAGCTCCCCCTGAGCGACATAAAAATTATCAGTCGAATTGTCGGCAAGAAGGCTTTCCTGCAGTTCGGCCTCTTTCATCGCGTTACGACGTGACAGCACCATTAATCCGACCAGCAACAGCAGCAACGCGCTGCCGCCCAGAACGCCGAGCAGAACGGGACTGGCCAACAACTCGTCGATGTAGCCATCGGTCTCTGGATCTTGCGGAGCGACAACCGGCGCGGCCGGCGAAACAGGCGCCTGCTCGGCCGGCTTAGAAGGCTCTATGGCTTCGCCCTGAGGAGCCTGCGACGCTGCGTCCGGGCTAGCATCGGCCCCAGCGCCAAGTTGAGGATCCGCTTCAGTCGCGTCGGGCGCAAGCTCAGCGCTGGTGCCTGCCTCGTCGACCGAAGGGGTCAGGGGCGCAGCGACACCTGCCCCTGCTTCCGTCCCAGCCGCGAGCTGAGCCTGCAATTTTGCTAACTGGTCGTCTTTCAGTTGCATCAGACGCTGCAGCTTGTCCAGCTGCCCCTGCAGGTCGTTGAGACGATCCTTTAGGTCGAGATTTTCGCGACGGCTGGAATCGAGGCTCTCTTCGCTAACAGCTAGCTTGTCGCGCAATGCGGCCGCATCACCACCAGCCCCTTCATCACTTCCAATGGTTGACTTGCCAGGTTCTGGGGCAACTAGCCGGAGATTGTCACCCTGGTCGCTGCGCGACGGCGCAGCACCTGCCGAGCCACGCTGAGTGGCGTCGAGCTGACGAGCAGCAGGTGCTGCCGAGCCTGAAGCCTGGCGCCAGCTAGCGTTCTGCTGCGCGACCTGCTGAATCGCCTCGGCTTGCGAACGACTGCCAATTTGCTCGGCGTTAGGAAGACGGAGCACCTGACCATTCTTCATGCGGTTGATGTTATTGCCAATAAAGGCGTTGGGATTAAGATCCTGAATGGCCAACATTGTTTGATGGACCGTGCCGCCCTGGCGTGCACGCTCAGCAATCTCCCACAGCGTGTCGTTAGGCGTGACCTTGTACTGGTCGCTTGACGACGCAGCGCTGGAGGCGGTCGAGGAAGCGGGTCGTGTCGCGACTTGCGGGGCTGCGGAAGGCCGGGAAATCGGAGCAGCAACAGGCAGTTGCGGCGCGACCGAAGCAGCAATCTCCGGCGAGTAAAGTGGCGGGTCCAGAAGCAACGTGTACTCACGCAGGAGCCGCCCGCTTGGCCAGAGCACTTCGATCAGGAAATTTAGATAGGGCTCGCGAACCGGTTTGGTCGAAGACACCCGAATGACGCTTTTGCCGTCTGGGCGCAAGATCGGGGTAAAAGTCAGGTCCGTCAGGAAGTATTGGCGATCGACACCTGCCCGATTGAAGTCTTCAGCGGACGCCAGAACCGGCACAACTTCACCGGGCGCTAACGTTTTCGCGTCCAGCAGTTCGATTTCAGCCACCAGCGGTTGATTCAGCGAGGACTTCAGCGTGACCTCGCCCAAACCCAGCGCATAAGCCATTTCGGAAGTCAGCGCGGTAGCAGCCGCGATTGCCAGCACCAGATTGCGAACCCGAACCATTGTGTAAATCCTTGTTTTTTAACTTTTCTCGGATCTTCGAGAGGGTCTTATAGTCACTGCCTGCGCCCGCCAGGTGGCGGTCCCCCGTCAGCGATAAGCCTAAACAGCGTTGTTAGCTAGAATAATTCTTCGAACTTCCAGCAAGTATCTTTTACAGATAGTGTTTTATCAACAACTCACCAGACCAGGCAGCGTTGCCCACTACGCCTTTTCGCACGTTATCAGACCCAATCCACAAATTAGCTCCGCGGGCTTCAAGCAAGTCGCAACTGCTGGCGACCCGCGCTCGCCGAGTGCCGACTTTTCAAACCACCTAAAGCCCACCACTGTAGCGGAAAGTATTCTTGACACTGAACATTCGAGACTTAACCCGACGAAATACCAGAGAAACGCCACCTCGGCCATGCCAGCCCGCATGAGTCTCGGTGGGGTTCGGCACAAAAAAAGCGCCGCGGGGGTTGCCGAGGCGCTTCTGGTATCGCTTTTGTCTAGGATTAGCGCTCTAGGAGAATGCGCAACATGCGGCGTAACGGCTCGGCCGCCCCCCACAGCAGCTGATCGCCTACGGTAAATGCACCGAGATAATGCGAACCCATGTTCAGCTTGCGCAGGCGGCCGACCGGGACACTCAATGTTCCAGTCACCGAAGTCGGACTCAGCTCCTGCATGCTTGTGTCACGATGGTTCGGAACAAGCTTTACCCAAGGGTTGTGCTGGCTAATCATGCCTTCGATATCGGAGATAGGCACGTCCTTGTTCAGCTTGATGGTCAACGCTTGGCTGTGGCAACGCATGGCGCCGACACGAACACAAATACCATCCACCGGAATCGGGCTTTTGAATCGACCCAGGATCTTGTTGGTTTCCGCCTGGGCCTTCCATTCTTCGCGGCTCTGCCCGTTCGGTAGTTCCTTGTCGATGTAAGGGATCAAACTACCGGCCAGTGGAACGCCGAAGTTATCGACCGGGAACGCCTCCGAGCGCTGGCATTCGGCAACTTTTCGATCGATGTCCAGAATGGCGCTAGCCGGGTCGGCAAGCTCGTCAGCGACCGAAGCATTGATGCTACCCATCTGTTTGATCAGCTCGCGCATGTTCTGCGCACCGGCACCAGACGCAGCCTGATAAGTCATCGCACTCATCCAATCGACCAGCCCATGCTCGAACAGACCACCAAGCCCCATCAGCATCAAGCTGACGGTGCAATTGCCACCGATATAGTTGAGTGTGCCAGCATCCAGCTGATGGTCGATGACCTTGCGGTTCACCGGGTCCAACACGATAACCGCGTCGTCGTGCATGCGCAGCGTGGAAGCCGCATCGATCCAGTAACCCTTCCAGCCCGCCTCACGCAGCTTCGGGAAGACTTCACTGGTGTAGTCACCACCTTGGCAAGTGAGAATTACATCGAGAGTTTTCAGCTCGTCGATGCTGTAGGCATCCTTCAGCGGCGCTATTTCCTTGCCGATCGAAGGACCCTGACCGCCAACGTTGGAGGTGGTAAAGAACACCGGCTCGATCAGGTCGAAATCCCGCTCCTCCAGCATCCGCTGCATGAGCACGGAACCAACCATACCGCGCCAACCGATCAGACCTACACGTTTCATCGCAACTACACCTATATATGTGGCCCGCGTGACAGGCCGTCGATAAACAAAGACGCTTTCGGGTTCGAAAGCGCGGGCGCGTTGTTCCTACACAGCAAACACCACGCCTCGCACTACTCGGCGTTTCCGCCTAGCCGTCGCCCACTAGCGCTATCAACGGCCGGTGCAATGGGGCCAGAGAGATTACAACTTCGCGAGCGCCGCGACTACCGCATCGCCCATCACCTGAGTATTCGCTTTTTCACAACCTTCGGACCAGATATCACCTGTGCGCAATCCCTGGTCTAGCACGTTGCTGACTGCCTTCTCGATCGCATCTGCGGCAGCGACCTGGTTGAAGCTGTAGCGAAGCATCATCGACACCGAGAGAATCGTTGCCAGCGGATTGGCGATACCCTTGCCAGCTATATCCGGCGCTGAACCATGGCAAGGCTCGAACATGCCTTTGTTGTTCGAGTCGAGAGAAGCAGAAGGCAGCATGCCGATCGAGCCGGTCAACATGGAAGCTTCGTCCGACAGAATGTCGCCGAACATGTTGTCGGTGACGATCACGTCGAACTGCTTCGGCGCGCGTACCAACTGCATCGCTGCGTTGTCGACATACATATGGCTAAGCTCTACATCGGGATAGTCCTCGCCGACCTCCTCCACAACAGCGCGCCACAGCTGACTGGATGCCAGTACGTTCGCCTTGTCCACCGAGCAGAGCTTCTTGCCTCGAACAAGAGCCATGTCGAAACCGACCTTGGCTATGCGGCGAATCTCGCTTTCGCTGTAGGGCAGCGTATCGAACGCCATACGCTCGCCATTTTCCAGCACTTTGCTCTCACGGGGCTGACCGAAATAGATGCCGCCAGTCAGCTCCCGGACGATGAGAATATCCAGACCGGATACGATCTCCGGCTTCAGACTAGAGGCGGCCGCCAGCTGCGGGTACAGCAACGCCGGGCGCAGATTCCCGAAGAGGCCCAGCTGGGAGCGAATTTTCAACAAACCACGCTCGGGGCGGATGGCCGGATCGATGGCGTCCCACTTCGGCCCGCCAACCGCGCCCAGCAGAATGGCATCCGCTGCACGAGCACGCTTCAGCGTCTCGTCAGCCAGTGGTACGCCATATTTATCGACCGCCGCGCCACCCAGCTCGTCATAGCTCAACTCGAAATCGAGTTGAAACTTGCTGTTGGCCAGCTCCAGCACCTTGACCGCTTCGGCCATGATTTCAGGGCCGATACCGTCGCCCGGAAGAATTAAAATCTGCTTGGACATTGAAGGATTTCCCTTTGGAATAACTGAAAGCTGCGAGTAACTTGCCTGTGTTCGCCGCTTCTTTATTTACTTAATAGCGCCAAACAGCCAGGCCTGCTTCTGTTGATGACGGGTTTCAAATGTCTTGATGGCCTCAGCGTCTTGCAGAGTCAGGCCGATATCATCCAAGCCGTTAAGCAGGCAGTGCTTGCGAAATGCATCGACGTCGAAGCTGTACTGAACACCGTCCGGACGGGTAACCGCCTGAGCAGCAAGGTCTACAGTGAGCTGATAACCCTCACTGGCCTCTGCCTGTTCGAACAGTTCGTCGACCTCTTCTTCCTTCAGGACGATCGGCAGCAGGCCATTCTTGAAGCTGTTGTTGTAGAAGATGTCGGCAAAGCTCGGCGCGATGATCGCCCGGAAGCCATATTCTTCCAGCGCCCAGGGCGCGTGCTCACGGGACGAACCGCAACCGAAGTTCTCACGCGCCAGCAGGACGCTAGCCCCCTGATAACGAGGAAAATTCAACACGAAATCCTGGTTCACAGGGCGAGTCGAACAATCCTGGTTGGGCTGCCCAACGTCCAGATAGCGCCACTCATCGAACAGATTAGGTCCGAAACCGGTGCGTTTAATCGACTTGAGAAACTGCTTGGGGATGATCTGATCGGTGTCGACGTTGGCGCGGTCGAGCGGCGCGACGAGACCGGTGTGCTGGGTAAATGCTCTCATGGTGGTCTCCTCAGGCCTGCATCAATTCACGAACGTCTACGAAACGACCAGTCACCGCAGCCGCGGCCGCCATTGCCGGGCTCACCAGATGCGTCCTGCCACCGGCACCCTGCCGACCTTCGAAGTTGCGGTTGGAGGTGGACGCGCAGTGCTCGCCACTGCCCAGCTTGTCCGGGTTCATCGCCAGACACATGGAGCAGCCCGGCTCGCGCCATTCAAAACCTGCCTCGACGAAAATCTTGTCCAGCCCCTCCGCCTCGGCCTGCCGCTTGACCAGCCCGGACCCCGGCACCACCATCGCCTGCTTGACCGTTGCGGCAACCTTACGACCCTTCGCCACTTCCGCTGCGGCGCGCAGGTCTTCGATCCGGGAGTTGGTGCAAGAACCGATGAAAACGCGATCGAGTTGAATGTCAGTAATCGGTTGGTTGGCTTGCAACCCCATGTACTTCAACGCGCGAGTAATGGAGTCACGCTTGACAGGGTCAGCTTCGACAGCCGGATCCGGCACGTTCTGGTCAACCGCCAGCACCATTTCAGGTGAAGTACCCCAGCTAACCTGTGGCTTAATGTCTTCGGCATTCAACTCCACGACCGTGTCAAAAACGGCGTCTTCGTCGGAAACCAGCGTCTTCCAGAGTTCGACAGCCCGCTCCCAATCGGCGCCTTTGGGCGCAAAGGGCCTACCTTCCACATAATCGATGGTTTTCTCGTCTGCAGCCACCATCCCCACGCGCGCCCCGGCCTCGATGGACATATTGCAGATGGTCATGCGCCCTTCCATCGAAAGGTCACGGATGGCACTGCCAGCGAACTCCAGCGCATGACCGTTGCCACCGGCCGTGCCGATCTTGCCGATCACGGCCAAAACGATGTCTTTGGCGGTCACGCCAAAGGGCAACTTGCCCTCGACGCGCACCTGCATGTTCTTCATTTTTTTAGCGACCAGGCACTGCGTGGCGAGTACATGCTCGACCTCCGAAGTGCCAATGCCATGGGCCAGTGCAGCGAAAGCGCCATGCGTAGAGGTGTGCGAGTCCCCGCAGACCACTGTCATCCCCGGCAGGGTTGCGCCCTGCTCTGGGCCGATCACATGGACGATGCCCTGACGAACGTCGTTCATCTTGAACTCAAGAATGCCAAAGTCATCGCAGTTCTCATCCAAAGTCTGCACCTGGATACGGGAAACCTCATCGGCAATCGCTTCCAGGCCGCCCTGACGCTCGCCCTTGGTAGTAGGCACGTTGTGATCCGGGGTGGCAATGTTGGCATCGATGCGCCATGGCTTTCGCCCGGCCAGGCGAAGCCCTTCGAACGCTTGCGGTGAGGTCACTTCGTGCAGGATATGACGGTCGATATAAATCAGTGACGAGCCATCATCGCGGCGCTTGACTTCGTGCATTTCCCAGAGCTTGTCGTAGAGCGTTTTGCCAGCCATCGGACTTTCCTCATCAGTGCGTTGGGCAATAGCCCTTTTGCTTATGAGGTCATGCTAGGGACTTGCAATGGATTACTCAAATTCATATTTTTCATCTTACTCATTCCTTGCTGGAATGCAGACACCTATCCTTAGGCCTATAACGTCTGTCAGAAACGATGACCGGAGCCAGCCATGGACCTCGCCAGCCTTAACGCTTTTATAGCAATCGCCGAGATGGGCAGCTTTTCCCTCGCCGCTGAGCGTCTGCATCTGACTCAGCCAGCCGTGAGCAAGCGCCTGGCTTCGCTGGAATCACAGCTGAGCGTGCGACTTTTTGATCGGCTAGGCCGGGAAATCGGGCTGACTGAAGCTGGCCGCGCGCTGCTACCTCGCGCTTATCAGATACTCAACGTGCTGGACGATACCCGTCGTGCACTGACCAACCTCAACGGCGACGTCAGCGGACAACTAAGCCTGGCCACCAGTCACCACATCGGGCTGCATCGTCTACCACCGTTGCTGAGAGCATTCACGCGTGCCTATCCGAAGGTGAATTTGGATATTCGTTTCCTTGATTCGGAGGTCGCTTACGATGAAGTTCTGCACGGCCGAGCCGAACTGGCCGTAATCACGCTGGCACCGCAGACTGCATCGCCGATTCGCGCGGTCAAGGTCTGGGACGATCCACTGGACTTCGTCGTCGCCCCCGAACACCCGCTAGCCCAGAAGCCTGACATAACACTGGCCGACGTCGCCGGCTTCCCCGCGGTATTTCCAGGCGGCAACACGTTCACCCATCACATCGCCCACCGGCTGTTCGAACGTGAGAGGCTGACGCCCAACATCACGATGAGCACCAATTACATGGAGACGATCAAGATGATGGTTTCGATTGGGATCGCCTGGAGTGTGTTGCCCCGCACGATGCTTGATGATCAGGTCGTACGATTGCCCCTCTCGGGCATTCAACTGGCGAGGGAGCTCGGCTACATCATCCATACCGAGCGCACTCTGTCCAACGCGGCAAAGGCCTTCATGTCGTTGCTGGAGGCCGACTAAGCGCACTTGCACTTTGCCATTAGCTACGGATAAGTTCGCGGGACAACAACAAGATCCAAGAGAGCCATGAGCATCGCATACCGTCGAAACATCACGCAGACCCAGCTCTTCGAGGCCGCTCATGTTGCCGCCTGATAACACGGCCAATGCCTCCCCAAGCGGCGCACCACAACCATGGCAGGACGTTGCGCGCCTATTATCGATGCTTGACGGTGCAGGGCTCGGCCTGTGGTCCTGGAACGTTCAACGCGGCGCCATGCATTGGTCCCTTGGCACGGGGAAGCTGTTCGGCCTGAGCGCGCCGCTCGTTGAGCTTTCTCCAGATCGGTATCTCGAACTCATCGTCCCTGAAGACCGGCCGCATATCCAGACTGCAGTATGTTCGATGCTCACTGGCGCCGAATCACGATTCAGCTTCCGCCATCGGGTCTGCTGGCCAGATGCTAGCGTGCGATGGCTTGAAATCGATGGGCAACGACAGGTCAATGAGGATGGGGAGACGGTACTGGTGGGCGTCATCCGCGACATCACCGACCGCCACATCCAGGCGCAGGCGCTTGAAGACAGCCAAGAACGCCTTGAGCTGGCACTCGCCTCCGCAGAGCTGGGCAACTGGGAATGGCACATTCCAAGCGACCGGCTCTATGCCTCTTCCAGGGCATCCGAGCTGCAAGGTCTGGTAGAAGGCCCATTCGATGGATCGTTTCGTGAGTTTTTCCGCAGCGTCGCTGCGAACGACCGCAAGACCATGCGGGCGGCATACAGCGACCTCCTCGCCGGGCGTCGGCAAACCTATCAGGCCACGTACCAGGCCAACCATCCAGACGGCACGATTCGGCACCTCGAAAGTACCGCCAAGCTCTACCGAGACGAGCGTGGCACGCCCTTGCGCATGGCCGGAATTATCATCGACGCCACCGAACGGGTCTTACGTGCGCAACACCTGGCGGCGTCGGAAGCGAAGTTCTCAGCTTTGTTTCAAGGCAGTCCAGACCCGATCTCCCTGTCCCGCATCCGCGACGGAGTTTTCATGGAGATCAACCCGAGCTTTAGCGTGGTGTTCGGCTGGGAGAGTGCCGATGTCGTCGGCCGATCTGCTCCGGAAATCGGCATATGGCAGGACGAACGGCAGCGAAAATCTCTGTTCGAGCAACTGATGCGTGATCAGCGGCTGGAGAACGCCGAGGCACAGTTCCGCACCAGGACAGGACAGTTCGTGACTTGCGTGGTTTCCAGCCGGTTCATCCGAGTCGACCGCCGCCTGTGCATCGTCACTACTTTTCGAGACATTACCAAACGACAACAGGCCGAGGCGGCGCTGAAGGCCAGCGAGGTTAAATTCGCCAAGGCATTTCATTCGAGCCCTGACGCCATCATCATCAGCGAGCGCGGCACGGGACGATTCATCGAGGTTAACGAAGGCTTCCAACGCCTCTCAGGCTACAGTCCCGAAGAAGCCATCGGCAGAACCTCATATGAATTGGGCGTCTGGCCCAGCACGCAGCGCCAGGAAATTCTCGAACGGCTCGAACGTGACGGCCGGGTGACGAACTGGGAGATGGTCGGCCAGGATCGTCACGGTCGTTTAAAGCACATTGAAGTGTCGGTAGAGCCCATCGTGCTGAACAACACAGACTGTCTGCTGTTATCCGCACGGGACATTAGCCAACTCAAGGCCGCCCACGCGCAAATTCACCACCTGGCCTATCACGACCCGTTGACTAACCTGCCTAACCGAACGCTGCTGATGGATCGCCTAACTCAGCAGACGGCGTTGCATAAACGCCACAAGCTGCGTGGCGCCCTACTGTTTCTCGACCTCGACCATTTCAAACACATCAACGACTCGCTTGGACATCCGGTCGGTGACGCTGTATTGAAGATGATCACTGCCCGCCTCGAGGCCAGCATCCGACAGGAGGACACCGTAGCCCGCCTGGGTGGCGACGAATTCGTTGTGCTACTCACTGGTTTGACGGGCAAGCGCTCGGAGGTGACCCGCCATGTCCGCCAGGTCGCCGAAAAACTTCGCACCCTCCTCGCCGAGCCTATGGTGTTCGAAGGCAACAGGCTGCAGGTAACGCCCAGTATCGGTATCGCCCTGATGCCTGATCACGGCGAGACGCCTGCCGATCTGCTAAAGCGCGCCGACATTGCGCTATATCGGGCAAAGGACGCCGGACGCAATGCGATTCAGCTGTTCCGCACCACAATGCAACAAGCCGCCAGTGCACGCCTCCAGCTTGAGAGCGAACTGCGTCTTGCCCTACAGCGCAACGAATTCGAGTTGTACCTTCAACCACAGGTCGACGCGCGCTCCGCCAGGGTGATCGGCGCCGAGGTCCTGTTGCGCTGGCATCACCCGGTGGATGGCGTGCGTTCCCCTGCCCAGTTCATCGACGTGCTCGAAGAAAGCGGCCTGATTGTCGAAGTGGGCAATTGGGTCATCAGGGAGGCCTGTCGCATCGCCGCATCGCTGTTGGCCAACGGCGTCGTTGATTCGGACAGCTTTAGCCTCTGCGTCAACATCAGTCCACGGCAGTTCCGCCAGAGTGATTTCGTCGAACGGGTTCTCGAAGCGCTCAAAGCCGTCAGCCTTCCGCACACGATGATCAAACTGGAAATCACCGAAGGCATCGTTATCCAGAACCTGGACGACACCATCGCCAAGATGCGCCGCCTCTGCCGACAGGGCGTGAGCTTCGCCATGGACGATTTCGGCACTGGTTATTCTTCCCTCACCTACCTGAAGCGGCTACCAGTCGATGTCCTTAAGATCGACCAGTCCTTCGTTCGCGATGCACTGGATGATCCAAACGACGCCGAGATCATTCGCGCCATTGTCGCAATGGCTCGAAGTCTAAGGCTGGAAGTGATTGCCGAAGGGGTCGAACAACAGGCGCAGCTTGACCTGCTCCAAGCGCAAGGCTGCTACCTGTATCAGGGATATCTCTTCAGCCGCCCTCTTCAGCCGGCAGATTTCGGAGAACTGCTCAAAACTCACTCACTCAGCTGAAAGGCGTTTCCAGAAAACGAAAACCCCGCCGTGCGAACTGCGCAGGCGGGGTTACTGTTCAAGCTACGTGCTGGCGGCTCGCTCAGCCCTCCAACGCCAAACGCTCATCGTTAATTGGGATGCGCTTGGGTTTGGCCTCCTCTGGCACGACACGCTCGAGCTCGATGCTGAGAAGCCCATTCCTCAGCTCTGCGCCCTTCACTTCAATATGGTCGGCGAGGCGGAACGAGAGTTTGAAAGCACGCTGGGCGATTCCCTGGTGCAGGTAGGTAACGTTTTCGCCACTGTTCTCACGCTTGCCACCGCTCACAGTCAGCACGCCTCTCTCGACCTGCAAATCCAGGTCGGACTCATGGAACCCAGCGGCAGCTACGATGATGCGGTACTGATCATCGCCGTGCTTTTCCACGTTGTAGGGCGGGAACGAGCCGTTTGCATCATTGCGCAGCGCGGACTCGAACAGATCGTTGAAGCGATCGAAACCAATGGACTGACGAAACAGTGGGGCCATCGAAAAACTAGTCATTTTGCTGTCTCCTGATATTCAGCGAGTGGTTCATACAGGACCCGAATTCGGCATCCTGTTATGCCCAAAATAGGAACTGCTCACCTGTTTTCAAGACCGGTCGTCGAGGATTTTTTATGTCGAAAGTAATGTTGATAACGGGGGCCAGCCGTGGCATCGGCGCTGCCACAGCCAGGCTCGCAGCGGCTGAAGGCTACGCGTTGTGCTTGAACTTTCGATCGCGCCAGGACGCAGCCGACCAGCTATTGAACGAGCTGCACAGCCGGGGGGCGCGCGCAATTGCGATCGAGGCGGACGTAGCGGAGGAGTCACAAGTCATACGCTTGTTCGAAGCGCTTGATGCCGAATTCGGCAGGCTCGACGTACTAGTCAATAACGCCGGCATGCTCGAACGCCAGACGCGCCTCGAAGACATGGACAAAGCACGCCTGGAACGCGTATTCGCGGTAAATGTATTCGGTAGCTTTCTCTGCGCCCGCGAGGCGGTCAAGCGCATGTCCACTCGCAACGGTGGTACCGGCGGTGCCATCGTCAACGTCTCCTCAATTGCAGCCAAACTCGGCGCGCCCAACGAGTACATCGACTACGCGGCCGCCAAGGGCGCGATAGATAGCATGACCCTCGGGCTGGCCAAGGAAGTGGCTGCAGAGGGCATCCGGGTCAATGCCGTACGGCCTGGCGTGATCCATACAGAAATTCACGCCAGTGGTGGCGAGCCCGATCGCATCGAGCGCGTAAGGAGCAGCGTGCCCATGGGCCGGGGTGGTGAAGCGAAAGAGGTCGCTGAAGCGATCCTCTGGTTGGCCAGCGACAAGGCCAGCTACACCAGCGGCGCTCTTCTTGATGTGAGCGGAGGACGCTAAACAGCCGCCTTAAAACCCTGCGCGTTTACGTCTAGACCCAGCAGTGCGTCGAGCCGATCGCAGCCGTTTTCCCGCCGAACCTGAGCGAACAGCGTAACGGCTTGCGGATAGTTACGGGTAAGCAGGGATAACCATTGTTTGAAACGACCTGGTGCATAGCGCGGAGACATCTTGCGTCGCGCCTGCATCCAGAAATCGGCCAAAAGCGGTTGCAGATCTTCCCAGCTCAGCGGCTCGAGCAGCGCGCCGGCCTTTGCCGCCGCGATCTGCCGAGCCAGGTCCGGCCGACAAACCAGTCCGCGGCCTAGCATGATGTCCTCAACTCCGCTGACCTCACGGCAACGTTGCCAGTCCTCGACCGACCAAATATCGCCATTGGCAAACACCGGCACATTGACGACGTCCCTAACCTTAGCCACCCATTCCCAATGCGCTGGAGGCTTGTATCCCTCGACCTTGGTCCGCGCATGCACAACCAGTTGCGCAGCACCGCCATCAACCAATGCACGGGCACAGTCGAGCGCGCCGTCCTTGTGGTCAAAACCCAAACGCATCTTCGCGGTAACCGGTATCTGCGCCGGAACCGCCTTACGTACTTCGCGAAGGATGGAATGAAGCAGATCCGGCTCCCGGAGCAGAACGGCGCCACCGCGGGATTTGTTGACCGTTTTGGCTGGGCAGCCGAAATTGAGATCGATTGCAGGGGCGCCGAGGCTACACGCGAAGGCCGCATTGTCAGCCAGGCAGAGCGGATCCGAGCCCAGCAACTGCACACGCAACGACGTACCTGCGCGGGTTGCAGCGCCGTGTTCAAGCTCCGGAGCAAGCTTAAGAAAACTGGATGCCGGTAAGAGACGATCCGACACACGGATGAATTCGGTCACGCACCAGTCAACAGCGCCGACACGGGTGAGAACGTCGCGAAGAATGTCATCAACGAGCCCTTCCATAGGCGCCAAGGCGATCTGCATTAGAAAACGACCCAACCGAAAAAGCGCTGCATTGTACGGACGCCAGCCATGGTAAGAAATGTCCGCGTCACGCCAATCGGCAGAACATCCGACGCCAAGCACTAAGCCAAAATGTACTAGGGTTGAGCCTGCAAACGCGGACGCTTTATCTCAGTCACAAGTAATCAAAGTCCGAGTCTGGCAGCGCTGGCCTTGTAATGTTCCGCCTGCTGCACGTCTCGTGCGAGCCCATGGCCGCCGGCCATGTACAGCTGAGCCAACCTGGCCGCCGCTAAGGGGTGTCCTGCCTCGACGGCAAGCTTCCACCAATGCGCGGCCTTGGCACCGTCTGGCCCGTGAGTAGCGTCTTCGCCCAGGCTGATGACACCCATCTGGTAAGCGGCCTTGGCATCGCCCTTTTTGGCAGCCAGACGCAGCAGACGTATACCCTCTTGCCTTGCACCAAATCCCTGTCCTCGAAACAGCAGGATATGGCCATAAAAGCTTTGCGCCTTCGAATCGCCAATCGCAGCCATGCGCGAAAATTGGCCTTCCATCCAGCGCCACAGTTTCGGTTGCTGAACGGCCCAACGTGAGCTCATCAATTTGCGAGCAAACAGATAACCGACTCGCGCACGGATGTTATTCAGCATTACGGAATACCTGGATAATCAAACTCGAACACTCGCGCAACCTCACCTGCGTGCCAGGATGCGGCAGCAGAACCGTCTGCCGGACCAGAAAAGCGCCCTAGGCGGGTAGCACATTCAAAAAAACCGGTTCTTGGCAGACGACTTGCCCCTTGGCTCACCACCAACGCACTACGTAGCGGCCGATCCGCACGGGCATCCAGCGCAGCCAGATGTTCCAGCGCGGCTGTCAAGGTTTGCATGGCAGGCGCCGGTAACTGGAGCCGCTCGACCAACGCGCGGTAAGTGACCAGATGGCGCTGTCGCCGCACCTCAGCCAACTCGTCCAACAATGCCTGCCAATGTGGACGGCTGATGCGAATTGACGCTGCGGTGCCTGTCACGCCTCCTGCTGCCATCCTTCGATCTCCAATGCGCGGGCGAGTGCGCGACGTATCGCATTATCGGGATCGCGTTCACCGCTTTCGATGAGGGCGAGATAAGCAGGGCTGATACCCACCGAGCGCGCCAGCGCTTCTTGGCTCAACCCCTTAGCCTCCCGCAACATCGGCAACGTTCCGAAAGTTGGCAATGCGCCTGGAGCAGTATCACTTGCCTCCACTGGCTTTGCGGCGCTTACGTTACGCCCGTTCGTCAGCAGAGCCTGATACTCCTCCCAAGGCAGCACGGCATACTCTGGCTTACCGTCCCGCATGATGACTTGAACACTCATCCGCTACCCCGACCGTAGTCTCAAATTGGAAAGTCGGGATCTTACCAGTCCGCGCGTCTATTTTTTCGACACCAGCCGGTCGCACCAAAGAATGAGGAAAGGGGCTGCACGAGCCATTCGAAAGAACTAATCCAGGGTCTTTTTAGCGCCCGACATTCCGCCCGTTGCTAACGTCACTATCCATTGGCTCGTCCAGGGTGGGTAACCGGTCGATACTTGCTCGTATATCCGCTGACTGGCTGTCTCTCCAGGTCCGAAATGCCTGCAACTCGCCAGACCACTTGCGGATTATCCAGCCCAGTACTGCCAGATCATCAACGAAGCCAAGACCTGGAATCCAGTCGGGGATAGCGTCCAAGGGGGACAGGAAATACAACAAACCAGCTACCGCAGCCACCAGTGCGGGTCTGCTGACCTGCCGATATTCGCCTCGCCACCACGCCACACACAGTTGCTGCAGCAAACCAAGATCTTCACGCAGACCTTTCATCAACCCACCCTGAGCCGAGCGTTTGCGCGCGACCGCAAGTAGCACGATGGGCAACCGGCCCCGAGCGAGCACACGTTGCGCCATCGGTAGGTATTTAAAGAAATTCCAAGGTGTTTTCATCAGATACCTCCGACTAGAGCTGCTTTGCTCGTTCTCTGAAATATCCACAGAACCTGTGGATAAGCTTGTGAACAGCGGCTGGATGACTGGCTGGAACGCCCGCGTGACGTGGCCTCTAAACAGATCGGCGGCTTTTTACTCAGCGCAAATAAATTCTTTACAATCAGTAAGTTAGCAAAACCCAGTGAGTTGCTGCGCCGCGTACAGGTGTCTTCTCAGACAAGACGGTATCAATGTGAATAACCGTAACATGTCAACGCCTTTTTAAGGCTAGTTCGGCCTCAAAGGCGGTAGACAAAGTTAGCTGAGCGTTCTAATAAGGACAGCGCGCGTAGGCCCGCGTTCCTACCTAGCGGACCAGGATAGCCAACGCAGCAGAACCGGTCCGATTTAAGACGGGGCTTCGCTTCACCGTTACGGACATAAAAAAGCCGGTCGAATGACCGGCTTCGTTTATTCAAAAATAGGCTGGTCAGTTAACGCCCAGTTTGGTCCGATTTTTTTCTAAAGTGGCCGCACCGATTCCTTTAACTTCAAGGAGCTCGTCAACGGAGGTGAATGGGCCATGTGCTTCGCGATAAGCAACGATCGCCTTGGCCTTTGTTGCGCCAATACCCTTGAGTTCGCGGGTCAGGGTTTCGGCGTCGGCCGAATTGATGTTGATCGGCGCTGCTTGCTGGGCCGCTGCAACCACCACGGGGTCAGCAGGCTTGGTCGGGCCAGCGAAACTGCTGAGAGACACGCTAGCGAGCAGAGCGAATATGGAAGCGGATATCAAAGACTTAAGCATTGTTCATGTCCTTATGAGTGTCGGATTAGCGACGCGGTACTCCATGCGCCGCAATGACACTCTAAGTCGCACCAATAGCAAGTCAAATCGGGCTGCTTATTCTGTGAACCGTGCCCTCCAGGCGACTCAACGCATCACGTTGAACAGACTCAATCCCGCGATCTTCACATAACTCTGCTGGGCTGCTTCAAGCACCACCGTCTGCATTGATAGCCGAGACAGCGCTTCAGCGTAGTCGAGCTCACGCAGCTCGGCCTGCACGCCTTTGTTGACCAGCGCAACATCTTCGTTATCAGTTTGTGTTGTTTCGATTACGTTGAGTCGAGCCCCGATGTTCCCGCGCGCCTGGTCAACACTGACCATGCCGTGGTCAAGGTTGGTTAGGGCTACCGCTACGGCGTCGCGAACGCCGGCATTGCCAGTTGACGGGTTTTCCAGAGATGAGCGGAGGTTAGCAATGGTATCGAGGATGCCCTGCTTCTGCTGTGTTGCACTGGGGCCAGATAGCTTCGGAGTGATGTTTACCGCTTCCCCACCTATAGCCGCTCCGTCGAGTTGCAGCGTCATGCCGCGAAATACCAACGAATCGCTCTTGCTAGAGTTACTGTCCATTCTTAAGCCAGTTCCGTCCGTAAGCGGGGCCGCTGCAGGCAAGCCGCTATTGTCCAGCTCGTAAATATCGTAGCTGCCGTCCGCGTTGAACTGGAGTTGAACTCCATTGGCAGGAAAACCATTGGCTCCGGAAAAAGCAATTTCGTCACTAACGAGTGGAGCTGAAACGGCGAGAGTTGAACCAGGCGGAAACGATGCGGCTGGCTGTTTTTCCAAGCGCCCCGCATCTGTTACGTTCTGAAAAATGGACTTACCGTTATCGCTGATCGGTATTCCCAGAGAGCTTGCGATCTGCAATTTCCGCTGCCCTTCGTCGCCCTGGTAGCTGTAGCTGCCATCGCCAGCGCGAACGAACGGTTGCGTCTTGCCCTGAAATCCGGAAAACAGGTACTCACCACGCGCGTTTCGGGTATTCATCAGCGAGAGCAGCTCGTCCTCCCTCTCGCCCAGCTCCGCCGAGATCGACTTTCGATCCTGAGGATCCAGCGCACCGTTGCCAGCCTGTACAGCCAGCTCACGAACACGCTGCAGCACGGTATTAACCGAATTCAGCGTCACCTCTTCCTGGGTCAGGCTGTTCTTTGCCGCAGTGAGGTTGGAGTTGTACTGGCTCAGCACATTCTGCTGCTGCTCAAGCTGCAACAGACGCACCGAGGCAACCGGATCGTCCGCCGGGGTCAGGATGCGATTGCCCGTGCTGATCTGCTCCTGTGTGCGGGTTGCGTTGGAGTAGTTGCGCTGAATACCGGCTACGCCGTTATTGAATGCTTGCAGAGTCGAGATGCGCATGGGCGGGCCTGTTACCTGAAGGTATTGATCAATGTATCGAACAAGGAGCGGGCAACTTGAATGATTTGAGCCGAAGCGTTGTAGTACTGCTCGAACTTGATCAGGTTCGCGGCCTCCTCATCGAGGTTCACAGCCGAAAGCGAATCGCGATTATCCGTGGCCTGCTTGAGAATCGCGCCGGTCGCTTCGCTGTCCATACGGGCCTGAGCCGTCAGGGTGCCGACCCGCTCGACCAGCTCACCGTAGCCATCGGTGAAGCTGGCGCCCGAAAGAGTTTTTCCATTAGCGTCGAAGGAGACTCCCACGGTCTGTTTGCTTTGCAGATCTACCAGTTTTAGTGCGTTACGGTTATCGGAGACGCCGCTTTGGTTGTATTCCAGAGTGAAGACATCACCTGCAGCCGGTCGGCCGCTAAAAGTCTGAGTAATATCGAGGGTACTAGAAGGGCTACCGCCAGTAATGATCTGGTAGTTCAGCGTGTTGCTCTGCCCTGGCGTGATGGTCAATGTAGCGGGCGAAACGGTGACACCCGTCGGGACATTGAGAGTCAGCGTCCCCTTAGTTTCTGGCGCAACAGGCACAGCGTAGGTCAGTGTCACAGGCGACATGTCCTGCAAATTCTTCGGGACTAATGGCGCTTGGACATTCCCTATCGACGGCTGACCAATAGTGCCGTTCCCGCCATTTTGCGGCCCAGCCTCCGACCTAACAGGAGCTGCGAAAGCTAGTTGGTCCGCCTGATCCAGAGTTGCATTGATATCTGCGGCGCCACGACGGGTAGGTTGCAGGCTGAACTTGTCACCTGTAGCTGGCGCTGGGCTACCCAGAACTACCTGGAAGCCTTGATCGACCCCATTCTTGTCGGCGATTGAAAGCGTGCCGGCCGGGCTTTCCGCAATATCCATCACCTGATTGTCGCTTAGACGACGGACCTTTGGACCGCTAGCGTCGTACTCCATTAAGTAGTCGCTAGTGGTGAGTAGGCTCGTATTGGTAATGTTTAGTACTGGCTGAGCGTTGCTGTTGCCAGCAAAAGAATTAACACGCAGTTTCGCCAGCGCCACAGCATTGTAATCGCCAAACAGCGCCTCGCCGACGTTACCCTTCAGATCCAACCCCTGCCCCAGCTGCGTATTGACCTGATCACTTACAGCCAGCGCCAGCCGCCCTAACGAATTCATCGTCGAGTCCAACACCTCGCCCCGATAGCGGATCAAGCCACCCAGCTCACCACCGGTGATCTGCGAGGTAATGCCCTGCTCCGAGCCACCGCTGACAAATCGAATCTCATGACGGTTGGGATCGCTCAGCCCCGGGACAACCTTGAGCTGACTCACCGTCTTGCCCACCACCAACGGCTGACCACTGCCAACCGAAATATTGAAGCTATTGTCATCCTGAGGCGTCACGCTGATGCCGATATACGTCGACAATTGCCGCACGGCCTCGTCGCGCGCGTCGAGTAAATCGTTGGGCTGTTTGCCGTTGGCCGAAGCGGTCGCGATAGCGTCATTCAAGCTGCCGATACTGCCAGCGAGCCGATTGACCTGGTCGGTCACCGCCGCCATCTGCTTGTTGGTGAAGTTGTTCTGCTCAGTCAGACGGTCAGACACGGTATTGAAACGGCGTGCCAAGCCTTCGGCTTCAGCCAACACCAGCTGACGTGCCGGAATATTGGCTGGGTCTTCCGCCGCCGTTTGCAGCGCTGAAAAGAACTTCTGCAACGATGGGGTGATACCTGTCGTGCTGCCGGCTAGCAGCGAATCAAGCTGGTCAATCTGGCTTTTGTACGCTTCGACGTCACTGCTGAGCGACGTGCTGCTGCGCAGCTGACTGGTGAGGAATTCGCTGTAGCTACGGCGGATCTCGACCAGCGTCGTACCTGAACCGACGTATCCAGCACCACTGAATTGCGGCGTGCGGGTCGCTTGGGAGGCATCCTGCCGGCTGAAGCCTGGCGTGTTGACGTTGCTGATGTTATGGCCAGTAATGGACAACTGGCTCTTGCTGGCACTCAGGCCAGACAGGCCAATATTCAGTAAGTCAGCCATGTTTAACCCCTAGTCCGCATCGCGGGCGACGTGCTGGCGTCGGCAATTGTCTGATAGGTCTGCACTTTACGAGCGATCTGATTGATCTTATTCGCGTACTGCGGATCGGTTGCGTAACCGGCCCGCTGCAATTCGTTGACGAAACGCTCGGAATCACCAGAGACGCTGGCGACCTGGATCGCGGGCTTATAGCGCTCGTTGTTCTCCAACAGCCGGACGTAATCGTTGAAGCTCTGCTCGAACGAGTCGTAAGCCCGGAACCCGGCTACCTGCTTGGTCGCTTTGCCGTTTACGTATTCGGTCGTGGTGACTTTCGCCGACTCCCCGCTCCAGCCATTAGCCTTAATACCAAACAGGTTGTGGCTGTTGCTGCCGTCTTTCTGCTTGATCATCGACTTGCCCCAACCTGTCTCGAGCGCAGCCTGGGCCACGAGGAAACGCGGTTCTACGCCGAGACGCTTGGCTGCTTTTTCTGCCATGGGCAACATGGTCGCAATGAATTCAGCCGGAGAGCTGAAGCGCGTCTTGCTCGGGGCGCTCGGGGCGCTCGCCTCGACGCCATTGATGGTCAAAGCTGCTTCTTTGGGCGCCGCGAAAGCGGTGGCTGGCTTCCAGTCGAGATTGACCAACGGCTGAGCCACTCCCGCTTGGTTTGCTTGCTCGGCCTGGGGACTCGCGGCAGCGAGATCCGCCTGCGCCCGCTCGGCCAGACGGCCCGGCAAGGCCAGACGACGCTGGTTGAGCAACTGGGTATCGTTACGGGCCGGGTCAACCTTAGCGAGCGTCGTGTTGGCGTTAGGGTTGCTCGACCATTTGGCACCTTCAGTCTGTGCAACCTGTGCGAACGGATTGGGCTTCTCGACAGGTTTCTGATCCTTGCTCAACTGGCGAATCAGTACATCGGCCAGCCCTATGCCACCGCCTTCCTTGGACAGCGTGACTGAGAGCTGCTGGTCATGCATATCTTGGTACTGCTTGCTGGCCTGGCTGTTGAACGGATTGTCTTTTGCCATGACCTCGGTGGCCGAACGCATCGACTTGAGCATCTCGTTCATGAACAAGGACTCGAACTCCTGAGCGACCTTGCGCACGTTCTCGGCGCCGTCGCGGTCCTTGCCAACCTTAAGCTGGTTCAGCCGGTTGAGGTCGGAGTAACTACCGCTATCAGGGGTACGACGACCCAGTCCCAGACGATTTTCCATGTCCCGTTCCTCAGATAACGATCAGGTCGGCTTGCAGCGCACCGGCTTGCTTGAGCGCTTCGAGGATCGCCATCAGGTCGCTGGGGGCAGCACCTACCTGATTCACGGCGCGGACGATTTCATCAAGCGTGGTGCCAGGGCCGAACTTGAACATCGGTTTGGCCTCCTGCTCCGCCTTCACTTTGGAGTTAGGAACGACCACTGTCTGGCCGTCTGAAAGCGGGTTCGGTTGGCTCACCAGCGGATCTTCCGAAATGGTCACCGTCAGGCTGCCGTGGGTAACAGCTGCAGGTTGAACTCGGACGTTCTGGCCGATCACGATGGTGCCGGTGCGCGAGTTGATGATGACCTTTGCGACCGCCTGACCCACGTCCACCTCCAGATTTTCCAGGATGGACAGGTAATCCACACGTTGGCTTGGATCCAGCGGTGCCGTGATGCTGATCGAGCCACCATCGAGTGCCTGAGCCACGCCTGGGCCGAGCAGCTCATTGATATGATCGACAACGTTCTTGGCGGTAGTGAAGTCGGGGCGATTGAGATTCATCGTCAGGGTCGTACCCTGGTTGAATGCGCTCGGCACTGGCCGCTCCACAGTCGCCCCTCCAGGGATCCGACCGGCCGACGGGATGTTGACGGTAATCCGCGAACCATCCGCGCCGCCCGCATCGAAACCACCAACGACCAGGTTGCCCTGGGCAATGGCGTAGACGTTTCCGTCAATCCCTTTAAGCGGTGCCATCAACAGACTGCCGCCGCGCAGGCTTTTAGCGTTACCGATCGAAGAAACGGTGATATCGATCGTCTGGCCCGGCTTGGCGAACGGCGGAAGCTCGGCGTGTATCGACACGGCCGCCACGTTTTTCAACTGAACGTTGCCGCCCGCGGGCACCTTGATACCAAACTGCGCCATCATGTTATTGAAGGTCTGCACCGTGAAAGGCGTTTGGGACGTCTGGTCGCCGCTGCCGTTCAAACCAACCACAAGACCGTAACCGATCAGCTGGTTGCTACGTACGCCTTGAATGGTGGCGATGTCCTTCAACCGCTCGGCATGGGCAGGAAGCACTGCAAAGCAAAGCAAGGCAATCAGAATCGAGCTGAACAGTTTCATTGCCTGCACCTGCTTAGAACGGCCACAACGGGCTGATGAAGAAACGGTCCAGCCAACCTGGCTGGCTGGCATCAGCGAAAGCGCCGGTGCCAGAGTAGGTAATGCGGGCATCAGCGATACGGGTCGACGGGACGGTGTTGTCGGTGGCGATATCGTCCGAACGTACCAACCCGGCAATTCGCACCAGCTCATCGCCCGTGTTGAGCGTCATCCATTTTTCTCCACGGATCGCTAGGATGCCGTTAGGCAGCACGTCCGAGACGGTCACCGTGATCGAACCGGAGAGACTATTGCTCTGCCCAGCCTGACCAGAACCAGAGGTATCACGCGCCGCTTCATACTCGGCGCCCAGGCTCATGTTGTTGCCGGTCAACGGATTGGCCATCGAAACAGCACCGCCGAACAGCGATCCAAGGCCGATATTGGCACTGCTGTCCTTGGAGATTTTCGAGTTTGAATTTTTGCTGGCCTGTGTCTTCTCGTTGAGCGTGACGGTGATGATGTCGCCAACCCGGTAGGCCTTCCGATCGTCGTAGAAATTAGTCTCGAAGCCCGCCTGGTAAATCGCCCCGTTGTTTTGTGCAGCAGGCAGCGGTGTGCGCGGCAGAACTGGCGAGTAGTAAGGATCGTTAGGCTTCGGAGCTGGCGCCATGCAACCGGACACAATCACGGCGGACATCAGCGGAAGAACAATCAACAAGCGGCGCATATTCACCTCAATCCAGCGGCTGACAGCGGTTAAAGCTGCTGGGTGACAAAGGACAGCATCTGGTCGGCCGTGGAGATGACTTTCGAGTTCATCTCATAGGCGCGCTGAGTGGTGATCATGTTCACCAGCTCCTCGACCACGCTAACGTTGGAGTTTTCCAAGGTGTTTTGCAGCACGGTACCCAGGCCATTGAGACCAGGTGTACTGACTTGTGGCGCACCGCTTGCGGCGGTTTCCAGAAACAGGTTGCTGCCCATCGCCTGCAGACCAGCCGGGTTTACGAAGTCAGCGGTCTGGATGTTGCCAATGATTTGTGGTGCCGGGTTACCCAGCGTTGTGACGGAAACAGTGCCGTCCTCGCCCACGGTGAATGTCTGCGTTTCCGGCGGCACGACAATCGCCGGCTCCAGTGAGTAACCGTTCGAGGTCACGATCTGGCCTTCAGCGTTCAGATGGAAACTGCCGTCACGCGAGTAGGAAACTGTGCCGTCGGGTAGCAGCACCTGAAAGAAGCCACGGCCGTTGATGGCCATGTCAAGCGGCTGTTCGGTGGTCTGCAGACTGCCGGCGGTGAACTGCTTCTGCGTACCGACGATCCGCACACCGGTACCCAACTGCAGACCCGATGGCAGCTCACTGTCCTGGCTGGACTGGCCACCAGGCTGACGGCGTATCTGATACAGCAGATCCTGAAACTCAGCCCGATCTTTCTTGAAGCCGGTGGTCGAGACGTTGGCCAGGTTGTTGGAAATGGTGGTCAGGTTCATATCCTGCGCGGACAGACCGGTCTTACTCACCCACAGTGCTGGAAGCATGTCGTTCTCCTATGGCGCCGGAATCTGGTCGCGCCGACTAGTTTGATTAGCTGATCTGCAAGACTCGGGCCGCAGCGGCACCATCTTCTTCGGCAGTACGCATCATTTTCACGTGCAGCTCGAACTGCCGGGACAGGGCCAGCATCGATGTCATCTCGGCAACAGCGTTGACGTTACTAGCCTCAAGGAAGCCGGAGGTCACACGAACCGCGGCGTCAGCCTCGACAGGCTGCCCATCCTTCAATCGAATAAGGCCGTCGGTACCCTTCTCCAGCTGCTTTGGATCGGGATTGACCAGCTTCAGGCGATCGACCGTCACCACCACATTTGGATCTTCACCCAGCGCGCGGATGCTGATCGAGCCGTCAGCGCCGATCTCCACTTTTTCCTCTGGCGGCACGGCGATCGGCCCGGCATTGCCGAGCACCGGCAAACCGTCTCCGGTCCTGAGCATGCCAAGCGTGTCGATATTGAGGCTGCCGGTACGGGCATAGGCTTCGCTACCATCCGGCGCTTGCACAGCTATCCAGCCATCGCCCTCAACCGCTACGTCCAGGTCCCGACCGGTCTCTTGCAAGGTGCCGGAGCTAAAGTCCGTACCCGGCCGCTCGGTCATGGCATACACACGTGCTGGAAAAGTGTCGCCAAAGACCTGCATGGAGCGCGCCTGCTCGAAGTCACGCCGGAAGCCCGTGGTCGAGATGTTTGCCAGGTTGTTGGCATGCGCCTGCTGGGCTTGAGCGTTCTGGCTCGCTCCCGTCATCGCCACATAAAGCATCTTGTCCATGGAACCTCCGCTGCACCCGAATTGACACTAACCAGACCTATGCTGCAAAACAAAGCAAGCCATGTGCCAATCACTCAACCCAGGCTTAAGCCTTTGAAATACAATGCATTTTATAATAAAAAAAAGGCCCCGAAGGGCCTTCTGAAAACGAAGCGGCAGTTTCCCGCCACCCCGCGCAGTGCTAGGTAGCAATTACCGCAGATTGATGATCGTCTGGGTAATCGCGCTTTCTGTTTCGATGGTCTTGGCGTTCGCCTGGTAGTTGCGCTGCGCCACGATCAGGTTGACGAGCTGATCTGAAAGCTCGACGTTGGAGTCTTCCAGTGCGCCGGTTTGCAGTGCGCCCATGGTTCCCGACATTGGGGTACCGACTACCGGTTCACCCGACTCGTATGACTGAACCCATTGCGTCTTGCCCGCCGGAGTGAGGCCCTGCACGTTGGCGAAGTTGGCCAGAACGATTTGCCCTTGCACTTTTGACTGTCCGTTGGTGTAACGAGCAAAGATCAGCCCGGTGTCGTCAATTTCGAGCCCCGCCATTTCACCTGTGGTGTAACCGTCCTGAGCAACGCTATTAACCGCAAAAGAACTTGAGAACTGGGTGGATTTCGTAAAGTCCATCACGATGCCCTCGGGATTGGCTAGCGCGCCGTTTGGACTCCATTTCGCTGGCGTGCCGCCATCGGAAATGGCGGGGACCCAGCCGTTTTTAGCGCCCGCGGTAGCACCATTAAGCGTAACTTTCTTGTCAGCACCGATAGTAAACAACGCTGGCGTCGCCCCAGTTGCATCCTCAATCTTCGATAACCCCCCAGCCGAATCGAAAGTGAGGTTCATTACATAAGGGTCTGGCGGATTCTGAGCCGGATCGGAAGGATTTCGGCCGTCGACCAAGATTTTCATGTCCCACTTATTTGCATCACTCTTGACGAAATACTGCGTCATCACATGGGCGTTGCCCTGCGAGTCGTAGATATTCAGCGAGGTGGAACTATTGTACGTGGTGGGATCTGACGGATTAAATGTTTTGGATGCAGCCAAAGTGGCATCGCCCCGCACACTGTCAGCTGCGGCGGTTGCTGCTGTCACTGCGGCAGTATTAGCAGCATTCATGGCCCTCGATAGGACTGACTGGGGCGTCTCCCCCGAGGGTGGAACATAATTAGAGAGGAAGCTTTGGAGTTCGGTATCGTAACCGGTTGCGGGCGTCGCAGCCTTTATATCACTTATCAACGTAGTAGCGGCACTGTCTCCTAACTGAGAAGGATTTGTCAGATCGGCCGGCAGAAGGTCTGATTCAGTATTATCTGAATATGCCTTCTGGTAGACGGGATCAACCACTCCATCATAAGTCGCCTGCCAGGTAGTCGGTGGCTTCATCGTTGAATCAAGATTAAACGCTGTATCAATCTTACTGCTAGCTTTCGGCGCCTGATTAGCCGTTTGAATCTGTAAGTCGCCCACGACACCGTTCTGCAGGTTTCCATTTTTATCTACAGGAAAGCCCTGCAACTTATAGCCGAAATTATCGACCAAGGCTCCTTCCCGATCCGTACCGAAATACCCTGCACGGGTATAACTCAAAGCACCGTTATTACTAACTTGGAAAAAACCATTGCCGTTAATTGCAAGGTCCAACGCATTCTGGGTGTAGTTGATGTTTCCCTGGTTGAACTGCTGGGAAATATTTGAAAGTAATACACCACTACCGACCGGATTTTTACCGGTTCCCATCACCGACGCCGCGTAGACGTCTGAAAACTCCGCCCGCGACTGCTTGAAGCCAGCCGTGCCAGCGTTGGCAATGTTGTTACCCGTGACATTGAGGTCTTTGCTGGCGGCACGCATGCCGCTAAGGCCGATATTGAACGACATGAATTGCTCCTGTTACCGGACGTGCCGGCAGTTACTGACCTATGACCTGAACTTTCGACAGTCCGATACTGCCAACACCGGCAAGGTTGAGCTGCAGCTCCCCGCCGTTCTGTCCCAGCGTGACGCTGTCTACGTTGGCGGGAAGCATGGTGTACAACCCCTTCGTCTCGCCTTGATAAGTGGCTTGCGCCTCAAATCGATAAGTACCAGGCGGCAAGGTTTTGCCGCTTGAGTCCTTACCGTCCCACATGAACGAAACGTTACCGGCCTGCTGCTGACCCATATTGATCCGATTAACCACCGTACCGGCGCTGTCGTAGACGTTGACCGCGACGTTGCTGCTGGTCGTCGGAAGCACGATGCTGGCCTTGAATGTCTCGCTGGTATCAACCACCGCCTTGTCAGTCGGCACGATTACTTTGCGGCCGACGAGTGAAGATGCTTGCAGCGCTTGGGATGACTGATACCCGGACAGCATGGTTTCCATGCTTGAGTTCAGTTTTTCCACACCTTCAACGGTGCTGAACTGTGCCAGCTGCGCGATGAACTCACCGTTCTCTTGCGGCTCCAGCGGGTTCTGGTTGTTCAGCTGAGTAACCAGCAACTCGAGAAACTCGTTTTTGCCGAGGTCGTTGCTTTTAACTTCGCGATCTTTGATCTGGTATTGGTCAAGTACCGAGCCGGTACCGCTGACGCCGCCTGTCGTGCTCATGGCTATATCTCGTAGTGGTTACTGGCCTAGGGTCAGAACTTTCTGCAACATGGTCTTGGCTGTATTCATCAGCTCAGCATTGGTTTGAAACGACCGGCTGGCAGAAATCATGTCGGCCATTTCTTCAACGACATTGACGTTCGGGTAATACACGTAGCCTTCGGCATTCGCCGCCGGATGGTTGGGCTCGTACCGGGCTTGCAGTTCGCTCTGGTCTTCCACCACTCCCAGCACCTGGACGCCGGCCCCCGCCTGGTCCTGCTCAGCGAATAACGACCCGTTCGGCGACCCGTCGGCCTGCTGCAGCATGGTTGCGAACACGGGGTGACGCGCGCGATAAGTCTGGTCGACGCTAGACGACACCGTTTCGGCGTTAGCAATGTTGCTGGAAATGGTGTTGAGACGAGTGCTCTGGGCACTCATGCCGCTGCCGGCGATGCTGAATACACTGCTGAGGGACATGGTTTTGCTCCTTTTATTCGCCGCGCAGGGCGCTCATGAGCCCCCGGAATTTACTGTTGAGCAAGGTGAAACTCGCCTGAAAGTCGATAGCATTCTCGGCATAGGCCGCTTGCTCAACCTGGGCATCAACAGTGTTTTGATCGAGCGACGCGTGCGCCGGCGTGCGGAAACGCAAGCCGGGATCGGCAATCTCCATGCCTTCGGCGGCAATATGCTTGCTGCTAGTCACCGCCACACCGAATCCGCCCTGGTTCTTGCTGTTTTGCGCAGCAAGCACTGAGCTGAATTCCAGATCACGCGCCTTGTAGTTGGGGGTGTCAGCGTTGGCGATGTTGTTGGCAAGCACCTCGGCACGCTGAGCGCGAAAACCGAGCGCCTTCTCATGGATACCGAGTGCCTTGTCGAAACTGATGCTCATGATCTAGCCCTTTGCCGGGTACAAGTCTGCTTAGCAAACACACAGCAAAGCCCATGCCATTTCGGCAACTGACTGATTTATAAGCTTTTTATTAAGAGTGGATTGGACTAGGCGTCAAAAGCGGCAAAGCGTGACCTATGTTTTTGCCGCTCATCCAGCCGATAGCGACAGATTCCTGCCGCCTTTGCTAAGAACCAACCATTACTTTGCTTTGTAGATGATGCCCGGGCTGCATTGCACCATCTGATACAGCTCAGGAAGACCGTTCAGCGCTTCGGATGCTCCCAGAAAGAGGTATCCGCCTGGCTTCAACGTCGCGTGGATTCGTTTGAGGATGTCTTTCTTTACATCAGCGGAAAAATAAATGAGCACGTTGCGGCAGAACACCACATCGAACTTGCCGAGCACTGCATAGCTGTCGAGCAGGTTCTGCACCCGAAACTCAACACGACTACGAATTGCCGGCTTAACCACCCAACGACCCGGGCTTTTCACCTCGAAATGACGCTGCAGCCGCTCACTGGATAAACCTCGAGCGATAGCGAGACTGTCATATTCGGCTGCCTTCGATGCAGCAAGCATGGCGCCTGACAATTCAGTAGCCACGATCTGAACTGCCGTTTTCGGCTGGCTAGGACTACTGCGCTCGTACTCGTCGATGGTCATCGACAGCGAGTAAGGCTCTTGCCCTGATGAACAAGCGGCCGACCAGATACGCAAGCGCTGTCCCGGCGCGTTTTTCAGCAGCTCAGGCAGAACGCGGTTTTTCATCACCTCAAAAGGATAGGTGTCACGAAACCAGAGCGTCTCGTTGGTTGTCATGGCATCCACGACCTGCTCGCGCAGGCCGCTACGCGGCTGGGCCTGAATCTTCCTGACCAGATCGCCAAGCGTTTTGAGCCCTTGTTGCTCCATAAGCTTGTTCAACCTGCTGGACACCAAGTATTGCTTGTTGCTGCCCAGCAGAATGCCGCACGTCTTCTCGAGGAATATTCGGAACTGATCGAAATCCGGATCACCTGACACTAATAATGCCCACCAGTCATATTAAGAGGACGAAGCCTCAATTCTTATCCGTAGTCCGGATCCGCTCTATCACTCGATTGGCCAGATCATCTGCTTGAAACTTGGCGAGAAAATCGTCCGCTCCGACCCGCTTGACCATGCTCTGGTTGAACACACCGGAAAGCGAAGTATGCAGCAGAATATGCATATCACGCATAGCCGGATCCTGACGAACCTCCGTCGTCAGGGTGTAACCATCCATTTCTGGCATTTCGATATCGGAAATCATCATTATGAATTCGTCAGACGGCTTCTTGCCCTCAGCTACAAGCTTTCGCAGATAGGTGAGCGCCTGCCGCCCATCATTGTGCGCAACGACCTCGATTCCCAGATTCTGCAGACAACGCATGATCTGCTTACGCGCCACAGACGAGTCATCGACAATCAGTACCCGACTGGTTGACGCCTTGTTACTGGTTGCCTCGTCCGCAATGCTGACGGAGAGCACTTCGGACACCGGCGCCACTTCGGCGAGTATCTTTTCAACGTCGATGATTTCCACCATCTGTTGATCTACATGAGTCACGGCCGTCAAATAATGGTCGTGCCCAACACCCTTAGGGGGCGGAAGAATATCTTCCCAGTTCATGTTGACTATCCGCTCCACCGAGCGGACCAAGAAACCAAGCACCTTAGTGTTGTATTCGACAATGATGGCAAAACTATTCGGCAAATCCTGTAGCACTGGCTTTCCGGTAGCAGCGGACAAATCGAGGATAGAAAGCGTGCTTCCCCGAATGTTCGCCACCCCTCTCACCACCGGGCTCGACCGAGGCATGACCGTGAGCCGAGGGCACTGCAGCACCTCTTTGACCTTGAACACGTTGATGCCATAAAGCTGCTTGCCGTCCAGTCTGAACAACAGCAGCTCCAAACGGTTCTGTCCCACCAGCTGCGTACGCTGGTTAACCGAATCCAATACACCGGCCATGCCAGTTCCTCTTGCGTGTGAGATGGGCGGGCAGACATCTGTAGCTCAGACTATCTGGCGCTGAAGTGGCATGCATGCCAACACCGATTTGCAAAATACCTGTCTCGCCTGCCCAGTCAGTTTCTGAACGGTCAACAAACGGCACGTCCCTTGCTTCAACCAACACATGAGCAAACAGACGACTTTTTTCCGGCATCCGTGCAAGACGCTTTTCCAAACGTTTCTGTTGGCGACTCTGTGCGCACTGAGCCAGCTGGCTGACTCAGCAAGCTTTACGCGACCTGAACAGCTTATCGACGCGACCCGCGCTTTTCTTGAGCAGGAAGTAACTGACTATTTACAGCGTAGTCAAATCCAGGCGCGCTACGAGATCGAGCTGAACAGGCTGGACCCGCGCCTACGGCTAGCGGCCTGCGATCAAGGATTGACGACCAGACTCGAAAGCCCGGCACAACCCGTTGGTCGCATTACCGTGCGAGTTAGCTGTGAAGCTACTTCGCCCTGGTCCGTTTTCGTCCCTGCACAGGTCCATTTGTTCCGGGAAGTAATCGTAGCCAGACGGCCCCTGGCCCGAGAGAGTGTCGTAGAGCTAGCCGATGTCACCCTTGCCGAGCGCGACGTCAGCCTGCTCAATCAAGGCTATCTGACCTCGTTCGACCAAGTGCTGGGCAGTAAGATTACCCGTAGCGCCCTCCCCGACCAGGTGCTACCTCCAACCTACTTATCACCAGCTGAAATAGTCCGAAAAGGCGACCAGGTGGTAATCAGCGCGAAAAACTCTACGATAAATGTAAGAATGCCTGGCGAGGCGCTGTCCGACGGCGCGCTTGGCTCTCAGATCAGAGTCAAAAACCAGCGCTCCGGACGGACCATCAAAGCCCGCGTCGTTGGTCCCGGGCAAGTAGAAGTCGCAATGTGAAGGCGGGCGCCGCTACGCCAGCCGCCCGTATGAAAAAAGACTAAAGTTTTATTTGGATTTGCCGAAAAGCAGGCAAGCGTCCTGACTTATTCGAGGTTTCGATCATGGTTATCGATTTCAATCGGCCTAACAGTGCCGTCAATTCAACCAGCAATGGGCGTAGCAGCAACGTCCAGAACACCGAGCGACCAACGGCTCAGCAGCCTTCTACTGACGAAGCAAAGACCACCGGCAACAGCCCGGTATCGGGGGAGAGCGTTCAGCTGAGCCCCGAAGCCCAGCGCCTTCAGCAGACCACCGAGAAGTTGAACCAGCAGCCCGCCGTTGATCAAGAGCGCGTTGCTCAGATCAAGCAGGCAATCGCCGATGGTAGCTATCAGGTGGACAGCCAGCGAGTGGCGTCGAAGCTACTGTCGTTCGAAAGCCAGCGCTGAGCCTGACACCAATGCGAGCGGGCGTGAGTGCAACAGAGGCCACTATGCTAGATTCCGAATTGCTCCAGCAGCTGACCAACGATATCGACACCGCCAGAACGCTACGCGAGCTCACCGACGCGAAATATCTGGCCCTCTCTGAGCGTAATCTCGGTGGGCTGGAGCAGCTGCTCACGCAAAAGCAGGCACTGCTGGCACTTTTGGGCCAACACGGCACGCTACGCAGCCAGGCATTAGCTAGGGCACAGCTGAGCGCCGACCGCAACGGCTTGGCACAGTTTGCCGCAGCTTCGGAGATAGGCGGCGAGATCCTTGCCCAGGCAGAACAGCTGGAGATCATCCTTGAGGACTGCCGCAAAGCCAATGAACGCAATGGCAAGCTTATCCGGGCCAACCAGAGCGCCGTAGGCACCATGCTGCAAATACTGCAAGGCACGTCACAGACCCCGGACGTTTATGATCGCCGGGGAGCTGCCGCCAAAAGCACTCATCATCGCCCGCTCAGCCAAGCCTGAACCATCCGCAGCCGCATAGCATCAAAGTGCTACCATTGGACTGACGTCGTTACATGCCGGAGAGCAACGCCAAGTGTCTAGTCCTTTCGCCGAGGGAGAAGGCCCTCAGCCCCCTCAGATACTCAAGACTCCAGTCGAAATTCAGGCAAATTTGCGCCCCCTGCTGGATAACCATATCCCACTGCAGGTCCGTTTTGCCGAGCGCGCTCAGCGGTACCAGACTTACCTGGTAGAGATAAACCGCGAAAAGGGCTGGCTTGCGTTAGACGAGCTGATACCTAGCGATGGTGAGCGACTAATGGCGTCAGGAGAAGCTTTCCAAATAGAAGGCTTTTACGAGGGCGTGCGAATCGCTTGGAATAATCCACATCCAGTGCATCTTGGCGAACTGGACGATGCGCGCTGCTATTGGGCTCACCTGCCAGACGAAATTCTTTACCACCAGCGGCGAAACGCCTATCGCGCCACACTGAGCGGGCAGCCAATCGCAGCGCAACTGAACGGAAAGACGATCAGGAAACCTCTGGTGGGCAAAGTCTTGGACATGTCCGCAACAGGTTGCAAGCTGAGCTTCCCAGGGAATCTACAAGCTGGCCTACAGTCCGGCCAAGTCTATGATCAACTTTCCGTACACTTGCCTTTCGGCGCCATAACAACCGCAGCTGAGCTGCGCCACGTTATCTACGATGAGAAACTTGATCTAACGTTCTGCGGGATACGCTTCCACCGAATCAGTGGTTTAACGCAGAGACAGGTTGAACGGTTCGTCTATCAGCTACAACGCGAAGCCCGACGTGATCAGGTGACCGACCGGTTTAGTTGATATAGCAACGCGCACGCTACTGATCGGCGTTGATCAAAAGCCACCCTCCCTACCCGGCACCTACTCGTCAGCTCGCGACCAAAGCAAACGGCGAGTCAGTCTGAGCACGGGAACCGACGGCGCAAGACACCGGCTTGTATTGATAGCTGACCCTATGCACGGTGTGATTAGCTAGAGGCTCGAATGTTGAGCCAGTGTGACGCCTGGCGCCCATCTTCAAATGCCCCCGCAAACGCGTACCCGCACGTCCAGACCACCTTGGAAGGCCTGAACTATCGGGCACTCGGTACGTGTCGATGGCGCCTGGTAGGCGGCTGAGACAGAGATCGACCCGATAGGTGGCAGCAGAGACGATGGCAATGGCACGTCTTCTCCGAATCTTGCCAGCAGCGTGAAAGGACCTGCTGGTTCGCGGTCCGTTATGGAGCCGCCAAGCGTCCGTGTAGCTGGGACACTGCAGTAGGTACGTAGGACCAGCACTAAGCGCCAGTTGTGAGGATAGGCCGGAACGGAGGGGCCGAAGCCGGCTTCAATCAGCACGGAGATGCGCCATCGAAGCAGACCTAAAGGCAATGACTTGCACGACCTGTCCATCTTGGCCAGATGGCCAAATGCTCTCATGTGGCGTCCCAGGCGAGGTTCGAACTCACAACCTTCCCCTTAGGAGGGGGATAAACAGCCCTTACAGATCAAGCAGTTACGTTGTAAATCAAGCAGTTAGCATCCCGTTGCATCCGGTAAATCAGCCCCGTATAGTCACTTTTGCACCCACACTGCACCCATGGGGACACCGTGCGAGAGAAACTGACGGCGCGCCGACTGAACAGCCTGGAAGTCACTGGCAAGGAATACGAAGTCCACGATACCACCGTGCCCGGCCTGTTCGTACGCGTAACAGCGGCCGGGGCAAAGTCCTACGTCGTGACCTGGGCGCGTGGTCGCAAGAAGACGCTCGGCCGTGTCGGCATCCTGACGCTTGAGCAAGCCCGCGAGGAGGCGCTGCAGTACCTCAACGAAGCCCGCAAGCACGGAGAGCCGCTGGCAGTCACCCAAGGCCGCCGCGGTGCTGGCACCCCTACCCTACGCAGCTTTATCGATGACCACTATATGCCGTGGTTCAAGGCCCATCACAAAGGCCACGAGAAGACGCTGCACACGCTCGACACCAGCTTCGAGCCGATTATGCACCGCCGCCTCGATGAGATAACCGGCCGCGATCTGGAGCAGATCCGCACCGCCTGGCTCAACGGTAGCAACAAGCCGGCCACCGCGAACCGCAAGATGGGCAGCATCAGCGGAGTATTCAGCCGCGCCGTGGAATGGGCCTACCTGCCCGCCTCGCCCCTAGAGAAGGTCAAGCAACTGAAGGTCGATTCGATCGGCCGCATCCGCTACCTGTCGAAGGACGAGGCCAAAGCGCTCAGGGACGCGCTGGACGCACGCGAGGAGCGAATCAGGGCGGAGCGCGACAGTGCAAACGAATGGCGTGCAAAACGCGGCAGAGAGGCTTTGCCAGTCCTTCGCGCCCTAGCCTTCGCTGATCATCTGAAGCCCATGATTCTGCTGTCACTCAATACGGGAATGCGTCGCGGCGAAGTGTTCAACCTACGCTGGCAAGACGTGAACCTGCAGGGCAAGTTTCTGATGGTTGCAGGCGAAGGCGCGAAGTCCAGCGAGACGCGGCATATCCCGCTGAATGCCGAGGCGCTGGCTACCGTCAAGGCTTGGAAGGATCAATCGAGCGGAATGGGTTACGTCTTCCCGGGCGAGAAGGACAAGCCCATGACAGACGTTAAAACCGCCTGGCTGGAGCTGCTGAAGAAGGCCGGCATCGTCGGCTTCCGCTGGCACGATATGCGCCACGACTTCGCGTCACGGCTGGTTATGGCGGGCGTACCGCTGAACACGGTGCGTGATCTGCTGGGGCACGCGGATATCAAGATGACGCTCCGCTATGCCCACCTTGCCCCGGATAGTAAGGCAGCTGCGGTCGAGCTATTGGACTAGTCCGGCAAGCGCCGCACAAAGTCAAACGGTACGATCGTCCTACTATCTTTGTGCTCTTCGACATGAAGCGTGAGCGACATGAAGTAGTTGCCTACCTTGAACTTATCAATGTAGCCGAGTCCGGGGAGATGATACGGCACCATGTAGGTTTCGATGTTTTCGTCCCAGAACTCTGGCGTCGCCTTGATAGTTTCCCAGATTCGCTGCTCTTCGTATGTCAGTAGTTCTGGCATGAAAGCGCATAGGCCAAGAAATCGCGCAACTTCATCCGTCGACCAAAACTCCGACACAGCGTTAGCTAGCGGCCACGTTTCCCTCTTGCCGTCGATCACTACCGGCGTGTCTAGGTCGAACGCTACCGCTTCGACCGCCGCCTCGATCACGCTCGTGATCGACTGCCGTCTGACTCGAGACATCAGCTCAATCGTGTACTTAATCTTCGGATCAAGACGGAGCGTAAGAGTCTCGGTCTTCCGTGAACCTTGATTCGGCTTGTTCTTCGCCATACGTCCCTCTCCCGTCAATGCGAAGCATATTAGTCGCCAAGCGAATTGATGTCTATGCGTCCTGTTGAGTTTATGTATTGCAGTTGACGTGCTGTACAGCTGACGATACGATTCCCTCACTGGCGCCTTTTCAGCCAGATGGAGAAGACCATGACCCAACTCGCAACCCTGCAACCACTCGCTGTCGGTCCTGAAGAAGCCGCCCGCGCATCCGGCACCACCCGCTCCGCTATCTATGAAGCCATTGCCCGCGGCGACCTAGTTTCTTTCAAAGCAGGCAAGCGTCGCCTGATCCTGATCGAGGAGCTGCGCGCCTGGCTGAATCGGATGGCAAAGGAGAACGCTCGGTGAATACCGAAACGCTGAAGGTAAAACTGATTGGGAGGGCCGGCGCCGTGCTGGGCTGGCTAAACCTACCTGGGACCGCCAAGTTGGCGGATCTCGAACAGCTCCGGAATTTTGGAGCGTATCGTTTGGAGGTTCTATGAGAGAGAAACTAGACGGTAAACCCGAAGCGGAGCTGCAACTCCGCCAGGGCGACTACCAAAACGTCATGAGCATGACAGCCCGGATTGTGGCACCCACTCCCGATCTTGTCGACCACTCCGCAGAGGCCCAAGCCGCCAGACTCGTCGCTGCCTTGCGGGCCGGCCCCGTCTCTACCATCACTGCCGCAAAGGATCTGGACATCATCCATCCGCCATCAACCGTGCGCCGCTTGCGCCGCGACGGCTGGGGAATAGTCACCGAATGGACCTACATCCCTACCGAGGCAGGTCGGAAGCCTCATAGGGTCGGCCTGTATGTCCTGATTGCAGAAGCTGCCTAACGGCCTAGCTGCCGGCAGAGCGACCTTCTGCCGGCCTTCTGATGGATGACAGGAATGGCTATTCGCAAAGGCAAAGGCAACTCCAAAACTAAGGCGCCGCCGTTCGCGATGCTGCAGAAGGCCATGATCCAGTCGGCCGGCTACAGATCGCTCAGCTTCGTGGCGCGCGGCGTTCTGGTGGAGCTATTGGCGCAGTACAACGGCGAGAACAACGGCGACCTGTCCGCCACTCGAACCATGGCGAGAGATTGGGGTATCGGCTCAGCGCATACGCTACAGAAAGCGCTGGCCGATCTGGAGGAAGGCGGATGGATCATTCAGACCAGAAGCAGCCTGTTCAACCGGCACGGCGCCAGGTGCGCCCTGTATGCAGTTGCCTGGCTGCCGATCAACGAATGTCCAGGCAAGGATCTGGAAGTAGCGCCGCGCCGCGCTCCGTTGCGCCCACTGCCAACCCTGTTCGGTTCGATTTCTTCCAGTGCAGAAAATGCACACGTACCGGTGCAGAAACTGCACAAGTAGAAAAGCGCGTCCGTACGGTTTCGTATGGCTCTGTTTCGGGCGCCCTTCTATATGTGCAGATAGTGCACCGTAATCGCCGTTCTACGTGTGCAGAAAGTGCACACCCTTTTAGATATATACCACCAAGTAAGGCTTAGCTCACCGACGAGCTGCATCAAGTAAGACCAGGACTAACAGATAACCAACACACATTCACGCGGCACCGAGAACCTAGGGAGGGGGACCGGTGCGGCACAAGGAGTAACACCAATGACCGCATCAATGAACGCCGCCATCGAAACAACCGTTTGCCCAATCGACGCATACGACAACGTGACCCAAGCCCGCGAGATCCTGCAATGGATGGAGGCGCTAGGGGCGGCAACGAGTGACGCCCTCAAGGCCAACAACCTGTCACGCGCCAAGGCATTAGCCGGCCTCACGTCATACCTGGGTATCGACTGGTCGAACCACTTTGATTGCGAGGCCGAGAAGCTGGCGAAGAGCCACGGCCTGAACCAGAAATGAAGCCGATGACGCTAGACGAGATCCGCCAGCACGATCTAAAAGTCATCTGCCATCACGAAGCCGGCCACCTGGTAGCCCTGACCCAGCTTGGAGGGCTGGGCAGCATCACAATCGGGGAGGCGGATAATTGCGGCGATGACCTGAGGCTGTATGCCGGTCGTTGCCAGATATTCATGCCGCCGACTGTCGACCGTGGGGCGGTTCTGGTGGGGCTTGCCGGCGTGATCGCTGAAGAGCTGTTTTATGATCAGGACGTGGATGCTCACGAGGTCATTGAGCATATCGATGAATCCATGTCGGACAGCGATGCCAGAGCCGCCAGCGGCTACACGCTGGAGGATGTACAGCGAACGCTAGGGCTGCTGCGTGACAACTGGGAAGATGTTCAGCTTCATGCAGACAACCAGCAAGCCAAGCAGGAGGTGCTGCCATGAAGCCGGGAGAACGCGCACTATTCGCCAAGATCGCGCCCATGGTCGCCCACTGTGACGGAGCGGTCGCCGCGCTCGAGATGTACCAGGCCGATGCCGAGTTGGGTGAACTGGACACTAAGATGCTATCCGGCTTCCTGCAAGGCCTGTTCGCCGCCGGCGTAGTGACTGAGGCGGATCTAGCCTCGCTCGACATACGGCGCATTCACTGATCGACCAGCGACACCAGACCCCGCCACCGTGCGGGGTTCTTTTTGTTCCGCCCCAATGAGGATTGTTATGGATCCCGAAGTCATCCACATTCCGCAGCTAGCTCAAATGCTAAGCCGTACTGACAGCTCAATCAGAAGCGCAATTCGAGATGGTGCGCAGTGGCTTCCACCCTACTTCCGGCAAGGCACTCGAATTTGTTGGAGGGTTGAGACTGTTCGGCACTTTCTGCGCGAGTATGAAGCAGGGTCGTTACCTAAGAAAAAGCCAGGTAGGCCGCGTAGGGAGCCGCCGACGCTGCGGTCCATTGATCAAAGCAATCGCTGACGGCCGGGCTCAATGAAGACTCTTTTTATCCTGATGGCTCAATACGACGGCTTGGCAGTCATCCCGCTAGAGCGCGTGTGCGCCGATTACTTCCCTCATCTATCGCCTGAGAAGTTGCTGCGCAAGGTGCTTGCCGGCCAGCTCCGGCTTCCAATCACCCGTATCGAGCCGAGCCAGAAAGCCGCCCGCGGGGTTCACGTCCAGGACTTGGCTGACTACATTGACGCGCGCCGGGATGAAGCCTTGGAGGCCGTTGAGAAGCTCCACCGTAGGTGAACCAGTGTTGAGCGCTGATGAGTGGGTCGCTTACCTGATCACCGCGACAAAACCCAACCATAACCAGCTGGGTTATCGCTGGGTTTCCAGAGGGCGCCCCGGCCACAGTGGAG
>Ga0163200_1000063_pt1 | contig 49787 bp, 78 predicted proteins | sample PL_2010_200m_FD_113535 | JGI IMG/M metagenome (GOLD analysis project Ga0163200, IMG submission 113535) | Freshwater microbial communities from Powell Lake, British Columbia, Canada to study Microbial Dark Matter (Phase II) - PL_2010_200m | ecosystem: Environmental > Aquatic > Freshwater > Lake ... | reverse complement strand
ACCCTTACCCTGGTCGCCCTAGAACACCTGTTCGGCATCGGCGTATTCGACCCCTCGCTCGGCGGCGATCCGCTGCTGTTCCAGCATCTGTTCTGGTTCTATAGCCACCCGGCGGTCTACATCATGGTGTTGCCGGCGATGGGGGTGATGAGCGAGCTGGTCACCTCGGCGGCGCACAAACGCATCTTCGGCTACCGCTTCGTGGCCTTTTCCAGCATCGCCATCGCGGTGATCGGCTTCATGGTCTGGGGCCATCACATGTTCGTCGCCGGGCAGTCGATGTACGCCAGCATGGCCTTCTCGCTGCTGAGCTTCCTGGTGGCGATCCCGTCGGCGATCAAGGCGTACAACTGGACCGCCTCGCTGTACAAGAGCCGGTTGACGATCAACGCGCCCTTTCTCTATGCGATGACCTTTCTCGGGCTGTTCCTGATCGGCGGGATCACCGGGCTGTTCCTCGCCCTGCTGGCGGCCAACCTGCACGTGCACGACACCTACTTCGTCGTGGCGCATTTCCACTACATCATGGTGGGCGCGGCGGTGGCGGGCTATTTCGGCGCGCTGCACTTCTGGTGGCCAAAGATCACCGGGCGGATGTATCCGGAGCTGTGGGGGCGGATCGCCGCGGTGATGATCTTCTTCGGCTTCAACCTGACCTTCTTTCCGCAGTTCATCCTTGGCTATCTCGGCATGCCCCGCCGTTATCACGCCTACCCGGAGGAATTCGGCGTGCTGAACATCCTCTCATCCTGCGGCGCGCTGGTGCTCGGGGTGGCCTATGCGCTGCCATTGTTCTATCTGCTGTGGTCGCTGTACCGCGGCGAAAAGGCCCCGGACAACCCCTGGGATGCCGCCGGGCTGGAATGGCGCCACGTGCCGTCGCCACCGCCCAAGCACAATTTCGAGACGATCCCGCTGGTGGACTTCGAGGCCTACGACTACCCGCCCGAGGCGACCCATGGCAAAGGTTGAATACCCGATCACCGAGCAGTTCCAGACCCACGGCCAGCAGCATGAAACGGCGCACCTGGGCACCTGGGCCTTTCTGGCGACCGAGCTGATGATGTTCGGCGGCCTGCTGGTGGTGATCTGGTATACGCGCACGGCGCACCCGGGCGGGGTCGGCGAAACCGTCGGGCATCTGCACTACTGGCTCGCCGGGTTCAACAGCGTGCTGCTGCTGACCAGCAGCCTGGCGATTACCCTGGCGGTCGTGGAGGCCCGTGACGGCCAGGCGCGGCGGGCGCGCCGGCTGCTGCTGACGGCGGTCATCCTGGCCGGCGCCTTTCTCCTGCTCAAAGGCTACGAATACTTTGCCGAGTACCGCGAGCAGCTCATGCCCTGGCAGGTTTCGCCGCTGCAGCAGACCGGCGCGCAGCTGTTCTTCAACCTGTACCTGATCGCCACCGCTCTGCACGCCCTGCACGTGATCATCGCGCTCAGCCTCGGCCTGCTGTTCTGGGTACGCCAGCGCCGCGGCCGACTGCCGCTGCCCGAGCGCATCACCCTGCTCGAGGCGTTCTCGCACTACTGGCATGTGGTCGATGTGATCTGGATCCTGCTCTACCCGTCGCTCTATCTGGTCGGGAGACCGGCATGAGCGCGCGCCTGCTGAGCTACCTGGGGCTGCTGGCGCTGCTTGGGGTCAGCATCGCCCTGGCCACCAGCCGCCTGCCGTACCGGGACATCCTGATCATGCTGCTGGCCGGCGCGCAGGCGCTCGGCGTGCTCCTGGGCTTCACCCGCCTGCAGGACGAAAGTCCGCTGTTGCGGCTGTGTGCGCTGGCAGCCTGGTTCTTCGTGTTCCTGCTGCTGTTGCTGACCCTGCTGGACCTGCTGACCCGCGCCCCGGTCTGATGGCCCGTTCGTCCAGCGCCCTGAGCGGGCAGTGGCAACGGGGTGTCCCTAGAAGGAACGCCCTCGCAACCTCACAGCCAGGAGCCGCCCATGACGCTTTCGGTCTTTGCCCTCAACTGCACGCTCAAACCTTCGCCCGCCGACTCTTCCTGCGAATTGCTGCTGCGCCAGACGCTCGGCGCCTTCGCCGACCTCGGTGCCTACGGCGAGCTGTTGCGCGCGGCCGACTTCAACATCAAGCCCGGCGTGACTTCCGACGAAGGCGCCGGCGACGACTGGCCGGAACTGCGCCGCCGCATTCTCGCCGCCGATGTGTTCATCCTCGGCACGCCGATCTGGCTCGGCCATCCCTCGAGCATCTGCCAGCGGGTAATGGAGCGGCTCGATGCCTTTCTCGGCGAGACTGACGACGCCGGGCGCATGCCCTCTTTCGGCAAGGTCGCCTGCGCCGCGGTCGTCGGTAACGAGGACGGCGCACACCACGTCTCGGCCCAGATCTTCCAGGGCCTCAATGATCTGGGCTTCAGCCTGGCGCCGAACGCGGTGACCTACTGGGTCGGCGAAGCCATGCAGGGCCAGGATTTCAAGGATCTGCCGCAGACGCCGGACAAGGTGCAGCAGACCACCCGCAGCATGGCGCGCAACGCCCTGCACCTGGCCGGCCTGCTGCGCGACGCGCAATACCCCGGCAGCGCCTGAGTCCCGGAGCGGACCTGATCATGGCCGATCAACCGCACGAAGAGCTGCAGGGCCTCGTCGAGGGCCTGATCCGGCTCGGCCGCGAGCGCGAGCAGGTATCGGTTGCCGACATTCAGGACGAGGTCGGCCAGCGCAGCTTCGGCCCCTTCCTGTTCGTCCCGGCGCTTGTCGAGATCAGCCCGGTCGGCGGCATTCCCGGCCTGCCGACGCTGCTGGCGGTGATCGTCGCCCTGTTCGCGCTGCAAATGCTGTTCGGCCGCAAACACCTCTGGCTGCCGGACCTGCTCACCCGGCGCAAGGTCGCCGGCGACAAGCTCGAGCGCGGCCTGTGCAAGCTGCGCCCGGTGATCCGCTGGCTGGACAAGCTGATCAGACCCCGCCTGCACTGGGCCACCAACCGCAACGCCAGCCGCCTGCTCGCACTGCTTTGCCTGGTGCTGGCCGCTTCCGTGCCGCCGCTGGAACTGATTCCCTTCGCCAGCAGCGGCCCCTTCGCCGCCATCGGCCTCATCGGCATCGGCCTCACCACCCGCGACGGATTGCTGGTGCTGCTGGGCCTGCTGATGGCCGCCGTCTCGGCCTATCTGGCCAGCGGCCTCTTCTAACCGCCCCTGCAAGCCCACCGCGCAGCCCAGAAAAGCAAAAGCCCCCGAAACTCTACGAATTTCAGGGGCTTAGGCACTATGTAATGGCGGAGAGATAGGGATTTGAACCCTAGGTACCCTTGCGGATACAACGGATTTCGAATCCGTTTTTGTGCCTTTAGCCGCTTAGCCTTCCTCCTCCGAAAGCCTCATTACACGGCCGTTCCCGTGCTCCCCCTTGTGCTGGCTAGGCGATATTCGGGGGAATCTATCCCCCATCATTCCCCCACGCCCCTCTCAGCCCGTCCGGGCAATCTCAATTCCCCCTCACTGCGTCATAAGCTTTCTCGCACGCCGACCCAGCTATTCCTCGCTCGTCGGCGACTCCAGCATAGAGTTGAGCAGCCTCTCCAATCCGGCCGAACACGTCGGCTCGCACTCGGGCGGCGCCTTCGGCTGCCTGGCTGAGCTGGGCAGTGATGGCATTGCCGGCGTCACGACTGCGCTGCTCAGCTGCTGCGAGGCGCTGCTGCAGGCGCTCAAGAGCACTACCAGCACGCTCAGCATCGCTACGCGCGGCAGCCAGTTGTTCCTGTGCCTCTGCATCTGCTTTCTCCGTCGCGGCCTGGCGCCGCTGGTTTTCTTGAATGAGGGCCATAGCGGCACGGCGGTCGCGCTCGCTGACTTCGGCGCGGTAGTTGGCAAGGTCGGCCTGTGCCTCAGCGGCCACAGACTGCGCCGATAGCACGCGGATCTGCTGCCCGCCGGCCACAACAGCCAGAGCCAGCACCCACCAGGCCCAGCCGGGCACGAACTTCAGCCAGGAGGTCATCGCATCACCTCGCGCACGGCTGCGGCGAAGTTCCGTCCCCACTTGGCGCGAAGTTCTGCGCGCTGCTCAGCAGTGCCGCGTTCGTATGCGCCAGGGCGCCACGTCTTCAGGTACAGCCGCCAACCGCCTTCCACGTCATCCGAGCTCGGAAGCCGGCCGGGATCACTCCACAGCAGAAGGCGAGCCAGCCCAGCGGCCAGCACGTCGTCATGCTCAATGGCATTCCAGATCGATCGGTTGTCAGGAGCAACGCCACGCGCACGGTACAGCGCAGCGGCATGGGCTTTGGTGGCCTCATGCGTGCGAACGCCAGCCACCATCCCGCCGCCGAGCTCACCCTGCCAGAATGACCGGGCCGGGCCGTTGCCCATCTGGCGACGGTGGACGAAGCGGCTTTCCTGCAGCCCGATAGCCAGCAGCATGATCTCAGCCTCTCGGCTCGACATCCGCGCAGGCAGCAGCGCGAGAGCGGGCGCTATGGCTCGCTCCCGTATTTCAGAGAGGGTCATGATTTTCTTCCAGGCGTAAAAAAGCCCCGCCAGTCGGGGCTGCTTGAATGCGACAATGCTAGCTCACTTAAAAATCAACCCAGCAGCATTAAGAGTGAGTACAGTAATGTTTGTCCCGCCCGTTGCGCCTGCTGCGTGAATAATGCTCCCATCGGACACGAATATGTCCGTGGCGCTGTCCACACCGGCTGTCTGCCGACAATTTGCGCCATTAATCGTAGCGCTACTACCCATCACCACACTGACGCCCCTACCACCAAGAGCGCCCGAAAAATTAGCGCCACGGCAGTTCGCCTTACCGCCGTCCTGGACAAGCAGTCCGTATCGACCAGCACCGGTCGCCACCAAGCCATCGCTACCGTCAATCCAACTCGCATAGCAGGATACGTTATCAACAAGGCAATTATTGGCGCTTGACCCGTTGGCGGCGATCCATGCCCCAGTGGTCGCGCGGATGCCGTCAAGCGCTGCACCGGAAGCATCCACATGGGTGGCTGATACAAAAGATCGCCGAACAGCTAGGCCCCGCCCAGCAGAGTTGGTTAAGTTGGTTTTAGCGTCGACAGTGCCCGTTATATAAGCAATACTGCCACGCGAAACGTCCATAGCCGCAACTACATTGGACCCCTCGTAGTTTTGCAGTTTAGCGCCAGAGCAATCAATTTGAGGAGCACACAGAGTGCTGTTCGTCGTTACGCGATTGCCCCAATTGGCGCCAGTGAATTTTGAATTCGTTGCGAGACACTTGCTGCCATTAGCGACATACAGGCCGAACTTGCCCGCGTTCATAACGCCGCAAGCTCCTGCAACTTTCCCCGTCGAATTCTGATTGACGCAATAGCCGGGCCCCCCTACGCCTGCAGCATCGATAAGACACGCAAGTGCTGGCATGTACGCATTTTCGCCATAGAAAATGGCACCGTCTGCAAACCTGTCGGATGAGACAGTTACTCCAGTAAACCCGGCAGCAAGGGTTACAGTTGCATCGACGCTCGTAATTCTTACATTGCGTAAATCACAGTTCCGAACATCAATCCCCGCTGGTATTTGGTAGCCTGCCTCAAGTCGGACTTCAACAGTAATGTTGAAATCGTAACGTCTTTTGAGGACTTCAGCTAACGCTGCTTGGATGGTCGCAAACTGGCTGGGCACCAACAATATTTCATTTGCGGGTACTGTTTGCAGGTCGTCCAGCGCCTGCTTAACGTCCGAGCTTCCGTACCCGATTAGGTCGGCGCCCTTGCCCGGCGCAGCGCTTTGCAGTGCGTCTAGAAATTCTGAAACGGTCACGCCGCCCGAATAGCCGATCAGTCCAGCCCCACTAGCTGCTGCCAGCTCCTGACGCAGCACGTCATCCCCAAGCAGCACGAGACTGGTACTGTCGGTCGCCCAGGTGCCAGTCAGCGTCAACGGCACGGTAGCCGATGCGTTCGGGCGATAGAGGCCGGGGGACGTGCCGGTAGTGGCTGCGCCGACTGCCACGTATTCGTTCCGCTCAGCAAGAACGACACCGGACGCATAATCGCCCTTGCTCACATAGCCGGACGACACCAGAAACGCCTGGAACCGGCTCTCCTTGTCCGCCTGGCTTAGGGTGAAGGCGGTTTCTCGGCCTTCCTGTGCATTGGCATGATCAGCTTCCATCCCGGCCCAGCTCTGACGCAGCTTGCCAAGGCGGTCGGCAACGAATGGATCGGCCCCGTTCGTGAGTTTGTCGGCAATACCTGCAGTATCGTACAGGTCGCGCGGGTCCGTGCTTGGTACTGGGTTTCCGGTATTGAAAGTCATGCGTTTACTCCAGGCGTGCAAATCCGCACGGCGTCCTTGCGGGCCGTGTCCGGTATGTGGTGTTGGCTAGTGGTTAGGCGGGTGTTGCGTCGTCGTACTGATAGATGCGCGCGTCGTAGTTGACGGCCTGCACTGAGGCTCCGCTATCGCCGCTCGGGCTGATAGAGGTGATCAGCACCGGATAGCTCCAGCGATTCAGCGGGCCGAACAGCAGGTGCGGAGGCTCGATGCTCCAGCTGGTGTCTGGCTCGAAATCAAGGGCAGGCACGGTCATCCTGTAGTCATCGACTCGCGTTGCTGTGTAGGGCCCTGATAGCGTGCCATCCGGACGCCTGATGGCCACGACGTGCTCGCCATCGCCCCAGGTCAGCGGCTCAGACGATTCCAGCATGGTCATTCCGTTGCCAGAGACGAAATCCAGCAGCAACGCGCTCTGGCCATAGCCGGGCACGTCATCTGCCGCAGCGCAGTACGACAGGTACCGCGAATTGAGCGCGTCAAGTTCTGTCGACCAGCCATAGGACCAGCGGCGGTAGAGTTGCTCCATCCTGCGCCGCATACCGATGCGCCAGGCGCGCGTCTCGTCAGTCACCCCCTCGACCTTGATCTTCTCGACGCGCCGGCCAAGGTCTCCAGGCAGGCGGCACTCGACAGTCTCTTTCTGCCAGGTGATGCCGTCCGTGTACTCCACGTCTACGCCGTCGAAATCATCAGGCTGGAACGCCGCGAACTGGCGCGTCAGCTGCTCGGTCATATTCTGCGGCGTGTACATGTGCTCGAACGTCGTGCGAGGCTCGTCGCGCACGGGGCGGATCAGTCCGCGGTCGACTGTTAGCTCGGCGAAGCCAGCCATCAGCGCGTCGTTGAGCCACTCCTTCACCGTGCCAGAGCTATCAATCGCAGCGTCGAACGTGTCCCCACGCGCGCGCCAGATTGCATCGAGGCGGTCCAGCTCCTCGAAATCGATATCGTCGTCCGTGTAGCCGATCGAATGCGCGACGTAGGCGAACCACGGCGCGATGTCGCGAGTTGGCGTTTCGACATCCCACGCTCCACCGTTGCGTACCGGCAGAACGCGGGTGGCCACGACCGACACCAGCTGCTCAGACTGCGATGCCAGGCGATGACCGCCGCGCACGCGGATGGCCAGCGTCGTGACGTCCTCATAACTGGTTGGCGGCTGCAGCTTTGACCGCAGGCCATACCACTGAACCGTATCCTGGATGTTCGGGTTTGTCGATTTCGCACCGATCCGCCGAACGCGCGCCTCCGGCCTGATAGCAGATCCAATCGATATTTTCTCGGTATAGCCGAGCTGGTCCAGCGTTCTGGCGGTGTAGGTTTTCCGAATGGTCGTCCATGCACCTGCGGTTGCCATGTCGCGGTACTGCATCTCTATCGTTACGGACCGGTCAATCAGCTGCCCCTTCGATCCGATGTGGATCAGGCCGCCCGGGAACATGAAGTCGAACTCAAGCTCAGCCGTGGTCTCGCCTGCCGGGCATGCGGCAAACGGGCCGGCCCAGTCGCCCTCCTGCGTGCTGGCGTCGAGCGTCAGCTCTGCATCGCTCATTGTCACCGGAGTGAATCCACTCCATGCCGTGTCTGTAGACCCGGTATCAGTGAGCCGATCGACGCTGATGGCGGTTGTGCTTCCTGCAGTCAGGCGGTAGCGCATACCGTCGTAGCCTACTGCCAGGCGCGCAGAGCCCGGCGACAGGCCAACCACGGGGCTGCCGTTCTCGTAGTTCAGGGCGATCGAAACAGGCGTAGGGTCGGAGGGCCCTGCCGTGGTTACAGAGGCAACCACGAATGTGCCAGCGATATCACCAGCCAACTCGATGACCATCCCAGCGAACGGCTCGAGCTGGGTCAGGTTGCCCTCGAGAGATCCTCCGTCGGAACCAACCGTATACGTCAGGTACTGCTCGATGCGCACGATCATGCCGGCGTCCCAGCCGTCCGGGAACGCGCCAGCGCCAGAGGGAACGGTGATGGTGTCGCCGCTGAAAATGTAGCTCGAGGCCGTCGATACTGGATCAACCGCATAGGTCGCACGCAGCTCGAGGCCGGCCGTTCCGCTGCTGGTTGAACCAACCTCGGTCGCGGTATGCCACCAATCGGCCGCACGCTCAGCCGCAACGCTAGCGCCAGGCTGATAGATCGCGTATTCGGCGTCGGCGCCCAGCGAGATGACAGGCGTGTCACCGACCAGGATCTCGCTGGCGTTGATCTGGTATTTGCCCTTGCCGATGCACAGCAGCATCTCGACCCACTGCGACTTCGGGCTGCCGGCCTGGAAGTACCGGTGCGGCGGTGTCAGGTAGTCCGGGTACACCTTGCGCCGGCCCGCGATCTCGCGGATAGGCGAGTTGATGCGGATTTTGTTGCCCTTGGCCGCTGCCTCGGCCAGCTTGTCGCCCTGCGTCGTGTTGTTCTTCGGCGTTGACGGAAGCTTGGGCATGAACAGCCCGGTGACCACGCTGACCGCGGCAACGATGGTCGCGACCGCAATCAGTGATTCAACGCCTTTCGGCTCGACACGGATCGCTACGACATCATCAGGCCAAAACTCAGCAGTCACCCAGGCATCCGGTGAAATCAGAACACCGTTGATCTCGACGCTGATCGGCGGCGCCTCGCGCTGCTCATAGCTCGGCACATTCGCGCGCAGCCATGACTCGACCGTCATTCGCTGCAGGGTGCGGTGTGTTTCGATAGGCGCGCCGGGCAACTTGCTCGGATAAATCTCGATCATGACTTGTCCCGGTAGTAGATGACGCGCGCGTATTCGCGCTTGAAATCGGTCAGGCGAAGCAGCCTGGCGCTTGTTTTGGCGTTGCGGATCTCCAGCACTCGCAGTCCCTCACCGAGGTCAACCACAACGGCAACATGCAGGCACAGCGAGCCACGGAAGCAGGCAGCGATTGCCCCAGCTTCCGGCGCGCACTCCTCCATCGTTGCTGCCTCTGCCCGGTACGCCCGGGTGAACTCGGCCGGCTGCGTGTTCCTGACATCGCCCCAAGACGGCAGCAAGCGCTTGCCGTAGATGACGTGTCGAACCTCGCGCACCAGCCCCCAGCAGTCGTAACGATCCGGACCGCGTGCGCCGTCCTGGTACGTCGCGCGCAGGTAGTGGTCGATCCAGGTCATAGGTATTTGAGCGCCGGGGCGAATTTCGTGGTGTAGAGATCGCGCGGCCAGGCCACGTTGATTAGGTCGAAAAAGCCGGCCTGAATCTGGATCTGCGTGCCGACGATCGAGCCACCCAGCACGCTCATGCGTAGCGGGCGCTCGGCCGGCGCAGAGAGATCGCTGGCCAGGTAGGTGCGGTACATCAGCGTCACGCGCTCCTGCGCCTCAAGCGCCGCGTCGATCTGCTGCTGCGCCTCCCCGGTCACGTTGTCGATCGCAAAAGTGAGGTTCTGCGCGCCGCTGTTCGTCTTCTTCGGCAGCGCCACGTCGATGCCGGATGCTATGAACGTAAGCGTCCGGCCGTCTTCAGTGATGCACACCTGATCTTCGAACCCCTTACACAGAAGAATCGGCGCATCCCAAGCGGGACAGGTCAGCTCCAGGGTGTGAATGATAACGTCGCCGCCCGAGGCATAGACTTGCTCGAGCACGGTCATTCTGGCCACTCCTGATTGATGCCTTCGTCAAAGGCGCCCATGAATGTCTGGTATTTCGATTCGGGCCATTCGCGATTCATGGCAAGGTCAAAGATGCTTGACCCCGCAATGAAGCCTGGGAAGTTGCCCCAGCCAGGCGCCAGGATCGGACGCTCCCGCAGCTCAAGTTCAGCGGTAAAGCGCCAGTGGCTTTTGCCGACCAGCGCCGGCCCTTGGTAGATGTCAGTGAATCGCGCGGTGTAGTTGTGGATGCCGCCTTCCGGAGTCTTAAGCGGGCACTCGAACCACTCCGACCCTGACTTCAGCGAATCTTCAAACCACGCTTCGAACAGCTGCGCCTGGACGTCACTGAGAATCCAGGCAACTGACGCCATCGTCGGCACAGACGTGAACTTGCGCCGCTGCCTAGCGCGACCGCTCTGCATCTGAGTGCGAGCCATCGGGCTCACGGTCTGAAATGCGTAACCGTCGCGCAGAGGGAGCGGCAGATAATCGCGCGGGTACTCAATCATCTACCAACCCCCTTAATGCCAAATTTCTGGCTGATCGCCTGTTGAGAGCGCCCGTTACCCATGATGTCGTTCACGAAGATGTCGATTACGCGACGCCCGTCCTCTTGTCGACTATCAACTGTGCCGGCCTTGCTTGCGTTCTCGTAGAGGTTCACGATCGGCGCGCCAGGCCCGCCCGACTGGATATCGCTCAGGGTTTTGTCGAGCTTTGCGCTTGTCTCGGCAGTTGTGACTCGCTCGCCCTTCTCCAGAAGCCATGTTCCGGTTTCTGGGATTGAGTCGATGCCGTCGTGAGCCATACCTGCAAGCGCCATCGTTTGCGACAGGCCAACAGTGCTCGTAATGCCTGCCATTGCCGGTGCAGAGTTCGCGCCGAACGATGCAAGGGAGGCCATGGCTGCAGCCGGGGCATAAGCGGCCGCGATGCTTGTCCCGGTGATGGCTGCGCTAGCAATCGCAGTTGCCTCGCTGTTCTTGCCAAGCATCAGCTGCACGGCGTGATATGCGACCCACTGCGCGGCCATCTGGCCTAGCGCGTTGACTACAGAGCGCGCCATGCCTTCGGCTAGGCCGGATATTGCGTCGCCGAACGATTCAGCATCGAAAACCATCGACTCGAAAGCATCACCGAACCGTCCGGTGAAGTTCTCCAGCATCACGGCAGACAGCTCGTCAAAGGACTGCAGGTTTTCTTCGGTAGCCTTTAGATAGCGCTCCCAATATGACCCGCTTACCTCTAGCTTCTTTTCGTTGTGCTCTTCTTCCAAGCCGAGCAGCGCTTCGTTCTTCTGCTGCTCGGTCAGCAGAGTCGCATCCATGATGACTTGGCGGCGGCGCTCGTAGGACAGCTTGATCTGCTCCTCTTCGCTCATCAGCGATTCGAGGATGGCAGCCGCTTCCTGATTATTTCGTTCTTGCGCTGCGTTGACGTCATCGATAGCCGCCTGCTGGGCGCGGAGCGCTTTTTCAGCCTCGCGCGCGGCTTCTGCGGCTGCCTTGGACGATGCGGACGCTCCCGCCCCAGTCGACGAGGGAGAGAGCCGAAGTCCTGGCGCAGGAGTGTCTACGCTTGGAGCCGGAGAGCTTGGCTTTCCAAGGTTGCTGGCCATCTCCGCAAGGGAATAGGCCTGATCAAGCTGAGACTTGATCTTCTCGTAGCTGTCCTTTGTTGACCCATAGATGGCGTACCCGGTCTCTCCGCGACCCTCCATCTTGTTCAGCAGCTCTTGGAGTCTGCTCGCTTCTTCTTCTAGGCGCTCAATATCGTGCAGGCCGATGCCGCCCATCATCACGGCGACTTCTTCTGAAGCCCACTTGACGAAGCTGACCATTTTTTCCGCGCCGCTGATCACGGATGTGAAAGCGGAAACGACGCCAGACGCGAGCGCTTTTGCAGCCTCTATCGTTTTCGGATCGCGTAGCGTATTGGTCAGGTCAAGCAGTTCGGGCAAAAGCTCTGCTGCGATCTGCTGGCCTACGCCGCCAGCCACACGACCAAGCAAATCGAGGTCGTCGTTGAACTGCTTGGCGCCCGCTATAGTTTCCTCGGACAGAATCAGCCCGAGGTTCTGCGCCTCGTCCGCAAGGCCGCGCATCTCTTTGCCGCCATTGCGGAGCAGCGGTGCCAGCAGCGTGGCGTCATTGGCGATGGCCTCCAGGAAGAAGGTCATTTCCTGCTGATTGGCGCCGGCCTTTTCCAGCGTGTCGACGTACAGGCCTAGCGCCTGCGGCCCCGACAGGTTGCGGAACTGCTCAGCGGTTACCCCTACCTTCGGTGCAACCTGCTCGAAAAACTCCTTTAGCTCTCCGCCGCCAGTGACAAGAAAGTCGCCCACCTTGTCGTTCACATCCTTGAGGATGTCAGCGAGCTTGTCGTTCTCGATTCCAACCGTGCGCGCGCCCGCCGCGAACTTCTGAAACTCGGTAGATGAGGAGTTGGCGACGCGGGCAAGGTTCTGGATCTCGGCCGCATTGTTGATGCTGCTCTTGACCCAAGCAGCCATCGCGCCAGCAGCGACAATAGAGGCCGCGCCAATTGCTGCGCCTGCGGCCTTTGCGCTGCTCTCCACCTGGCGGCGCCACTTCTCGGAACTGCGCTCGGCCTTGTCCATTCCAGCGACAAATCCGCCAGTTCGAGCGACAAGGTCAATCGTCAGTGTGCCCAGTGATTTGCTGGCCATTCAGTTTCTCCGGGCAATAAAAAACCCGCCGAAGCGGGTTTTAGAAAAAAACTCTGATCTATCTGATACAGGATTCCGCATATCGATATGCCTGCGGAAATCCAGCTGCCGAGTAATGAGCGTCACGATATGTTTTAGACGGCCACTCGATATATCGCGTCATCGCGGATCCGCCCGCCATCAGCCCGCTAACTATCTCAAAAGCGGCACCTTCTGACGCTGCCGCTTCTGCAAAACCAACAGCAGGGGAGTCATCTATGCGAACCTGAGCAATGGAGCCAGGAAACCTTTTCCCGATCACGCTAACATGATCGCCTTTCGCCGTCCTTGTCACGGAAAGGTTTCCCTTGGTGATTTGGGCGTATCGCTGATCGGTCATTGAGTCTGCGCTGCATTTCACAACCCACGGAATGTCTGCAGGACTAACTGCAAACTCCGCTCGCCTGATTGAGTGATCGACAAAGTAAGCAAATCCCTCGATTACGCCTCTCTCCACAGGCACACATGCAGACCGCAGCTCCATCCGCACATTGGCGTCAGGCGTCAGCTTCCGAACTACAGGCGGGGCAGACGATGCGCAATCTTGAGCCTGCTTCCGCGCTGCATCCATGTAGGCTGCATGCTTGCTAGGCGCGCAAGCCGTCAATACAGCAGCGGCGACAATAACAAACATTGCACGCATGGGTTTCCTCCCTGTTGAAAGGGAGGAATGTAGCACTAAACCCAACTCTTCAAATCATCCAGCGTCAGCACCGGCTGATCGTGGTATGGAGCAAAGTCCGTCAGCTTGTACGCCTCTGCGCCTTGTTTTCGGTTTCTGTTCGCGTACAGCACGGAAAGCTGGGCGGCTCCACGCTCAACGCGCAGGCCGAGATTGAGCGAGCCACGCTTAGCGCGGTATTTCACCCATCTCAGGAACTCCGGGTAGCTGATCCGCTCTTGAGCTTCGGCGATAGTGCGGCCGCCTACGCCGCACATCACCAGTTCATGCCAAAGCTCGTCCTCTTCGGTCAGCTCGGCGTCTTTCCCAGGCCGTTTACCTGGCCGATAACCAGCATCAGAGCCATCGTCAGGTTGCCGTCAAGCGGCCCGCGCTCGGGGTCTGCCTCGCCGGTGATGTCTTCAGGCGTAAAGACTGGCTTGCCTTCTGCGTCACAAATACACGATGCGATGCGCCCAGCTACGCCATCGCTCTTTCCAGTCAGGGCTGCCAGATCGGCCTTGGCCGAGAGGTACGACAACGGGCGCACGTAGACAGTCGCAGTAAGCTCTTGGCCGCCCTGCTTCCATGTGATCTCGCGCTCGACCGGGGCGCCGGTGAAGGCGCCCACTTGCTTCAGGGAATCAATACTCAGCTGCATGGTTAAGCCTTCGGAATCAGTGCGGCTCCACCGGAGCGCTGAATGGTCACGGCGCTGGAAACGACGCTGTTCTGTGCGAAGTCGAACGGCACGTCAGACAGGTAGCCTTCGAAGGTGAACCAGGTGCGGGTCGCTGGAAGCTCGAAGTCATCACCGCCGACAGCAACGGTCGGTGCCGCGGTGCCGTCTGACCAGCCCAGCGCCCACTTCAGCGTAGGAGAGGGGTTCATCTGGCTCAGCTCGAACATGCGGACGTGGCTCGGTTCGCTCGGGTCGAAGTTCACGGTGAGCGATGCCTGCCCGGGAGTGCGCAGGCCTGGCATGTAGGAGCGGTCGTTCTCTTCGAGACAGGTGGTTTCGATCTGGTCAGCCGGCGAGCCGCCAGGGTTGAAAGCGGTAGCGCAGGCGATCGCGACGACCTCGAATACAGCCGGGTCGGCCTCGGTCGGGGCGAGCATGTAAACCTGAGAGCCCTGGGTAAGAATGGCCATTTTGTTTCCTCAGTTCGGGTTTTTGGGCAATAAAAAACCCGCTCGGAGGCGGGTTGTTGGGGTGATTCGGTTTAGCGGTGGACGTACCAGTCCGCGTCGAAGCTGATTCGATAGCTTCCGGTTTCGGGGTCGCGTGACTCTCCGCCCCATCGCGTAATGTGGGCGTGCGTCTCGATGACGTCTCTGAGCGCCGTAGCGACGCTTCTACCGCTAGCCAATGTGTTCGCCCACACATCGACCTGAATCGCGCAAGAGTCGATATCTGGTCGGTTGCTGATGTAGTTCTCGGGGCTGCCGCCGATCTGGGTCCAGGTTGCGTATGGATACGCCACGCCTTCCGGCGCTTCACCGGCAGGGAACAGCCGCGTCTGGGCCGTGCCAAGCAGCGCGGTCGATGCCGGATCAGCGGCGACCTTTTCAAATATCGGTGCGAACATTAGCTGCCCCCTGCGGCCTGTCTTTTTGCGGCCCGCTTCAGGGCCCGATCGACTGCCTTCTCGTACTGACGCACGAACTCATCGACAACTTCGTTGATGCTGTTCTCGGCTGCAGGCCGAAGGTACGGCTGAGCGCGGGCCTTCTCAGTGCCCAGCTCGACCAGCATGGCGTGCGGAGTCGCGCCGCCCGGCCCGGTGTCTGGGTTGCCAGGCTCCATGTTGCGAATTGAGCCCGTCAGGACGCCGATACGGAACCCAAGGTCGCCCGTTCGCTTGAACAGCCGCCCGTTCCAGCGCATAGCGATGTTGTCTGCGATCGTTCGGCCAGTTTCAGCGTCGTCGATGCGCTGCGCGCTCTGCTTGGCCTTGTCGACGATGATTTGTGCGGCTTTTCGCAGGGCGTAGCGCCCACCCTTGCGCTTGACGTCATCCGTCACCGAATCCAGCTTGCCAAGCAGTGAGTCCAGGCCCGTTATGCTGAATTCGACGGAGTCAGCCATTGCCGTTCGCCATGATGTCGCTGACAAAGATGTCGACGATCTCGCTTTGGCCTTCCTTTTCAGCCTCAACGCGAACTGATCCTCGCATTCTCGGGTCAGCGAAGAACCGAACCGTGATCATCGTTGGCTCGTTCGGCTGCTGCTCAATCTGGAGAGAGGCCTGCGCCGAAATCATCTGGCCGGTCTCGAAATCATGCAGGCAGAGCTGTCCGCGCTTGTCACGGCGGACAACGAGTTTTCTAGCTTCCATCAGATACGCCCTCTGAGACCGGCAAAGTAATGTATTCGAGCCCTGAATCGGCGTCCGGCAGCGCGCCGTGGATCGCGTAAACCTTGCCGCGGTGCAGAATTCGCATCGTCGGCAGGATTCCTTCGCGGTAGCGGATGACGATTCGAGCCGTGATTTCTGACTGATTCGCCTGCGCTGCGATGAAGTCGCGGGCGGAAAGAGGCTCAATCGAGGCCCAAACGGACGCAAAATCTGTCCAGCCTGGCAGCATCTCGCCAGTAACCGGATCTTGCGTCAGGCCTGGCGCCTGGATCGTGATGCGGTGGCGCAGTTTTCCGGCTTCGATTGCCATGTCGCCTCCTAGGCCAGCGCCGGGTCGCGCAGCGGGTAGAGCAGTGCAGTAACCGGTCTAGGCAGATAGCCCTGCTGATACTCGCCGCCCTCGTCTCCGTCGCGGTCCTTGTAGAGGTAGCCAACCAGCAGAAGCGTCGCGGCCTTAACCTCGAACGGAACAGCAGACTCAATAATCGCGCCAGTTTCATCGATGAACGCCGGGGCCTTCAGGTAGTTGATGACTGAGCCGCTCGCCGCGTGAATCTTGATGGTGAGGTCTGCATCATCGTCCACGCTATCACTGCGCAGGTGGTCGCGGGCCTCGGCTAACGTAACGAGCATCATCAGGTTTTGCTCCCATCGAATCCGAGCTGGGTCAGATCGCGCCCTGGCCGACCTTCAGCACCTCGCTCACCTCGCTCGCCGGCCTGGCCGTCTCGACCGTCTCGGCCCTTCTTGACTGCTAGGCGCCAGTCATCGCTCTCGCCTGGCTTTCCGCCTGGTGCATCTTTTTGCGCGATCCACAGGCTGCCTCCGTATGTCACTGCATCGCCACGCTGATGCTTCTCGTCGTGGCGGTAGACGCCTTTGTCGATCACGACCGGCATCGCTACATCAAAGCGCTTCACGGTTTCACCGCGGGCGAATACCAGGCTGATGGTTCGCTCGCCGTCATACTCGATATTAAGGTCATCGAACCCGAGTCCGTCTGCACCATCCTTGCCGTCCTTCCCGTGCGCGCCAGGCAAGCCGTCTTTGCCGTCCACACCGTCACGCCCCGGAATACCAGGCTGACCGTCACGGCCGTCTCTACCGGGTTCGCCATCTTTGGCTTTCGGGATCGCCGCAACGGCCTTGGCTACCTCTTCCGCCACGAGCGGCCGAATATCATCCGGCGTCAGACTCTTGCCTGGCTGGCCGTCTGCTCCGTCTTTCGGTGCAGGAACCCGCGCAACGACCTCGCGGACGATCTGGTCTAGGTCGACCTCTGCATCTTTCCCGTCTTTTGCAGGCGGCAGGCTGGCAACGGCCTCCTTCACTGCATTTTCAATGCTGGGAAGCTCGCTTAGCGCGCGCTCCACATCATCGATACGGGACGACAATGCTGACACGGCTTTGTCGATCAGCCCGCGCAGTACCGGCGCCAGGGCCCTCGCCTGCGCCTCAAGCGCTCGGATGTTCAATGGTCAGCTCCTTTTGCATGAGCAGGGCAAACAGACGCGCCTGATCTTCGATTTCGTCGTCATCTGGTTCGGTCTGCGCTTCTGGCTGCGGCTCATTGAACGGATCAGCCTGCGCGTCGCGCTTGGCCAGCGCTGCCAGTGAGTAGTTCTGCTGCTGGATCAGCGGCGAGTCGCCGCCCTCTACCGGGGGGAGGTCTACGCGGCGCCTGGCCTCATTAGGGGCCATCCATCCGCCGCCAACCGCGTCGTTGTTCGATTTGTACAGCGCGGCCGTATCCATCCGCAGCAGTGAGGCTAGGTCGAAATCAGTGCCGTAGGGCGCGGGCAGCTCAAGGCCTTCATCAAGGCAAAGCTCGATGGCCTCGACCAACGATTGCAGGCAGTCGGAGTAATAGATCTGGTTGAGAATTTCGGCGTTGTTATAGGTCGGAGTCGCGACGCCAACCTTGTAAGCCGGCACATGGAAAACCGAGCAGACGGTCTCCGCAGACCAGCGCAGCTGCTCAACCAGCTGAGAATCAGTGGCCGTCATGGCCATCGCTTCGTATTTCAGGCCATCGCCGAGGACGGCGACCTTGCCCGAGTTCTCTCCACTGTAATTTGCGTCCCAGTGGGCCTTCAGGCGCTTGGCTGTATCATCACTGATCGCCCCGGGCGCAGTCAGCACACCGCCCGGCTTGCTGCCGTTCTGAAAGAAGTGCGTCGAGTTGTTCTGGATCGCACTCCCCTGCATCGCAGCAAGCCCGCATGCGTAAATCGGTGAGATACCAACCAGGGGATGGAAGAGGCAATTCATCCGGTCGTGAATGATCTCGCGCGCCGGGACAATCACATCCTCAGTCACCCCCGACAAGCTGTCGACCTTCAGCTGGTAGAACACGTCGCCTTCATCGGAAACCAGAGGCGTTACGCGGCGAGGGTCGAGAATATAGAGCCGAGTCACCACGCCTCGCGCGTCACGCACCTTTAGCGCATACGTGTTTCCGTGAGTCAGCTTCGAGGTCACCCAGCCCTCATAGAACTGGATGCGGTTCTGGAAATGATTGGGGCGACGCAGCACGGGAGAAAATGCCCCGCTTTCTGCCTCCACCCAGATGCCACTTTCGGCCAGCTTAACCAGGCGAACGCGCATCTTTGCAATGTCCGAGGCGATCAGCGTGATGCAGGCGAATACCGTCGAAAAGGCCAGTACCGTATCGGTTTTGACCTCGACGTTCTGCTGCCAAGCACCAGCGAACGACTCGCGGATAATTCCTAGCCAGCTGCCGCGATTGTCGGCCGGGCGCAGGTCTTTGTTTTCCCGCTTGCGGCCAAATAGTGGAAATTTCATCGCGGCTCCCGGTTTACTCTGCCGTCATGTCGCGGCGTTTGTAGGCGCGCTTTTTAGGCGCTTCCTCTTTCTGCTCGGGCTGAGGCTCGGGCATAGGATCGACCGCCAAAGACGCGCGGTTGATAGCAATCAGGATCTTGGCGTCCTTTTCGGTCGCCTCGAATTCTTTGCCGGCGAGAACTTGTCGCCCGGCGTACCTCAGTTCTTTTTTCGCAGTCAGTCGCATTGCGGCCTCCGGCTAAAGGGCCGGGTTTCCCCGGCCCCTTGGTCTTACGCCACGTAGTTGGCGCTGTTGATGTAACCCACAGCCTGCAGGCGACGGCGCTTCCAGTTGATGAAGCGCTCAGCGCGCAGAGCAACCATGTTGTTCTGCCACAGGCTGACCAGCGACTGAGCGCCAGCGGCCGGAGCGTTATCCATCTGCAGCGATGCCTCGCGGCTCACATCGATGGTTACGCCGCCGTCATCGGCGAGCAGAATTTCGGACGCCTTAGCCAGGATGATCCGCTCACCGGCCGGAATGGCAGGAGGTCCAGCAACCTCTGCCTGACGCGGGATATTCTCGGACACGACGACCGGCAGACCGAAGAAGGTGCCGCCGTTCATGTCGATACCAGGGAACTCCGGCTGGCCCAGAGCGTTCTGCATCATGCCGATGGTCATGGCCATGGTCGGGGTCATGATCCATACCGAGCCAGCCGGGGTCATGTTCTCGGCCAGGAAGGCGGCGTACAGCGCGCGAACGTCAGCCTTCAGGGCATCAGCGGTGGTGCCACTGGCCTGAATCGGGGTCACGCCGTTGGTGATCGACGCCGGGGAAACGTCGGCAACTTCAGCCTTGGCCGGGTCGACGAAATCACGATCCAGGAACTGGGTCATGGAGGCGATCAGGTCGCCTTGAACGATGGCCTCGGCACTCGGGTTACTGAAGCGCACCAGTTCGTCGGTCAGCACGACGATACCCGCGGCCTTGGTGAAGCGCAGGGTGGTCGTATCGAATGCCAGCGCGGAAACCGGCTTAGGCGCACCTTCGCCGACCCAGTTCACGCTGGAACCGGAGGTCTGGCCAGGCATCTTGATGTTGAACGGCACGCGACGCAGGCCCTGGATACGACCGATGATGGTCTGCGGGCGCAGCAGCTCGATGAACTCGGACGCCATGTTCTGGTACTCGACCAGCGGACCAGCCCATGCCGGATCGGTCGTGGTGCCAGCAGCGACGGCCGCCTTCAGCACGGTAGCCACTTCCGGGGTGGAGTCTTCCCAGCCCTTGGCGATCTCCTGGGCCTGCATCAGGTTGCCTTTGGAGCGCGCCAGTGCAATGGCGTAACGGGTAAAGGCGGTGCCCTTGGGCAGATTGCGCTCGACGCGGATTACGGCGTTATCGCGGAACTCTGCGCCCTTGGCGAAGCTGTTGACCTTCTCGGCCTCGACCGGCTTCGCCTTGGATGCTTGGGATTTTTCCAGATCGCGCAGGCGGACCAGATGGCCGTCTACCGATTTGACCTCAGCCTGCAGGCCGTCGTACTCCTCGGACTCGACCTCATCAAGGGTGCGCCCCTCTTCGGCGGCCTTAGCCATGATTTCTTCGAGACGGGCAGCCTTGGCAGCACGCGAGGCCTCGAAGGATTTGATTTGCTCAGAAATTTGCATGTGTCGGCCCTCCTGGGGCTTCGGGGTTGCGATTGATTTGTCGTGTTTTGCCGAAGCGCCGGCAGGGTTTTCCAGTCGGTTTTCGCTCTTTTGCTCGCGGCCTGACGCGGCCCGCAAATCGGCGTCAATCGACTTGATTGCGGTGATCGTTGCCTCGGCGTTCGCCGGGATCGTCACCAAGGAAAGCTCTAGCCACTCCCATTCCTTGAACCGCAGACCGCCACTCTTCAGCCGCTCGACCTGCTCGGGAATAGCCTGGAACCCTATCGAGACCGCCGCCACAAGGCCGGCTTTCACTGACTGCCATGCCTCATCAACTCGATCCTTCAGCGCGCCCGGCTCGGTGATCTCGGGAAGGCGCGCCTCAAAGGGGATTCCATCTTTGTTCGGCTGCGCGAACTCGACCAGGCCGACAGGCTTGTCGTGCTGGTGTTGCCACAGCAGCGGCATAGGCGTCTTGAACTTGGCGCCCAATGGCTCGACCACATCGCCCATGCGGTCAGGCGACGGCGTAGATGCGATGCCACGAATCACTCGCTGCTCATCATCCACGGCCTTGACCGACAGAACGCTATAGGCTCTGTTCATTCTCGGTACTCCAGAAAAGGAAAACCCCGCACGCTGGCGGGGTCGAGGGTTCTACAGAAAAAGCATCTGGTATTCAGGCTTGGCCTGCTCTCCAGCTATTGCGCGCGCAAGCGCGATGATCAAGGCGACGATGCCGTCGATCTTGTTCTCGGGCCTTTCTTTGTTCGGGTAGATGTTGTCCTTCACGTCCATCTTCGCGACGACGTTGGAGGCCATCCACGTCAGGACAGGGCAATCACCGTGCGCCAGCTTGCGCTGGAGGATTAGCGACTCCAGCTCTTTCATCGGCTCCGAAAGGTTCTGCACCGTCTGGCGGATCTCCACCATCGGCAAACCTTCCAGCTCCATTTCCTGAGCCAGTTGAGTGGCCTGCCACGGGTCATAGCCGACCGCCTCAAGATCGAAGCGTCCTGCGAACTCGCGCAGATCCTCTTTAATGACCTCGAAATCGATTACCTCGCCATCGGTCAGGGTCAGCAGGCCGAGCGCATCGAACTCGCGGTAGCGGGCGGTGTTGCTGTCGAGCTCCTCGATGACGCGCGCCTCGGGCAGGTAGTAGCGCCCGTGGACTTGCCAGTGTGGGTCATCTCCGTGCGGAGGGAATAAAAGCAGAGTGCCAGCCACGTCGATCTTGCTGGCGAGATCCAGCCCGATGAAGCACGGTCGCCCCTCTAGTTCGGCGAGACTCTTGCGCGGCGGCGCCTCTTTCCAGCGCAGCATGTTGAGCCAGGCGTTTTTTGCGCCGACCCACTCGTTCAGATGCTTGGTTCGGAACGTGGCCTGCTTGGTCGCCGACTGCATGGCGTCACGCTGGCGAGCCAGCAAGAAATCCTCGCTGATGGATATGCCGAAGTTCGGGTTTGCCTTGCGCAGCGCCTCTTCGCTTGTCCAGTCATCGTCTTGATCGATAGTGAACAGCGCCGACCACAGGTCGGGCCGATCAATAACTCCCTCCAGCATCCGCTCGGAGTCACGCACTAGCTGATGACATGGGCCGCCAATGCTTGAGCCGGCAGTCGTGATAACCAGCATCACAGGCTGCTCGCGCGCGCCCATGCCGGTTTCCATAGTGTCAAACAGGGTCGAATCTTGATGTTCGTGGTATTCGTCAACAATTGCGCAGGAAGGCGAAGATCCATCACCAGGCTTGCCGATGACGGGCTCGAAGCGGCTGCCATCTTCCAGACGAACCATGTTCGATGCGTTGACCTCGACACCGAAGTGCTCGCGCAGCTCCGGGGTGCGCTCGATCATCTGTTTGGCTGGGCGGAATACCTCCCAGGCCTGCTTCTCGGTAGTGGCGCCCGAATAGACTTCTGCGCCGAACTCTCCGTCCGCGGTAAACATGTAGACGCCAAGGCCGCCGCCGATAATGCTCTTGCCGTTCTTGCGAGGCACGAAAACCAGCATCGTTCGGTACCGCCGAGTTCCGTCCTTCTTGCGAAGCCACCCAAACGGGACACAGACAGAGAACAACTGCCACGGCTCCAGCTTGATCAGATCGCGCTTGCCTGCCCATTTGCCCTTTGTGTGGGGCAGTAGCTGCAGGAATTTTGCGACCTTCTCAGCCTTTGCCGGCTCAAATTTGTACGGATAGCTGTCTTCAGCCTGCAGCTCTAGGTCGTCCAGATGCTTCTGGCAGAGCAGTTTTATCCATCTGCAAGCCAGGATTTTCCCGGCGACTACGGCGCGCGCGTAATCCTCCGCCTGCTTCATCAGCGGATATTTAGGTTTTGATGCCATTAGAGATCCGCGAAGGGGTTGCCCTTTGGCGCCTCTTTCTTGCCGCCGACCTTGGATCGGTCAGCCGGTGTCATGCCGAATTTGCCGAGCAGCGCCTCAAGGCGAACCAGCCGAGCGGCGGGAAATTCAACCGGGTCAGCGCGGAACTGTGCGAGCAGGTTTGCCGCAAGCTCGATACTCAACCGGTCAGAGTCGGTCAGAACGTCACGCGGCGCGTACTTGGCAATCTCATTCCAGGCGTGCAGGACTGCCCCATTGATATGCGGCGGTGGCGCTGACAAATCGCCGGCCGGCTCGGCATCTTGCCGCCTGCGCTGCGGGTCTTTCTTGAACGCGCCAGTCAGCTCAAGCACGTTCGTCGGCTTGCGTGGTCTGGCCATTTTTGAAAACCGTTATTTTGCGGAGATGGAAAAAAGACTGACGATGCGGTGTCCGGTGAGATTGCTCTGAAGACTGACACTGCCCCCCTGCCCGGAGTTGGAAGGGATGGCGCTCAAGCTGCGAAGCCGAGCCCGAGCTGACCAAACGAGGCGGCGCCTTTTCCGAGGTTGCAGCTTCGGCACGAGCAAGCAACATTGCCCCAGGTGTGTGTGCCACCATCGGAAAGCGCGACGATATGCTCTAGCTCTGGCGCAAGCGGTTCGAATGTCCCTCGCAAGCTCTTCTTCGTATTTCTGCCGCACAGGTGACACTTCCATTTATCCCGCTCGAACACAGCCATTGGGTCAATTGCATCACGAGAGCCGCCAGCGATGAGCGATCGCCGCCTTGCGCCATAAAACGAATCTTTCGCGCTCTTGCTTGCATGAAGGATATGGCCTTTGATCATGCCTGCATAAATGCCCACGCAGTGTAGCGAGCACACCACTCTTGTCTTGGCTTCGGCTGGCTTTAGCCTCATCACCTCGCCACATACGATACATGGCTTTTCAACCCTCAACCCTCTGGTGGTAAAGTCAGGGTTTCCATGCTTCTTCACACGCACATAATGCTTAGCGCACATGCCTCTGGTCTTAGCAAAGGCATCACAGCAAGAAACGCTGCACATGATTGGCGCACCATTACCGTCAAGACGCGGACTTCTCGATGCCCGGTCTCTATCTTCGGTTCCTTTTCTGGCACTGTACCGATGAATGTTTCGGCACTTAGGATCGCGGCACAGCGAGTGCTTGACCTTCCTCGGCTTCCCGTTCTTATTCAGCGTTGGCGAATAAGTGGTTCCGCAAACCTGGCACACGCAGGTAGAATCTTGCTCAGTCATTGCCTAGATCCTCGAACGATCTGGTGGTGATTAGAGCCGGGCTACTGTTGACGCAGTGCCCGGCTCGTTCATTCTACCCCAAGCGTTCAGCTTGTTCTGGCTTTCCTAGACTCTTTCGCAGTCTTCTGAGCATGGCAATCGGCGCATGTTGAAACCAGATTGCTCTCGCTGTCGTCGCCACCAAAAGCAACGGCTAGTCGATGGTCAACCTCGGTTGCTACTGTCACGCGACCAGTTGACTGCAGGCAGTACTGACACAGATAGCTATCGCGCTTGAGGATCTTATCTCTCAGTCGTCGCCATGGCCTGCCAGTCAAACCTGTACGCTCTGCTCGCTTACTGGTAGCCCACGCCTCGGCAAGATGCTCATGCGCCTGGCAGTACCTGGCGCCACGAACTAGCGCGCCGCAACCTGGGGCGCAGCAAGGTTTCATCGGCCGCAGTGCCATCAGCTAACCCTCGTGCCATCCATGTAGGTGGCGGGCACGTCATCTGGATCAGCGTCTTCCTGTCCCATCGCCTCGATCAGCATCAGTAGCAGCTGGTTCGTCTTGCGCTGCTCTTCCAGTAGCTGGGTCAGTAACGATTCCACGAAATCTCTCCCATCCAATGCGCGCCCACTTGGCCATGCGCTCTCGTCGTGCCTTACATCCGGCGCATGCCATGCCTCTTCCTCCACCACCGTCTAGCCGCTCTCCCCATTTCCCCTGCACAGAGGCAGGCGATGCAGATGCCTAGCCAGATGATGAGGAGGATGGCGTGGAGGCGTCTCATGCGATGGCCTGTTTCACCTTGAACATGAACATCGGCTCGGTATCGCGCCCATGCACGAGCGGCCACAGTAGGCCTTCGATAACGCTGAACACCGGGATCACGAAGTCGAGCGGCGCCCACTTGGCGAATACCATGGGCGCCTCGGAATCGATGTCACCCATCCACAGCGGAATGCCGTAATAGCTGCCGTGGTGCGAGCAACCAAATGCCTTTGCAGCTTTCTCTGTCACGTAGCCAAGCATCAGATCGTTTCCTTACTGTTCATTGCCAGTCACCTTCGGCTGCGACACCACACGGGCGATAGCCATTGCCACGCCGAGGACCATGTTCACGCTGGCCCATGCGACGGGGCTGATGTGGCCCTCGAACGCTACCCATGCACCGGCTGCTGCGTTGAGCACTGCGGTTAGGATGGCGAGCTGAACACTGGTGAGACGCCAGCACTTGCGCCATTCGGGGATCAGGTTCATGTCACCTCCCAGTGCGCCACTCGACAAACCGGTCCCAGTACTTGGGGATCAGCAAGCCGATCTGCAGCGCGAGGTAGATGATGGTCAGCACAGTGATCCAGTCGGCCGGGCTCATGCCGGCAAGGATCGATCCTGTTACAGCTACCGGAGGAGCAGCCTTCACAGCCTCAACTGCGATGTCGTGGGTTGATTGGGTCATGAGGCTTCTCGCGGTTTGATTAGTCCGGCCTCACATGCGCGTGCGATCCGCTCGGGGCAAGGAGGCAGGCATGGGGCCGGAAGAGGGTTCAAGCCAAACGCGGCTTGCTTAAATACGTTGCGAGGTCGCTCGCCATTGTCACTGCGCGGGTCAGCTCAGGGCTTGCCCCACACACTTCGATGGCTTGGCAAAGCTGTCTCGCCATCTCGGCCAGCTCGGCGTCACTCGGGCGCGGCACATCCGGGTGGCTTGGTGCCATGCGAATCGCTTGATCGGTCATTCATGACTCCAGAACGAAGAAAGCCCCGCACAAGGCGAGGCCGAAAGATGTAGATCCCGATTCCCCGCACGTCTACGGGGCGATACCTGTTATCAGGTCGCGCAGTGTGCTGCGTGTGGCGCGTAGCCGATCGCAAGCAGGCCGGGGATAGGGTTGGGCGCATGGTGGCGAGCCATTCAAACGGCCTTTAGCGCCCGAAACTGGTATTTGATTGCCGACTGAAGCGCGTATTGGCTTTCGAATCGGCATAAAAAAACCGACACAGCGGTCGGTTTCTTGAATTGGTGCAGGTGTCAGGCGCTGATCTCCTGCTTGGGTCGACTGGTGCCGGTCTGGTTTATGCCGGAAACCCCGCGTGTTGGCGCGCTTTCCAACTCGACTTATGTACCGCTTAGCCCGTCAGCCCGGGCATTCACCTGCTCTCGGCCATCTCAACGCGTGAAATGACCAAGATAGGCATAGAATGGCTCACTAGCTCATTCGTGTCAACTACCTTTGCATGACGCTAGGCTTTCCGTGAGCAGCCTGTTTATCGCTGCGGTGGCAGACTCTCCGGCCGCCTCCAGATCAGCTAGCGCAGCAGCAGCATCTGGCGTGAGACGAATCCCGCTGAGCTTGCGCCCCCCATTGCTGACCAGCCTGGCATCGTGCTCAGCTACACGCTCAGCCGTGGTTTTCGGCGACCAGCTTGCATTCGGTTTCAATCCAGCGAACCCGTCACGGTAGCCGTCGCCTTGTTCCTGGCGATGTCCGCTCAAGGCCATCCACGTCTCATGCTCGGCCGCAGTGCCGAACTGCTCGCCGTGGTAGTGACGACGCAATCCGCGCTGAAAGCCCGCGCCGTAATCGCCGCCGATTCGTTTAGCCTCTAGCATCAGCTGCTTGAATTCCTTCTCGTTCACTTGCGGCCTCTATGGTTATTGTCTTGAATGCGTGCACTTTCGAACTCAGGATGTTTCGCAAGAATTTTCTTTACGCGATCCGTAATTTTTGCGTAATCGGGGCGGTGGCAGTACGCTCCTAGCTCGCCAATGCGATTCTTACTGGCGGGGTCTAAATACATCTCCATACGCACAGCGCGCGAACTAACCACGCAACCCCAGCCATCGATCAGGCGAACGCCATTTGCTGGAACTAACTCATTCCTGTGCTGCATGACGTAGGGGGCAGTGATCTGAATCCGCGCCTCGCCAATCCTGCGCGCCTCATACATGGCGGTGTACCACGACTGGTATGCCTCGACCTGTTCAGGCGTTACGGAATCGATGTCCAGCCCAGCGCTGCGTGCTTGCGCTGCAGCGCGATCCTCATCATCGGACAGGTCATGCCGGCCGTATTGAGGCTCTACAAACACGATACTGTGTCCGGACCGGCTGAGTTTTGTTTGCTGGCCAAGGGCCGCGAACATCGCGGCCTGTACCAGTGTCAGGGTGCCGACGCTCATTGCGCACAACCAAACACGTCAGAGAAATCCTGGCAACGATCTTCAACCGAGTCGGCACGCAGATGATTGGCGCGAAATACGAACCCGCTTGCTACTGCGCCTGGAATTTCGCGGTCTAGATACTGCTGCTCGTTCTCGCCGTTCCAGAGCTGTTCAATCAGCAGCGAAGTGTTCTTTTCGACGCCACGCCCTGAAACCTCGCGGGCAAAATCGCAGACTTGGCTAGCTGACAGATTCTCGCGGATCTCGACAACGTCCTTGCCTGAGTAGATACGTGCATTGAATGTGCGCATGTTTGAATCCTCACCCGGAAACTGCCGGGGATGCAGTGGAGGCTGTTTGGCTTCCATGGGTGCTAGTATACAGAGTTAGTTAACTAACGCAACACCCTTTCGCAGATTATTTTCACGCCGCCTCGCCTGCCACCAATCCCTCAGCAGCCAGGATCTCGTGCGCCTCGATCAGCGCCTGGTCAACGGCCTGCTTCAGCGCCTTGCGGATGTCACGACGCCAGCGCTCTTGCGTTTTCACAGGCACCGGGTCATCGCTCCAGTTGTCCATGTTGTACCACCCGGCCGGCAGCACATTGGTTGACCGCTTGCCCTCTGCTCCTGGCAACTTCGGGTACGCCCAGGTGACAACACAGCAGTTGATGAACCGAACCGGCGCCGGGGATTGGATCGTGCCGACCAACTCAGCGATGGCAATGCGCTTGCGGTCGGCGTGCGTCGAATACTGCGCTACCAATGCGCGCCAGTGCTCAGGGCTCAACATCGTGTGCAGGCGGGAGAATACCCAGCAGTCCGTCAGGAATGCTTCCTCCTTGCCGCAGATGGCGCCGGGCACTCGGGCAGCCTGCACCTTTGGCTCAAAATCACACCCACCAGCCGAGTTAATCACCTCCGACGCCAGGGCGCGCACGACGGCGGAAATCACGTTGCGATAGGTCATGCTGCTTCCCCCTTGAGCATGTTCGGATTCACCGTATGCCGGCCGACCTCGCCGAACTCCGCGTGATGGATGATGCACTTCATGTTCTGCTGAGCCCGGTAGCCGCCCCATGCGGAGTAGGCGTCCTTGGCGGTCAGGGTGTTGAAGGACTCGACGGTGACGCCGCTGTACTCCTTGACGCTCTGGTGGTGGACGTGGCCGATGTACCAGTAGCGGAACTCGGTGCGACCCCATGCCTGCGCCTGATCGGTCGCCATTACGCCGGGGAGGCGGTCAGGCTTGCAGGAGTGGCCGTGGTGCATCCCGATAAGGACCTTTCCGTGCTCGTGGTACATGAACGGCGCAGGCGAGGTGTCTATCTGGACGCGGGGCTCGTTGGCGTAGATGTGGCTCAGGGCGATGCTCAGCCAGATGGCCCCGGTGTCGTCGTGGTTGCCGATGACGTTGCAGACGCGCACCCGGGCGTGCTTCATCAGGGCAGACTCGATGCACTGCCTCATTACCTTGACGCCAACGCGGATCATCTTCGCGTAGCGACCGTCGACGTCCAGGATGTGGCCGGACCGGCTCGTGGTGCCCTCCATGTTGTCGGCATGGAACCAGTCGCCGCAGTTGATGATCAGCGCTTGTTCGCAGGCCGGCGCCATATCGACGAGTGCAGCCATGGCGCCACACTGGACGCGCTCAGCAATGGCCAGATCCCAGTCGCTGCCCTGCGTTTCCTCTCCCCATGCGCGCATCCCGATATGGGCGTCGCCGATCGGGTAAGCGGCCAGCAGGTGAGCCAGGTAGCTATTGCCGGCCTTGCGCGGCTCCACCTGCGGCAGATCTTCGGACATTGCCTGGCACGCTTCACGGATCAGCTCAGCCTGGCGCTCTTGGTCGATCGTGGTCTTGACCCACTGGAGTTTCGGCTTGCCGTCTTCGTCGTACAGGGTGGACGTACCCTTCAGGCGGAAGCCATCGGGCACGCTCTTGGTCATGTCGTGCTCCGGGCTCCACCCTTGGCGAGCCAGGCGCGCCTTGTGGGTGTAGACGTTGCGCTCGTGCAGCCCAAGGATCTGCGCAGCCTCTGCCACAGTGCGGCCAGTCAGCGCGGCCTTGATTTCGTCGTCTGTCGCTTTGCGTGCGGCCATCAGGCTGCCTCCCCTTTAGCCCCAAACCGGGCGATCAAAATGGCGTCGGCCACCGCTTGCCCCTTCCCTTTCAGGTCGAGAATGCGGAGGTCCGGGTAGAGCTGGATTGCGCGGGAGCGTGCAGCATCCTTGTCGACCCCAATGAGGCCCGCTCTTTTCTTCCATGATTGCGGGGTGACCAATGTGTAAGGGATGCACGCTCCTTGAAGGATGCCCTCGACCACGCCAGCGGCATGGCCAAAGGTGAACATCGAGGAAACGCCCTGGCCCGGCATGGCGCCAACCGCCTCAAGATAGGCGTGAGCGGTGAACTCGCCGATCGTCTCCCGCAGGAATGCAGCCACCGCGGCGCCGTTCACGCGACTCTTCGTGCCTACCTTGATGGTCGGCATGTTGAGGTGAGCCACGTAGTTGCGGCTCTCGGTCATCACTACGATGGCGCCAGTGCAGCCAGGGTCGATTCCGATGATCATTTACCTGCCCTCGCCTTCAGCGCCGCCACAACGGCAGGTCGCGCACTCTCCGGAACAGCTGCCAGCAGTACGTTGCCCTGCCTCTGCTTCTCCGGCCCCTTGAGGTCGCGCACCTTCCACCGGATCAGGCAGGCCGTTTTGTCCGCGTCGATCAGCTGCCGCTCCGTCATCGTCAAGCAGGCCAGATTGTGCGAGCCATTCCGCCCCGAACCCGTCATAGGCCGCCCCATCGTTTCCGTTCTGTCCAATCACATCGATGCGCGAGATCTTCATGCGATCTCCGCCTTCTCTTCGGGAGTGCGGCAGTCGATGGTGTTCTGCTGGCCGAAGTCCTGATTCGTGCGCTCAGCCCATGCGGCCTCACCCTGGAGCCCGGCATATGCGGCAAGGTCTTCGTAGTTGTCAGCGCGGAACCCGCCTTGCTGGCTGCGAACCATCTTGAGCAGCCCCATGAAGAGCCAGCCCTGTTCTTCGGTCAGGTCGTGGCCAGTGATTGCGCGGAAGGCGTCAACCGTTGCGCCCATGCTCCGCTCGCCTGCTGGCTTGTCGTAGGTGGCAGAGCGGTCCTTCATGTGGCCGAGGCCCGCTTCTAGGATCTGATGGGCTTTCATTGCGGCTTCCTTGTGGCTCTGTTGTTTGCGATCAGTGGTATCTGGCCGGGCGCCAGGTTCCACGCGAATGTCTCTTTGCATCCGGTGGCGCATTGGCGGGCGTTCAGGCTTGGCATATTGCTCATGGGCTCGCCGCAGTCAGGGCAGGCGCGGCCTAGTGGGGAGTCGGTCATGCGGCAGCGCTCCCATCGATTAGCTGCTGCACCAACTGCAACAACTTCTCCTCGGTGCCGAAGCGCTCGATGAAGGCCAGCTTTGCCAGGTGGATACTTGGGACGGCCGGGTGTGCGGTGCCACGGTGATGCATTGGGCAGAGCGGTATGCCGTCCATGTGGCTTGCGCGCTGCCCCTTGCCGCGACCGGCGCGCGGGTGATGTATCTCGGCTGGCGTTCCGGGCGTACCCTGCAGGTAGCAGGCAATGCAGCCCAGGGCGGCTACGCGGGACAGGTGGGCTTTCTCGGCCTTGGTCATGCCGCGGCCTCCCACTGCTCGGGCATCTCTTCCTTGGGTTCGCGCCACTCCACGCCACGCTCGGCGCCGAAGCTGTACATGAACTCGATCAGGTCGCCCATCTCGGCTACCGTCATGCGCCGGGTCGATACGCCAAGCATCACGACGCCCCCGCCAATGCCGGCAGCCATCCGAACTTCTTGCCGGCACGCGGCGGTCATCAGGGCTTTCCAGTCTTCGGCGTCCAGGCGCTGCATAACGCCGTTTACGGGCCATTCGACCTGACGGGCTATGTCGGCCAGCATCGACCAGAGCTTTGCGTTCTGCTGCAGCGTGCGGCGGCTCTTGACAGGGCGCACGATGATCTCGACGGCCGATTCAGCGGACAGCTCGAAGGCGAACAGGTAGGCCAGCTTGAACACGTCGCGGACACGGTTGCGGCCAGCGGTCCAGAAGTGGCGAGGCTTATGGATTACTTCACCCATTGGCCACCTCCCGCAGCAGGTCCAGCTTCGCCCGCAGTTCGATAAGCTCGACGGTCTGCTCACGGTAGATATCGATGTGCTTGTCGTTCTGCGCGCGCAGCTGGGCATTCTCCAGCTCCAGGCGCCGGACATATGCGCGTTCGCGTGCAGTCATTCGGGAATCAGCCATGGCGGCGCGCCTCCCGCTTGTCGTGGTCGTCCTGGCATTCCTTGCAGCGCACGGCGTTCTTCACGGCCTGGCGGCGAGCTGGGAGGATGTCCTCACCACAATCCAGGCAGTCCGGACGGCCATCGCCCTGCAGCCTGGCCTGTACCAGCGCCACGCCACCGATACGATCCGCTTCCTCTAGGCCTGTAGCGCGATCTGTTACGTCGGGGGCTGTGCGGGCCTGGTGGAAGGCTTCGGTGATTTCCATGTAGTCGGTCACTTGGAGGCCTCCTCTACCCGATGGTCACCTGGCAGACACGCCATAACCTCTTGGCCACGGCTGCGCGCCACGGTGCAAGTAAGGTCGGTTGTTTCCGAGTAGAAGCTCCACGCGGTGTCGTTGTTGCTGAAGCGATCGATGAGCTGGATCAGCAGATTCGCACCGAAGAGCCCGATCAGTAGCGGGAGCAGCATCGAAGAGATGGCCTTGGTCAGTTTGTTGCGCTTGTCTTCACTCATTTCCGTGCTCCTACGCCGCGCTGGGTGCTTCCGTCAGCACAGACGACGCGATGGTCATTGCCGATCGAGTTGATGTGATTCATGCGGTCTCCCTGATTCCGCGCAGCAGCAAATCGTTGTAGTCAGTGCCCCGCGGGCAGTCGTGGCGCACGTCGCAGGCGATGCCCTGGAGCGAGAGGCGCTTTGCCAGCGCAAAGGCGGCGGCCTCTCCGGTGTAGTTCTGGTCAACATCCGCGAAGACCGTCACGCGCTCGACGCCTACCGGAACCTTGAAGCGCTCCATGCGGCCTGCATCCCCGGTAGCCCAGCAGGGAATGCCAAACAGCTCGGTAACACTGAGGGCGGTTTCGATACCTTCAGCCAGGCCGATATGGCTCTCGACGGCAGTAAGGCGGATAACGCATTCACCCGTCTGGCCTGGCGAGTACAGGCGCGGTGCGTCAATGCGGGCTTTCTCGCCGCGCTCGCTCAGGTAGGTCATGTGGTAGCCGTGACACTTGCCGTCTACGTCACGCAGAGCGGCAACCATGGCCGGTAGGGTCCGGCGCTCTTGCGAGTGCCAGGCCGCAGGGTGATAGCGCAGGAACTCGCGGGGGATTCGGCGGATAGCCCGGCTGCGCAGGTACGTCACGACAGGGCTGATATCGCCGACAGGCAACAGGCCGGCACCGATGCGGCGCAGGAGTTCGCCTGTGTCGCGGCGCTCGGGCTGCTGGACGCTGTAGTTGCCGTATGCCTTATCCAGCTCCGCAGCAACCTCCCGGAAATCCCGTCCAGTCAGGCGCATCATCAGCTTCATCCCGTCGCCAGCTCCGCAGCCGGCACAGAAGTAAGAGCCGGTGCCGTCCTTGTCATCGAAGCGAAAGCGATCTTTGCCGCCGCACATAGGGCATGGGCAATGCTTGCCGGACAGTTCCCGGTCGGTCATGCCGGCGTACTTGAGGGCGTCGTGCCAGCGGCCACGCATCAGGTCGGCAGTTCTCATGCTGCAGCCCTCTGCGATTCGCGGCGCTTGGCGAAGGCGATGTTCTTATGCTTGATCCAGCCCATGACCTCCTGGGACGGCCGGATCGGGGTAACTCCTTTCTTGTCGCGCGGGGCGTGCCCGGTGTACTCCTGGCACTTGTAATAGGCCCAACCGTCCTTCTTGCCAGTGCTGCGCGCGTACCATAGGAGCTGTGCATAGACTTCGCGGCGCTGATCGGTCGTGAAGGTCTTGCGCTTGGCGACTTCACCGAGCGGAACCAGCTTGCCGTCAACCCACTCAACGTCCTGATGCGGGAGCGGCTGGTGACCGCACGCGGGGCAACGGCTGGTCGAGAACACATAGCCGCATTTGCCGCACGGGCGCGGTTCGCGCTCGGCCTTCACCTTGTCGCGCTTCTTGCGGTCGGGGTTGTCGCCCTTGCCTTGATCCAGCTCTGCAGGAAGATCATCGGTCGGCAGACCGTTGCGCAGGCAGTTGCCCGCGTGGTCGATAATGATGCAGTCGGTTTTGCCGGCAGCGGTGCGCAGGCCACGGCCCATCATCTGGTAATGCATCATCAGTGACTTCGTGGGTCGAGCCAGGACGACGCAAGCGGTTTCAGGCGCATCAAAGCCCTTGGTCAGCACCGCAACGTTGCAGAGAACGCGAATGCGGCCGGCGCGGAAGGCGTCGATGATCTGTGTGCGCTCGGCAATGTCGGTGTACCCATCAACGTGCGCTGCCCTTACCCCAGCCAGGGAGAATTGGCGGGCCAGCTCGCGGCTGTGTGCGACGTTGCAACCGAACACGATGGTCTGGCGCCCTTCTGCGAGCCGGCACCAGTTCTCAACCACGTCGCCGATCAGTTTGGCGTCGCCCATCACCTCGGCCAGCGCGTCCTCCACCCAATCGCCGCCGTTGCTTTTCACGCCCGTCAGATCGGGAACGCTAGGCGCGTAGCACAGGGCAGGCACCAGATAGCCCTGCTCGGTGAGGCTGCGCAGGGTGGCGGTCACGACCAGGCGGTCAAACACCAGGCCCATGCCCTTCCGGAACGGAGTAGCAGACAACCCGATTACCGGAACGCCCTCTTTCACGCACGCCTCGATGATGCGAACGTGATCCTTGTGCAGAACGTGGCATTCATCGATGACCAGCAGATCAGGCCGGAATGCGGCGCAGATGCGATCCCAGCGGGCGCGCAGCGTCTGGATCGTGCAAACCTGAACGGGCTTGGCGTAGTTGGTCAGCTCGTGCTGCCCCTGAATAACGCCAACCTCCAGACCGTCAGCCTCGAAGCGGGCAACCGCTTGCTCGACAAGCTCAAGCGAATCGACAACGAAGAAGGCCCGCTTACCCTTGAGCGTGGCGCCCTGCTTCATCGCCGAAGCAATGGTGGTCTTGCCGGCACCAGTTGGGGCCATCAGAACCTGAGTTTTATGACCGGCAGCGATACCGCGACGAAGTTCGTCAAGGGCTTGCTGCTGGTAGTCTCTGAGCTGTTGCATGTATAATTTCCTCGCTCGTTTCTGAGTAACGCCCCGCTTGCCTAGCCGCTGTGGGGCGTTTTTGTTTCCAGCCTCCCAAGGCCCGTCCAGGGGAGTGCTCTGTGTGGTGCCTCGCGTGTGCGTTACACCGTGCTCTGGTACTTACTCACCCTTGGCTGGGGTGCTGTTCGGGGCACATCTTCCCCATACCCACCTGAGCGGGTATGGAGCTTTCAGCAGTGCGCCTGTCTCGTCGGCGTTGCTGGCAACAGTCGAATCGCTCGCTGTCACTTGGGCAGGATTCACGTCAGCGACGACGCATCCCGGAGCTGCCCACTGGTGATAGCCACATCACCCGCTTCCCCCTCCTGCCGGCCTTGGGAGCCTTTTGCCGGCTTGTCCTGTCAGGGCTGACGCCAAGCGTTCGTTTCACCGTCAAACGCCAACCCGATGCTTAGGGCATCACTCCATTCCGGTGCGCCTGCTTGGAGAAGGCGCTTCAAACATCACTGGCCGATGTACCGGGACCAACTGCAGGCACTGGATAAACCAACACCCTCTCCGCTTTTATTACCTGTCCTGATATCCGGGTCTAAGATGTGAACCATGGAAACCACGGACATGGATGTCGCAATGAATCAGGTACTAGGCAGCGTGCTTCTTGGGCCGAGCGGGAACGGGACGGATCTCGTTCGCTTCAATGCGGCCGTCTGCATGGATGGTGATTTCGATGTTGCGGCCCGAGCGGGCCATCTGAGACACGGCGCTCTGCTGGATGCCCAGGGCTTCAGCAAGCTCGGTTTGGGTTCCGTGTGACTCGAGATACTGGGAGAGAGAGAGCTTTTTCATGGATGACCTACTTAGAGTCTCGTGCAGTGATAGTAGCAGCGCTATTTTTAATCAGCAAGAAGAAACCATCAGCGGTGTTTGCAGTCGTATAAGCCCTGCTACTAAAGTTCACGCCATGAACGACCGACGCCCATTGACCGAAGAAGAGCGCGCTGAGAACCTGCGCCTGAAAGCGATTTTTGACGCCAGAAAAGCAGCAGCTAAGTCCGCAGGACGAAAGCTGACTCAGGCTGATGTCGCTGAGGAGTGCGGGTGGAGCGGACAAAGCGCAGTCAGCCAGTTCACAACTGGCCGTATACCGCTGAATCTCGAAGCACTATTACGCCTCTCAAGGGTTCTGAAATTCAGTCCTGAAGAGGTGAGCCCCCGCCTTGCACGCCTAATTGGCTCTCTACCTACCGCGCAACCTGCAACCGCAGAGCAAGTGCTTGTGAACGCGTCCGTTTGGGACGACGAAACACCGCTGAGCGACGATGAAGTAGAGGTCCCCTTCCTCCGGGAAGTTGAACTAGCAGCGGGAAGTGGTAGGACAGTGATTCAGGAAAGCAGCGATTTGAAGCTGAGGTTTGGTCGGCAGACCTTGCGGCGGCACAATGTGCAGGCGGACAACGCTGTCTGCGTAGTCATCAGCGGCAACAGCATGGAGCCTAGACTGCCCCACGGCTCGACAGTGAGCGTGGACCGGGGCTCGACCAACATTATCGATGGCAAGCTGTACGCGCTGAGCCACGCCGGCCAGCTTCGGGTGAAGCAGCTTTATCGCCTTCCTGGCGGCGGGATACGCCTACGCAGCTACAACCGGGAAGAGTACGCTGACGAGGATTACAGCCTGGAGGACATCCAGGACCAAGAGATCAGCATCATCGGCCGCGTCTGGTGGGGCGCGATGTTCTTCTAGCCACCAGCTCCACCGAGAAGCCCCGCAAGCCGGGGCTTTTTTGTGTCCGCAGATCGGTGCCACGCCCTAGCACCGCCGCTTGTCAGCCACTCACCCACCCCTGAACAGAGGCGACGTGTGGTCTTTGAAAAAATATTTGTAAAAATAGTAGCAGCGCTGTTGACGCTATTAAATAGCAGCGCTATTGTTCGCCCCAAGCCAGAGAGATTCTGGCAACAACTCCGGGGATTCGCCGGATAGGACGGAAAGGGCCGAAACCTTCTCCCCAGCCCCCGATAAGGGGACCGACTGGCGACTGGACAGGAAGTCCGACGAGTTCTTTGAAGACAACCCCTGCCGCTGTGCGCGGCTGGAAACAGAGCAACCCCTTGGAGACACAGAAATGGCCGACCAAGGAGAGATAAAGGCCGCTGAGCAGCGCGGATACGCCAAAGGCTACGCCGCCGGCAAGCGCCGCAGGCACGAAGAGGAAGGCGACAACGCCGAGTTCTGGCAGCAAGCCTTCCTGACAGTGCTACCCAGGCTCCTGAACGGGCACACATGGGAAATGGACGGCAAGAAGGTCGTCACGATGGAAGAGCGGGTCGAACTGGCCCGTCGCGCTGCTAACGCCGCGGTCACCGCTGCGGCGCTGCAGAAGTAGCGGAACGTATTACTGGAGCGCCTTCACTCGAGGGCGCTCTGGAATGAATACCGAATTCAGGGAGAACGACATGGACACGATCCAGATTGAGGGATGGGAAGGCCGCCTCGGGCAAGGCCTGGCACCTCGACAGCTCCAGGCAACGATCTATGCCGCGTTGGACATGACAGCCAAAGAGATCGCTCGCCGCATGGACTGCAGCCACTACACCGTCAAGCAGCAGCTCGACGACGCCCGTTTCAAGCTGGGCAACCAGCGCACCACTCGCGGCCTCTGCCTTGAAGCCATGCGCCGGGGAATCATCACCCCGCTCGTGCTGGCGTTATTCGTAGGCGGAGAGCACGCACAGGCCCGCCCTATCCGCCGCCCAGAAGCCACACGCTCTCAGACGGTGGAGCGCATACAGCGGATGGAAGAGGCGCAGTTGGCGGCTTGATGAATCACTCAGGGGGAAAGGACATGACTCAGATAGCAATTGTTGGTTACGAGAGCGACTGCAACTGCGATCACTGCGGGCGCGCCTTGCGCCACGGAGTTCGCCTGAATGACGGGCGCGTGGTTGGCGCCACTTGCCTGGATAAGAAGCTGACGAAGCCCCGCCAGTACCAGGGTAATTCGTTCCGATTCGGGGCTGAGCACATCGTCAGGATCGCAAAAACCGTTCAGTTCTATTCACCATCCAACTGGGCGCGCTTTGGTGTTTCGGCATCTAGCACAACCTTCGAGGCAGTCACATGAAATTGAAGCCGAAGCGTGGGCAGGCAGACCTAAGGGGCGATGGGCGCGACTACTCGCGATTGGTGCTCGCAGCATTCGATTCGATTGAGGATGACGCGGAAACAGAGCGACTGATTGAGCTGAATCGGCGCCGCCGTGAGGTCAATGAGAATGCCAAGAAGCGTTTCTAAACCTCAGCCCTGCCGGTATCAGACCAAGCCCCGCTCTCATCAAGTAGCGCGGGCTCAGCGGATGGATGAGGCGCAGATGGCTCTCATGGGATACACGCACCAGAACGCGGTCACTCTAGCGGCGCTGGAGAAGGCCCGCGCGGCCATCGCGAAGGCACGCGGCACGCCATGCTAACCCTACCCCAAACCCTCCTCCTCATCTGCGTACTAGCAGCGCTGTGGGGGTGGGAGTGGTGGCGCCATAAACCCTGAACCAGCCAGGCCAGACCCCCAGGTCTGCGATAACCGTACGGCGCGCGGTGCTGGTAGCGCCATGAACAAACCGCCGAGCGCAGCGGCCCTTCGGGATACCTGCGACGAGGATCAGCCGGACAGTGCCTCGATTGCTGAAAAACACCGGCAGCCGTTGGCGGGACTCCACTACACCCCGTTGAGACGGCCGAATGGCTCACGTAACGAGCCTGCATCGGAGAGTGATTTGGCGCGGACCGCGAGCCTGATGCGCGGCCGGCGTGAACGGGTAGCCCCCATGTAGCGCCGGCCGGTGCCGGACCTGATCAATCTGGCGAGAAGCCCAGCATGTCTTCCCTGTTCGACTCAGGGCAGATCACTCCCCGATGCAGTGCGGCGTGGAAAGCAGACACGCAGACACGCAGCCGTGAGGCCGAAAGGCGGCAGTCTGAGACTGTACGGCACAACAGCCGGAGTAGCGTCCGGCCACTGCATCACCCCTTCAACGCCCATCCGGGCAACCGAGGTATCCACCATGAAGCACTACGGACCCATAGGGCGCCGCGAACAGCCGTGCCCGGATGACAGCGTTTCCGAGGCAGAGCAGGTGCACGAAGCCCTCGACGCATACGACGCCGACACGCTGGCCGCCTACGCCGCATTCGCCTCCGACAAGCTTGACCTGCCGATTGAGCTGGTCGCCGCGCTCGTGCCTGGACTGGTCGGGCATCAGCGCTGGGAAAGCCACCGGAACCTGATCGGGCAGTTCAACCCCGAACTGGCCGAATACCTGAGCACGCAGGCCCTCGCCATCGACAAGCAGCAAGCGGCATTCATCGAACACCACGCGGCGCAGTTGCGCAGCAAGGCAGAGCAGATCGCTCGGGAGGCGGCATGACCAAGGACGTTTTCAACAAAGGGCCGGTGATCATTGAGGTTCTTCGCCTTGAAGGCGGTGAAGATCCATTCATATGCGCCATCAACGGGCGCATAGCGCTTGATCCTCTCTGCGAAATTGAGGAGCAGCTCAGGGATGAAGAAGAGTTCAGCCACGGCGAAGGCCTGTACCTGTACGAGGCCCGCTACTACTCCGGGCAGTTCGGCGAATACGGCATGTGTGAAATCGCGCCCGGATGGGAGCTGACCCTGCTTGAGCATAACGCTGACTGGATGACTCCAGTTGAAGGAGAGCAGCCATGACCGCCTACGTCCTCAAGGAGCTGGCCGGCGCCCTAGGCATCACCGTAGCCGGATCGCTTATCGGAACTCTCGCCTACGTGGCGCTATTGGGGGGTGTGTGATGGCGTCATCGTACCAACGAGCACGCCGCTACGCCTTCTGGCGTGGCTTCGCAGTGACCCTTGCACTACTCACCGGCTGGGCTCTCGCTTACGGCCTGGCAGATCGAATCAGCAACGGGGTGCCGATGTGAGAACCGAAGCCCTCCCCTACGACGACACCCCATCAGGCCACAGCTTCGCAGCGGCGTGGTGGACCCTTTCAGGCTTCGGCGTCCTTTCCGCAACGCTCGCTTTCGGCCTCATTGGTGAGGCGGCGATCTTTCACTTCTTCTGGTAACCGACCATGCAACCAACCACAGCACAGGTTACGCCTGCTGTTGCGGCTCAACTCGACTGGATGACGCTCGGATCGTTTGACCCCGAGCGATTCCAGGGCGAGCAGCGCAGGCAGTACGAAGACGAGGCCGCACGCATAGAGCGGCAATGGGATAACCAACCGAGGTAACAATCATGTTCAAGAAGGCAGAACGCAAGCAGGCACGCGCTGGAGACAAGTTCGGGCGGCTGACGCTTGTTGAGCCTGCCGGCCTAGTGAGCGGTCGGCCTGGCTGGAGATGCTTGTGCGACTGCGGATCTGTCGCAGTCATCCAGCAAAAGCGGCTTATTAGCGGCCACACGAAGTCCTGCGGCTGCATTCGCAAGGAAGGAACAGCCACGAAGCACGGCAACAGGCGGAGAAGCTGCACATCCCCAACCTACATTTCATGGCAGGCCATGACTCAGCGTTGCGGCGATCCTGCAAGGGATTCGTTCGGCGGATATGGCGGGGCAGGAGTGACCGTGTGCGAGCGCTGGCAATCGTTCCCCGCCTTCCTTGAGGACATGGGTGAGCGACCTGACGGAACAACCATTGACCGAATAGACGGCTCACTCGGGTATCAGCCTGGCAATTGCCGCTGGGCGACCGCTGTTGAGCAGGCAAACAACAAGCGAACGAACCGACAGATAACGATGAACGGCGAAACCCGATCGCTGGCTCAGTGGGCGGTCGCGGTAGGAATTACAGAGGCATGTTTGCGGACGCGTATCGACAGGCTTGGATGGAGCATCGAGCGCGCACTAACTACAGAAACGAGGGCTAGACGCCATGTTCAAGAAAGCTGAGAGAAAACAAGCACGCCTCCGCCTGGCTTTGGCGGGACCATCCGGCTCCGGCAAGACCTATTCAGCGCTCCAGATGGCAAAGGGGCTTGGTAGTCGAATCGCAGTGATCGACACCGAGCACGGCAGCGCATCGCTGTACGCCGACGCAGCAGACTTCGACGTGATGGAGCTGCATGCACCTTACTCGCCCGAGCGCTACGTTGAAGCCATCCAAGCCGCAGAGGCCGCCGGCTATGACGTGCTGATCATCGACAGCTACTCGCACGAGTGGACCGGGCCGGGCGGCTGCCTGGAGATCAACGACGAGACGGCAAAGGCCAGATTCAAGGGCAACACATGGTCGGCCTGGAGTGAGACAACGCCGCGCCACCGCAAGCTGACAGACAAGATCCTGACCAGCCCGATGCACATCATCTGCACCATGCGGAGCAAGACCGAGACGGTACAGGGCGAGGGCAAAAAGATCGTAAAGCTCGGCCTCAAGAGTGAGCAGCGGGACGGTACGGACTATGAATTTACTGTCGTCCTCGACGTCACGCACGACGGGCACTACGCCGTTGCCAGCAAGGATCGGACGCGCCTCTTCCAGCACCCTGAAGTCATCACCCCCGAGACGGGCGCCAAGCTGCTGGCCTGGCTCAACGATGGCCGGAGCCAAGAGCAGCAGGCGATGGACGCCGCCGAGGAAGCGATCAGCAAAATCCCGCTGGTTGAGACGATGCATGAATTGCAAAGCGTCTACGCAGCGGCCTACCGGCAGGCGCAGGAATACCCCGAGGTGCTGGCGAAGCTCAATGCCGCCAAGGACCAACGCAAAGCAGAACTCACACAAACCCTGGAGCAAACGGCATGAGCAGTCGCGGCGTAAACAAGGTCATCATTATTGGGAATGCGGGGGGCGACCCGGAGGTGCGTTACGCGCCTAGCGGGAACGCCTTCGCCAACCTGACCATTGCCACATCGGAAAGCTGGAAGGACAAGCAGACCGGCCAGTTGCAGGAGCGCACCGAGTGGCACCGCGTGGTCTTCAGCGGAAAGATCGCGGAGATCGTCGGCGAGTACGTCCGCAAAGGGCAGCAGCTCTACATCGAAGGTAAGCTCAGAACGCGGGAATGGGAAAAGGACGGCGTGAAGCGCTACACCACGGAGATATTGGTGGGCATCGACGGCACGATGCAGATGCTTGGCAGTAAAGGCGATGGGCAGCAGCAAGCGCCTAGACAGCCGCAGCCGCAACGCCCTGCACAGCAGCCGCAAAGCCAGCAAGGTGCGCCGGGGCCGGACTCCTTCGACGACGACATACCATTCCTTCCGGTGCCGTACTTGGCTGGAATCTGACAACTACAGGGCGCTTCGGCGCCCTTTCTCATGGAGCATTGACATGACCATGAAGCTCTACCAGCTTGCCGACGAGTACCAGCAAGCGCTTGAAGTGCTGGATGATCCTGAGCTGCCGGAAGAAGTCGTGCGCGACACCCTGGAGGCGCTGCAAGGCGGGCTCGTGCAGAAGGGCCAAGCCGTCGCCGCCTACGCGCTCAACCTGTCCGCCGAGATCGAGGCGCTGAAGGCGCACGAGAAGCGCGTCGCAGCCAAGCGCAAGGCGCTGGAAGGCCGCGAGGAATGGCTGCGCAGCTACCTGAAGTCGAACATGGAGCGCTGCGGCATCAACGAGATCAAGGCCATCGACGGCACGTTCACCGCTAAGCTCGGCAAAGGCCGGCCATCAGTGGTGATCGACGACGACAAGCTGATCCCGGATGACAGAGAGTTCGTGCGGTGGAGGCGCGAAGTCGACAAGACAGCCATCGCCGCAGCCATCAAGAGCGGGCAGGAAGTGCCAGGCGCTCACCTGGAAACACGGCCTACCCTTCGCATCGCATAACCCGGGCGCCCAGCGCGCCCTCCTCCCCGGTACACACCCATGCTCATAGACAACCATGCCATAGCGCAGGGCGAGGCTCTGCGCGCGCGAATCAACGCGGCCACTGATGCGTTCCTCAATGCAGGCGGGCGCATCCAAATCATAGATGGCTTCCAGTACCGCTCGATGCCTGAGCGCACCTGGAACAATAACCAGGGCAACCGTGCGGCCGAGGATGCCAGCCGGCGCCGCGGCGTCAAGAACAGCGCCATGAAGAAGCGCACGAGTGGCAACACCGACAAGCACCGCGAACAGCGGCAGCGCAACGTCGACTCGATCCTGCCGCTGCTCAGACATGGGCTCAACAGCGTGCAGATCAGCGAGAGGATCGGCATCGACTCCCGATCGGTGCGCCGCATCATCACCGACGAGGGGCTGCGCGAGAAGTTGTGAACGCCCCGACCTACTGCCGCACCTCTGGCCAGCGAATTGGCATCTGTGACTGCTACCGCTGCCGCCCACCGGAGCCGCCCAAGGAGGCGCCATGCGCACCTACACCATCACCGTAACAGAGCGCCAGGCCGCTGAGCTGCAAGAGGCCTGCGAGCTGCTGGCGCGGATCAAGATCGGCCAGATCGACCACGCCATTGAGCGGCTACCGGGCTACTACGACACGCGCGACTACGAGCGCAGACACACGACCCAGCATGAGATCAAGCGCCTCGCCAATACGCTGATGCCAGAGGCGACGAAGCGCCGAGAGGATGGCGTTGCGTGGGACTTGTATCAGGTCATCCGGCATCGCCTGTCATGGGATCGCGCACACGACCAGGGCGTCATCAAACCCGGCGAGCCGCGCAAATGGCCCGAGATGTTGGGCGTCTGCTACGACGAGCCACTGGCAATGAGCGGGCTGCCGCTGGCGACGATTGTGGAGCAACCAACATGACCCGCGAAGAAGCTTACGACCAGGTGGCCAAGATCGCAGCCGAGCACGCCCTGATTGCTCAAGGATTCGGCGGCGTCCTGACCATCGTTCACCCAGCGACACAAAGGGATGTTTATGGCAGGACACATTGACAGCCCGACGCCACGAGAGCCAGAGGCCGCGCCAGTGCAAGTTGCCCAAGCCAGCCAAGGCGACCTGTTTACAGGCTGAACTGAACAATTCGGAACTATGGAGTCGAGCATGACCAAGCATGACTTGAAGGAAATGATGAACCTCGGCGCTGAGCTGGGGGCTGCGAAGGCGGAGAACGATAGGCTGCGTGAGGCACTTCGCTGGTACGAGGAAAAGGTAGCCGATTGCAGGAAAATCGGATCGCTAGGCGATAACGCCAGACAGGCGCTTGACCGTGACGGCGGATTTCGTGCGCGCGATGCCCTATCCCAGCAGCCCGAGCCCACCGACACCTACACCGCCGTCGACATGGCCACAGCCGCAGCGCAGGGGTTCAGGGATGGGCAGGCGGCAGTAGAGCCAGTCCCGGTGCAGGATGAGCTTGACCCGATAGAGAAAGCAGCCCTCGATGCTCGGTTGCGCCGAGACTTCGAAGCGCGCTGGCCTGTGCCGAAAGGCGTTATTTGGGGCGCTGCTGTGGGTGACTACTGCCTATCTGAGTTTGCGCAAGGCATCGCGCTTTCGTACCCCGATATGTGGATGGCCTACAAAGCTGGATCTGAGAGGGGAAAAGCATGAAGTACGTACCGGAGTGCCTGCGTAACCTACCGCCGCAGAAGAGTAAGTCAGCAGATTCAAAGCGCAGAAAGTCGGCTCGCGACATTGCCGGGATGACCATCGCGGAGTGCATACAAAGAGTCAAGGCGGAACGACGCAGAAAACCCTCAGACTGGGAGCGAGGGTACAACAGCGCAATAACTGTGCTTGAGCTTTTTTCCGTAGAAATCAAGCAAAAGCAATGGCCCGGGATAGAAGGGGCAGATGTGAATCGCAACAGCGCAGGAAGGCTGCCATGAGCTGGCCTGCGTTCGTAATCGCCCAGGCTGGGGCGTGGTTCATGGTTCTGTTCTTCAACTCCATTCTTGGCGCGGTGAGGGCTTTATGAGCGAAATCAAACGGTATGAGCCGATAAACATCGACGGAACATGTGGACTATGCGCAGAGGACCCTGACGGAGCGTATGTTGATTACTGCCATCTCGCAGCGCTTCAGGCAGAGTTGGCCGCACTGAAAAGACTGGGCCACGAGGCGGACTTGATGGAGCCGGTATATCAATTCCAGTGGCGCGAGATTGGGGAAGGCGACTGGATGGCTTGCAGTCATTCGTGGTTCCGCTTCTGCGAGGCCAGCCCTGAGCACGACACGCGCGTCGTTGAAGTCGCCCGCCCCGCGCAGACCGAGCAGCAGCCTGCTTACGTTGAGTGCCGCGAGTGCACAGACTGCGGTCATGTCGGCATCAACGACGCTCACCAGACAGACGCGACGTGCGCGATGTGTGACTGGAGCGGGCCGAGCCCGGTCGAGGATCAGTGCCCTGACTGCGGCAAAGAGAACGCGATGGGAGCGGCCTGCCCTAAATGCAGCGGCCGCTATCGGATTCTGGCCGAGACACACGTTGCCGCCCCCATCGCGCAGACCGCCCCGCAAGGCAAGTTCCGCATGGGAGACATCGTGAAGAAGTCCACCGGCAGCGAGTGGGAAGGCCGCGTGGTTGGCTGGTACTCGACCGAGCAGACCAAGGAAGGCTACGCCGTAGAGAGCGAGGCCCACGCCGGCAGCGTGCAGATATACCCGGCTAAAGCACTGGAGGCAGTAGATGACTGAATCCAGCCTCAGGCCCGGCGACGTGATCCGCACGCGGCGCGTTGCTCTCGGTATCACCCAGGACGCGCTAGCAGAACAGGTAGGCGTCAACAAGGCGACAATCTCTCGCATTGAGCGCGGCTACGACGGCGGCTGGATGAACATTGTGGCGCTACTGCAGGCAGTCGGCGCGGAGGTGATTGTGAGATGATCAAGGTATTGGTTGATCCCACCGCGCTGGAAGAGGCAGCAAAGTGGCTAGAGATTCACTCGTCCAGTTCAGGCAGCGCTGAGGCTTTCGCTGCCGACGCATTGCGCGAGTCCATCGCCCAGCCCGCAGAGGTGGAATGTGTCGAGATTATTGGCTACGTCAACCCTGAAAACATCGAGCGCATGAAGCACGGCGAGCTATGCGGCTACATGATCGAGGCAAAAGAAGACAAGCGCCGAAGCTGCGCGGTTATGACAGTCGAAAGCCACCTCGCCGCCCTCTCAGCCGTGACCGCCGAGCGGGATAGGCTGATGGATCAGGTAAAGGTTCTGCAATCGGATGCCAACAGCTGGCAGTCTGGCTACGACAAGGGCCGGCGCGACGGCACCAAGCATCGGCAGAGCGAGGTCGACAAGCTCCGCGCCGAGGCTGAGGCGATGCGGCCGATCCACACCATGATCCTGAACGCTCTGGACCGCGATGCAGAGGAAGGCAAGGCAGCGCGCGGCGAGATGGCAGCAGAACTACGCGCCGCCATGTCTGCGAAGGAGGCGTGATATGGATACGCACAAGAAGATTGCCGAAAGCCATCCGAAGCTTTCGCGCGGCATGGTCTGGTGCACCAAGTGCGGACGATCGCAGAAGGTCAACGCCGGCGGCTCGCTGCGGCACGGCTGGCCGGAATGCTGCGGCTACACGATGACCATCGACAGCCCGAAAGAGCGCAACCGCTCTTAACCCCCTAACCCCACCCAAACACACAGCCTGCCGGCGAGAGTCGGCGGGGAGGAGCACTTATGCCTACTGGATACACAGCACCCATCGCAGACGGAATCACTTTCGAGCAGTTCGTCATGGGCTGCGCTCGCGGATTTGGCGCGCTGATCATGATGCGTGACGAGCCGGCCAATGCTCCGATTCCGGAGCGATTCGAACCTAGCGACTACCACCTTTGCAAGCTCGATGAGGCCCACAGCCGCTTTGATGAGATTTCATCTTTGACGCCAGAAGCCTGCGAGCACCGCGCGGCGCAGCAGTACCACGATGCAGAAACACAGCGCCGGATCAGGATTAAGGAGATCGGCGAGCTTCGTCAGAAGTACGCCGCAATGATACAGGCGGTGGATGAATGGGCTCCGCCAAGCGCCGAGCATATCCACCTCAAGGAGTTCATGCGCAAGCAGCTCACAGAAAGCATCGACTTTGACTGTGATGCGTCCTACTACGCCATCGAAACGCCACGACTATCAGGTCAAGTTTGGCTGGAACAGCAACTAGAGAAAGCGCGCCGCGATATCGCGTATCACGAGCAGCAGCACAAGGAAGAAGTCGAGCGAACCAATCAGCGCAACGAATGGCTCCGCCTTCTGCGCGAGAGTCTCGCCTAACCCCACACGCAGCAGGAGATAGACATGCCCGAACTCATCAAGCGGTTCGCCAAGAACACGGCGGGCCGTGACTTTGCCGTGGGCGACATTCACGGATGCTTTACGAAGCTGCAGCAGGCGCTCGACGGGATCGGCTTTGACCCGGCAGTCGATCGTCTGTTCTCGGTTGGCGATCTGGTTGATCGCGGCCCTGAATGTGACATGGCGCTGGAGTGGCTGGCAAAGCCATGGTTACACCCGGTGCGCGGCAACCACGACGACTACGTGTGCCGGTACGACAGCTGCGAGCTGGGCAACTGGCTCATCAACGGCGGCGGCTGGTTCCTGTCGCTCAACAGCGACGAGCAGGCAGAGTACGCCGTCCAGTTCCGTGAGCTGCCGATCGCCATTGAACTGGAGACGGACGCAGGGCTAGTTGGCATCGTGCACGCAGACTGCCCTTTCCCGACATGGGCGCAGACGGTCGCCGAGTTGACAGAGCCGGAGACGCAGAAGCGCCTGAAGCTGGTCAAGAACAGCTGTATGTGGTCGCGCACTCGAATCGAGATGGTCGACACCAGCGGAATACCGGACCTGCTCGCGCTCGTGGTTGGCCATACGCCGCTGCGCACGCCAGCAATCCTCGGCAACGTCGTTCACATCGACACTGTCGGCTGGCGGGATGAAGGCTATTTCACGCTGATGGACTTGAACACGCTGCCTGCAGTTATCGAAGCAGCCGGCGTAACGGTGAGGGGGTGAGAGATGGAGCCTGAAATTTTGCATGTGCCAGAACTGGCGAGGATGCTGAACCGTACTGAGTGCGCGATACGCTCTGCTATTCGAGACGGGGCAAACTGGCTGCCGCCTGGGTTCAAGCAGGGCGTGCGGCATTGCTGGCGTACAGAGTCGGTCCGCAGGTTCTTGCGGGAGTATGAAAGCGGCGAACACAAGGCGCCGAAGGTAGGCAGGAAGCGGCGAGAGCCGCCAAAGCTGAGGGGCGTAGCGTGACTAGCCGAGCTTGTCGGCCAGCGCGCTCGGGCAAAGATGCGTGTATCGCTGCAGCATTGCGAGGGTCTTGTGCCCCGTGATGCTAGCGACCTCCATCATCGTGAAGCCGCGCTCGAACAGGCGGCTCGTGGCCTCGTGGCGCAGATCGTGATAGGTAAGCCCAACCACGCCGGCAGCCTTGCAGGCGCGCGGGAAGTAGTTGCTCACGGACTGAGGCGACAGGGAAAACACACGGCCATTTATCTGTTTCGGCAGTTCGTCCAGCAGCTTACGCGCCCGACTCGAGAGCGGTACCAGCCGGCGAGAGCCGTTCTTCGTGTCTTCAAGGTGCGCGACCTTGCCTTTGATTTGGTCGCGCCGCAGCAATACCAGTTCAGATCGGCGCATTGCCGTATCGGCTGCCAGTTCGATGATTACCGGCAGCTCGTGGTGAATCTTCGCAGCCTCAGCGTAGATCCGGCTCAGCTCATCGCTGGTCGGCCGGCGATCGCGCGACTTGCTGCCGGCTGGCATCCGCAGGTTCCGGCATGGGTTTACCAGTCCTTCAATCCCCCACTCCTTCGCGGCCACTGTATATAGGTGGCTGATGATGGCAAGGTTCAGGCGAACCGTCGCGGTGGATTTCCCCTCTTTCAGCCTTTCATCACGCCAGGCGGCCAGGTCTGAAGACTTGAGCGAGGCCAGCGACTTCTCCGCCAGCGGATCTTCCATCCACCGCTTTATGCGGACGCCCTCTTGCTTCTCACCCTTCTTGTGATCGCTTACCTCGCGCCGGTACCGCTTCAGCGCCTCGGCCAGTGTCGTGCTTTCGGCCTCGCGTATATCCACGAACCGAGCACGCGACATATCCCCTTCGATCTCGGCAGCCCATCGCTGGGCTTCTGCCTTGGTGTCAAAGGTGGCTGATAGGGTTGGATATCCTTTGCGGCGAACCTGGGCACGCCAGGAGCTTCCGCGCTTCTCGAAATAGGCCATGCGGGGGAATCTATGGGGGAGCGTAGGGGAGCGTCAAGCGAAGCCATTCCCCCAAATTTGCACCAATCTGCGCACCAAAGAAAAAGGGCTTGGAGGTCGAAACCCGCCAAGCCCTTGATTTCACTGTGTTAGTGGCGGAGAGATAGGGATTTGAACCCTAGGTACCCTTGCGGATACAACGGATTTCGAATCCGTCCCGTTCGACCACTCCGGCATCTCTCCAGCGGCGCGCATCATAGCAGCTCAGGTCGCTTTGTCGAACCCCCAAGCACACTTTTTCCGCCTTTTTTCAGCGGGTTGCGGCCATGGGTTCAGGCGGTGAGTCGGGTAAGCGCCTCGCGGTACTTGTCGGCGGTCTTCTGTGCAACCTCGGCCGGCAACGCCGGGGCCGGCGGCTCCTTGTTCCAGCCGGTGGACTCCAGCCAGTCGCGGACGAACTGCTTGTCGAAGCTTGGCGGGTTCTTGCCCTCTTCATAGCTGTCAGCCGGCCAGAAGCGGCTGGAGTCGGGCGTGAGCACCTCGTCCATCAGGGTCAGGGTGCCATGCTCATCGAGGCCGAATTCGAATTTGGTGTCGGCGATGATGATGCCGCGCGTGGCGGCGTACTCGACAGCGGCGCGGTACAACGCAATGGAGGTGTCGCGTACCTGTGCGGCCAGTTCCTTGCCGATGATGGCTTCGCACTCTTCGAAGGAGATGTTCTCGTCGTGGTCGCCCACCGCAGCCTTGGTCGAAGGCGTGAAGATCGGCTCCGGCAGTTTGCTCGCCTCTTTCAGACCCGCTGGCAGGGCGATGCCGCAGACCGTGCCGCTCTTCTGGTATTCCTTCCAGCCGGAGCCAGCGAGGTAGCCACGTACGATCGCCTCCACCGCAACGGGCTTGAGGCGCTTGGCCACGACCGCACGCCCTTCGACCAGGGGCAGCTCGGCGGCAGGCACCACGTCTTCGACCCGGTCTCCGGTGAAATGATTGGGCACCAGCGTGCTGAACTTGTCGAACCAGAAATTCGAGATTGCGGTGAGAATCTTGCCTTTATCCGGGATCGGCTCGGCCAGGATCACGTCGAACGCGGACAGGCGGTCGCTGGCAACCATCAGCATGCGCTGGCCATCTACCTCGTAGAGATCGCGCACCTTGCCCGAATAGAGCTTGTTCAGGCTGAGATTGGTCGGGGTACTCATGGTCGATTTCCACCTAGACGCGCCATTCGGCAGCATCACCGCGCTGCAGGCCGACGCCTTGTTTCGAAGAGATAAGGGTGACGAGGCCAGCGCGCCGTCACCCCTGGGTTTGCGCCCGCGCGCCAGGTCAGCCGAGGTTTTCCTTCAGCCGCTCGAGCACGCGACGTGCTACCTCGGCTGGCGCAACGGTATCGATGTTGCGGTCCAGCGTGACGAGAATCTGCTCACCGGCACGAGTCAGGCGCACCTGATAGCGCTCGGCGCGCGCGTCGATCTCCTCCTGGTCCGGCTTGCTCGAGAACAGACGGGAGAAGAAGCCTGGCTTCTCGTCCGGCCGATCGGCGCCTTCGGCCAGGTTCACGTAGTAGACCCCGAGGCTGCGATT
>Ga0163200_1000062_pt1 | contig 49886 bp, 46 predicted proteins | sample PL_2010_200m_FD_113535 | JGI IMG/M metagenome (GOLD analysis project Ga0163200, IMG submission 113535) | Freshwater microbial communities from Powell Lake, British Columbia, Canada to study Microbial Dark Matter (Phase II) - PL_2010_200m | ecosystem: Environmental > Aquatic > Freshwater > Lake ... | reverse complement strand
CATTTATATATGTTTGCTAAAAATTTATTAAAATTCTACATTACAAAATGGCAATGCAAATATAAAATCATGGTCATTGTTTTTTTATTATCGCTATAAACACATTCGAACTCCTCTTTCCCTGATCTACTACCTCAAAGGATAAACCATTGGCTTCAGCCTCCTTCCGGATCTCGTCGGCCGAGATGAACCAGAGTTGTTTCGTGGCATCCTGGGTTTGGTTAAAATTGACAACTCGGGTCGAAAAGAATTCTGAGAGCCTGGTCTTTTTATGCCGCTCCTCTAACTCCCTGATCCCTTCCCGGATCAGCAGCACCCCTCCGGGCCTGAGGTTATTCATACAGTTGTCGAGCAGCATGGTCTGCTTTTCCGGAGAGAGGTAGTGCAGCACATCCCCCAGCAGGATGCCATCGTGCGGCACCAGAGGGTAGTCAGCCACATCGGCATGGACGAAGTCGATCCTGCTGTTTTTCAGATATCCGTTGCGTGCCGTTATAATTTTCCCTTCATCAAAATCGACGCCGGTTACTGTCCGGTCTGAAGAGGTGAGCATCAGCATGTAGGAGATGTATCCGTAGCCACAACCCAGATCCAGGATTGTTCCTCGTTTCGGCAGCAGGTCGTGGTAAAGCTGGAAGTTTCTCTCTAGTCCCATTTTGATCCGTACATACCACTCCAGTACCGGCCCTTTGAATACATAGTTCAACCGGACCGGTAAATGAAAATATGCGGGCGTTCCGTGCAACAGTCGGAAGTCGTGATATAGCTGGCTGTAAAGACGGCGGACCAGGCGCGTACGCTCTGAGTAAGTGGCGCCGAACTCCTGGTCATCCGGTTTGATCCGCGGCAGGATCTTCATGAAGAGCCGGCTGGGACGTCCCCAGAAATTGCCCTTGGGCAGGAAATTGCCGCTCCCGAAGATCAGGATCGGAAGGATATCCACATGAAGTTTCTCCGCAATGTAAAAGGCGCCGCGGTGGAAACGCTGGATCCGGCCATCTTTCGACCGGGTCCCTTCCGGAAAGATCAGGATGGAATAACCTTCATCCATGCGTTGTTTGATGCTGTCCAGGGAGGCGTCGATCCCTTCGGCCATGGGCGGGAATCCTGCAAGCTTGGCTACGGGCCCGAAGATCCAGTGGCGGTAAACCCATTCTGTGGTAAGGATCAGGATGTTGGGACTGAGTCGAAGCAAGGCAGGGGTTTCAATCAGGGACTGATGGTTGCTGATGATGATGGCAGGTTTCTCAAAGGTCTCGACTTGCGGATTTTCCACCCGGTGATACCGGGGGAAGTTCATAGCGATGTAGATCTGACTCATCCGGGAGAAAAGGCGATGGAAGATCTCCTGTTTCCTCTTCCGTGAAAGGGGAAGGAGGGGGCTTATCACAACACCGTAAACAACCAGAATCAAAGCGATAGAGGAGATGGGAATCCAGGCTACAATCACCGAGAAATAGGCAATGAAGAGTGTAACAGGAAACTGCCGTTTCCGTTTTGGTTTGAACAGGAACCAGCTGGCCAGCATCTCCTGGTAGGCATAGGAGACAAGCACCACGGCCACCACCCCGACGATGGAGATCAGGGCAATAGAGTGCAGGGCAGGATGACGGGCTACAAAGAGTGCCGCTACACCGAAAATTGTGGTAGCGGAAGAGAGGAAAATAGAAACGCGGTAAGTTTTTAGATCACTGGTACCCGTTCTGTATTCATTCAACAATCCGCGCATCATCAGGATGCTGTAATCGACCCCCAGTCCGAAGACAAAGGAGGAGATGATGATGTTGAAGATGTTGAACTTGATCCCGAACAATCCCATGAACCCAAGGGTCAAAAGCCAGGCAAAAAACATCGGCAGAGCCGTGGTAAATCCCAGCTCGATCCGGCCAAAAGAGAGAAGGAGTAAACCTGAAACAAAGATCATGGAAAGGAGGACCAGTCGGTCGAAATCCACGCGGACGTTTTCCACGAACCGGCTGGTCAGGTTCTGCCGGTCGAACAGCACCATTCCGGGATCCCCTCGGAATGCTTCGTAAACAGAAGGTTTCATTGGTTCCGTGATGGTCGTGACAGCCGTAACCATGGTGAGTTCAGGGGTCTCCTGTACCCACTCATTGAAAAGGGTTTCCTTAAGCTGAGTCTTCTCCTCGTTGGATAAACTGGAATAGGATCTTGAAAACATCTCCTCCAGTCCGGTGAAAGCTTCACGTGTAAATCCGGCTTGTTGTCCGGCTTTCCGTATATCTCTTAAAATCTGATCTTTTCTGGAATCCGTCCAGTAGGAATTCCATTGCCTCAACCGGACCTCCTGGATTGAATCCGACAACAGGAAGGTACTGATCCCCGACCAGCCATGAATAAGCCCCTGATCTCTCAGGACCTCAAGCTTCCTGATTGCCCGTTCATTCAATTGAAGGGCCTGATCCAGGGTTTCACCGGTGGACACCAGATAAACCTTTTTAAAAGATGCTGAAGAGATTTGATCAAGAGCTTGTTCTGCTCGTTTCAGTTTGTCCGGCATATAACTGAGGCTGTTCAGATCGGTTTCGAAGGCCACCCGCTTCAGAAAAAAGAGGCTGACGATCCCGGCAACAGCTAATCCGAGGATCAACCAGGTTTTCCTTCCGAATGAAACAGAGGCGATCCGGTCGATAAGATTGCTTCGTTCCTCGCGATTGCTTTGTTCCCCGCGATGACCTTGAGGCAGGAGCCAGGGTCCGAGGAACTGGGGCAGGATGATGAGGGCAAACAGGGCGGCTCCTGCCACGCTGATGGCGGCAAACCAGCCCAGGTCGTGCAAAACGGCAGAATTCAGAAAAACCAGGCAAAGAAATGCGCCCACCGAGGTAAGACAGCACACAAAGATGGTTTGTGCCATATCCCGGATGACCTCCTCCACATTCTGTTTCTTTCGGAAATGGTTGATCATGTATAGTGCATAATCGATGATCAGTCCGAGGATCACCGAACCTATCCCGAGTGCAATGGCCGACACACTTCCTTTTATAAGGTACAGGCTCCCGAGCGCCAGTCCGCCTCCGAAAAAGGCTGGAATAAAGCCGATCAGCGGAATGGCGGGATTCCGGAAATACCATCCGATGAGAAGAAAAATGGCGATCAGGGCCAGTGAAAGGCTTAGCAGGATGTCTGTTTTCAGCTGGTTGGCATTCCCGACGGCCACCGCGACCGAGCCGAAGTAATCAATCTCAATAGGGGAAAGATCCTCTGGTTCAGGCGGATCAGGTGCAGGTGCCAGCTGGTCGATCAACCGGTCCAGTGTCCGGATCAGGAACCCGTTTTTCCCGGTTTCGCTGGGAGGATTGGCCGGGGTGATGAAAAAGAGCAGGTGCCGGCCATCCTGGGAGAAAATGTACCCGTTGCGGAGGGTATACCGGTCATCTGCCTGGAGCTTGCTGAGTTTTTTGAGGATACCAGTGGAAATCCCGAGCGGATCTTGAATCAGGCGCCTTTTCATCACCATACTGGCCGGAGAAACCAGGATCCTATAGTTGTTCCGTACAATGGTTTCAAGCTTTTTACAGGTGCGGAGACTATCCAGATCCGTATAATCCGCCTCCTCCAGGAATAGCGGCAGGTGGTTGTCGATGAGTTCCAGCGCCCGGGGCAGCTGTGCCTCATCCAGTTTGAGAAAGATCGATTGGATATAGGTGCTGTCTAGTCTGGCTTCCAGACTGTCGGAAAGGGCGCAGGCCACGGCTATCAATTTGTCCGGGTTGGGAGTTTCTGTATCGTGAACCTGGCGCAGGTGTATAACCAGTTTCTCGGCGAATGTAAAATTCCGGATCACATATTCATCCCGGTGGAGCATATCCTTTTTGGAAGTGACACTGGAAATGTCTTCTTCCAGGTGGATCCGGGAAGCGGTGAGGATAATAAAGACGGACGTCAGGATCAGAAATAACCAGAAAATCCAGCGGTGCTGGTGAAAAAAACGATAGATGTGGATAAAAAAGAGTCCCATGTTATTCCGATGCTATTGGTGGTGTTCTATCTCCTTTGCTCGGACTCTCTTCCTGAGAAGGGCCAATAAAAGATAGGTTGTGAATCCCGTTAGGGGGGATAATAGCGCTCCGAAAACGAAGCTGCCCACAATATACTGGATCAGGTTTTGTTTGATCCACTGGAAGTCGATTCCCGAAGAGTACTTCAGATGCGCTGTTTCGGTACCGATGATCAGCCCGCCGATCGTGTAACTGCAGAAAAGGATAACCGGAATCATGGGGGGAATGCTGATATTGGAAGCTACGAGTGAAACGAACTTGTTCAGTTTGAAAAAATGGGCCAGGGCTACTGCAACAACCATCTGGTAACCCCAGAACGGAGAGACCCCGATAAAGATACCCAGCGCCAATGACCAGGCCAGTTTGGCATTGGAATCTTCACTGTCGATGAAATACTCCCGGACGATCTCACGAAAGCTCATTTTCCGTAAGCCTCTGGCAAAATGGAAGGGCCTGACCCAAAGCAGGGCTGCAGCCACAAGAATGGTATTGAGCAGGCTGGTCCGGGTAAAATCCACCCCTTTCCGGAAATGGGATACCCGCTCCTCCTCCGATCCATACCAGATCTTCACCGGAACCGGGAGGATTGATACCCCACGCCAGGCCAGCCGTACCAGGACCTCTACTTCGAACTCATATTTGCTGGAGTAAAAATTGCGGATGGAGCTGATTCGCTCCAGGGGATAGAGGCGAAAACCAGATTGTACGTCAGGGATTTTCAGACCGGTCTCCACCCGAAACCAGAAGATGGAGAATTTATGTCCAAAGCTGCTGGTTCCCGGTACATCCTTCTGCTTCATATTCCGGGCTCCGATCACAATTGCATCCGGTTCTTCTTCCACTTTTTCAATAAATCCAGGGATATCTTCAGGAAAATGTTGCCCGTCGCTGTCGATGGTGATGGCATGCGTGTATCCTTGCTGAATGGCAGAAGCGAATCCCCGTCGGAGGGCGATGCCTTTGCCCTGGTTGGTGGGGAGCGTGATGAGGGTAATTCGTGACTCGTGACTCGTGACTGGTGCGGTGGTGCCTTGGTGCCGTGGTGCTCTATCATTTTCTGCCAACTGCCAACTGCCAACTGCCAACTGTTCCAGGATCTCCGCAGTTCCATCGGTACTCCCATCATTCACTACAATGATCTCATCCGTATATTCCTGCACCTCCCGTACCACCTTTTCCAACGTCCCGGCGTTGTTGTACGTGGGAATGATCACACAACACCGGAGTTGCTTCATTTTCTCTCTTATAGTAATATTTTCAGGCACGTTGGATATGGCTTTCGGCAACAAAAATAAGAAAATCGGAGCACGGCAGGGACGAAATAATTGTGTACTTTTGACATATCTGAAAACCTGAATTCGTAATTCGTCATTCGTAATTCTTAATTGTGAAGATTCTCCTGATAAATCCTCCCCGTTCCCCTGAAAATAACATCCTGAAATACGCCCCGGAAAAAGCCCGGCGGTTCATCCATAAGAAACTGATCGGTCCTCCTCTTGGGTTACTGACAATTGCTGCAGCCATTAAAGATCATGATGTGGTGGTCTTTGATACCAAAGGGGAGTACGACCTCGTTCAGGATGCACCTCCACTGACAGAGCTGGTTAAAACACTGGTAGAGCAACATCGTCCGGATGTGATCGGAGTAACGGTGATCACTTCCGAATTCAACGATTCTGTTGCGATCTGCCGGGTGGCCAAAGAGGTGGACCCGGGTATTCTTACCGTGGTCGGAGGCTTGCACGCCACACTTCTACCTTTTGATTTCACTGACCCAGCAGTAGATGTGGTGATTCCGGGACAGTGTTCGCACATCTTCCGGAATCTGATCCGGACGAAAGAGGAAGGGCTGCCACTGAGCCTTGTTTCGGGCATGCTGATCAGAACCGGAGGACAGTTGAATAGAACTACCGGGAAGGTTCCGGAATGGAATACAGCAGGCGACAATTATCTGAAGATTGACCGGGCGCACCTCTCCCGATGGATCTCCGCCTATAAAGTGGGTAACAGTCCCGATCCCAACACATACGTTTTTACATCTCTGGGATGTCCCTATAAATGTACCTTCTGTTCCATCTGGACCCAGTTCAAGGGGAACTACTATCAGCGAACGGTGGAGAGTCTCATCGAGGAGCTGCACGCCATTCCGGAATACCCCGTGGTTCGTTTCGCCGATGCGAACACGGTGGTCGAACTCAGGTTCATGGATCAACTCTTCGACCGGATTCTGGAGGAGGGGATCCGGAAGACCCTGGTGATGGATATCCGGGCCGATGTAGCCGCAAACCATCCACAGATCATCGGGAAGATGGCGAAAGGAGGGTTGAAGGTGGTAATCTGCGGATTTGAATCGTTCCGCGATGAGGAACTGAAGCGCTATAAGAAACAGTCACCTGCAACCGATAATAAAAAGGCGATTGAGGTCTTCCATGAAAACGGCATCATGGTCAGAGGGAACTATGTGATTCCGTTCGATTACGGTGAAGATGATTTCAGGGCGCTGGCCGACTATTCCGCAGCCAACCCGGTTGTTTTTGCCGGATACACTATCCTGTCGCCTATGCCGGGCACGGTCTATTACCGGCAGGTGAAGGATCTGATCATTGATCATGATTACAACAAGTACAATTTCTTCAACGCGGTGACGAAGACCAGACTGCCGTATGAGGAGTTCCATGAACGGGTAGGGAGGCTGTGGCTGATCAAGAAGGGAGATGACATTATTTAATTACGAAGACCTCCATGACTTTCATGACCATATGAAAAAGATTTTACTTGCAAACACGAACATCGAAAAGCTCCCTTACCCGATCCCGCCCCTGGGAATCTGTTTGCTGGCTTCGTGTCTGAAAGGGAGGTATGAGGTGAAAGTTTACGACGGGGTGTTTGACGAGGGACGATCGCTGGTGGAGTTGATCCGATCCTTTTGTCCAGATTACATTGGGTTCAGTATCAGGAACATTGACGATGTGGTGGCCGACCGGACAATCTTTTACATCGACCGCATCCTGAGTGACTTCATCCGCCCGGTACAGCAGGTTTCGCAGGCGCCTGTAATACTGGGTGGGAGCGGATTCAGTGTCTTTCCGTGGGAAATTATGAAGCTGACCGGAGCTGATTACGGGATTACCGGAGAAGGGGAGGAGGTATTCCCTGAACTTCTGCGCTGCCTGGATGAAGGGAAGACAGTGAACCACCTGCCTCAGGTGCTGATGAAGGGGAACGGGAGTACGGGAGCAATTACCCACAAGCATTATATTTCATTTGATGCCGTTCCCTTTTCCGAAATAGATCACCATATTGATTTTTCTCCCTACCTGCAACGGAGTGTTTACAGCATTCAGACCAAGCGGGGGTGTGCCCTCCGGTGCGTTTATTGCACCTACCCATGCATTGAGGGAAAACGATACAGGGTACGGAATCCGGAAACCATTGCCCGGGAGATCGAAGAGGCAATGGATCGTTTAGGCAAAACCACCTTTGAATTTGTGGATTCCACTTTCAATGAACCCGCAGGCCATGCCGAGGAGATCTGCCGGGCCATTATCCGGAGAAATATCCAGCCCCGTCTGCGCACCATGGGGATCAATCCAAGAAATACCAGTCATGAACTCTTTAACCTTATGATGCGGGCGGGGTTTACCCAGATTGACGTGACTCCTGACAGTGCGGCTCCGACTATTATTAAAAACTTGCAGAAAGGATTTACTTTCCGGGATATCAAGCGCACGGCATTATTAACCAGGATGTATGACCTGCCTACCATGTGGTTTTTCCTGTTCGGAGGACCGGGCGAAACACTCGAAACGATTGAACAGACACGCAGTTTTATCGGACTGTATATCAACGAAGAAGATATGGTTTTGCTGCATGCCGGCCTGCGGATCTATCCGAATACGCCGCTGGAGAAGATCGCCCTGAAAGAGGGTGTGATCCGTCCCGGCGAGTCCCTGTTTTATCCATCTCCCTATTATTATTCAAAGGCTGTCCCGAGAAAAATACTTGATAAACGCTTGAAAGAGATTACGGACATTTTTCACAACTGCATCCCTGCTGCTGAAAGCTCACCATCACCTGAGATGGTTCAGAAGGCTCTCCACATCCGGAAAGAGAAGGGATTGACCGAACCGATGTTCCGTACGCTGTTGAGAATACGAAGAGACGAAGGACGAAAGACGAAAGACGAAAGACGAGAGATCTAAAATTTAAACCATTATCCGTGGCAATCCTGTGCAATAATGGCAATTACTTCGTCTCCGGTGCCGGTTCCTCTTTTTTTATCACGGTTCCTTTGATCTGCAGGACGACCGGGTTAACGTCGGCATTGGTAGTAACTGAGACGGTTTTGATGAAGGGACCGGGGGCTGCAGCATTGTACGTAGCTGAAATCGTTGTGGATTTGTTTGGAAGGATCGGTTCCTGTCCGTATTTCAGGTTTGTACAACCACAGGAAGCCCTGGCCGCACTGATTAAAAGCGGCTGATTTCCATCATTTGTCAGAATAAACTCAGCCGTGCGGGGAATGCCCTGATTGATCTGTCCCAGATCGATCACGGTCTGCTCAAACTTGGCTACCGGGCCATCTTTCTTTGACAGTTTATTTTCTTTATTTTGAATAGTAGTTGTAGCTTGCTGGGCCATCATTGAAACCGAGAGTGCCAGCAGAAGCACGGTAACAAGGGTTATTTTTTTCATGGTGTGAAATTTTTAATGACCAGGCAAAAATCCGATCATCCCTGGAATATTCATGTTAATGAAAAGTAAAACAATGTAAACGAAACGTAAAAGGTTGTTAATGGATTGCAAAAGTACATTTTTTCAGCTGATTTTAATCTATTTTTGACTCTCCCAATGCATCGTCATCGTATGAAGCACAACCAGGTCCGGTTCGTCATTTTATTCGGCACAATAGCCATCATCGCCATTTTTACGATTCAGGTTTACTGGCTGCTGAAGGCCTGGAACATGAATGAGAAGCAGATAAATGAAACCATTTCCATTGTGCTGAATAATGTGGCGCATAAGATGTGCCTCTACAACCAATCAGTTTTACCTCAGGAAAATCCGGTGAGTCAACTCTCTTCCAACTACTTTGTAGTGAACATCAACAGTATGGTCGATGCCAACATCCTGGAATACTATCTCAAAACCGAGTTCTCGCGGGTTGGACTTGATGTGGATTATGAGTATGCCATTTACGACTGCCATAATGATAAGATGGTCTACGGGAATTACATTCCCAGGCAGGGTGTAAACAAATCCATATCCCCCTCGACCAACCTGCCAAAATACAGCGAGTTCCTCTATTATTTCGGGATTCGCTTTCCATCCATACAGAATACTGTCATCAGCAATATGACAATCTGGTTGATTCTATCCGGGATCCTGCTGGCGCTGGTACTTTTCTTCAGCTATTCTATCCTGGTGATTTTTAAGCAGAAACAATTTTCTGAATTGCAGAAGGACTTCATCAACAACATGACGCACGAATTCAAGACACCGATTTCAAGTATCAGTATCTCAGCTGATGTAATCACACAGTCATCGATCACGGGAGATCCGGAACGGCTGAGTACCTATGGAAAGATTGTCAAACAGGAAGCGACAAGGTTGAATACACTGGTTGAGAAAGTATTACAAATAGCCAGAATCGAAAAAAAAGGATTTGAACTGAAATGGGAGGAGGTGGATCTTAATGCGCTGATTATGCCTGTGGTGGATAGCTGCCGGAGCAATTCCGGGAAAGATATCAAGGTCCATGCCATCCTTTCCCCAAATGTAGGGAAGGTGTTTGCTGATCCGGTCCACCTGACCAATATCATTTACAACCTTCTGGATAATGCATTGAAATATGGAGGGGAACACCCGGTAATAACTGTCAGGACAGTCCGTGAAAAAAGAAATACAATCCTGAAAATCAGTGATAACGGACCCGGAATTCCACTTGCTTTTCAAAGCAAGGTATTCCGGAAATTTTACCGGATCCCGACCGGGAATGTACATGATATCAAGGGATTCGGACTGGGTCTGTACTATGTCAGGAACACCTGCAGGGCACATGGCTGGCAGATCTCACTTGCAAGTGACCCGGGCCATGGATGTACATTTACCATACTTCTGAACAGATGATAAACAGACCGAGGATTCTTTATGTGGAGGATGACCAGACCCTTTCATTTGTAACAAGGGATAACCTGGTGCATCGTGGCTATGAGATCGACGCGGCAGAAAACGGAGAAGAGGCCTGGAAAAAGTTTGTGGAAAACAAGTATGATCTCTGCATCGTGGACATCATGCTCCCGAAAATGGATGGATTCTCCCTGGCTCAAAAGATCAGGGACCGGGATCTGCAGGTTCCGATCATCTTTGTTACGGCCCGTTCCACCCGCGAAGACAAAATACATGGTCTGAGACTGGGAGGTGATGATTACATCACTAAACCTTTCAGTATCGAGGAACTGGTATTGAAAATAGAGGTGTTCCTGAAACGCAGATCCATTCAGATTCCCGATGAAGTGCTTGCGGTCCAGCAAATCAATAACCGGGTTACCTGGGATCCTGCCAACCTTGTTCTTGCTACGGGTGATCAGAAACATACGTTGACCCGCCGGGAAGCAGAGCTTTTATCATTTCTGCTCCGGAATCGTGATAAGGTACTGAAAAGGGAGGATTTGCTGATCGAGTTATGGGGGCATGACCATTTTTTCTCCAGCCGAAGCCTGGATGTATTTATATCCCGGTTACGGAAGCATCTGGGAGATCACGGGGTGATCATTGAAAATGTGTACAATGTAGGATACCGTATGAAAATTTCCTGATCATCAATGATTTACGACTTCATCCATCGACAGGAACCGGTACTCCCCTGCGATGAAGCGGGCATTCTTTTTGAGACTTTTTCCCGGGCCGCACTCTATGAAAAGACCGATTCCCATTTCAAGCATCTTGAGCTGGGTGGCAAACCAATTAAAGTGTTTGTACAGGTTCTCCACCAGTTCCGTTTTAACATCTTCGGGGGAGTTCAGAATCTCCTGATTGAGTACTGATATGAGCGGGACGGTGAGCGACCGGATATCCAGGGTGTACACAAACTTTGCGAATTGCAGGGCAGCCGATTTCAGGAGGTGGGAATGGTAGGGGACAGTCACGTTTAGCATGCGGGCGTGAAAGGCTCCCTCTGCATGTGCTGCATCAATTGCCTGTTCAAGGTCCTGCTGCCTGCCTGAAAGCACAAAGGAATAAGAGGAATTACGGTTGGTGATTTCCACTTCAGGAAGAGATTCCAGGATGGTCTGGATATCATTCTCAGATAATCCGATGATACCCGCCATGCCAAACCTGCCCGTCATAGTGGTATAGGAGATCTCCTGAAAAGCGTGAAGGATCAGCATCAGACCTTGCTCGAATGAGATAGCTCCACCCTGTACCAGGGCGGCATAGATGCCCATGCTGTATCCACTGAGAAGCGTCGGGTGTATGCCTTTTTGCTGCAGGATATCGGATATAGCGCACCCATAGATAAAAGCCACATACTGGGTTCGTAATTCATGATCCAGGAAATCCTGATTCTTCGGATGGAAATAGAGGAGATCTGGATCTACAATGCGGGATGCTCTCTTCAGAAGATGTTGAAAATGAGAATAAAAGCTATCTATCTGCGGACTTTTATCATTGTGGTAATCCCTGACAAAGGCAGGAAAAACAAACGCTGTTGCTGTTTCAGGCAAGGAATGGCAGGATTTTAATCCAATTCAAGGATGTCGTTTTCATGCTCGATGATCAGCATCTGCATATCGATCAGCTGTCCAATGGTCTCAACGGGGTGCTTGACAGCATACTTGCCAATCGTTTTCAATTCAATATCAAGCGAATATTTCTTTTTGAAGATCTCGATCAATTCCAGGAACATCAATGAATCACCATCCAGGTCCTTAATGATATTGGTCTGATCTGAGATCTCTGAAACAGGGACTTCACACTCCTCGGCAAAGAATTCATAAACCACCTCCTTTACCTCATACCGTGTATTTTCCATGATCTGCGCCATACACTTTGTTTTTGCTCACTATCAGCTACAAAAATACGTTTTTTTTCTGTTCGACCTGTCAATCGGTCAGTACTTTCTGAAAACAAGTGTGGCATTGTGGCCACCAAAGCCAAAAGAGTTGGAAAGGGCCACATGGAGCGCCTGTTTTCGTGAGGTATGCGGGACAAAGTCAAGGTCCAGATCCGGATCGGGGTGAAACAGATTTATGGTTGGTGTGATGATCCCATGGTAGATGGACAGGATGGTGATGATTCCTTCGATGGTCCCGGCCGCTCCGATGGTATGCCCAAGCATTGATTTGGACGAAGAGACCGGAACCTTTTTTGCGCGGGCACCAAAAACCCGCTTGATAGCAAGGGTTTCATACCGGTCGTTGAGTTCTGTCGAGGTTCCGTGGGCATTAATGTAGTCGATCTCTTCTGCAGAAATTCCTGCTGCGCGAATTGCTTTTTTCATGGTAAAGGACATGCCTTCTCCATCCTTCATAGGAGCCATGATGTTGTATCCCTCACTACTCAAACCATATCCGGCCAGTTCTGCATAGATCCCTGCACCCCGCTTATGAGCATGCTTTTCCGATTCCAGTATGATTACCCCAGCTCCTTCGCCGATGACAAAGCCATCACGATCGGCTGCAAAGGGTTTGCTTGCTTTTTCAGGCGGATCGTTCTGAACTGAAAGAGCATAAAGCGCATTAAATCCTTCGATCTCTTCTTTATTGATGATGCTGTCAGCACCTCCAACAATGACTACGTCTGCCTGATTATTGCGAATCAGGTCAAAACCCGAAGCCAGAGCATAAGCAGATGAGGCACACGCGGTGTTGATGGCGTAACTAGGCCCGAGAAGCTGATATTCAAGAGAAATCCAGGCCGACATAGAATTGCTCATGCTCTTAAAAACGGTATTTTGCGGTGTGGTATCTTTCTCCACACTGGAATTACCTGTATTTACCACTCCTATGATCACGGAACACCGGGTTTTATCCAGCTGATCAAAATCAAGGCCGGCATGGTTTACGGCATCCTTTGCTGCTACCATACACATCCGGGTGACCCGTGTCATTTGACTGGCTGCCCGCTTCTTGATGTAATTCCTGTAATGTTCCTCAAAGGCTGAAGGTACCTCCCCTGCTATACGGGTCTGGTTTTCAGATGCATCGAAAAGTGTAATAGATCGTATACCGCTTCGCCCTGCCACGAGATTTGACCAGTTGGTTTCCAAATCCAACCCCAGGGATGAAACGATACCCATGCCGGTAACCACCACTTTATCAGGCACAGTATCTTAACGGGCCTTTTGATGCACCCAGGCACAAATGCGGGTTATCGATTCGGGAGTAGGGACGGCATCCGGATTGTTTATCCGGTATTTCGACGGGGGCATAGCCCCTTTTCCCATCACTTCACAGATATCCTGAGCTTTTGCCATCTGTTTATCAGGGGCATACTCATCCCATTTGTCAAGATTCATTTTTACTTTTGCCATCCCATTCCCATCATTGGAATGGCAATCATAACAGGATGTCTCAAGAGTAGCCCAAACCGAATCGGGAATCCCTTTGGGCGGATCCTGGGCATTGAACCCGTTTGGGCGTATAAATGCGGCAAATAATATCAAACCGCCAGCCAGCGCTAAAACCACAAAGCCTGATTTTTTCATGATGTTAAGGATATATTCTACAAAGATCGTAAAGAATCGGCAAAGATAGGATCAGAAAGGGGAGAAATTATTCGAAAGGACCTTTCTCTAATCCGAAATATTCCTTTATGGCGGTATTCATCTCATCGATGGTGCACCGGGATTGCATGGTAAACCGTTTGGCCGCGTTCAGGTAAGTAAACCGGAGATGTTCAGCAATTTCCCGGGCTGACTCAGCCGATAGCGGTATGTTGGAACCAGAATTACCGGCTGGATTATCCTGATACCGGTAGAAGCCTTCCCCTGATTTTTGGCCAAGTTTCCCTGCCATAACGTACTGCTGTAACCTGGTGATCAATCCTTCAAAGTAATCCTGGTGTGGATATTCAGCCGTGTAATTCCGAATGGCGGTCAGCATGGTATCAATCCCCACGCAGTCCATGAAATCAAAAATCCCAATCGGAAAGAGCTGCTCTTTTACCAGGTTATCAAGTTGTGATTCGGTGGCCTTTCCCTGTTCAATAATTCGGTATGCCTCATTCTGAATATCAAGAAATAATCTATTCAAAATAAAACTATTACGTTCATTTAGTTTAAGTATTTGTTTGCCTGATTGAATTAAAAAGGATTCAGCTTTCTCATGGGTTTCGGGAGATGTTTTTTCAGTCAGAATCAACTCTACTGTCTCCCTTAACGGCACCGGATAAAAATAATGGATCCCAATGATATACGAATCCCTGCTGCCCGGGATAAATAGCTTCGACGGATTGATCGAGGACGAATTGGATGCCAGGATGCAGGTGGGTGGAGTAATTTCGTCAAGTGCTTTAAAAAGATGTCTTTTCAGTTCCTCCTCCTCCGGAATGGCTTCGATCACGAGGTCACAATCGGATAAGCATTTCAGTTCCCTGGAGATGACGACATGCTGTATCCGGCGATCATGTTCCTCCTGGTTCATTATCCCGCATTTCACAGAGCGGCGCAGTTTCTTCTCTACCTGTTTCTGTAAGTGGTCAGTATCGGCTTCTGTACTTCCAATCCATCTGAGCGAAAAGGGAAATTCAAGCAGATGGTAGAAGATGCTCGTACCCATTTTCCCTTCACCGATAATACCGACGATCCGGATCCCGGATTCCGGATTCCGGATTCCTGATGATACCGGATGAATATTTTCATCATTCGTCATTCGTCACTCGTCATTCGTAATTCGTAATTCGTAATTCCTTAAAGGGTCCCTTATCCTGCTCCATCACCATCTTTCTGTAGTTTTCCATGTTTCGCATATGATCCTGAATATGGCGATGATAACCCAGCATCGTCAGTAAAAAGCTCATCCCTTTATCGATTGCCAGTTTGTTGGACCGGATCAGTCCGATAATGAAGAAGAAGAGTTCCCTTTTAAGGGGATTGGCTGTAAACAAAAACTCCTTGACCGTGATCCATGTGAGCCGGACTTTCAGCCAGGCGGAGATTTGTCCTCCTGACCGTGTGAAATTTCCGTGGCCGAACAGGTTTTTCGCTTTCATCACGATGGTATCCCAGGAGTACAACCGTTCAATGGTTGCCATGTATTTGTCGAACAATTCGGTCTGCGACATATTCATGTAGTGAAGTGTCGGGAAATGCCCCACGCCCAGTTCAGGGTCGCAATGCATCAGGCGCCCTTCATCCAGGTACCGTTTGTAAAGTTCCGACCCGGGAGGTGCATTCAGCAAGTGCAGGTTCACGTTGGGCAGGGAATGCTTCAGGGTGAAATCGAAGATCCTGTCAAATTCATCCAGGTTGTCGTTGTCGAATCCCACAACAAAACTGGCATTGATGTGGATTCCATAGGCATGTATCTTCCGAATGGCCTCTTCGTAAATGGTTCCCCGGCGGTTATGGTATTTATTGGAGGCATCCAGGCTGTCAGGGTTGAGCGATTCGAACCCGATCAGGATGTTGAAACAACCTGCTTCTGCCATCGCCTGCAGCAGTTCTTCATCGTTTGCCACATCGATGCTGCACATGCAACCCCAGGAGATTTTAAGTGGTTTTATCGCCTCCATCAACTCCTTTGCGTAGCGTTTGTTGATGGTAAGGTTGTCGTCGACAAAAAAAATATACTTGGAAGGAGCTGCCTGGATCTCTGCCACTACGTCATCCACCTCCCGGTATCGCATTCTTCGTCCGAAGTTCTTGGTTACCAGGCAAAAATCACAATTAAACGGACAGCCCCGTGAGACCTGGACGGCCACCTGAAAGATCCGTTTCATGTTTACCAGATCCCATCGAGGCGGTTTCTGAGTTTTATACTCAATATAAGTGGTGGTCTCATATACCTGTCGGAGCATTCCCTGTTCAAAATCCTCAAGCAATTGTTCCCACTTTTCTTCCGCTTCGCCAACTACAACTGCATCCCCATGTTTCAGCGCTTTTTCAATTTGAAAAGAGGCATAAGGGCCGCCATAGATCACTTTGACTCCCAGTTCCCTGTACCGGTCGCCCAGTTCGAACGCTCTGTTGGCTGTAGCCGCCAGGGTAGTGATACCCACGATGTCGGGCTTGATGTGAGTCTGGATTTCCTCTATCTCCTCGTCGTAGATATGGATATCGTAATGACCGGGTGTGAGCGCAGCTATAGTTGGAAGAGCAAGGGGCACCATAAACCGAAGTTTCCCGAACATCTTTGCCAGTTCTGAGTGCGCCGGATAGTTAATGAAGCGCTGGCGGGGACTTAGCAGGAATAGCGTATATCGTTTAGGAGCCATTTATATCAGGTCATGAAGTCATGAAGTCATGGAGTCATGGATTTAATCAATTCGTAATTCTTAATTCGTCATTCGTAACTGAGTATGTAGCCTGCCTGCATAAACTTACTGACTTCTGTGACAAAACTCAGAATAATATCTCCGGGGTTCAGTTTTTCTTCTTTCCGGATCCGGTCGAGGCATAAAAAGGCCATTGGTGGGCCAATATAACCCATTGTGGACATCTTCGAATAAAAGGTATTCCTGTTGATACCCAGCGTACTACATTCATCCATCACCAGTTCGGAAATGTGCCTGGAGGGGAAGTTTACCTGGAAAAACCGGATTTTGGACAGGTCAACAGGGTATTGTGTGAGCATCCGTTTCAGTCCATTCAGAAAAACCGATCCGTCGGCTTCGTGAAAGTTATCCCGCAGTTCCTCCTGAAACATCTGGGCAAGGTGGTGGTACCCTTGCTCATACTCCTTCTTTGGGTTCATCCAGTAGGCCGGTCGCCGGTTTCCCATAACCGAGCGTTTGTTCCCACCGGTCGATTCCATGTAGGTATGTTCAAGGAATAAACCGCTACAGGTTCGATCGGGCACCGCTTTCAGCACCAGTGCCGAAGCCCCGTCGCTCAGGAAATACCGTAAAAACAGCTCCTCTTTTTTCACCAGGGGCTGATTGTAATATTCCGCGACCAGTTCCGATGAAGACATGCTCGATGAGATCACCAGGGCATTGCAATAGCGTCCCGATTGCAGCAGTTCATGTGCGATCAGCAACGCTTTGTAAGCCGAGGTGCAGTTGGCGTGGACCGAAATCTCTCCGCATCTCTCTATACCCAGTGCCTCCTGGATCCTGACCGAAGCCGTAGGCATCTGATCCTGGTGAGCGCTGCCGTATACGATGAGTTCAATCTCCTCGGGTTGTAGACCTGCATCCCGGATCGCTTCCCTGGCAGCCTTCACCGACATGGTCACGTTATCCTCCGTAAATTGTCGCGTAACAGGATCCAGGGCGAAATGGTAATACTCCACCTCCAGCAGTTCTCGCATCAGAATATGAATTCGCTTCAGCCACTTCCGGATCTTTTCCGGAGCGTCTGTCAATTCGCCTAGAAAATAATCGACCTGGTCAGGTAAAACGGCGTCTCCAGGGAGAAATGAACCGCTGCCAACAACCCTGACAGATACCGGATTTTCAATTTTCAATTTTCGATTTTCGAATTTATTCACCTCTTACCTCTTATCTTTTACCTCTTACCTCTTACGTCTTACATACCTGCTCACATACACTTCCCGCATTCCCTTTTCGTACCTTCCCGGGAACTGCTTCGCAAAAACAATGGCCTCGTCTACCAGTTTTATCTTAGGCCAGATGGCATCCACAATTCCCAGTTCGAGCGCTCTTTGCGCATCGAACATCCGGCCGGTGAGAATATAATCAAGCGCCCGGGCCTTCCTTGATAAGGCTGCGAACCGTTGGATACCTCCAATTCCCGGAATCAGGTTGAAAGTGGTTTCGGGAAGTCCGAATACAGCTTCTTCACCGCAAAACCGGAAGTGGCTGAAAAGAGCCAGTTCCAGGGCCGACCCCAGGCATGCGCCGCGGATAACACTGATTACCGGAAACGGCAAAGTTTCCAGGTAACTTAGAGCGGTATAGTTTGATTGCAGAAAGGATTCTGCTCCGGCATTCCGATCGATCTCCGGCAACAGTTCATCCAGATCGGCACCGGAAGAGAAATGTCGTCCTTTCCCAGAAATGATCAGTGCTTTCAGGCTGGTTAAACCAGTGATCTCTCCCTTCAGGTCTGTCATTTCACTGAAGAACGCTACCGTCATCTTGTTTGACGGAGGCTGGTTCAGGACGAGATGACCGATCTGGTCATTCACGCACCAGTCGATAGTATCAAATTTACGCGTCACCACGGTTTTTTTCTGATTCGGCAGATCGACGTTTGGCCTCTTCTTTCGCCAGTTCACAGAAGATTCTGTTCTCCTCGGTTATCGCCTGCTCCGCAGGTAGGGTTGTCGCGTTCCGAAGGGTGCGAAGGACCGATCGGATCACTTTAACCGGGAGAGCATCGGTCATTTTCCTGAGCATGTTAAAGGCGTAATCGAATACTTCATGGCGGGGGACAATGATATCGATCAACCCGATCATCCTGGCCTCTTCGGCATTGATCATATCTCCGGTAAGAATCATACGCAGTGCTTGAGCTTGGCCGACAGTTTCAGGTAACCTGACTGTTCCGCCCATTCCGGGGATCAGTCCGTGACCTGTTTCAGGAGAGGCAAAGAGGGCATTCTCTGCGGCTATCCTTATGTGACAGGCCAGAGCCAGTTCAAGGCCCCCTCCAAAACATACCCCCTGAATGGCTGCAACCAGGGGAAGATCGGTTCCGATCAGGTATTCCAGGAGTGTGGTTCCGGCAGCTAAGTAAGCTTTAAGATCATGATTATCAGTAATAAGAGAAAATAAACGATCCAGATCTCCCCCCGCAGAAAAATGTTTCCCCTTTCCATGAATTAAGATACCCTTCAGAGAAGGATCTGCTGTCCATTTTTTCAGGGATTCCAGTGGGACGAACGCCGGTTCGTACAGATAATTTTCAGGTGGACTGCTGATCGTAATGATTCCGATCCCATCCCTGATTTCCCATTCGATCTGATGTTTGCCTTTCATAGATAGGAGCTGCTAGAATATTGCCCGGAATTCAGGCGGGATATCCACCGGTTTCCGTTGATCATCAATGAAAATGGTTTTTGTCTCACCCCGGGCAAGGGCCATCCCGGTTTTCCGGTTAACCAGCTTTTGCCTGAAAATAAGGTAGGGTTCTTTCAGTACTATACGGGTCTGGATCTCAATTTCGTCGAAAAGTTTTGCTTCCCTCATGTACCGGATATGCACTTCAGTGACCACAATCAAGAGATTACTTTTACTGATCACCCGGGTCAGATCCAGGTCACGGAAAAGTTCCCAGCGCCCGTGTTCAAAGTAGTTCAGATAGACTGAATTGTTCACATGACCGTATGAATCAAGTTCATATCCTCTGACCGTACTATTGACCTTATGTATCTGTATCTTCTCCAACGATCTTCAGTGTTCTTTTTTAAGGATATACCTGGTGATAAAGATCCCCTGAGAACTCTTTTCCGAAGGACTTTGGACACCTGGAATAACCTGGTTAAGTTCCCATCCCTCCCGGGCAAGATCGTTTATTTTTTTTTATTTAATAACGTTTTCATGGTGGTTGACTTTGAAAATGGATTTGTATTTAAAAAAGGTTTTATCATCTCCTGTTACGGTAGCAGAGACTTGAATCCTGTGTTTATCCTCTCTTTTTATCTGGCAATTAACCGTTAATTCAGGATGTTCATTCGGATTGATCATCGCAAGGAACTTGATGTTGTCGGCCTCCAGTAACCTGACCTCTTCTCCGGTAATCTCCGAGATGATTTCGGTGATCATCCTGATCTGACATGCACCGGGCACCACCGGGTTACCGGGAAAGTGACCGGTAAATATAGGATGGGTATGATTCAGTCTGACCCGGATCCGGTAACTGCTTTCCACTTCATTAGTGCCTGATCCGGAATCTGTTCGTAAAATATTTACAATATCGAAGAAGGAGCCTTTCAGCACAACAATCAGCCAGTTTGTTAGGAGACAAAGGTAACGAAAAGGATAGTTAATTCAGAGAGAGTAAAGATAAGGAAAGTTTTAGTTTGATCAGCGGATTGGAAATGTTTATCCGGAAAGGGAATTCCCGGTGATATTCTGCGTATGAAATCCATGAAGGATCAGCCAGGCTTGATTTTCCTCTTACCTCCAGCAAGGTATCTCCCATCGGAGAATAGAGATCCCAGCGACTGATCCCTCCCTGTTTAGATTTGCAAACCAGATAGTTGGACTCTTCCTGTACGAAGGTTTTTATAGGGGTAGTGCCAGCTTCAGGTGAGAGCAGTAATCGAAAGTCAGTCTCGAGGATCCTCCATAAAGCGTTCTTATTAAGCGGTTCAAAGCAGTAATTCAGCCGAAATACTCCCGGTGCGACCTCCAGGTCAAAGTAAGTCATCCCTAACTCATTGCTACATACAATCCGGTAAGCAGGAAGGGATACGGTGTCATTGTCACAGCGAGAGGAGCGAAGCTGTGGTATCATCTTAATAAACAACAACCCAGTCAGGTGGTGCTCCCGGATATCCATGCTTGCTTTGAAGAGAGCTCTTTGAAAGGTGGGGGGGGAGAAAAAAGTTGGCAGTGTACAGTGTGCAGTGGGCAGAAAAGTATCAGAGGGCAGGTGGTGTGATACCGGAGTCAGATGCCGGGGGGGGATCGACTGGCAGCCGGAAAGCAGGAGGAGCAGGCCGATGCTAGTAAAGAGAAAAGATCTCATTGGAGAGTGGCTGGTTTAGCTTTTTAGTTGAGAACGTGATCCGGGTAAAGTCTCCTGCCGGCTCAAAAAGTTCCAGTTTATCAACAGTAAAGTCAGCTTTGCTGAAATAGATCACGATCTCCTGCAGACTCTCCTGCAGGGTCACCAAAAGCGGAGTGAGTCTGACGATGTAATTTCCGTTGCTTTGAGTATAACTGGCTTTAAATCCTGTGTCATCCAGTAGCGTTCCCCGAACGCTGCCTATAATGATCCGGTTGACTTCGGCAAATACCCTGTTGGCCTGGGTATTAAATGACCTTACTTCTCCCTCGTCCCGGATGGTGATCTCGTCATCCCGGATGACAATCGTATAGCTGAAGGGATGGGTGTATTCCCATCGTAACTGCTGCTCTTTTTTAAAAAAAAATTTTCCACTGGTGAGAATCCTGTCCTTGAGGATGGTCATCTCCTTCTCCTGTGTGAAGTCGCTGGAAATGGTGTTGGTAGTCCTGGCAGCTTCCGCAACGCCTTCTTTGATCCGGTTTATAGTAGAAGCATCCAGCGGTTTGTACTGGGTAAACGCAGGGAGATAACCAAAGAGGGCAAGCAGGAGAATTAGTCTATGCATAGGATTCCGTTTGTGTCAGTTGAGTCAGTGGGACGATCCGGTATCCGTTCGACTTCAACAGTCGAATAAGATGGTCGGTCAACCCCGGAGCACCGGCCACGTGATCATGCAGCAGGATGATGGAGCCGGGAGAAAGTTTCCGGAGTACGTTCTGGCTAATTTTTTCCGGCTCCGGATTAACGGTGTCAAAGGTACGGATATTCCAGCCAATTACATGATAACCCAATCCTTTCAAAGCCTTGTTCAGCATGGGATTGATCACACCGTAAGGGGGACGGAATAAAAGAGGGGATTTTCCGATCGTACCGGCAATGGCCTCTGCTGTTCGGATCAGCTCCCGGCGCATCCGGTGGGGCGAAAAAAAATCAAACCAGTTGGCATGGCTCCAGGAGTGGTTGCCTATCAGGTGACCACCGGCATCCAGATCCCGGAGGATCAATTCATTTCCCTCCAGGTTTCTGCCTATCACAAAAAAAGTAGCCGGAACCTTTTGGCGTCCAAGTGTTTCCAGGATGGCAGGCGTGTTTTCAGGATCGGGTCCATCGTCAAAAGTCAGTGCACACAGTTTTTCTGTCGTTTTCCCTTTACTGATGGCCGGATGGTGGAAGTTTGAACGGATCACAAAAGCCATCGCGACCGAGATACCGAGGTACAGCCCGAAAAGGATAAGGATGTATACATATGTATGGGAACAGAGATGACCGCTGATCCAGTCGAACCGGCATCCCAGAAAATGGATCAGGTTCAATGCCATCAGCAGGATGAAAAACAGTATGGTGAATCTCCGGAATGTGAACATTTAAGCTTTGCTCAGGAGGATCATGGAATGGTTGATCCCGCGGTAGTGGTTATACAGGAGGATGTGTCGTAGGCCGGATGGTTTTCTTTCTACCTTTACTATGTCAGGAATCCTTTGTGCACGTAAAATACGGGTAGCAAGCCAGAGTCCGAAAGAGGAAGCAGTCATGTACTCCCCACAAAGGTGTTTGAAGCCACAGGAGGCTACCTCCCCGAAGGTATTACGGGTCACTTCATCATACACCGAATCGAACCGGCTGTCACCATTCCGTCCGAGCAACAGAAGATCAATGTCGTGCGTTGTCAGCTTGTTTCGCTCCAGGAACTGCACAATCTGCCCGGAGATCTCTTGGGAGGAGTTCGGCCGGAAGAGCATCTCTACATCATCGAGCGTTGCATAGGTGGTGGGCTGTTCCGCTCTCTCCAGAAGGAAAAAGGCAGCTCCCTCACCGGCGATGGTTCCCCTTCCCGGATTCTCAAGAAGGGTCAGATTATCTACCGGTTTCCTGCGCCAGAATCCCATCCGCTCCTGGATCCGGAACGAGTTGCTGGTGAGCTCGTCAGCGGCGCCAAGCAGAATGCTCTGTGCACGGCCAGATTCCAGCTGGATCAGGCTGTCGAGGATGGCCGACTCAAACGAGAATCCCCGGTGAACATAGGTGAAGTTATAGCCGTGACAACCCATCAGCAGGGCGATCTGCGCGCCTACGGTATTATGAGTGGACTGGATGAAGGAGGTAGGAGTGAGGAACTCTTCGTTGTTCCTAATCATATTCCCGAGGAACTTTTCCGTATCTTCAATACAACCCAGACCTGTCCCGGTAATAATTGCGTCCGGTACTCCTACCCCCCAACCCCCTGAAGGGGGCTTACTCCCCTCCCTTGCGAGCGTGAGCGAAGCAACAGGGGAGGAGTCCGGGGAGGGGTCACTCAGGCATGTCTTTGCCGCAGCTACTCCCATCTTGATGATACGCCCCATACGTCGTACCATCTCGGGTGGAACAAATTCCTTGTAATTGGGATCGATCGCTTTCAGACGGATGGTCACTTCCGATACCAGTTCCTCGAGGAATGAATGGTTGCCGAGGGTGGGTTGTGGAGAGAGGCAGCCTGTCCCGTTGATGTATACTCTATTTTTCACCGCAGATTCCACAGATTATGCAGATTAATTTATTTTGGAGAAGATAAGGGTGGAGTTATTGCCCCCGAAGCCAAAGGAGTTGGAAAGGACATGCCGGATCGATAGATCCCTTACGATATTCGTAACAGGTCTGATTTTCAGCTCTTTCATAGGGGTTGACCAGTTGAGGTCGGGAAACATCATTCCGTGTTTAATGGAGAGAATGGAGATTACAGCCTCCACCGCTCCGGCGGCACCCAAGGCATGGCCGGTATAGGTTTTTGTGGAACTGAAAGGAGGGACCGGGTTAAAAATCCGTTCCAGGGCAATTCCTTCTGACAGGTCGTTGTTCTCCGTTCCCGTTCCGTGGACGTTGATATAGTCTATATCACCTGGATATAGTCCGCTCATCTCCAGCGCTTTGGTCATGGCCAGGAAGGCGCCTTTTCCCTCTGGAGAGCTGGCTGTCTGATGGTAGGCGTCATTGGCATTCCCGTATCCGGTCAATTCGGCCAGTGGTTTTTTCCCCTCTTTTTCGACGACCTTTTCCGACTCGAGCACTAAAAAGGCTGCTCCTTCACCCAATGTCAGTCCGGCCCGGTGCTCATCAAACGGATGACACCCCCGTTTATCCAGGATCATCAACGTATTGAAGCCGTTAAGGGTGAACCGGGTAACCGAATCGGTTCCTCCGGCAACTACCCGATCGAGTTTTCCACTGCGGATCAGATCGGCGCCAAACATAATGGAGTTGGCCGATGAGGAACAGGCAGTGCTGAGAGTGGATACCAGGCCATTGATTCCCAGGAAACTGGCGATACGTTCTGTGCTGTCACCGCAATCGTGGTTGACAATATTCCGGAGTCGTCCATGGGATGGATTCTCCAGGAATTCCCCGTAAAAGACTTCGCTGCGGTCCATGCCACCGACAGTGGTAGCAGACAGGAGACCGGAATGCCAGGTAGTCATATCCCCGATCCCGGCCGATTCCACAGCCTCCCTGGCGGCGATCATTCCCAGCAAGGTGGTGCGTGTAAACTCACAGCTGTCTGAATTCCCGGTCATGGCCAGTAGCTGGTCCTTTGTCAGTTTAACCTCTGCGACGGGAAGAATCCCCTGATGGAGGGTAGGGAAAAGAGTGATCTCACCAATACCAGACTTACAGGTTTCAAGTGATGAGAATACTGATGAGACGTTGTCTCCGATAGCAGAGATGATCCCGATTCCGGTGATGTAAATGCGTTTGGGCATGTAGATAAGACTGGTAAAGTGGGGGCAAAGTTAACAGAAAAATCTTAACCTCATTTCCTGCTCAGAAGGAGCAGCGAATGGTTGATGTTCCTGTCTTGGTTGTAAACCAGGATATGCTGCAACCGGTCAGCGTTCAGGTTGTTGAAGCGTACTGCTACCGGAATAACCTGATGCTTCAGGATGTTGGCTCCGAGCCAGAGGGCGAATCCTGTGGATGTGTAGTATTCCCCGCACAGGTGTTTGTACCACACCTGTTGTGCTTCCCTGAAAATCCCCGATCCCAGCCGGTCGTACAGGAAATCGTACCGGATATCCCCGTTGTACCCGAGAATCACGGCATCTACCTGGTCCGGTGAAAGACCGTTGTCGGAAAGAAACCGGGTGATTACCTCATCCATAGGTAGCGATTCCTCTGGTTTGTAGATGGTTTGCACATCCAACAGGGAGGCATAGGTAGTGGATGTAATCTGGCTGGCCATCAGGAAATAGGCGGATCCTTCACCAGCCAGGGCTCCGGGTGTCTGGTACGAGAGCAGGTTGAGGTTATTCACCGGTCCCATCTTCCAGTGTCCTGCCCGTCGGGTGATCTTCAGGTGGTTTTCGGTCATTTCATCGATCCCGCCAATCAGCGCCGTTGCTGCTGCCCCCTCTTCGAATTGCAGCAGGGCATCCTGCAGCGCACTTTCAAACGAGAAGGAGCGATGCACATAGGTGGAGTTGTAGTTGTGACACTGGAGTATAATAGCGATCTGGGAACTGATGGTGTTATAGGTCGACTGAATGAACGGAGTCGGATTCATAAGCTGCTCACCGGCGGTCATGCGGCCCAGGATCTTCTCGGTATCTTCCACCGATCCGAGACCGGTACCCGTGATGATGGCATCTAACCCCACCCCCAACCCCTCCCTGGTTGCTTCGCTACCGCTCGCAAGGGAGGGGAGAAAGTCCCCTTCATGGGGTTTGGGTGTGGCGTCCTGCAATGCGATCTTTGCTGCCGTGATTCCCATTTTGATCAACCGGCTCATGCGACGGGCGGCAAGCGGGTCAATGAAGGCCTTGTAGTTCGGGTCGACGGAGGTAAGAAAATCGGTGGTGTATTCCATTACTTCCGGCAGAAACAAGGAGGGGTCGGCCGTTTGTTGTGGCGAGATCAGGCCTATGCCATTGATGTACGCAGGGACCCTGATCATCGGTTGTACTTTTTAAATATCAGCGAAGTGTCATTTCCTCCGAATCCAAACGAGTTGGACATCACAAGGTTCACATCCACATCCCGGATCAGTTCGGTGACCGGTTTGAACTTCAGTTCCGGCATCGGGGTTTCCAGGTTCAGGTTGGGAAGGACCATCCGGTGGATCAGGCAGAGGATAGAAAGGACTGCTTCGGCCGATCCGGCTGCACTTGTCATATGCCCGGTAAAGGGCTTGGTTGAGCTGACCAGGGGTATTTTCTCACCAAACAACCGTTCAATGGCAGCCCCTTCGGCGAGGTCGTTGTTATCGGTACCTGTTCCATGAGCATTGATGTAATCAATCTCCGAAGGTTTTGTCCCGTTCAGCTTAAGTGCCCGCTCCATAGCCAGGTAGGCTCCTTTTCCGTCGGGAGCGGAAGCGGTCTGATGAAAAGCTTCACAGGCATTTCCGAACCCTGAAAGTTCCGCGAAAATAGGGCGGTCTCCTGCATGAGCAGCTTCTTCCGTTTCCAGGATCAGATAGGCGGCACCCTCTCCGAGGGTGATACCGTTACGGTTGACATCGAAGGGGCGGCAGGGGACCTTGTCCAGGATCTTCAGCGAATTGAATCCATTGATATGAAAACTGGTGAGCGCTTCGGTTCCTCCGGCTACTGCGCGATCAAGACGGCCACTCCGGATCAGTCTGGCTCCCAGGAGAATGGCATTGGCAGCCGAAGAACAGGCGGTGCTTAAGGTGGTGATGTAATCCCGGATAGACAGGTGATCGGCGATCTTTTCAGTGCTATCAGCACAGTCGTAAACATCGATATAGATATTTTTGGAATCGTTGGTAAGAAAATCGTTGTAGTAGCGTTCGCAAGTATCCATTCCGCCTACCGTAGTGGCAGAAAGGAGACCGGTTCGAAGCGGAGGCAGTTCATGAAGCCTGGCGTGTTGCAAGGCCTCCGTGGCAGCAATCAATCCCAGCAGCGCGTTGCGTGAATATCCTTCAGAATCAGATAGTTGAGCCAGTTCTGTCAGCGCCGTATTGGGAAATGGAACTTCTGCAAACGGGAATTCATTTTGATGCGGTGAATTCAGGTACCGGAGTTTTCCGATCCCTGAGCGGGACCGGAGAACAGATTCGAGGGTTTCAGGCAGGTTTCTGCCTATGCTGGAAAGGATGCCGATCCCGGTAACCACTACCCGCCTGGCCATTCATCAGGCTCTTTGATATTCGGTGATGTAGTCGGCCATGGTCCGGATTGAGTGGAATATTTTTTTCCCGTCCTTGGGATCTTCAATTTTCAGTCCGTAGTTCTTCTCCAGAAGTACAATCAGTTCCAGTGCATCGATCGAATCGAGGCCCAGTCCTTCCCCAAACAGGGGAGAATCGGCATCGATATCCTCCGCGGAGATATCTTCCAGGTTCAGTTGTTCAATGACTTCTTTCTTCAGTTTTTCGATTAAATCTTCCATTTCTGACTGGTCATGTAATTTTATATAAAGTATCCATCGCCTCGGCCGAGAAGGGGATACTGACCTTCAATGGCTCTTCGGCAGGTGCCTTTGTGGTGGGTTCCACAAACAGCAGAAGTGCTTCAAACCGCTCCTGCAGCAGGTCAACCCATCCTGTCAGGCAGGCATCCACCCGGTGATGCTGAAACAGCTCGTTCACATAGTTGAACAGGAGGAGGCTGTCGAATTTCTCCGAGATGAGAAAACCATTCTCACCTTTCAGCTGGTGCCTGATACAGATCTCCCCGATCATGATATTGGGAAGCGTGTATACAAACACCGATGGGCTCGGAAAGTACTGCGAACGGTTATCAATCGTGCGCTGGTGGGCAAGATCCGTATCCAGGCTGGAGCTTGCATTCGCCAGTACAATACCTACCCGGTTCCTATCGTAAAGAGCGATGTTTATCTTTCTAAAAACCAGCTCTGCCGCTATGAATCCAAGTTTACTCAAGGGGTCCATTTTATAGAATTTTGGATACCCCAGGTTCAGATGCTTAAAGAACGGTTTGATAAACTCCGCAAAAGTAATAAAATTTTCATCACAATATTCGATAGATCCGTTTACCTTGATACAAGATGACCTGATCTGGGAGTATGCGGTGATGGACTGGCTCATGGTATGGTTCGTTCAAACAGAATAGCAGCATTGCAACCGCCAAAACCCGAGGCAGTCTTGAGGCAGCTATTCATAGGTTGTTCAACAGTTTCCGAAATCACCCGGATCGGGTGAGGGACCCCCGGGGTTTCAAATCCCGCCGAACGGATCAGCAACTGGTCTTCCAGGGCGTGGACGGCGACAACCGACTCAATCACACCGGCCGCACCCAGGGTATGGCCCCAGTAACCTTTCAGACTGTTCACGGGTACATCCAGCAGACCTGCCAGTGCAATGGATTTCGACTCCATTTCATCGTTGAACGGAGTAGCAGTCCCATGGGCATTGATGAATCCGATATCGGCTGGAGATAATGCCGCCTCTTTCATGGCTTCAAGCATAGCCAGGCTCAATTCTTCACCGGTCCGGGAAGGACCCGATATGTGGTTTGCATCATTGGAGGTGGCTGCACCGGTGATCCGGACCGGTGCTCCTTTCAGGAGTCGCCGGTCGGTTGTCAACACCATAGTCCCGGCTCCTTCACCCAGAGAAAGGCCGTCGCGTCCGGCATCGTAAGGACGGCAGGGGGTCGGGCTCAGAGATTGGAACGACTGGAACCCGGAGATCACAAACTCGGAGAGGATATCTCCGCCGCTCACCACCGCGTGCTCGTACATCCCGGTCCGGAGATACCGGAATGCTACCACCAGGGCTACGATCCCGGAGATACAGGCGTTGGAGACGATCAATGGAGGATGTGCAAATCCGAAGAAATCACGCACCACATGAGCCATCTCCCAGAGGAAGACCCGCCTGGAATCGAACTGGTTCTTGTTCCGCACTTCCAGCAACTCGATGTTACCTTTGGTGGTGGAGAGAACAAACAGGGTCCCGGTATCTTCCGGAACTATGGGAAGAGGAGCGAGTGCGGAGTGAATAGAGATGATGAAGAATTTCTCAAGACGTGTAAAGGATTGTGGACTGTCCGTTTTTCCCCGCAGTGTCAACACTTCCCGGAACTGCTCTTCCAGTACCCCTGTATCAACGAGTGAGAGAGGCAGGGGGGAAGGGAACAGGGTAGGATCTGTTACCAGATTAAGGCCGATCTGACCCGACCTTAGTGCATCCATGTTCGCTGTCGTGGTAAATCCCAGGGAAGAGATGATGTTATCGCCTGCAATATAGACCTCTTTCATCGACATTCCGTTAGATCAATCCCCATCTTTTCTTCCACACACTATAGAATTCCGGAGCTGTCAGCAGTAACTCTCCCTCCGGAGTCAGGAAAACCTGCAATGAACTGCCGGTGGCTACTATTTCCATGTCGGATTTCCGGAAGATCGTATACTCAAAAAGGATCTTGGCAGCCTCTGTGTTCACGAATCGCACCTCCACGATGGCCTGTTCTCCATATTTCAGAGGCCTTTTAAAGTCACATTGAACCTTCACGATGGGGATCATCACCCGGTACTTGAGTACATCCTGGTAGCCGATGCCATACTTGTCACCGAACGCTTCCCGTGCATCTTCAAAATACTTGAGGTAATTCCCGTGCCAGACGATGCGCATGGAGTCAACCTCACCAAACCGGATCTTCACCTCGATGCGTTCAGAGAGAGTAGCCATCAGGTGCTAATTGGAGGTTTAATGGTACGATAAATCGCTGCAATAGATATGGTTACAGTAAAAAATACAAAGAGTTTGATCAATTCGGGCAGAATATCCTTCAACGTGCTTCCGCGGAGGAAAATATCCAGAAAACCGGCATGGGCCCAGTTGAGCGGAGAGAAGGTGGCCACATGCTTCATCACGCTGCCCATCAGGTAGACCGGTACCCAGAGTCCTCCCACCGCGGCCATCACCACGATGGATACAGCCCCGAACGCAGCAGCCTGCTGGTGCGTCTTGGAAAGAGTCCCCAGCAGAATTCCGTACCCTAATGCAGCCAGACTGGACGCGATGGTCAGAATGGCAATGGCCAGGTAATGCGTCCCTATCTCCAGCGGGGGCATGTTGAAGAGGGGAAGGATATAGATGCCGGCCAGGACCATCAGGACAAACTGGAAAAAGCAGATAACCAGATACACACCCACTTTGGCCAGGAAAATCGTCATATATGACACAGGGATGGTCATCAGCCGGATCAGGTTACCCTCATCGCGTTCTTTGATGATACTGCTGGTCAGTGGCACCACGATGAAGAACATTGCGAAAATGGCCCACGAAGGTACATTGTGCTGAGTGGTGGAAGGGAGGAGTTCCTCTTCCACCCCTGAAGGAAAGATCTCTGTGAAGTAGACCGACTGCTCATAATCGATGATGGGCATATTGAATTGGGGAAAATATTTCCGGAGCTCCTCCTGAAACGTTTCAAAGATCATGCGTGACTCGATCTTGGCATTGAATTCTTTCGTGGCACTCAGGAACGCATTCCGGAATGAGTTACGGACAGCCGGGTCAAAATAGATGAGTATCTCCACAGAATCGTTGTTGGTAACTCCTGCCAGCAGATCCTGATCGGGCATCATCAGGCTGGTCATGGTTTTATTCACCAGTAAGCGGATCTTCGCCCTGATTCGTTCAGATGTCCGTTCAGGAATGACGACCGCAATCTGGTAGGTTCCCTCCAGTACCATCTGCCTGGCCATTTCCTGGGTAACCGGTACCGAATCGATCTCGGAAATCAGCGTGAAGATCCTGGCTTCGTTCAACCCCGTCTGAAACTTGTCACCGACCGAATCCCGGTCGTTGTTCACAAACAATACCGGTACCTGAGGTTCGCGGGAGACGGTGCTCCATCCAAACTCCTGCACCATCGAGAGGACCACCACCATGACCATCGGCATCAGGAATAAAAGCACCAGCCCTGCCGGGTCCCGGATCAGGATCAACCACTCTTTTCGGTAGGCAGCAAAGTATTTAAACACGCTATTTGGAACTTGTGATTTGGTTATTTAATCCCTGAGGTCTTTCCCTGTCAAACCCAGAAACAGATTTTCAAGGTTTTTAAATTCCGGATTCTTTTCAACCAGTTCTTTCGGATTACCGATTGCAATAATTCTTCCGGAATCTATGATGGCCACCCGGTCACATAGTTTCTCGGCTTCCTCCATGTAATGCGAGGTATAAATGATGGTGGTCCCGGTCTCGCGCAGCTCACGCAGAAATTCCAGGATCACATGCCGTGACTGCACATCAATTCCCACGGTAGGCTCATCCAGGAAAAGGATTTTGGGCTTGTGCAACAATCCGGCGATCAGGTTGACCCGGCGTTTCATTCCTCCTGAATAGGTTACCACGCGTTTCCGGGCGAATTTCTCCAGGCCGAACCGGGACAGGTACTCATCCATGCGAGATTTCAGGAGTTTCCCTCTCAGTCCGTACATATTCCCGAAAAACCGAAGGTTCTCGAACCCGGTCAGTGTCGGATAGAGAGCCACCTCCTGTGGAACGATCCCGATGATATGCTTGATCTTCTCATGGTCAGTACGGATGTCAAGCCTATCAATGGTGACCGTTCCCTCGGTTGGAGGAAAGAGACCGCACAGGATGGAGATGGTGGTGGTTTTCCCGGCTCCGTTCGGTCCCAATAGTCCAAAGATCTCGTTTTTATTAATATCCAGTGAGATGTGATCGATGGCAAGCTCTTCAGAACCTTTGTAAAATTTGGTTAACTCCCTGATCGCGATGGCAGATAATGCAGTCATGATCAGATCTTGATATTTTCAAGTTTCTTGAAGACATCTTCTTCCATATAAGAGATCTCTATGAGCATATCTGCTAGCATCCCATAATCCTCGGTAGGTTCCGATCTGCTCTTGCAATTACGGGCTCCAATATAGGAAAACTCTCTCCATTTATTTGCGGCTGTTCCCATCAATACCGATGCTTCGGAAAGTCCGGGATGATTGAATTTTTCCCCCGCTTCTTTCAGGAAGGCTCCATAGATGAACCGGAATCCGGCGCCGCCGGAGCCGACCTCTTCCGCCATCCGAAGGATTTGTCCCAGGTAAAAAGAGGCCTTTTCTTTTCCATGTTTCTTCGGCCATTTCCTGAGATCTTTGGCTAAGAAACGTATTCCTTTGGTTCCAATCAGTGGGAATGGAATCTTGATCATTTCATAGACTGTTTTTGCAATTCCTTCAGCGACCGCTTTTTTGAGATCCGCATTTTTATCCACCCGGTTGATCCAATACATCTTCCCGTTTGGTGAAAAAGCCCCTTTTACCCAACGAACCCGTTGCAGGTCAGCATAGGAGAGGGTTTGAGGTTTCTCCAACACGGTATCGCTGACATAATAAGTATTTCCCTCCCTGCCATATATGACCATGTTATGCATGTTGTAATGCATGCGGTATTCAGGAGGAAAAAAGGGAAGATTGAATATGCCAACCTGCAACCCGGTGGGAATGCCTTTCTCCAGATTCCGGTCAAGGGCATCCATCGATTCTTCCGGAGTCTTGAACTTTTTAATAATGACGGCATCTGCTCCCAGTCGTTTAGCCCCCCTGCGAATGATGGTGGTGGGAATATTACGAAAAGAGATCATGGGAGCATATTGAACTTTTAAAAAAGGTATATAGCTGAAATACAACCCGTTCCCTATTCCAAAAGCCATGGGTTCAGAAAGATCCATTCCAAAATAATTAAACAGGTTCGACAAGGTCCCACTCTCACAATGTCCTGATTGACGATGCGTATAGTCGAGCATGATAGTTGACTGTTCCATAAAGTTTCCTATTTCTGATTAGCTGATGTTTTGTAATTCTTCAATGGTAATATTAAATGCTCCTGCATATTTTGCCAGTGTCTTTTCACTCAACCGTTTGAATATGCCAGGTTTCAAATGACGCTTTACTCTCCAGAGCGAAATAGTTGCCTGGCTGCTCAGGGTCATGAGATCCATCAGATTCTTCTTCATATAGTAATAAACCGGACTTTTAATTCCCGATAATACCTGTTCCTTTGCTTCCTGGATACGGTTGTTCTGGACATCCCAGAATTGCTCAATAAAGATCTTATCGGAGTCGTCGTGAAACCGAACCTGCTTCTTGTAATTACCGTCTTTATCATAGGAATAAAAGAGCTCCCTGTAATGTCCGTGCTCAGGATCCTTGTACTTATAATCAAATTTCTGTTCCATTGGCGGATGAGTTTTATAAATTGGTTGCGAAATTAGCAAAAAAGAAATTACTTCCCTTTACGCAGAGGAGGGCAGTAAAAATATCTTCAGCTGGCAGGAGGCGATCAACCGATCATTCACGAAAACCTCCCCCTGAACAACCGATGCTTCAAATACCTCGTGTTCCAGGGTAATTCGGGTGAATAGCTCCTGTCCTGCTTCGGGAAACTGCTGGATCTTCAGATTACGGATACCGCCTATGAAACCAACAGGAGGTTCTTTCCCCTGCAGATCCGGTTTGTGTCCCACCCCGGCTGCAGCGGTTTGGGCCATGTTCTCTACCAGACCGGCTTCCGTGAAGAGTTCATTCTCGCAGAAAACATTATTCTCAAGGATCAAGAAAGTGGTTTCCACAACTCCTTCCGATGCCTTGAGGAGTTTGTCCACCATCACCATCGGTGGCTTCTGGGGTAGGTTTATCGTTTCAAATGGTGCCATAATGATCCTTTTCGGTTTCGTTTTCGCATCCGGTTCATGAAGGTCACCACATCCTCATCGGGAAAGACCCAGCGCTTTCCAGTCCGGTCAGCACGTTCCTTCAGACTGCCGTAATCGATCCCGTTGGCCAGGTAATAGGCCGGTTCAATGAGTTTATCACCGGGATCAATGTAATGCTCAGCAACCGCCAGTTCGTGCAATGGTGTTCCGGGATAGATGCGCATGCCTACATACGGGAAGAAGACTGAATTGTGAATGCGTTTCGAGTTCTCAAACCCTTCATCGATGCTTCGTTCAGTTTCACCATATCCGCCCAGAATGAGGAAATGAGCGAAATAGATACCTGCTTCATTGCACAGTTCCGAAACCTCAACAATCTCCTCCACCGTAAAGTGTTTTCGGTACTTCTTCAACGTGCTGCCGGAGAGAGATTCTGTCCCGAATTCAATGTGCGTGAGTCCCGATTCAGCAAAGAGCAGGAGCTCTTCCAGCGATATATTATGGGGGGAGAAATAGGCCCCCCAATTTATCTTAATTCCCGATTTAAGGATCTTTCGGGCCAGTTCCAGGTTGAACTTCCGGTTGATATTGAAGACCGAATCAGTAAAGAACAGGTAGTTGATATTTTCATTGAAGTAGAGATCTTTGAGGCTTTCAATAATCTTGTCCGGATCCAGTGTCCGGACCGTTCGGCCTTCAATCAGAGGATAGGTGCAATAGATGCAGTTATAGGGGCATCCCCGCTTGGTCTGAAGATTGATCATCCCGCTTTTCTCCCAGTAAAACCGTGTGAGTTCACCTGAAAAAGAGAGGTCAAGCGACCGGAGGAAATGCTTCCGAGGATTCACCACCGTCTGACCGTTGTTTCTGAAAACAAGTCCTTCGATGGTCAGATCGGGGATTCCGTCCCGGATGCTGGTCAGTAAATGGTACAGGCTCTCCTCTCCCTCCCCGTAAATGCCATAGTCGGGCTGAAAATAATCAAACAGCTCTTCCGGAAAGATGGAAAACGCCGATCCTCCGATGATGAGGGTGGTCTGAGGGAGTGCAGACCGTACCAGGTTGACGATGTCTCTGTAACCTGAAAGAAAGAACTCCCGGGACATCGAGTTGACATCATCAACATTTCTCAAGGAAACGCCGGTGAAATCAGGTTGGAATTGCTTCAGGCAGGTGACCAGCTCCTCCTCGCTGTGCAGGTTCAGATCAACGACACGGATCTCGAAATCCTTGAGCCGGTCCTGTAAATAAGAGAGCAGGTAAGAGATGCCCAGGGGATAGACAGGGTAGGGGACCGCAAAGCGGTTGGCGGAGATGAATAAAAGTTTGTACCTGGCCATATCCGGTATCTCAGGTTGTTAATTGCGTTTCCTGTTTCCAGAAATCGTAGTAGTTGAACCACTGCAGGGGATATTCTCGAAGGATCTCTTCCAGTTTTCTGACGTAGGCAGTAACTGCTTCTTTCAGAATCTCCTCCCGTTTTTGGAGATTGCGCGAGAATTCGGGGCGGTAGAGTGGAGTAGCATAAAAATGGTAATGCTTCCGGGTCTCTTTCACAGCAAATACAAAGGAGAGGGGCATGCGGAAACGGGCAGCCAGGTTTACGGGACCCACCGGGAAGCGGGCCGGTTTTCCCATAAAATCGACCGTAACAGTCTTGTTCCCTTCGATGAACCGGTCTCCATGCATGGCAATGATGTCGCCCCCGGTAAAGGCAAGTTCAATCTCTTTCAGGTGGTTGTAGTCCTCACGGATGACAATAAAATGGACATTCCGCTCTTTCAGGGTCTCTTCCAGGTAGCCTTTGATGCGCTGGTGTTCGGCGTCAAAAAGGAGGATATGAATGGGTTTGTTGAGTCGGTTCAGCAGGTTGCCGGCAATCTCCCAGTTACCCACATGAGCGCTGATCAGCAGTCCGCCGCCGTGCATGCTGCGTAGGTACTCTTCCCCTTCAAAATCGAAGGTGAAGCGATGCTGGAACCCGGAAAGCATGGCGAGTTTGTCGATCAGGATCTGTCCGAAGATATAGTAATTCCGAAAGATGCTGACTAACGACTTCAGGGCAGAATAATGAAGGATGTGCCTGGAGAAGGAGTATATAGCCCGGAATGCTTCCCGGGAATTGAAAACAAACCAGGTGATCACAAAACGAAGAAGGAAATAGGCAAACGGGATTCCAAGATATTGAATAGTCCAGATAAAGATTTTATACCCCAGGATCCCACCTCTGGTTTTTCCCTGCCACGACGACATCCGAAGGTCAGTTAGGGTTAACGCGTTTGATGACGTAAGAATAAAAGTCCTGGAGTGTCGTTACATCAGTCATCTCTTCTGCTTTCATCTTGAAGCCGAAATTATTCTCAATGATGACAAACAGGTCAACGAAATCAAGACTGTCAATTCCCAGGTCTCTTTTCAGATCAGCATCCTGCCGGATCTGCTCTTCATCAATCTCGATCTCTTCAATCAGAAGCTGGTTGATCTTGTTGATAATCTCATCGTTCTGCATCAGGAGCTTATTAACTGATGCAAAAATACATTTTTTTAATTTAATCCTACCGGGAAAACCTGCGGATCACCAGGGCCGAATTGGTGCCTCCGAAACCGAATGAATTGGAGAGAAACGCATGGATCTCAGCAGGGGTTGTCGCTGGGATGATGTTGAGGCGTGACGTGACCTCATCAGGCTGTTCAAAGTTGATATTGGGAGCTATAAAGGAATGCTGCATCATCAGCATGGAATAGACCACTTCGCTGGCTCCGCCCATCCACATTTCGTGACCGGTCATGGATTTGGTACTGCTCACAGGGGGTTTGGTCTTTCCGAATACATCATCAATCGCCTGTGCCTCGTTGCTGTCCCCGGCCAGGGTGGAAGTGGCATGGGCATTGATGTAATCCATGTCACCTGGATCCATCCCGGAGTCTTTCAGCGCCATTTGCATGGCTTTCCGGGGACCTTCCACATTGGGAAGGGAAATGTGTTCCCCGTTGGAGGAGAAACCGTATCCCACCACTTCTCCCAGGATGTTTGCTCCCCGGGTCATGGCAGATTCGTAGCTTTCGAGGATCACCGAAGCGGCACCTCCGCTGGGGACCAGGCCGTCGCGGTCGCGATCAAAGGGGCGTGAGGCTCTGGTCGGATCCGATTCACGGGTTGAAAATGCATTCAGTGCATCGAAACTGGCTGTGGATTCGGGATTGATCTCCTGGGCACCGCCACAGATGATGATATCCTGCAGTCCCTGTTTGATCAACAGATACCCCAGACCAATGGCATGTGAACCGCTCGCGCAGGCTCCGGCAACAGTGAAATTGATTCCACGCAGGCGGAAGATGACGGAAAGGTTCATGGATACCGTAGAATTCATGGACTGAAAGATGTATCCAGAGCCAATCATCATAGTATCCTTTTTTTCGCGGAGTATATCGACTGACTCTACCACCGGAACAGCTGAACTATCGTTGCCATAAAGGATTCCTACCTCATTCCGGTCCAGGAAATCTTGGTCGATTCCGGCGCCCTTCAGCGCCTCCAGGGTGGCGATGTAGGCATATTCGCCCTGCACAGCCATCCCGACCCGCATCCGGCGGTCGAGGATCCCTTTCAGTTGCGGACGTTCCACCATGCCGGTCAGTGCCGACCGGAACCCCATCTCCTTGCGGACCGGATCCAGAACGACACCCGATCTTCCCATGGAAAGCGACTCCTTCACTTCACCGAGATTCTTCCCGATGACGGAGTAGATGCCCATGCCGGTGATAACGACACGCTTCATAAAATGGTGAAATGGTGACATGGTGAAATAGCGAAATTAGTGGAAATAACTTTTATTCGTAATTCGAAATTCGTCATTCGTAATTAAGTATAAAGTCCTCCGTTTACGTTAATCACCGCTCCTGTTATGTACGATGCTTCCTCTGAAGCCAGAAATCCCACGATCCCCGCCACCTCTTCCGGGGTTCCGAAACGTCCCATGGGAATCATGGCTTTCAGCTGGGATTCGTCCATGTCTTTGGTCATGTCAGTAAGGATAAATCCCGGTGCCACCGCGTTCACGGTTACCTTCTTTTTAGCTACTTCCTGGGCCATCGCTTTGGTGGCGCCGATCAGGCCGGCTTTGGCAGCCGAGTAATTGGCCTGGCCCGGCAGCCCCTTAAGCCCCGACAGGGAGACTATATTGATAATGCGGCCAAATTTATTGAGCAGCATGTTTTTGATCAGAGTACGGGTGACAAAGAGGAAACTGTTCAGATTGGTGTTGATCACATCATTCCACTCCTCATCTTTCATCCACATCACCAGAGCATCTTTCCGGATGCCTGCGTTGTTCACGAGAACAGAGATGGAACTCCCTTCGTGGCTATCCATCCAGTTGTTCAGGGCCATCTCCACCGCTTCCTGGCTGGAGACATCGAATGGCAGTAACTCCCCGTCGCCCACTTTCTCCCGGATCAGCCCCAGTGTTTTCTCCGCCTCTTCGTGGTTGGAGCGGTAGTTGATCAGGATGTAATAGCCGGCTTCAGCCAGTTTCAGGCAGCAGGCCCTTCCAATGCCCCTGGAACCGCCTGTCACTAAAGCATATTTCATAATTCATTTAAAAGATTGCAAAAGTAATCTTTTTTGCAAATCTTCAAGCATGTGCAGGGGAATCTATACGCCGATCGCTGAGGTATGTCAACGATCGTTCCTGAAAAAATTATCCCTTTTTGGTCGCGCTTCGTTAACCGCTATTTCACGGTTGTCCATCTCTTTGCCGTTCAGCCCTTTGATGGCTTTGATGGCTTCGTCTTTGTTATCCATGACAACAAATCCAAATCCTTTACTCTGTCCTGTGTACTTGTCAGAAATCAATTTTACGGAAGTCACTTCTCCGTACTGTCCGAATTCTTTCATTAAATCACTTTCGGTTACCTTATAGCTAAGGTTGCCAACATAAATGTTCATAATACTCGTGTTTGTTAAAAATGTAAAAGAAAAAGGCGGGTTAAATTCGGCCAATCAAGGAGGGAAGGTAACTCGGCTTTTAATTTGTGACTCCGGAGGGATTCAAACCCCCAGCCTTCTGATCCGTAGTCAGATGCTCTATTCAGTTGAGCTACGGAGCCAATGCGCGTGCAAAGGTACAACATTTTTCCTTGTCTGCCTCTTCATTAAAAGAAAAAGGCTGCCCGGTCTACATCAAAACCAACTCAATGAAAAGCGGGAATTTGTAAACGTGGCAAATATTCAAGAAGATGTAGAGAATCAGTTAGTTAGTGAACCGGATATTTCCTATACGTCAGCAAATAATTTAGCGAGAATATCTATGACACGTGAATAAATACCGGGTTGCTGGCTTTCACGCGGACCAGCAATATTCAGGGTTCGGATCTGGTTTTTCCGGATCCAGGATTGAAATCTGCGGACCGGGATTGGCTGTTCTAGATCACAAGTAAACAGTGGCTTTCCAGCCGATCTGACACACAGGTATGTAAACTGGGTTCCTCCGGCCATCGAGCCGGAATAGAGGATCAGGGTTCCGTCGCCTGCCAGTACATTTTTTTCGGTACGTTCAGCGTACTCAACAGTTTTGGTTTCCCGCAACGGATAACGATCCGGGATCCGACCATCTTCGGCGATCCTCCCTTCAGGACAATACCCGCCGCAGGGAATCTCATGACTCAGGGCAAAGTCCAGCGCCGCCCGGTCTACGCCGGTCTGACCTCCGCTGATGATGATCAGTCTGGCTCTGCTATTTCCGAATAATTCGATTTTCGATTTACGATTTCTTAATTTTCTAATTTCCTATTCATGCATTTTACCAGCTCCTCCCCGGTCCCGATCCTGTAACCTTCGGAGAAGAAATTGATGATTCCGGAAGGGTTGATAAAAATAACGACAGGGTATTTGCCCGAAAGCGGAACATCCAGAGAACTGAAGAGCAGGTCAAACGTATAGTCCTCGTTAAGGGCATACTGAATCTTTCCGGTTAGTTCTCCCTTATTTTCATTGATAAACCTTTCTTTCTCCTGCTGATTAGGGAAGAAGAGAATCAGAGACCCTTTCCATTTTTCAATCTCACCGGCTTTTGCTTTAAGGTCAGCGATAAAATGCTTGGTAGGCTCTTTATCTGGTTCTAACCATGCCATAACCAGTCCAGATGCAGGATTAACAGTAATATTCTTATTGGCAAGGTCCGATTTCAATTTAGTTTGAACGAAAGAGCCGAAAACAAGAGGAGGAGTGAAATCTTTCCGAAGGGTAACCGGGAGTTCGGTAGTTTTGTTACCATTAAGTTTGATATGAACTAAACGGGCAAGGACTGTGCCATCATCAAGTCGGCTCCCGGTAACTACCATATAGGAGCCAGGTACAAGGTACAGTGTGATAGGGAATTTATCTACAAGGTCACTGTTCTCATAATCCAGTGTCCGGAAGAAGCCGTTCTTGAACTGTTCAACTGTAAAGTGGATGTAGTATTCAGGTGCAGCGGGGTTTCCCGGGGCATTCTGCAGGATGAGGGTGGCATTCCGCCCGGGCTCCGAAGGGGGATTCTCAAAATAGACATCGTTCCATCGTTCGTTCAGGTAATATTGCGGCACCCTGGTGGCCGGCTCGAGCCGGGCCGGGATGCCCAGGCTCCTGCAGGCAGCTACGAAGAATATATCCCTTGAGTGAGGATCGGCCGCCTTCAGTTCAAATACTCCCACCGGGGTTATGGGTGCACGGCTGTAATTTGCGTTGCTGTCGATGATAATATTGGTTTTCACCCAGTTGGCCATGACCTTCGGATTCTCTCGGGCGCTTTCGATGAAAGGCGGCTGGAATTTCCCTTTCAGGTAGCTGTGAAAAGGCTTCAGCTGTTCATTGTCCACGCGGGGATTCATGACATAATTGACGATCAATTCCAAAGAATCCGGAGTTGCAGACTGCCAACTGCCAACTGCCAACTGCCAACTGCTGCATGCATTGATGGCATCCGACAGGACGGCTGGATTGGCATCGTGGAGGTCCTTTTCCGAGACGGCATTCAACAGAGGGAATATCCATTCTTTCAGAGTATCCGGGACATCCGAGACAAACGCTACGATCTCGCGCCAGTTTCCTCTAGAACCCTGCAGGTACTTCCAGAGCTGCTGCGGATCAAGGTCCAGGGTGGCGGCCAGCCGGCAGGCTTTGGAGGAATCGATGAAGGTGACTTCGTAAGAGGTCCTGAGCTGATCTTCGAAAGTTAGCCGTTCGCTGTTCGCTTTTCGCAGTGATTCATTGAGATGGTCATTAACCTCCTGCCGTAAAGGTGGGGTAAAATCAAGATTTATTCCACCTGTTATCCCAGCGGCAGGCACCAGGTACATAGTTACCGTGTCCATGGACCTGACATCCGCACGGGCAAAGCCAACTATCTCTCCTTTGGCTGCCCAGATCAGCAGATCTCCATATCCTGTCAGGAGGGAAGCCAGCCCGTTACTATCGGACCGGGTTTTCAGAAGGGGGTAAAATTCGGCATAGTTGTAAAGCTGAAACTCAACCTCAGCGTTTGGAACGGCCTGCTGCTGGACATCCAGGATGCGGGCCCATATCCGTTTAGTTTGCGTATAATTAGGCAGAATGTTGATCTGTGTATACCGTTCGTCCTTCAGAAGCACTTCCTCAGGACCCTGGTAATCCCCGAAAACATTTGTATTGACCAGCATAGCCCGTTTTGCAGGCGCTGTAAACCACGCAAGATCGAGGTCAGGTTCCGGCTCACAGGCTCCCAGGTAGTGCCAGGCGCTGTCGACCCAAACCTCAACCCAGGCGTGGTTATCGTCACCGTGGGCCCACCGTGGGGTATAACATTGCCGGGCCGGAATTCCCACCGCCCGCAAGGCAGCTGTGGTGAAGGTCGACTCTTCCCCGCACCGCCCATAGGCAGTCTTCACCGTAGCCAACGGGGAAGAGGTCCGGCTGTCGGTTCCTTTATAGGTCACCTTTTCGTGGCACCAGTGGTTAACCTCCAGGGCTGCGTCCTTCATTGACATCCCCTTGATGCGATCTTTCAACTCAGAAAAAAAGACCCACCTGGAAGAGTCCAGGTTTTCATTGTTCACCCTGACCGGGAGCACAAAGTGCCGGAAGATCTCTTCCGGAACCCTTGTGCCCCAGAAAAATGTATCCCTTGCAGCCAGGGAACTCTGTACATTTTTCAGGAAGAATTCTCCATTGTAGTCAGCCAGGTCACTCAACGACATGTAGGCATAGAGAAATTCAAGTGCTTCGTGTTCTTCTGTGGTAAGGTGTTGCCGGAACACCTCAAACAGGGTATCTGACCGGTGCTTTGCCAGCTCTTCCTGTTTTTTAAACTGCTCCCTGACTTTTTTCCGGTACGCCGGATCGGAGATGAAATGGTCACCCTGGTTACACGACAGGGTAATCGTCAGGGGAATAAGCCAAGCAAACAGAAGGTTTTTTTTCATGCCATTTTAGTTGCCACAGGTTACGCAGATTTCACAGATTGTCAGAAGGTTATTACAATTTCTTCCGGAATATTCTGAAGAACCCTATCGGGCATGGGCGGTTCGAATCCATGAAAGATCAGTCTGAAAGAGCTGAATTTTGAGGGGAAATCACCCTCGGTCTGAGAGAACCAAATGGTCCGTTCAGACGGATCAAACCGGATTTTCCGTTTGCAGTAATTGCCCTCCTCATACCTGTAGGTGACTCCGTCGTCTTCATAGAGCAGAAACTCACTGCCATGATTCCCGTTGAAAAGATGAATTTCCAGTACCGGATCGGGTGGCTGCTCCGTGAACTGGATAACTGATTGAAGAGGAACAATGCTTCCGGCTTTCACAAAGACCGGCAGGTCATTCAGAAGAGCTTCCACGATGACCTCTGTGTTTCCCGGAAAGGCTTCACCGGTCGAATACCTGTACCAGAAACCGGCCGGGAGGTATACCTTTTGGAATTGTTGTTCACTGCTGACCGGGGCGATCAGGAATGCATCCCCGAAAAGATACTGGTTCTGGTACTTCCAGTCGTAGATCATGGGATTGAAGGTGTAGTTGATGGCCAGGGACCGGGCAACCGGTAACCCCGACATTGCAGAGGCATGAAACATGGAATAGATATAGGGGAGAAGCCGGTACCGAAGATCGATCATGGAACGGGCCGTTATTTCGGCATCCTCACCAAACGACCACGGCTCCTGGTCCCTTGAATTCACTACGGAATGGTTTCGCAGGAATGGGGTGAAAACCCCAACAGAGAGCCAGCGCAGAAAAAGTTCTTTGGAAGGACTGCCGATGAATCCACCGATATCCGGACCGGTGAACGAAATCCCGGAAATCCCCATGCTTGTAGTAAGTCTTACCCCCTGAAGCAGGTCGGCTTCAGTAGATGAATTGTCGCCCGACCACACGGCCGAATAACGCTGTATTCCTGAGAAACCAGCCCGCGTCAGAATAAAAGGACGTTCCCCTTTCAATAACTTTCTGGTACCTTCGAAAGTGGCGCGGGACATTTCCAAACCATATACATTATGAGCTTCTGCCATAGTGGTCGGATGGCCGTCAAAATCAAATTCAACGATATTGGGAATGCTTTGTCCCCAGGCTGAGGGTTCGTTCATATCGTTCCAGAAGCCTTCCACTCCCGCATCGACCAATGTCTGAAACTGTGATCCCCACCACAGGCGGGTGGCATCCTTAGTGAAGTCGGGGAAGTGGCACCGGCCGGGCCAGACATTTCCGGTATACAATCTTCCCCCGGGGTACTTAACGAAAAGATCGCTGGCGATTCCCTGGTCATATGCTGAATACCCGGGTTCGATTTTGATGCCCGGATCCACAATGACTACAGCATGAAATCCCATTCCGTTCAAGGTCGCGATCATCCTCCGGGGATCCGGAAACCGATCCGGATGCCAGGTGAAGATCTTGTAGCTATCCATGTAGTCAATGTCGAAGTAGATGACATCGCAGGGGATCTGCTTATCCCGGAACTTCCTGGCCAGGCTCATGACTTCCGATTCCGGATAATAACCCCATCGGCATTGCTGGTACCCCAGGCTCCAGAAAGGGGGCATAGGCATCCTGCCGGTCAGCCAGGTATAATCCTCAATGATCCCGGCTACCGAGTTCTTCCCAAAGAAATAGTAATCAAGTTCTCCGTTTTCAGCCGAAAAAAAGGAGAAGAGGTCATCTGTGGATGCACCGAAATTGAAGAGGGTCTTATAGGAATTGTCCAGGAATATTCCGTAAGTCAGGCTGTCGTGGATCCCGATGAAAAAAGGAATGCTCTGGTAAAGGGGGTCTTCTTTGTCGCTATAAGCCGGGATGTCGCGGTTCCAGTTCACATACGCCTGGCCACGGCGGTCAAGGGGGCCGGTTTTTTCACCCAGTCCGATGAATTTCTCATCTGCGAACAGGCGCCGGTGACAGCTCACCTCATTGCCCAGCCAGGTAACCCCGAAGTCGGTGAACTCCTCGGAGAGCACCTGTCTGCCGGGGGTCAGAAAATATACCCGGAAGGGTGTTTTCTGCACTTGTACCGCCATCTCAGGAGTCAGGAGCAGGAGTTGGTCCTCCGTCTCCTTGATGGAAGTAAAGGAGCAATCCGGTTCACGGATCACCGCGTAGGAGAAATCCGGTTCGAAGGATTCCCTGGCAATCCTGACGCGGACGACGGAAGGTGTGTAACAGAGTATGCGGACGAGGGCGTTCCCGGTTTTCATCTGGATGCCGTGATCCACCCGCTTCCATGATCGGAAATCACCGATCAGGTCGGGAGAGGTGTCATGCTGCAGGATTCCTTCCGGCAGCCATATGAAAAAGAGGATTGCAGACAGGATGAAGGATCTGACCATAATGGCATTGAGTTATGCTCCAAAAATACAAAACTATTCCGGTAACAACTTATGCACAACTATAGCAATACACGGTACGATATTCATTATATGAGCCATTGTCGTGCAATGATGTGCAATCATGGCAATAATGTGCAATTATGTATGCTCTGTCCTCCTGATGATCTCATTCTGCAGATCTTCTCCCAGGTCATTGAAATAATCCGAATATCCGGCGACCCGTACGATAAGGTCCCGGTATTTCTCCGGGTGTTTTTGTGCATCCCTGAGGGTGGCGGCCGATACAACGTTGAATTGGATATGGTGTCCGTTCATACGGAAGTAGCTACGGATCAGGGCAGTCAACTTCTCGACGGCTTCTTCTCCATCAAAGAATTCGGGTGAGAATTTTTGGTTGAGCAAAGTGCCTCCTGTGCGAAGATGATCGATCTTGGATGCTGATTTCAGGACAGCGGTCGGCCCATTCGTGTCCGCTCCCTGGACAGGAGAGATTCCTTCTGACAGGGGTTGCCGGGCCTTTCGGCCATCGGGCAGAGCCCCGATGACACTTCCGAAATAGACATGAGAGGTGGTGGGGAGCATATTGATCCGGTGGATACCTCCGATCGAAGTAGGATGACCATCAACGGCTTCAAAAAATAGTTCGAATACCCGGGTAGCCTGAGCATCAGCATAGTCGTTGTCGTTGCCGTATTTAGGGGTGTTATAGATTAACGCAACCCGGAACTCATCGTAATCCCTGAAATTCTGTTCCAGGGCATCCAGGAATCCGGTCATAGAGATGATCTTTTGATCGAAGACATGATATTTCAACGCAGTCAGCGAATCGGTCAGACTTCCCAGTCCGACCCCCTGGATATAGGTCGTATTGTACCGGGCACCACCGGCGTTATAATCTTTCCCGTTAGCGATACAATCATCGATGATCAGGGAAAGGAAAGGGGCGGGCATGTGGTCAGCAAAGATCCTGTGGATCGTGTCATTCCCCCGGATCTTGATCCCGATGAAATGGTTCAGTTGTGTCCGGTAGGCTGTCATCAGTTCATCGAAAGAGATGAATGATGCCGGATCTCCCGATGCCGGTCCGATCTGCTTCCTGGTGAGTGGATCGAATCCATTATGCAGGGTCAATTCAAGGATCTTAGCCAGGTTGAAGTACCCCGAAAGAATGTAGGCTTCCGTACCAAATGCACCCGCTTCCACGCAACCGCTGGCTCCACCGTTCCGGGCATCTTCCACCCTCTTACCCTGCCTGACAAGTTCCTGTACAATGGCATCGGTATTGAAGTAGGAGGGTTGTCCGAAGCCGGTTTTGGTGATTTGCAGCGACCGTTTAATCAGGTTATCGGGATTCTTACGGCTTACCTGGACCATAGAACTGGGTTGCAGCAACCGCATTTCTTCGATCACATCGAGGATCAGGAAGGTGAGCTCATTCACCGCGTCTGAGCCATCTGATCTGACCCCACCCAGGTTGATCAGGGTAAAGTCTGTATAGGTATTGCTTTCCAGTGCTGTAACCCCGACTTTGGGAGGTGCGGGATGGTTGTTGAACTTGATCCAGAAGCTTTGCAGGAGCTCCTTAGCCCTTTCCCGGGTAAGTGTCCCCGCCTCCAGTTCCCGCTTGTAAAACGGATATAGGTTCTGATCCAGCCGGCCGGGATTGAAGGAATCCCAGGGATTGAGCTCGGTGATCACCCCCAGGTGAATAAACCAGTAATGCTGCAGTGCTTCGTGGAAGGTCTCCGGGGCATGAGCCGGAACACGGCGACATATACGAGCCAACTCTTTGATCTCCGATTTTCGATTTTCAATTTTCGATATTTGTCCTTCGTCCCTCGTCTCTGGTCCTTCGTCCCTCATGGCTCTTGCCTCATGCCTCATGGCTTCTTCTTCCAGCGCCTCAGCATACCGGTTGGCAAACAGGATGATCGCATTGGCTGCAATCTCCATCGCGGTAAGCTCTTCGATTTCCACTGATGCCGGATGCCTGATGCCGGATACCTGATTTTTATCTGGCATCTGGCATCTGGTATCGGGTATCTTGGTTCTTGCATCGCGAATCTCTTCGATCAGATCCAGCATTCCTTTTTGATAGATTTTTCCTCCTGCCACCGTATGACCCGGTGCCCGCTGCTCCTGGAATTCAGTAAACACCCCGGCTTTGTATGCATCCAACCACTCCGGTTCCATGGATTGCATGATCCGGTCGCGATTGCTATTACCGTTCCAGAAAGGAATGATCTTCTCTTCATATACTTTTTTAGTCTCCTCATCAATCTTGAAAGAGACCTTTTTACGTGAATCCAGGATATCCAGGTCTTCGAGGGAATGGACACAGATCTCCGGATAGGTAGGACAGGCTTTGGGCGCCGGTCCCCGTTCTCCTACAATCAGTTCCCCTTCGTTGATATAGATATGTTTATACTTAAGAATGTATTCCAGCGTCATGGCCCTCAATACGGGAATGGAAACCTCTTGTACCATCCTGCTCTTATACAATTCCGTCACCAGCAGTGCCCGTTCGGCGGTGATGTGGTTCACTGCATTCAGGCTTTGTTCACGTAGATATCGTATCCTGTCCGTCATTTTTCTGATGTATTTCGGGTCACTCACCGGGAAATATCTCGGTGAAAAAGGACGCATTCATCCTATGCAAAATTAGCAAAAAGAGATTAGGGATGTTTTTACAGTGTTCCTCCGGAAGGGTTATATTATCCGTGATAACATCCGGTAAAACCGGTCACAATGTGACCCCTGCCAGTAAATATGCCGGCAGGATAGGCATTGAAAAAACGTCATTTCGGGGACAAAATGATGATCGGGATAGCGTTGCTCAGCCACCTCTCTATCTACTTCTATCAATTCTTCATTGCACAAAGTGCACCTGGAGAATTTGTGCACCAGACGCTTCAGGTCAAACCGGTGAATCACCTCCGTGACCTGTTCCACTATGTGATCAGAACGGATCCAATACCCTCGTGTAAGCTCCTTTTTCATTAACAGTTGCCGGTCGCGTGTCAGCACCGCCCGGTTCTCGGATAATGATATACCGACCAGGTCCTTGTCTCCGTAATCAGGAGAAAACAGGGAATCAAATCCAAGCATCCGCAAATAACGGGCCAGTTTCCCGAGATGGACATCCAGGATAAACTGCGGATCACGTAAAGGTTCCGGCCGGAGTCTGCAGACCAGAGAGATATCAAATGATTCAAAAACAGGATAGACGGAAATGAAATCTCCATCCTGCACTTTCTCAGTAAAAGGAACAGATCTGCCATTGATCAGGATCAGGTCTACCTCCGTATGCGGAACGCGCTCCGCTTCGATCACGTGCTTGATGCTTGGATGATCGCGAAAACTGATGGTATACAACACCTTCCTTTTGGTTTGCGGAAGGAAATCGTTTAGTTCCTCATAGAACCGGATCTGTGCAGTACTCATTCGTAAGGCTTGTTTAACCGCCAATCTTTATCCGGAATCCGGCGTTCTCAAAAAGTGCTTTTAGTTCCATCAATCGCTCAGTCGACACTTTTTTCTCCGAATCCAGTTTATCTTCCATCCCGAACCGGCGGTACTTGTTTTTAGAGATGGCATGGAAAGGGAGAAGGTCTATTTCAATTGGTGAGGCTTGTGGCGAGGAGCGAAGCGACGTGGCCATGGTGAGCTGGTGAGCTGGTGAGTTTAAGTTCTGCATTTCTGCATTTCTGCATTCCTGCATTGATCCAAGGAATTCAATGATTGATTGGATATTGGAAGGATTGTCCGTAATTGCCGGAATGACAGGAAAACGGATAATTACCTCTCTTCCGGTGTTCACCAGCAATCTCAGATTATCCAATATGATTTCATTGGAAACGCCGGTATATTTCTGGTGTCCGGGATCATCCATCAGTTTCAGGTCATACAGAAACAGATCGGTAAAAGGTATCATTCGGCCAATCACTTCAGCAGGTGCATACCCGGAAGTATCTATTGCTGTATGAAATCCATTAGTCTTCAGGGATTTCAGCAGTTCCTCACAAAAATCAGGCTGATGCAGCGGCTCTCCCCCTGAAAGGGTTACCCCGCCGCCTGACTCTTCGTAAAAGATGCGATCTTTTTCCACCTCCCTCAAAACCTCATTAACGCGCATATTGTATCCCGCAATCTCCTCTTCTTCAAATAGATGTCCGTCCAATGAAAGATGTTTGACTGACCGTTGCGGTTTGTCGGAACGGCTCTCGGGATTGTGGCACCACCAGCAGGAGAGGGGACATCCTTTGAAGAAGATGGTCGTCCGGATGCCCGGGCCATCGTGGACAGCAAAACGTTTAATGTCGAAGATCAATCCTTCAATCACAGTAAAAGAGGATTTTCTGCCGGATAGCTTCCCGGCAGACCGGGCAGAACCCTTCGGCGTTGTTATCCTTCATCCGGCAGTTCATCACCGGACTATAGATCCCTTTCGCCATATACCCTCCACCTTCAAACATACCCACCACATGCTGGTAGGTGGAGTCGCGGGGGGTGGGAATGGGAATGGTATCGCTGATCATCGGTTTCCATTTTGAGCCGAAGTCGACGTTTGTGGTAATATTCGGCTCCCAGGGTTCCACCTTCAGGTTATAAAATCCGTCGTAATTTACACCGCCCACATATTCGTCGGCCAGTCCGCCAAATGCATGACCGAACTCATGAATGGCAACGATCTCACTCAATTCATTATCTACCGTACTCTCGCAATAGTGGTTATAAAATCCGCCTCCGCCATATTTTCTGCTGTTAACCAGTATGACAATCTGATCGTAGGGCGCACTGGCTGCTGCATCCCGCATGCTCCAGGTATCTGGTGTGGTCAGGTAACGGTCGCTGTCGAAGGTGAAAAAGCTGCTGTTGTATCCTGTGTTGACATACTCCCTTTGTCCCGGAATGTCGATACCCGAGCCAACCGATGGGGTTTCCACCGCCCAAAACGTGATCTTCTCAGGATATTCACTGAAGGGAGAAACGGATAAAAAATAGTTGCTGATCCGGCGGGCATCTTCCAGGAACTTGGGCATTTCATCGGTAGTATATCCTTCGGCCAGGAAAACGATATCCAGTTGGGTAGCCGGATCTCCGGGTTCGGTCAAATGGGTCACGGGGTATGGATCCATCGCTTCATGCAGGATAAAGTAGTCCTTCGGGTCGATATTCAGTGAAAACAGGAGATCAAACTCTCCGGTTGTAAATGAGCGTCTGTCAATCTCAAAACGAACGGGTTGGAGCGGGTACGGCAAGGTAGCGGTCATCGGATAAGCCCTTGAAACCTGTTTGGCATCCGGGGTCCCCTGGTACTCCTCAAAAAGTGTGGAGAATCCTTTCCGATAGAGGAGCGTTCCGTTTGCCGAATCGTATACAGAATAGCAGAAATTACCTGAATTCCAGGGATCTGTGAGGTTTTTCCGGGGGCCTCCCCAGAGCGGCTCTTCTTTCAGTTGCCACAGGTAGACCTGGATCACGCTGTCATGTCCCCCGAGAACGTAATCGATCCGCAGAGTTTTAT